>OFDC01000074.1_pt1 | contig 122546 bp, 124 predicted proteins | sample 1520941 | NCBI WGS metagenome assembly OFDC01 (sample SAMEA94258168, study PRJEB24077) | hot springs metagenome | biome: Aquatic biome; feature: Water | place: India | collected 2012-12-06 | depth 5 m
ACGAGTTACGAATGACGAGTTACGAATGACGAGTTACGAATGACGAGTTACGAATAAAATGCTTAACTATCAGCTATTTAATTCGTCATTCGTCATTCGAGTCATTCGTCATTCGAGTAATTCGTCACTCAAAATTACTTCTCCGCTCTATAATACATCGTTGAGCAATTTTCTTTTCTGAATATTCTATTGGCCATTGCTTGTAAACTTTGTGGATTTACTTTGGCAATCTTTTCGGCATCATCATTGCACCAATCGGCGTTGCCTGCATTGGCAGCAAAAGCCAAATTCATAGCACGGTTCAATAGTTCTACTTCGGCAAAAGCCAATGTCGATTCCGCTTGATTTTTTACTTTCTGCAATTCGTTTTCTGACAGCGTATTATCTCGTAGCTCGGCAACAACTTCTTCAATTGCTGCATCTGCTTCTTCAAGGCTAACACCTTCGTTGAGGTTTCCTTGAATCATCAATAAGCCTGGGTCGAGTGAGGCTGTTACATAGCCCGAAACATTATTGAATAGTTGCTTTTCTTTAACCAATGTTGTGTAAAGTCTTGATGATTTTCCACGACCTAAAATATCACTCAATAAATCAGCATCATAAAACTCCTCATCGAATCTTCCAGGCATATTATATGCTTTATAAATAGCATTTAAAGGCACTTTTGCCGAAGTTTCTAAGAATTTTGGAGCTGTTTGTGGAGCTTCCTGTGGCAGATTTCGTACGTATTTCTCACCTGCCGGAATCGGCTCAAACCATTTCGTACAGAGGTCTTTTACTTGCTCAACTGTAACGTCGCCAGCAACCACTAAAATTGCGTTATTTGGCAGATAATATTTATAGAAAAAGTGTTTCACATCGTCCATTGTGGCTTCTTCGATGTGGCTGATTTCTTTACCAATCGTTGCCCAACGATAAGGATGTTTTTCGTAAATCAAGGGGCGTAATTTTAGCCAAACATCACCATAAGGTTGATTCAGATAACGTTGCTTAAACTCCTCGATTACTACTTTTCGTTGGACTTCAAGCACTTTTGGGTCGAATGACAAACTCATCATGCGGTCAGATTCGAGCCAGAACGCAGTTTCGATATTCTGAGCAGGAAGCGTGATATAATAATTGGTAATATCAGGCGAGGTAAAAGCATTATTTTCGCCACCTACTTTTTGCAGGGGTTCATCGTAAGACGGGATATTTTTTGAGCCACCAAACATCAAATGCTCAAAAAGGTGAGCAAAACCTGTTTTATTTTCATCTTCGTCACGTGAGCCGACATTATATAAAATATTAAATGCCGCCATTGGGGTTGTATGGTCTTCGTGGACGTAAACTTCTAAGCCGTTTTTTAAAGTAAAATGTTGGTAGTTAATCATCAGAACGCAAAGTGCAAAGCACGATTAAAAATTTAGAATGAAAATGATTATTTTTATCCTTCGTACGAAAATGTACGAATCACAAAGTTAAAACATCTTTCCGAAAGCAAAAGTTTATCCTTACTTTTGCCTAAAAGAAATCTGTAATTTATGAATATAAGAATAGGGCAAGGTTACGATGTACACCAACTCGGTGAAGGTTATGATTTATGGTTGGGTGGTGTAAAGATTCCGCACACAGTGGGTTCGGTTGGGCATTCGGATGCTGATGTACTGTTGCATGCCATGTGCGATGCACTTTTGGGGGCAGCAGCCATGGGAGATATTGGTAAGCATTTCAAAAATACTGACCCACGTTGGAAAGGCATTGACAGTAAGATTTTATTAAAAATCGTGGTGGAAATGCTTGAAAAAGAAGGTTATAAAATCGGAAATATTGACTCAACGGTTTGTTTGCAAGAACCAAAAATCGGCAAATATATTCCAGAAATGATAAAAGCTATTTCGGAAGTGACTGGCTTACCTGAAAACTGTATCTCAATCAAAGCCACAACCACCGAAGAAATGGGTTTTGTTGGCCGAAAAGAAGGTTTAGATGCTCATGCTATTGCATTGATTTATAAATAAGAAATGACAAAAACAGTCTTTATATCATTATTTATTCTTTTCGTTTCATTCGCTTATTCGCAAGAAAATGCAGATAAGCGAATACAATATTTTCCTAAAAGCGAAGAGAAAGTAAGCAAAATGCCCAAAAAAAAGAATGTTTGGGTATTTATAATGGCTGGACAGTCGAATATGGCAGGGCGTGGACAAGTTGAACCACAAGATACAATTTATAATAAACGAATCCTGAGTATCAATGCCAAAGGTGAATTGATAATTGCCAAAGAGCCACTTCATTTCTACGAACCAACACTCACAGGTTTAGACTGTGGCATGTCTTTTGCAAAAAGTCTTCTACCTAAAATTTCAAAAAATATCACAATTTTACTCATTCCTACCGCTGTTGGTGGTAGTGCTGTGCAGCAATGGATAGGCGACTCTACTTATAGGAAGGTTCAACTTTTGAGTAATTTCAAAGAAAAAGTAAATATTGGCTTGCAATACGGTACTATCAAAGCATTGCTTTGGCATCAAGGTGAAAGCAATACAAACAACAAAGAAAATATCAATTTGCATACTTCAAGACTTACCAATCTATTTACAGTTTTTCGAGAAATTTTACAAAACAAACATCTTCCAATACTTTTAGGAGAATTAGGTGCTTACTCGAAAAATAATACTAATTGGCAATTGCTCAACGCCAAACTAAGAGAATATGTAAAAACCGACAGTAACGCCGCACTAATTTTTACTCAAGACCTTAAACACAAAGGCGACGACATTCATTTTGACTCAGATGGTCAAAGGAAAATCGGTGAGCGATTTGCTACTGAATATTTGAAAAAATTCAATTAAACTTTCTCTTCGGTCAGACCATATCCGCTTTTCATCGCCAATTTGGCAACTACTGTCGAAATATTTTGTATCCTCATACAGAATAATGGCTTTTTCATTAAATTGCATAAAACATTTTCATAATCTCGCTCAAACGTCAGACCTGTGGTGCTGATGTTTGTAAAAACCTACCATTATTTAATGAAAAAACTTGCTTTTACAGTTGGTGCAATGCTGACTATCAGTTCTCTACAAGCCCAACAGATCAAAATTGGTGATAATGCTGGCACAGTAACATTCGAAGAATACGAACCGAAATCTACGCTTGTAGTTCCAGGCAAGCCTATCACTCGTGCCAAATTTCCGTTTATTGATGTGCATAATCATCAATGGGAAATGAACTCGAAAGAAAATCTTACCAAGCTCATTACCGAAATGGATAAAATGAATATGGGCTTGATGGTAAACCTTAGTGGACGTGGATTTAACCAAGATGAAGCTAAAAGTACAGCAGGCTTGACGGGTATGATTGATGCCGTAAAAGAAAATTACCCAACTCGTTTTGCGGTTTTCACGAATATTGATTTCTCAAAAATCAACGAACCAGATTGGACCGCCAAAGCCGTAAAAACGCTCGAAGAAGACGTAAAGCTTCGTGGAGCAAAAGGTTTGAAAATTTATAAAAGTCTTGGTTTTAGCGTAAAAGATAACGGAAAACTCGTGCCAGTTGATGATGCTCGCATCGACCCGATTTGGGCAAAAGCTGGTGAGTTGGGTATCCCTGTATTAATTCACACCGCCGATCCTGCTTCTTTCTGGGACCCACTCAATGCTCAAAACGAACGCTGGCTCGAACTAAAAACGCATCCTGGACGTAAGCGTGATGCAGCGGCGGGAAAAGACTATTCATGGGAGCAACTCATTGAGCAGCAGCACAATGTATTCAGAAAACACCCAAAAACAACGTTTATCAATGCCCACATGGGTTGGTATCCAAATAATTTGGCGAAACTCGATAGCCTAATGGATGCATTCCCTAATATGTATGCCGAAATCGGGGCAGTAATTGCCGAGTTAGGACGCCAACCACGTATGGCTAAGAAGTTCTTTGAAAAACGCCAAGACCGTATTTTGTTTGGAAAAGATTCGTGGGTTCCTGACGAATACCAAACCTATTTCAGAGTCTTAGAAAGTGACGACGAATATTTCCCTTACCACAAAAAATACCACGCTTACTGGCGTATGTATGGCATGGGGCTTTCGGATGAGGTTTTGAAAAAAGTTTATTACAAAAATGCCCTAAAAATTATTCCAGGCTTAGATAAATCGAAATTCCCGAAATAATTTTTTACCACTCAGGCACAAAGGACACAGAGAAGCACTAAGAGATATCAAATGAAACTTAGTGTCTCTTATCGGGTCGCCGATGCAGTGCCTTGGTGGTAAAAAACATAATTACTAAACCTAAACTAAAACCAAATCATGAAAAAAACTTACATCTTCATCACTACCATGTTGATTGTGAGTAACTTAGCTTTTTCGCAAAAGAAAAAAGCCGTAGCTGCTCCAGTTCCTGACAAACTCGAATTATTGAAACAAGAAGTTATCAAGAAAATTGACGACCGACAAAAGTTTACGCAAGAAGTAAACGACCAAATCTTTAGCTTTGGTGAGCTGGGTTTTCAAGAATACGAGACTTCAAAGTATTTAACCAATCTGCTCGAAAAAAATGGCTTTACAGTTGAACGTGGAGTAGCAGGAATGCCTACTGCTTGGATTGCTAAGTGGGGTTCGGGCAAACCTGTAATTGCTATCGGTAGCGACATTGATTGTATTCCGAAGGCTTCACAAAAACCTGGCGTTGCTTATAAAGACCCAATCGTTGAAGGTGCTCCAGGGCATGGTGAAGGTCATAACTCTGGTCAAGCTCTCAATATTACGGCGGTCTTGGCATTGAAAGAAGTAATGGAACGAGATAAAATCTCAGGAACGCTCGTACTTTGGCCAGGTGTAGCCGAAGAGCAAGTGGGAGCAAAGGCGATTTTCGTGCGTGAAGGTTATTTCAAAGATGTTGATGCCTGTATTTTTACACACGTTGGTGACAACTTGGGCGTTTCGTGGGGAGATGCAGGAAATAATGGTTTAGTATCAGTGAAATTTCATTTTGAAGGTGAAGCCGCTCACGCAGCAGGAGCTCCGTGGCGTGGACGTAGTGCTTTAGATGCCGTAGAATTGATGAATGTTGGCTGGAATTATAAGCGTGAACACTTAGAAACAACGCAGCGTTCACACTACGTGATTTCGGATGGTGGTGACCAACCAAACGTTGTTCCATCAAAGGCTACGGTTTGGTATTACTTCCGTGACCGTACTTATCCACGTATCAGAAAACTCTTTGAAAGTGGCATCAAAATAGCTGAAGGTGCAGCCATGATGACCGATACAAAGTTCACTTACGAGATCTTAGGTAGTGCTTGGCCTGGGCATTTTAATAAGCCAATTGCTGACGCCATGTATCAAAATATTAAGCGTGTAGGTTTACCACAGTGGTCGGAAGAAGACCAAATGTTGGCAAAAGCAAGTCAGAAAGAGTTAAAAGCTCCGAAAGCAGATGGTTTAGCCATGAAACTTGATACGATGAGCGAGCCAGTTTATTCGCCAAATATCATTCGTCAAGGTGGCTCAGATGATATTGCTGATATTTCGTGGTCGTTACCAACAGTTGTTTTGCGTTATCCATCAAATATGCCAGGAATGCCAGGTCACCATTGGGCAAATGCCATCACGATGGCCACACCGATTGCCCACAAAGGTTGTACAGCAGGAGCAAAAGCCGAGGCACTAACGGTTTTGGATATGCTTTTCAAACCAGAAATTATCAAGAATGCTTGGGAATACTACAATAAAGAGCAAACGAAAGAAATAAAATACACACCACTTATCTCGAAAGACGATAAACCAGCGATTCAGTTGAACAAAGAAATCATGGAGAAGTTTCGCCCAGAAATGAGTAAATATTATTATGATTCAACAAAATATAAAACGTATTTGGAGCAACTCGGAATCAAATACCCGACTGTGAGAGCAGAAAAATAAAGTGTTATATTCCGTGGCACGGTATGCGTGTCACGGATAAATTTCATAAAGGTCTTTAATTGTGAATGCCACAATTAGTCAAGTTTTTCAATCTTCTGGAAAAGGAATAAATATAAATCCTGCAAATTCATTTTCGATAACAAAAAGGCAACAATATTCGTCAGCATTTTTATAGTTTTCCTTAAAAAGCTCAACAGATTCTTCACCGATGAGTTTTCTTTGTACGAATTCATCTAAATATGATGCTTTATAATCGAAATCAGTTTCAAAATCAAGTCTTGTGAAAAGCATTTGCCCGACCTCAACTAAGGTACGATTGACCACAAAAATCGGATAATCCGAAAAGCCACGTTTACGGATTTGATAAGATGCTTCTTTCAGATGGTCAGATACTTTTATGAAATCTCCTGCCACATGACTCATAATTTTTTGGTCGAGTTCGGGAGAGTTTACATCATCTAAAATTGTATTTTCATTTGAGTGTGAAGTCATATTGTTTTATATTTATAAATGCTTGATAATTAATGATTTATAGTTGTTTTAATTAGCTCCTTGTAATTCTTTTGCAAAGTTAATTAGTTCTAAAAATAAAGTCAAAATTCCGTTACTTTCTAACCCAAAATTTGCACGATTAATTCATTTTACAATAAAAGTAAAGAATTTTCCTAAGCTATTTTTCGTTGATACAGTTCAAACTGTAAATACTTTCGCATACATAATAGCTTTTAAAGTATCAGATTATGCTTCATTTTTTCTATATTTGTTTGTGGCGATAGGCAAATAATTATTTCTTACCAAAACCCATACATGCATGACTACAACAATTATTATAACAATCTGTACGCTACTACTTTTAGCCTATATTTTTGATATTACTTCCGCCAAAACCAAAATTCCATCGGTTATTTTACTGCTCGTTTTGGGTTGGATTGTACGGCAAGGTGTCGATTTTTTTGAGCTACGAGTGCCAAATCTAACTTCTATTTTACCTATTCTGGGTACAGTTGGTTTGATTCTAATTGTCTTGGAAGGGTCATTAGAATTAGAACTAAACAAATCTAAGTTTCCGATGATTAGGAAATCTTCCATCGTTGCACTTCTTCCGATGGTGTTGTTTAGCTTTGCTTTGGCTTGGGCATTTCAGTATTTTGGTAATGTTTCGTTCAAGGTAGGTTTAGCAAATGCTATTCCGCTTGCCATTATTAGTAGTGCCATTGCCATTCCAAGTGCCAAAAATCTTTCTTCTCGAAACCGAGAGTTTATCACTTACGAAAGTAGTCTTTCTGATATTTATGGAGTGATTTTTTTCAACTTCATTACACTCAATGATAATATTGGTTCAAATTCAATCTGGCATTTTCTGTTAGAATTAGCTCTAATCATCGTAGTTTCGTTTGTGGCTACACTCGGACTTGCCTTTTTACTAAGCCGAATAAAACATCACGTAAAATTTGTTCCGATTATTCTGTTGATTGTTTTGATTTATAGCATTTCAAAAATCTACCATTTACCAGCATTGATTTTTATTTTGCTTTTTGGGTTGTTTTTGGGAAATCTTGATGAATTGAAAGGCTTCAAACTTATCAACAAACTCCAACCTGATATTCTTGATAAAGAAGTACATAAATTTGGCGAATTGACAACCGAAATTGCCTTTTTGATTCGTGCTTTATTCTTTTTATTGTTTGGTTTTTTAATAGAAACTGCCGAAATTCTGAACATTGATACAATTCTGTGGGCGATTCTTATCACGGCTGGCATTTATTTGTTAAGAGCTACCTTTTTGAAGTTTATGAAAATAGAATTCCTGCCAATTTTATTTATTGCACCTCGTGGACTAATTACAATCTTGTTGTTTTTGTCGATTCCACTCGGTCAAACCATTGATTTGGCCAATAAATCATTAATTATTCAAATCATAATTCTAACCGCACTCGTAATGATGTTCGGTCTGATGAAAACTAAAGAAAATGAAAAACACACTGAAGAAACTAAAACCGACGAAGTTATTTAAGGATTTTTTTGAAAGCGAAAAGTCGGGCGGACTCACATTGATTGCCTGTACGGCGTTTTCATTATTGATTGCTAATTCGACTTGGTCGAGTAGCTACGAACATTTTTGGCACACTGATTTTGCAGGTCATGGTATCTCTCATTGGATAAATGATGGACTAATGACAATCTTCTTTTTGTTGATTGGCTTAGAACTCGAACGTGAAATTTATCAGGGAGAATTATCGAATATAAAAGATGCTTTATTACCGATTTTTGCGGCAATTGGTGGAATGTTGCTGCCCGCTGGATTATTTTTATTGCTTACTTATGGCACAGAGGGGCAGGCTGGAATCGGTATTCCGATGGCTACCGATATTGCTTTTGCACTCGGAATATTGTCGTTACTGGGAAATAAAGTGCCAACTTCGCTCAAGGTTTTCCTAACAGCACTCGCCGTTATTGACGATTTAGGAGCAATTTTCGTGATTGCGATTTTTTATACCAAAACCATTCTTTGGATGAATCTTTTCATCGCTCTCGGAATTTTTGCGTTGCTTTTAATCTTTAATCGCCTAAAAGTACGAAATCTGATTCCTTATTTGCTGGGTGGAGTTGCGATGTGGTATTTTATGCTCAATTCGGGCGTTCATGCTACGATTACGGGCGTTTTATTGGCCTTTGCGATTCCTTTTGGTAATGGCGATGAAAAATCGACTTCATACATTTTGCAGCATTTTCTTCATCGGCCTGTGGCATTCATCATACTCCCACTTTTTGCGTTGGCAAATACTGCCATTGCAATTGATGGAAATATTGTAGAAACGCTAACCCAAAATTATAGCTTGGGAATTGCCTTTGGGCTAATCGTTGGAAAACCGTTGGGTATTTTTCTGATAAGTTTTGTGGTAGTTTCGTTGGGAATTTGTAAACTTCCTTTCGATTTAGATTGGAAATCTATCATCGGAGCAGGATTTTTAGGTGGAATTGGCTTCACGATGTCGATATTTATTACATTACTGGCTTTTGAAAACGAAACAGTCATCAATAATGCCAAATTTATGATTCTAACGGCTTCATTGCTTGCAGGAATGTTAGGATATTTCTACTTGAAATTTACGCTGAAAAATGAAGTTGTAGAAGTTGAATAAAATGCTTTTCAGAAAGAGAAAGTCAAGAAACTTTCTCTTTCTGTGAATTTTTCAAGTAAATGATAAGAAAGGATATTTGATATACCTGCAATGTAATAAAATCTTTAGCAACAGCGTTGCGTAATATTTGTAGAAAATGTAATGAAAGTTTTCAAAAAGGTGCATAGCACCGTAACTCTGAAACTTCCATATTGCGGTGCGATGCACCTTTTTGGAATATTTAATTTCTGTACTACAAATGTTATGGTGCTACGCACCTGCTTTTATAAAATGTTTAAGTAGTATAAAGAACCATTCGTAAATCGAAACATTCGTCATTCTCCTCACATTCGTGCTGCGATTAGCAAACTCAAATCTTTATATCTAAGATTAAAACGTTGGGCAATCGAAAGGTTTGTCAAGCTACCTTTAAAGCAATAAACACCTTTTGTAAACCATTGTTTGGCAAAAATCATATCTTCAATTCCACCAACATGACCAGTTTTTAGTAAAAATGGCGTAAAGACATTGCTTAGAGCAATACTTGCTGTGTGAGCCACCCTTGATGCAATATTTGGTACGCAATAGTGCGTAATACCATATTTTTGGAAAGTTGGGTGTTTATGCGTTGTCATTTCGGAAGTTTCAAAGCAGCCACCTTGGTCAATCGACACATCAATAATTATCGAATTGGAGTTCATTTTTGAAACCATTTCTTCGGTCACAACAATCGGAGCAACGCCATCTTCGGCACGCATTGCTCCAATTACAACATCGGCACGAGAAAGAGCATCGCTCAATGTATCAGAGTCAATAATTGATGTATAAATGTGTTGTCCAACAGCGTATTTTAGGCGTTGGAGTCGGTAAATATGCTGGTCGAAAACTTTGATTTCGGCTCCTAATCCAAGAGCTGTTCGGGCGGCGTATTCGCCGACAGTTCCTGCTCCGATAATCACAATTTTTGTTGGTGGTACGCCCGTAATTCCACCCAAAATCATTCCACGGCCATCATGAACACTACTCAGATATTCAGCAGCAATAAGCATAACCGTACTTCCTGCAATTTCGCTCATTGTTCTGATAATTGGATAATTACCCACTTTATCCTGAATCAGTTCAAAACCGATACCTGTCACTCGTTTTTCATTAAGTTGCTCGAAATATGAACGAGAAAGATTCGGCACATTAAGCGTAGAAATAACGGTTTGCCCAGTTTTCAAATAAGCCATTTCGGCCTCAACCAAAGGTTCGATTTTTACAATTAAATCGGCTTCAAAAACTTCCTTAGGGCTATAAACAATCCTTGCACCAGCTTCGCTATAATCATTGTCAGAGAATTTCGCTCCTTCGCCAGCACCTTTTTCGATGATTACTTCGTGGCCGTTTCTGACCAATAACGTAACTGATTCGGGTGTGAGTGCAATACGATTTTCTTGCAAAGAAACTTCACGTGGAAGTCCAATAAAAAGGCTTTTTTTGCCTTTTTTTATCATCTCTGGCGACTCCTGTGGGTAAAGAACCGATTGCTGTGCTAATTCTGAAATAGATTGTCCTGTCATTGTTTGGTTGCTTGGTGACTGGTTATTAGTAAACTTGTTATTGGTGGAGTGGTTATTTGTAAACGGGTTTTTGCTCTCTGCTTATCGTCTACGGCCTACTGAAAATTGCTATTCTAACTAAATTCTATATTTCTACCTAAATCGTCAGTCAGACTTATTTTGATCTTAAAACAATTATCTGGTAACAGAGATTCCACTTTTTCGGCCCATTCGAGCAAGCAGATATTGCCCGAATCAAAGTATTCTTCCACGCCAAAATCAAGTGCTTCGGTTTCGTTTTTTAGGCGGTAAAAATCAAAGTGATAAATGGTTTCGCCCGTTGATGATAAATACTCATTGACTATTGAAAAAGTAGGACTTTGGATGTTTCCGATTACGCCGAGTTGCTGACAAATCGCTTTTATCAAAGTTGTTTTTCCTGCCCCCATTTCTCCCTCAAAAATCCAGATATTTCGGCCTTTTGCAGCTTCAATTGACTGATGAGAAATTTGCCCTAAATCTTCTAAAGTATAAAACATTTGAATGAATTCTTGAAATTTTCCTACAAAAATCGCATAAATACTTAAAATAATTTCAATCTTATTTCAGAAAAATCGTTTTTGTAAAAAAAACAAATTTTCTTAGGCAATATATGCAGAAATCTGTCGATTTTTCAAGAACTTTGTTAGACGAAATAAAAAACGCACCCGATTATAATAGTACCTGTTAGTCAGTAGCGATTAGTATTTAGCTTCATTGTGTAAGCCAATATCGTTTATGAGCTAAAGATTAATTGCTGTGACCTATATTTTAGCCAAAACCCAATAGATTTTATAAGTAGAATGTTCCAAGACAGAAAGCAAATCATTCTTAGTTTTTTCTTTTTAGTTTGTACCATTTATGCACTAAGGTTATTTTACCTTCAGGTGATAGATGATACCTACCACACGATTGGCTCTACTGGGGCTTTGAAGAAAGAGGTTCAGATTCCTCTCCGAGGTCAAATATATGACCGAAACGGCAAACTTTTGGTGGCAAACGTGGATGTGTATGATATGTACGTTACGCCCTATAAGGTAAAACAAATGGACACGACCACGTTCTGTCGATTGTTCAATATCACTCGCTCTTATTTTGATAGCACTATGACGATTGCGAAAAGTTATTCTCGGAATCGTGCTACTTTGTTTCTCCGACAATTATCGAAGGAAGATTATGCTCGTGTGGCCGATGCGATGGTGAGTTTTCCAGGTTTTACGTTTGAGCTTTCGTTCTTCCGCACTTATCCTGCACGCACAATGGCCAATGCTCTGGGGTATATTGGTGAAATTAGTAAAAAGGCCTACGAAGCACAAGAAGTAGAATATTATAGAAGTGGCGATTATATCGGAATCACTGGCCTTGAAAAGCAATATGAAATGGATTTACGAGGTAGGCGAGGAGTGAAGTTTACGATGATGAACGTACACGGCGAAAACAAAGGGTCGTATTCAAATGGTGAATATGATACGCTTGCTGTTATCGGAAAAAACCTTTATACAACGGTTGATGTAGAAGTTCAGCAACTGGCTGATAGCCTTTTTCAAGGAAAAACAGGTTGTGCCGTAGCAATTGAGCCACGTACAGGCGAGATTTTGGCGATGGGTTCGTATCCGTATTATGACCCAAATATGCTTTCGGGTAAACAATTTAGTAAATACTTTAAAGAACTTTACAGAAACCCCGATAAACCACTCAACGACCGTGTGGCTACTGGTTTCTTTCGCCCAGGTTCGACCTTTAAGTTAGTACAATCGTTAGTTGGCTTACAATTGGGTTCAATTACTCCTGAAACTTTCTTTGTTTGTGGAAATGCTCCTGTAAAATGTCATGGTCATCCTTCGGGAGATTTACATAATGCGGTTCGTTTTTCTTGTAATCCTTATTTCTACCAAGTATTCAAGAAAACAATGTCAGCAACTTCTGAAACCAATCCATTTAAGGCTGCTCCAATTATGCTCTCTAAATGGCATGATATGGTCGAGAAATTTGGTTATGGACAAAAGCTTGGTATTGATTTGCCGTCAGAATCATCGGGTTTATTGCCTAATGTAAAATATTATGATAAGCGTTATGGGTCTAACCAATGGAAATTCTCTAATATTTATTCATTAAGTATTGGTGAAGGTGAAATTTCGGTAAATATGCTTAAAATGGCCAATTTGGCAGCGACAATCGCCAATAGAGGTTATTGGGTAACGCCTCATTTGGTGCGTGGAGTTGGTCAGAATGGAAAAGGCGTTTTGCCTGAGCATCGTCAGGTACACCGCACTGATATTGATCCACGACATTTTGAGGCAATCATTGGTGGTATGCAAGATGCCGTTGAGCGTGGAACCGTAGGCGGCGGTGCAGGTATTGTTGAAGGCATTGAGATTTGTGGAAAAACGGGTACTTCACAAAACAAAAAAGGAAAAGATAATTCAATCTTTATTGCTTTTGCTCCACGTTATAACCCTAAAATTGCGATTGCCGTAATGGTTCAGAATGCAGGTTTTGGCGGTTCAGTAGCTGCTCCAATTGCTACTTTGATGATTGAAAAGTATTTGAAACGAAAAATTGAGCGTACAGCTATCAAAGAGCGTATGTTAAATCTCAGTATCAGAACCGTTGAAGCTATGGCTGCTGGTGGTGCTGCAAAACCAATTCCAGTGCTTACACCTGAGTCAACCAGTAAGCCAACGCCTGCTGCACCTGTTGCTCCAACTAAGTCTAAAAAAGAGGCAGAAAAACCAGTAAAAACAACATTTATCAAACCAAAGGAAGAAAATCTAAATAAAACCAAATAGTATGGCACGTGAAATTGATATTCGAGAAGGAATTGACTGGACAACAGTTTGGCTTTATGCAGCATTGGTGTTTTTTGGTTGGCTAAATATTTATGCCGCTGTATATAACCCCGAAAACCCGATTACAATCTTTTCTACATCGCACAATGCGGGAAAACAATTACTTTTTATTTCATCAACATTTGTATTGATTCTTATCATTCTCTTTGTTGATTACAAAGTTTATGACTCTTTTGCTTATATATTTTATGGTTTTATCATCCTTTTGTTGATTGCAACCATATTTTTAGCAACGGAAATCAAAGGTTCGAGGTCTTGGATAAAATTGGGAAGTACGTTTTCATTACAACCCGCCGAGTTTTCCAAAATCTTTACAGCTTTGGCACTGGCGAGGTTTCTGAGTACGCAAGGTGTAAATATTTCAAAAGTTAGAGATGCAATTGTGGCAGGTTTAATGGTTTTTGTGCCGCCAATTATCATTATTTTGCAGAAAGAAACTGGGTCGGCTTTGACCTTTGCTGCCTTTATTGCAGTTTTTTATCGTGAAGGTCTTCCTGGAATTTATCCTGCATTGGGTATTGCTTTGGCAATTCTTTTTGTATTGGTTTTATTCTTCAATAAATTTTATGTGGTGGCTGGTTTGGCTGTGGCTTGTGGTTTGTTTTGGTATATGTTCCTGAAACGCTACGAACGTACCCGTCAAAATCTTGTTCGTCTCGGTGGTGTATTTGTTATTGCGTCGGCGTTTGTATTTGGTGTGAAGTTTTTTACAACAAATGTACTTCAACCACACCAACAAAAACGTATTCAGGTACTCGTAAATCCAGATTCTGACCCACTTGGTGCAGGTTGGAACGTAACGCAATCAAGGGTGGCAATTAGCTCGGGAGGAATCATCGGAAAAGGTTATTTGCAAGGAACACAAACAAAATTCGATTTTGTACCTGAGCAATCAACCGACTTTATTTTCTGTACAGTTGGCGAAGAATGGGGCTTTTTGGGTAGTGTAATTGTAATCTTATTTTTTGCAGCTTTACTCAACAGGATTATCAATTTAGCCGAAAAACAACGCAGTAAATTCTCCCGAATCTATGGTTATTGTGTGGCTTCAATCTTGTTTTTTCACTTGTTGGTTAATATAGGTATGACCATAGGCTTGATGCCCGTAATTGGTATTCCTTTGCCATTCTTGAGTTACGGTGGTTCATCACTATGGTCGTTTACAATTTTGTTGTTTATATTTTTGAAATTAGATGCTCACCGTAGTTATAAGGTATAAGAAATATTGCTTTTAAATTACTTTGAAATTTTCAAGATAATCCTTTAATTGCTTTATCTATTAAAACCTAAATCAACGTTTATCTATGGCAAATCCAGCATTTTCAGAAAAAACCTTTACAAATATTGACTATACCTACGATAAAAGCGAGGTAATGACAGTGCAAACTACCCTTACAAAAGTGGGTATTTTACTTTTCATATTAGCTGCATCATCGGCCGTTTCTTGGATAGGATTGATGCAAGGTTGGAGTATCGCTCCGATGCTTATTCCTGCGGGATGTATTGGCGGGTTGCTTTGTGCCGTAGTTTTGGCTTTCAAAAAAGAGTGGGCTCCGCAATTAGCACCAACGTATGCTTTGCTTGAAGGTTTGGCAATTGGGGCAATCTCGGCTATTTTCCAAGAATTTGCTCTTATTGCAGCAGGGCTTACTTTTGGAGTCGTGTTTGTCATGTGGTTTTTGTACAAAACAAAAGTTTTGCAAGCAACTCAAGGCTTTATGTTTGGAGTAGCAGCAGCAACAGGGGCGGTTTTCTTGCTCTATATGCTTACCTGGATTTTGGGAATGTTTGGGATTAGCGTGCCGTATATCCATGAAGGAGGCATAATCGGCATTATCTTTTCGTTAGTAGTAATTACGATTGCTGCTATGAATCTTATCATTGATTTTCATTTAATTGAACAAGGTGCCGAAATGCAAGCTCCTAAATATATGGAGTGGTATGCAGCTTTTGGATTGATGGTAACAATTGTGTGGTTATACCTTGAAATCCTAAAATTATTGGCGAAGATTTCTCGTAAATAAGATTAAAACACAAAAAATCCCCATTTTGAAATTTTCAAAATGGGGATTTTTTGTATAGAAAACCTAAGGTTGTTTTTCACTCTCAATCACATTACCTTGTATCGAAAGTTTGGCTTTAATCACTGCCTTTGAGTCGTTTCTTACGAATTCAATTTTTCCATCATAACCTACGACTTCAAAAATATCCGCCTCTTTGGTCGGAGCAAGTACTGCTGAGCCTTGGCCAACTGCTTCACCAAAAAGTTGACCATTCTGAATACTTACGATTAGTTCTTCAAAAGGTCCTTCTTTTACCTTATATTTACCTACATAGGCTTTGGCTGCAACGGTATCAATTGCTGTTGTTGTAGAAGTAGTTTGTGCTGAAACATCGAAACTAAAGGCAAAAATGCCTAAGATTAATAATAGAGAAAGTTTTTTCATTGAAAGTAAAAGATTTGTTATAAGTGATTATAAAGCCTAAACGCCATTATTAGCTGTTTAGTTTGTTTTTGTAAATATAATTATTTTTATATTTATTTTTAAAATTTAATGATAATATAACAGCGTTTTTTCGGATAAATAAAAGTTGAGAATCAACGTTTAAGGATATGATATTGGTCATGTATTTCAAGTCTTGAAAAGGTTTTTTTTGCACAAAAATTTAAAAACGTATGTTAATCACAACTGCCCCAAAAGCCCTCGAAACTGTCAAATCAGGCGATAAAATCTTTATTCATAGTGTTTCGGCTGTACCACACCATTTGGTAAATGCTTTAGTTGCCCGTGCTGATTCTTTAAAAGGAATCGAAATTTATCACCTACACACCGAAGGCGAAGCTCCTTACACAAATCCAGAATATGCCGAAGTTTTTCATACAAATGCTTTTTTTATTGCAAAAAATACTCGCAAAGCCATTGCCGAAGGTCGAGGAAGCTATATCCCAGTTTTTTTGTCAGAAATTCCCAAACTTTTCACACAAAACATCATTAAGCTGAATATTGCACTAATCTCAGTTTCTACGCCTGATAAAAGTGGTTTCTGCTCGCTCGGAACATCGGTTGATGCAACTTTAGCGGCTATTGACTCGGCTGATGTGGTTATTGCTCAGATAAATAAATTTGTACCCCGAACACTCGGAGATGCTCAAATTCACACAAGTCGAATCAATTATTTTGTGCCTTTTGATGAGCCACTGCACGAAGTTTCGTGGGGTGAACCTACTGATGAACATAAAAAAATAGGTGGTCACGTAGCTTCATTGGTAGAAGATGGTGCGACGCTCCAAATGGGAATCGGAAGTATTCCAAATGCAGTTTTAGCCGCTCTCAATAACCACAAAGATTTAGGAATTCATACTGAAATGTTTTCTGATGGAATAATTCCGTTGGTCGAAAAAGGTATTATTACAGGAAAATACAAAAAGCGTAATCGAGGGAAAATCGTTTCGACTTTTTTGTGTGGCTCAAGAAAACTTTATGATTTTGTCGATGACAATCCACTCGTGACAATGATGCGGGTTGATTACGTGAATGATACTTCGATTATTCGGCAAAATCCAAAAGTTACTGCTATTAATAGTGCCATAGAGATAGACATTACTGGCCAAGTTTGTGCTGATAGTATTGGTTATAATATGTATTCGGGCGTGGGCGGACAAATGGATTTTATCAGAGGGGCGGCATTATCGGAAGGAGGGAAGCCCATCATTGCTTTGAATGCTACTTCAAAAGGCTTATCGAAAATCGTTTCGCATTTGAAAGAAGGAGCGGGCGTAGTAACGACTCGGGCAAATGTACATTATGTAGTAACAGAATTTGGAATTGCTTATTTATTCGGCAAAAACTTGGTAGAACGAGCCAAAGAACTCATCAAGATTGCTCATCCCGACCATCAGGAAGCTTTGGCTAAGTCAGCTTATGAGCGTTTCAAACATCATAGTTCGGTTGAGTTTTAATCATTTTGTGATTATATGTAAAAATAATATAACTACATAAGGCTTTAATATTAGATAAAATAACTATAAAAATTTGTTTTAATAAATAATATATCTATTTTTGCTAAAAAATAAGGATAAAACTTTCTTTTATAAAATGGCAAAAGTAACCGAACATTTAAAGAGTAATAACGGAAAACCAATTTTTTCGATTGAAATCATTCCGCCAACCAAAGGCACAAATATCAATGACCTCTTGAATGCTATTGAGCCAATGATGGAATTGAAACCTCCTTTTATTGATGTTACTTTTCACCGTGAAGAATATTTTACTAAACAATTACCAGATGGCACAACGAAGGAAGTACGTACTCGTAAACGCCCTGGAACTGTTGGAATTTGTTCGTCAATCATGCATCGTTTTAAAATTGACCCTGTACCGCACGTACTTTGTGGAGGTTTTACAAAAGATGATACTGAAGATTTATTAATTGACCTCAATTATTTAGGAATTGATAATGTATTGGCCCTCAGAGGCGATTTTGCGAAACCTTATGATACCTTCAAAGCAAAAAAAGATGGTCATCAGTTTGCCAATGAACTGGTTTCGCAGATAAAAGACATGAATAATGGCAAATATTTGCATGAAGATTCGGAGTATTTGAATGCCAGCGATTTTTGTATTGGTGTGGCAGCATATCCCGAAAAACATTTTGAAGCAACTGACTTAGACCAAGATATGGAAAACCTGAAGCGTAAAGTTGCTGCTGGAGCTGATTATGTAGTGACGCAAATGTTTTTTGATAACCAAAAATACTTTGATTTCGTAAATAAATGTCGTGCTGAAGGAATCAATATTCCGATTATTCCAGGTTTGAAAGTATTGGCTACAAAGAAACAATTAGATATTTTGCCAAGATTATTCTATTTAGATATGCCAGAGGCATTTAGAAAGGAGGTATTAGCTTGTGAAAACGATAAACAAGCGAAACAACTGGGAATCGAATGGGCAGTGCAGCAATGCCGTGAATTGATTGATTTTGGAGTACCTGCTTTGCATTTTTATACAATGAGCAAGTCAGATACAACAATGGCTGTGGCGAGAGAGGTGTTTTAAAAAAACTAACTATATTTAATTTTTTTTTTATATTTACTCATTAAACGCTTAATATATGAGTGTATTTGAGATAAAGTCAACAATTCATCAATTAGTAGAAAAGCTTGAAGACGAGGCAGTTTTATTAAAAATCGAAAAGATTTTAGAAGAATATGTTGCCGTAGAGTCAGTCGTGTGGGAAGATTTACCCGTAGAATTACAAAATCGGCTTGATAAGTCGGAAGAGGATGCTAAGTCTGGAAATGTGATTTCACACGATGAAGTTGTGAGTAGATTCAGAAAGCAATATGCCCATTTTTATGAGAGTTGAATGGACTGCACAAGCGGAAAAAGATTTTGAAAAATATGTCAATTTTCTTGCTAAGAATATTAGCTACAAAGCCTCTGCCGATTTTATGGAGGCAACTTTCGATACAATTGAAAAAATAAGAAATCCCTTAGTCAATTATCAAATTGTTGATTCGACTAAGGGAATCCGTAGATGTAAGATTAATAAATTTGTTGATTTGTATTACAAAATTATAAGCGAAGAATGTCTCCAAATTAGAACTTTCTTCGATTCTCGACAGAATCCGAATAAACTAAAGTTATAAGTTTTATAAAAATCAAGGCAAAATCAAAGAATAACCCTTATTCTGAAAAGTGCTGAAAGTTATTAAGGCCGATTGAGCTACTTTTATATTTTCATTGCGTTTTTCATCGACTAATTTTCTTGCTCGAAGCGATTGCCCACAAACGAAAAAACGCACACCATTCTTGCCCAATTCATTAATCAAAGCCGTATTGGGATTTGCCATACCAAACTTCTTTTTGTAGGCTTCATCTTCTAAAATGACTGGAGTTCCTAAAAAATGAAATACGCCAACCACATCAATGTTTTCCTTCGGAACACCTGCTTCAATATGAGCATTTACTAAGCGAGCCAATTTATCAAGTGCTGAATTCACGGAGTCAGGCTTATCCGAAGCCTTAGATAAATCAATAATGAGTTTATACTTCATCTTTTTGTCAACTACAGGCGTAGCTTCGGGAACTTCAAACATTCCACCACCACTTTTGATAAGTGGATATATTTTTTTCTGAGCGAAGGTAAAGTTTCCTATAAAAAATAGCAGAAACAGGATAATAAGTTTTTTCATAGTAAGATGAAGGTTTTGGTTTAAAAAAAGGCAGCTATCTTTTAGCACTGCTAAAGATAACTGCCTTTAAAATATTCACAATGAAATAAAGACTAAATATTTACCTCACTTGATTAAATATCGACTTTGGCATATTTGGCATTACGCTCAATGAAATCACGGCGTGGGCCAACTTCATCACCCATGAGCATCGCAAATAAGTGGTCAGCTTCAGCAGCTGATTCAACGGTTACTTGCTTTAACGTACGTTTGTCTGGTCGCATGGTTGTTTCCCAAAGTTGCTCAGGATTCATTTCTCCTAAACCTTTGTAACGTTGAATCCCTACATTTTCTTCTTTTCCACCACCTGCTAAACGCTTCACCGCAATTTCTCGTTGTTCTTCCGTCCAGCAATATTCTTCGTCTTTTCCCTTCTTTACCAAATACAAAGGTGGCTGAGCAATATAGATATATCCTTTCTCAATCAACTCTTTCATATAACGGTAGAAGAACGTCAGAATCAACGTACGAATGTGACTACCATCAATATCGGCATCGGTCATGATGATAATTTTATGATAACGCAGTTTATCCGTATTCAATGCACGTTCATCACCATCTCGGCCGATTTGCACACCCAATGCCGTAAAGATATTTTTAATCTCTTCGTTTTCGTAAATCTTAAACTCTTGTGCTTTCTCAACGTTGAGAATCTTACCACGCAAAGGCAAAATAGCTTGGAAGGCACGATTACGACCTTGTTTGGCCGAGCCACCTGCCGAGTCTCCCTCAACTAAGTAAACCTCGCAAATCGTTGGGTCAGACTCTGAGCAGTCAGCCAATTTTCCTGGCAATCCGCTTCCAACCAAAACGTTTTTACGTTGTACCATTTCACGTGCCTTTTTAGCGGCGATACGTGCTTTGGCAGCCAAAATTACTTTGTCAACAATAATACGAGCTTCTTTTGGATGCTCTTCTAAGTAATTTTCAAGCATTTGAGAAACGCATGAACTCACAGCTGTCGTTACTTCACTGTTACCGAGTTTGGTTTTGGTTTGCCCTTCAAATTGTGGTTCTGCCACTTTTACCGAAATTACGGCAGTTAACCCCTCACGGAAGTCATCACCACTAATTTCGATTTTTTCTTTAGCCAAAATACCCGACTTTTCAGCGTAATTTTTCAGCGTTCGGGTCAATGCCATACGGAAACCTGAAACGTGTGTTCCGCCTTCGTGTGTATTGATATTGTTTACAAACGAAGCTACATTTTCGCTGTAACCAGTATTATAAAGCATCGCAACATCAACAGGTACACCATCTTTGATGCCTTCCATAAACATCGGTTCAGGAATCAGACGCTCACGACCTGCATCAATATACGAAACAAATTCAGCCAAACCACCTTCTGATTTAAAAGTATCAGTTAGGGCTTGTCCATCATCATCAATTTCACGTAAATCTGTTAAGATAATAGTAATTCCTTTATTCAAGAAAGATAATTCACGTAAACGATTGGCTACGGTTTCGTATTTGTACTCTGTTACCGTAAAAATGCTGCCATCTGGCTTGAAAGTAACTTGTGTACCAGTATCATCGGCCGTACCGATTTCTCGAACTGGATAAAGCGGCTTTCCGATGTTATATTCTTGTTCAAAAATCTTTCCTTCTCTATGTACTTCTACTCTTAGGTGTGTCGAAAGAGCATTCACGCAGGATACCCCCACACCGTGCAAACCACCCGAAACTTTGTAGGTATCTTTATCGAATTTACCACCCGCGTGAAGGACGGTCATAACAACCTCCAACGCTGATTTTTTCTCTTTTGAGTGCATTCCCGTCGGAATACCACGACCATTATCTTTTACTGTTACCGAATTGTCTTCATTGATTGTTACATTGATTGTGTCGCAATGCCCTGCCAGAGCTTCATCAATAGAGTTGTCAACTACCTCCCAGATTAGATGGTGAAGACCCTTCGCACTGATGTCGCCAATGTACATGGCTGGACGTTTTCTTACTGCCTCTAATCCTTCGAGTACCTGAATATTCTCAGCACCATAATCTGCTTTTGACTTCTGAGGCTCTAAGCCTTCTTGATTTTCTGCCATAATTTATTTTTTATAAAAATTTAACTATCAGAATTTATCTGAATAGAATATCTTAACTTTGATACTCACAGTTTTTAGTGTTATTTTAGTTGTAAAGATACACATTTTTATCGGAATTTTAAAATTTATAGTCGAAGTGGCACCTCAATAAGTTCGTACTTTCGGCATACATTTGAATTAAAAATAAAATATGCGAGTATCAGATTGAAAAATGTATAAATAGTTAAATTTATGAAAAAGTTTATTTGGGTTTTGTTGGCATTAACTTCTTGTAAATCAACGTTTTACATGGTTCGTCATGGCGAAAAAGTTGATAATTCGGCCAATCCGCCACTTAGCACTTTGGGGCAAGAAAGAGCTGAAGATTTGAAAACAGAATTAGCCAATAAAGGAATTTCGGAGATTTATTCGACCAATTATTTGCGAACCACAAACACCGCTAAACCTTTAGCGGACTTTAAGGGTTTAACAACCAAGATTTATGCCGCCAGCCCAGCCGATTCGATGCGAGTTTTTATTGAAAAGTTAAAGAAATTTAGAGGTAAAAATGTGCTGGTTGTGGGGCATAGCAATACCACCAAATATGTGGTTAATGGTTTGTTTGAGCGTGATACACTCCGAGCTGATATTCCTGATAATGATTTTGATAATTTGTATATTGTCAAGCGGCAGTTTTTTCCAGTCCGAAAAATGCGTTTCTTTGCAAAAACTTACGGAAAAACTTCACCTCAATAACACCTTTTGGTCAAGTTTTTGCGTTAATGCGTTAAACAGAATAGATTACAAAAAATAGAATAGAGCGAGTTTTTTACATTCACTCATTCAATATTCACTCATTCACTCATTGATAGATGAAAAACCTCCGCAGATTTACTTTAATTGCATTGGCCGTTGTTACGATTCCGTTTGTAGCATTTAAGTACGACGACCGCTATTTCGAGATAGCAAAAAACTTAGATATTTTTGCCACAATGTTTAAGGAACTCAACGCTTATTACGTTGACGAAATTAACCCAAACAAAGCGATGCGTTTGAGTATCGAGTCAATGCTCAAGCAACTTGATCCATACACCAACTTCTTTCCCGAAGATGACATCGAAGATTATATGACCATGACAACTGGTAAATATAATGGTATTGGGGCAACGGTTTCGCACCGTGATAATAAACACGTAGTTGTGATGATTTACGAAGGTTCGCCAGCCGATAAAGCAGGTATGAAAATTGGTGACGAAATCATAAAAGTGGATGGCATAGACGTGGTGGCTCGCAAAGGTGTTGATATTGGTCGCTTGATGAAAGGTCAGACTGGTACAACTGTTAAAATGTCAGTAAAGCGTTTCGGACAAAACTCACCGATTGATTTAGTCGTTGGGCGTGATATTGTGAAAACACCAAACGTGCCACATTCTGGAATGATCAATGACGAAGTTGGTTATATTCAACTTAATGATTTTACGGCAACTGCCGCCAAAGAAGTAAAAGGAGCTTTTGCTGAATTGAAGGGGCAAGGCATGAAGAAAGTAATTTTAGATTTGCGTGGAAACCCAGGCGGTTTGTTGAATATGTCGGTTGAAATCTGCAATGCTTTCTTGGCAAAAGATCAATTGATTGTAGAAACTCGTGGAAAAGTAGCAGAATGGAATCATAAGTATATGGCATTGGAAGCTCCGCTCGATACTGAAATTCCGATTGTAGTTTTGATAAATAGTATGAGTGCATCGGCCTCTGAAATTGTGAGCGGAACACTCCAAGATTATGACCGTGCAGTAATTATTGGTCAACGTTCGTTTGGAAAAGGATTGGTTCAGACTACCCGTGACCTAAGTTATAATACGAAAATGAAAATCACAACCGCCAAATATTACATTCCAAGCGGACGTTGTATTCAAGCTCTGGATTATAGCCACCGCAACCCAGATGGTAGCGTAGGACGTGTACCAGACTCATTAAAGACCGCATTTAAAACTAAAAACGGACGCACAGTGTATGATGGAGGTGGGGTTGACCCTGATATTAAAACTGATGTAGCTACTTTATCAGCCGTAACGGTTAATTTACTTCAGAAAAATTACATTTTTGATTATGCAACTAAGTATTATTTTGAACACCCTAATCAGAAACCAAAAGAAAGATTCTCATTGACCGAAGCTGAATATCAAGATTTTATCACATGGTTGAAAAGTAAGGATTTTACATATACCACAACAATGGAGCGTAATTTGGATAATTTGGAGGCATCGGCTAAGAAAGAAAACTCTTTGGATTTAGTGCAAGAGCAAATTAAATCTTTGCGTGATAAAATCAATCAAGGTAAGCAACAAGATTTAGTAAAAAATAAAGAAGATATTAAAGAGCAACTGGAAGCTGAGATTTTGAGCCGTTATTATTACCAAAAAGCCATGAAATTTGTAGCATTTGAACGTGATAAAGAAGTACAAGAAGCTTTGAAGTTATTCAAAGATATGCCACGCTACAATTCAATCTTGAAAGGCGGTAAATAATTCATCGCCTTTTTATAACTTTTTTTAGAAAAAGGCTATAATCTTTTTCATTTTGTTGTATTTTTGCAGGGTTAATAATTTAAACTTCATACGATTATGTTCGGTTATCAATATCCTACTTGGTATGCAATTGCATTTTTTGTTATTTTGATGGTGTTATCTTTTGCAGTAGGCAAATGGTTAGTAAAAAAAGATAGAGACTACGACGGATTTTAATAAAGTTCTGAGTTCTGAGTTCTGAGTTCTTTTTAGAGTTAAATTGTAATAGCTTGGGTGACCTCGCTATAACTCAGCACTCAGAATTCATAACTCAGCACTCAGAATATTCCTTCTTCTAAGTGTAAAATAGTTTTTTCTGGCAATTTTTTAGTCAAAAGTCGGGCTACGATTCTGCTTCGTGTGCCATTTGAGCAAGCTACAATGATTGTAGAATAGTGTTGTAGTTCTTCTAATCGTTCCGTTATTTCGTGCGGAGGTATATTTATTCCACCGATATTAAAATCTGCAAATTCGGTAATTTCTCTTACATCAAGTAATATACTCTTTGGGTCAGAAAGAATACTTTCTAAGTCGTTTTGTGATATTTCGGTGAAGTCTTGCATATCCTTTTGAATCTGTGTATAAAAAACGTGGCACATCTCAAAGATATGCCACGTTTGTATATTTAACTGCCAAAATTGAAGCTTAATTACTTATACAAAGCATCACGTTGAGCTTTAATTTTCTCGTCAGTCAAGTAAGTATCAAAGTCATTTAATTTATCCAAGAAACCTTTAGGGGCAAGTTCGATTACACGAGTAGCAACCGTTTGTGTCAGTTGGTGGTCATGACAGGTAAACAGCATATTACTCGGAAAATCTTCCATCCCTTTGTTCAATGCCTGAATCGACTCCAAATCTAAGTGGTTGGTCGGTTCGTCGAAAATCAAAACGTTTGCACCCGAAAGCATCATTCTCGAAAACATACAACGTTGTTTTTCTCCTCCTGAAAGTACCGTACATTTTTTCAAAGCCTCTTCACCCGAAAACAACATTCTACCCAAAAATCCACGGATAAATGTTTCATCTTTTTCTACAGAATATTGTCTAAGCCAATCAACTAAGTCAAGGCTACCATCTGAGAAATACTTACTATTATCATTCGGAAGATAAGTATGCGTAATTGTGATACCCCATTTGAAACTACCACTTGAAGCTTGTTTTTCGCCCGCAAGAATATCAAATAGAGCAGATACTGCCAAACCATCTTTGCTCAAAAATGCGATTTTCTCGCCACGACTTACTTGAAAACTCAAATCTTTAAACAAATAAGTGCCGTCTTCGAGCTTATAGCTAAGGTTTTCAACCAATAAAATTTGGTCGCCTACTTCACGCTCTGGTTTAAATCCGATATACGGATATTTACGTGAAGATGGCTGAATTTGCTCAATATTCAATTTTTCAATCATTTTCTGACGAGCAGTAGCCTGTTTAGACTTAGCCACATTGGCAGAAAAACGACGAATAAATTCTTCCAATTCTTTCTTTTTCTCCTCAGCCTTTTTGTTTTGATCAGATTTCTGACGTGCTGCTAACTGGCTTGATTCATACCAGAAAGAGTAGTTTCCACCATATAAAGAGATTTTCTTGAAATCAAGGTCAGCAATGTATGTACAAACATTGTCAAGGAAGTGACGGTCGTGAGATACTACAATTACCGTATTTTTGAAATTCATCAAGAAGTTTTCGAGCCACAAGATAGATTCAATATCTAAGTTGTTCGTAGGCTCATCCAATAACAAAATATCAGGATTTCCAAACAATGCTTGTGCCAACAACACCTTCACTTTTTCCGAAGGATTCATGTCGGCCATTAAAGTATAGTGCGAGTCTTCCTTGATTCCTAAGCCCGAAAGCAAAGTAGCGGCATCAGATTCAGCATCCCAGCCATTCATATCGGCAAATTCTGCTTCTAATTCAGCTGCACGATTACCATCTTCTTCAGAAAAATCTTCTTTAGCATAAATGGCATCCTTTTCGGCAATGATTTGTGATAAACGCTCGTTTCCACGCACAACGGTGTTCAAAACTGTGTCATCATCAAACGCATTTTGATTTTGTTTCAAAACCGACATCCTTTCACCTGGGTCCATGCTCACATTACCCGAAGTTGGTTCAAGGTCGCCCGAAAGGATTTTTACAAATGTTGATTTCCCTGCACCGTTTGCTCCAATAAGACCATAAACGTTACCAGGTGTAAATTTGAGATTTACCTCTTCAAAGAGAGTTCTTTTGCCGAAACTTAGCGAAATATTTGAAACTGTAAGCATTTTTTGAATGTAGAATAAATGAGTTCTACTTGATATTTTTTGTGAAATTTTTTAATATTTGGAGGTGCTACATTTAAATAAAATACTTGTAGCCTGTATTACTTTATGTCTTGTACAACTTTAATTAACTCTTTTAATTCTTTGTCATTGAGTGATGAACGTTCTGATTTGTCATAAATTGAAAGTAAATATAATTCGCTCGATGAAACATATACACAAGTTATGAGCCTCGCTCCACCAGATTTGCCTTTGTTTTTTGAAGCAATAGAAAGCCTGATTTTATAACAATCAAAGCCTAACGGAGTTCCTTGTTGTGGATTTTCTTTGAGTGTTTCTATTAATGCCAAAATTTCTTTTTTAAGAGAAGGATACTTTTTTACAAGTCTTTTTGCTTGCTTTTGAAAAGGAGAAATTGGTATTATTTCAAAGCTCATTCAAAAAATCATTTAGGTTTGGTTTTGGTATCTTGCCTTCTTTAACCATTTTCATCTGTTCAAATGCCTCAAGTAATTCTTGGCGATGCAATGTTTTTTGAGATTCATCGGGAAGATGTAATTGCTTACGAATTCCTTCCCATTCTTGAATTGGTATAAAAACTCCCGTTACGTTGCCTGCATGGTCAGCTAAATATTGTAAATTCATATCTTCTTAAATTTGGCTTTTGAAGTATGTAAAATTACTAAATTTCAATCAAATATTTTAAAAAATCCCCTCGTCAGCGAAACTAAAATAGCCATTATCGCTAAAAATTAGGTGGTCGAGTACTGGAATATCGAGTGTCCGGCCTGCTTCTTTTACTTTTTTGGTTAAATCTTTATCTGCTTGACTCGGTGTCAGATTTCCTGATGGATGATTATGTACCAAAATAATCGACGAAGCCAAATGCTCAATGGCCGCCTTGAAAATCATCTTTGGGTCAGCTACCGTTCCCGAAACTCCACCAATACTTATCTGTTGCGGACGAATAACTTCATTTGCTCGATTCAATAATAATATCCAAAACTGTTCGTGTTGCAAATCCATCAAATAAGGGCGAATCGCCTCATAAGCATCGGCTGATGAACCAACTTTTGGTTTTTTCAGTATTTCGCTTTCTTTTCTTCTTCGTCCGAGTTCTAAAGCTGCGACAATCGAAATAGCTTTTGCATCGCCAATACCTTTAAACTTCATTAAGTCATTGATACTCAATTTCGCTAATTCGTTAAGGTTATTATTAACGCTTTGTAGAATCAGCTTCGATAAATCAACGGCTGATAACTCTCTTGTACCTGAGCCTATCAGAATAGCAATCAATTCGGCATCCGAAAGGGCAGCTTTGCCCTTCAACAAAAGTTTTTCTCTTGGTCGGTCTTCTTCCGCCCACGATAGAATCTTGCTAATCATTGAATAGAGATACGAGAAGTGAGATACTGGATTTGAGATTTTAAAGTATTGGATTTGAAGCTGTAAAAGTAGAAAAAAACTCTCGTATCTCGAATCTAATATCTCGAATCTCAAGACTAAACAAAAAATGCTCACGGAGAAATTGTTTCCATGAGCAAAATATTGAATTCCCGAAGGAAATTAAGCTGCTAATCCAGCGATATGCTTAGCTAAACCTGATTTCAAGTTTGCTGCTTTGTTTTTGTGGATAACGTTCTTGCGAGCTAATTTATCCAGAGCTGAAGCTGCTGATTTGAATAATTCAGTAGCTGCTGTTTTATCGCTTAAACCACGTAATTTTCTAACCAAAGTACGAGTGGTTTTGTGTTGGTAACGATTTCTCAAACGCTTGGTTTCGTTTGCTCTGATACGCTTTAATGCCGACTTATGATTTGCCATTGTATTTTAATATAATAATTGTCTTACTCTAAATTTGGAGTGCAAAATTAATGAAATAATATTAAAGAAAAAACTTAAACTAAAATATTTTTTACTTCTAAAAAGGAAGGCATCGCTCAAAGCGATGCCTTCCTTAAACCTTTCTATTTGAAATCAGATTATTTAATCTCTGAATTGATAACCAATACTTTATCCCAGTTGGCTTCGTTGGCTTTTTCAAATGCTTTGTATTGCGTGCTTTCACGGAATTTCTCTACCTCTGCCTCAGTTCTGAAAGTAAGGTAGTGCATTACGTCGTACTCAGCCTTTGAATTTTCTTCTCCGAAAGTTTCTCCTGCCGAATAAGCAGCGATTTCTGGCATCTGACGTTTCAAATCTTGAAAGTCGGCCATGTGTTGTTTGATTGCTTCCGCTGAAGTACCTTGTTTGAATTTAAAACAAACAATACGTTGCTTTTGTGCTTTTGGAGGCGTGTATGCCGAACCGTAAGCTACCATTAAAAAAGCAAACATTCCCAAAGCCATTGCTGGCATCAAATATCTTAATAACGATTTTTTCTGTGTCTGACTCATTTTCTTAAATCCGAATAATATTCTGTAATACGATACAAATATAACACATTTTATTTAAAAATGTTGCATTATTTCAAGAAAATATTTTATTGTTTTTGTATTTATGCTATATTTCCAAATAATATTTGGTTTTCGTGTTTTTTGACAAAATGACTCTTCTTGCTTAATTTTTCAAAATTTTAAGATTTAAGTTTTGTTTTTAGGGGTTTTTAAAAGAAAAATATATTTTTCTAAAAAAGAGCGTATAAAATTTACGAGTTGTCTGGAAAAAAATGGAAAATTGTAATTTTTGAGGTTTAAATCGAAAGTTTTTTAGAATGTCTGTGATAAAATATTTTATTTTGGAAAAAAAAATTGGCAAAAATGATGAAAATTGACGGTAGAAAAGTTTTTTTTCCGAAATGGAGAAATTTGAAGCGAAGCAGTTTACTTTTTCTGGGTATAATTTTGATTTCTTCATGGAAAATAAAGACAGAAAATCAGTATCCACTCTGGCAGCGTACACTCTGGGGCTTCTTTGGGCACCAGCGGATAAATCGTTTGGCGGTTTTTACGCTTCCACCCGAAATGTTTAAGTTTTACAAAAAACATATTGATTTTGTAACCGAAAACGCTGTCAATCCTGACCAACGTCGTTATGCTGTAAAAGAAGAAGCTCCTCGACATTTTATTGATTTGGATAATTATACCGATTCGTTGCGAAAAAAGCTACCAACTTATTCGTGGAAAGAGGTGACAGAGAAAATTTCTGAAGATACTTTAAACCGACATGGTATTGTGCCGTGGCACATTAATTTTATGAAGTTTCAGCTTACAGAAGCTTTCAGAAAACGTGATGTTCGTCGAATTTTGATGCTCTCGGCTGATATTGGTCATTATATTGCCGATGCCAATGTGCCGCTTCATACTACTCGAAACTATAACGGACAATTAACCAATCAAGTAGGTATTCATGGTTTTTGGGAAAGTCGATTACCTGAGTTATTTTCGGATAATTATGATTTTTTTGTCGGACAAGCTGAATACGTAAAAATTCCACAAAAATGTGCTTGGCAAGCTGTTTTGGGTGCAAATGCCGCTCTGGACTCGGTTTTGGTTTTTGAAAGAGAACTAACGAGCCAGTTTTCGGAAGATAAAAAGTTTGGTTTTGATGAAAGAAATGGCATAACTACGAAAAGCTACTCAAAGGATTTTTCAGAACGCTACCATGCCATGCTCAAAAATCAGGTAGAGCGACAAATGCGGGCTTCAATTAAAATGGTAGGTGACTTTTGGTTGACTTGTTGGATTGATGCGGGGCAACCAGATTTGACGGCATTGCTTAATTATCAACCAACAAAAGAAGAAAAAGAAGCTGATGATGCCGAAAAAAAAACATGGTTACGGAGGGTTTTTGATGTGAGAAAAGAAGGGGATAATTAGGAGAAAAGGCACAGAGGCACAAAGATTCAGAGTAAAAATAGTAGCTAATCAGTACTTTTCATCGGTCTTACTCTGTGCCTTTGTTACTCTGTACCTTTGTGCCTTCGCTACTTTGTGCCTCTAAACTTTAATAAATATTTTCTTTTTAAACATCCAATTAAGAATCAGCCAATAGATGAGCAACATCAATCCGCCGTGTATGAGTGATTGATATGGAACTCCAAAAATGGTAGCATAATTTTCACCCAAATGAATTTTAAGTGATTTTGAGATGTAAGTTCCCAGAGCATCTGCAATGCAGTATGCGGCAATCGAATTCATGCCAATAATTTTCAAGAAATAAGCCTTTTTTTCTTTGATGTCGATTATCCAATAGAAGAAAGCCAAGAACAGAAAGCACATTCCTCCGCTGAAAATCACCCAAGTGGGCGTCCAGATGCGTTTTACATTCGGGCAAATACCAAGTCGATTTAAAATTAAGCCAATTACCAAACCCGAAACACCAAGAATGATGAATTTCTTTAGTTTTTCTTGAGGAATAATATCAGATTTTAGAATATTGCCTGCCAGAAGTCCCAAAATCATTGTGCCAAGTGTTGGGATAAAACTTAGCGTTGAATATCCTCCACCATTACGAATAAAAGGTTTTTCTCTCGGAAAAAGATTCAAGAACCATTGGTCGAAAGCCCATGCGAAGTTGGTGTTTTTATTCCAATGTGCCGCAAAACCTGTCAGGTTATATTCCCAATCTTTAGCAACGCCTACACTTGCATAATCGAAATTTGCGTCGGAAAGTGGATAAAGTGCAAATGCCAGCCAATAACCGACAAGAATAATGACAAGGGCCGAAATCTGAACTTTCTGCGAACGAAAACCTAATAAAAATAGGAAAGGATAGCCCAATCCGATTTGGCTGAGGGTATCTTCAAAAGTAAAGTAGGTTTGAGTTTTGTACTGAGAACGTAGAAAAATTCCCAATAAAATTAGAATTAATGAACGCTTGAGTGCGTGGAAAAGTACTTTGTTAAAACTACTTTCTTGTGTAAGACGACTCGCAATGGAGTAGGGGAGAACCACGCCCACCAAAAACGAAAATGATGGCTGAATCATGTCGTGAAGTGAGCAACCAACCCACTCAACGTGGTCTTGATGGAAAGCGAGAAACGACCAAAATGCACTTTCGGGGAGTGCTTCGGAAACTTCTCCGAAATGTAAGACCTCAGCCATCATCAAGAGCATGACAAAGCCACGATAGACATCGGCTGAGGAAAGGCGAGTTAGAACAGGCATAAGATTAGGGTTTATGCCTTCAAAGATAATGATTTTCTATAATCTTACAATTACACGACCGATTTGTCCACCTTTTAATATTTTCTTGATTTCTTTAGAAAGACCTTTTAGTGTAACGGTTTTGGTAATTGTTTGTAAATCAGTTGGTTTCCAACTTTTGGCGAGGTTTTTCCAAAGTTTTTTACGCCATTCTATCTCACATTCTGAGGAATCTATACCAAACATGGATACGCCACGCAAGATAAATGGAAACACACTTGTTGGTAATTCGGATGAATTTACTAAACCACAAATAGCTACAACTCCATTATATTGCATTGATTTTAAGATAGTTGCGAGCATATTTCCGCCAACCGTATCTACACAACCTGCATAAATACCCTTCAATAATGGGCGACCCGATTTATCATCAACTTCTTCTCTTGAGATAACTTCTTTTGCTCCAATTTTTAATAGAAAATCTCTGCCTTCGGGTTTGCCTGTTACTCCTACAACGTGGAAGCCAAGTTTGGTCAAAATCATTACGGCCATTGTGCCTACGCCGCCCGTTGCACCCGTTACTATAACTTTTCCTTTTTCGGGAGTAAGACCATTTTGTAATAATTTATCAATACACAAAGCTGCTGTGAGGCCAGCCGTGCCGAAAATCATGCTTTCTTTGGCTTTTAGTCCACGAGGGAGTTTTACAACCCATTTGGCAGGTACGCTGATGTATTGTCCGAAACCACCCGAAGTGTTCATGCCGAGGTCAAAACCAGTTACGAGAACTTTATCACCTTTCTGAAAATCAGCTGATTGACTTTCTTCAACCACACCTGCGGCATCAATACCTGGTGTGTGAGGGTAATTTCGAGTTACGCCACGATTTCCTGTTGAGGAAAGTGCATCTTTATAGTTTAATGAAGAATATTGTACTTTTATTAGAATTTCGCCTGCTGGTAAATCTTCGATTTTACGCTCAACTATGTTTTGAGAGAACGTTTTATCGTCGTTTTCGGTGATGTAGAATGCTTGGAAAGTTGACATTGTTTGATAGTTTTATTTTGGTTGTACTCGTTTCAGTTGAAATACATCAAAAATGTCTTTTTTGTTCAAAAATTTAGACTAAAGTTGCTCCCATGAACAGTAACAGTTTGCTGATTGACAAATGTAATATCTTCTTTATCTAAATATAGAATGTTCATGCTAAGGCTTTAAATACTTCTCCGTATTCTTCAAAATCTTCTTTTATATTTTCAGCTAAACGCTGTTTTTTTGTTTTTTTTAAATTTGCATCAACCTCCGCAATTAAAGCACTTACAAATTCTGGCTCGGTCAAAGTCAAGTCTATAAGTGATTTTCTGATTAACTCTTTATCCAAAATTGCTGTCATGATTCTATTATTTTTTCAAACTTAACGATTAATCTATTTTTATGTTTCAAGTAATGAATAAAAACTGTTGATTTGCCGTAAAATTCTAAGGAAAATGATTGACCGAAAAATTAATCTGATAGTATTATCTATTTGGTGGGGAGCATTCACATTTTATGCAGGAATTGTTATTCCGCTTGGTATGAAAGTTTTAGGAAGCCATACCGAAATGGGTTTTATTACGCAGCAAGTTACGGGCTATCTCAATTATTTAAGTTTACCAATTTTTGTTTTTACTGCATATATTTTTCGAGGAGAAAAACGCTTTTTTGTTGCTGCTGTATTATTGGTTTTATTAAAACTGCTTTTGTTCTTTGTGCATTTCGAGTTAGACAAACTTCTTGATTTTGAGCAAAGAATTGTTTTAAATAAGGCCACTTTTTATTCACTTCATCGAGTTTATTTGTTAACTTCTACTGTTATTTGGTTGATTGTGAGTGGGGTTTTGATGTTGATGATTAAAAAGAAATGATAGAATTATCACTTCTTCATCATCCGCTCAAAATCGGGTAGTTCTAATCTTAGGTTGGATAAAACCTTTTTCTTTTCATCGAGTAAGAAAACCTTTGGAACTAAAGAAGCATTATAAGTATTATCAAAATCTACAATTTTGTGCGAATCTATTACATTGGTAAAGGCTTCGGTTTTGTAGGTTTTGATGAATTTTAGCCAGTTTTCTCGGTCAGGTACTTTACAACACATATAAACTTTCATTCCTTGTTGCTCCAGTTTTGGATAATAATCGACCAGTTTCTTGGTGAATTCTTGGCAATGACTGCAACCGTAATCATAAATTACAACCATCGTATATTTTGATTTCAACTCCCAAAGTGGACTCCAATTATCAAGCGTATCAGTCAGGCACATATCGGGGAGTATTTTGCCAATTAGGCTTGGTTCAATTCGATTAACGTATTCAATATTTCGTTGAACAGTGCTGGCATCATAGCTGTTTGGCTCACCGATAATGTATTTCTTAGCGATTTCGGTATAGACTTTATCGCAGCCCAAAACTTCGGGGGCGATGAATTTATTGCCAAATTTTATGACGATGTATTTTCTTATTTCTGAATTAGGCTTGGTACGAGCAAGCAGGTTATCAGCCAAAGCAATGATTTCGTCAGGTGAGTTACTAAAGGCAATGTTTTTTAGATAATCATCAAAAATATTGTCGAGAAGCGTTGTGCGAATCAAGCGGTCGTCTGAAAGGTCAAGGTTGTCGAGGGCATGGGTGTAATAATTTTTAATGTAAGTAAGCGAATCTTGTCGAGTTGCGTTGGGTTTGATGGCTTCGGTTTCAACTGGAATATTTGCCTTTAAGAAATTGGCCGTAAATGTATTTGGGTTTGACGAAATGTAGCTTTTGGTCAGTGATTGATATTCTTGGTAGATTGTCTTTTTGTCGGTTTCGTTGCTTGCTTTTTGAAAGGCTCGCTGTAAACGAATATTTTCTTTGGTAAAATTGGCATAAGCCGAGGCTTCGGTATTGCCTTCTATTGTCATTTTACCAACATAATCGCTGCTATCAGTCGTGATTTTAAAGTTTTGCCCAACCACAGGAAAATCAAACAAACGTGCTTTTCGGCTAACTAAAAAGTACATTCCTTCGGGTAGATTTCTTTCGCCTGTAAAAACGATTTTATTCGCTGCCTCTACTTTTGCTGTATCTTTTATCAAATACAATTTTTCACTCTGATACCAGTGATAAAGGTAATAAACTGAATCCTTTGGTGCTTGCATAGCTATCTCTATGCGATATTGAGCATTTGATTGAAAAAAGCCAAGCATGGCAAAGAAAAACAACAGTTTTTTCATGGGATTTAATGCTGATGGCTGAATATATTACTTAGCAATTTGTTGGCTTGGTCGGATGGGTTCGAAGCCGTTTTTGAAATCAGGTATAGAATAACGCTTACTATCGCCATAGACTTTGATTTCAGTTAGAATCGTCATATTATTAGTTTCGATAAACTCTGGTAATATGTTAGTTGGTTGGAGAGGCTGTGGGCTTTCGCCATAATTAGTAAAAACAAAAGCGATTGGCAAAATATAAGTTCCTTCATAGCCTAAGCCCAAAAGCGGAAGTTTTTTTAATCCCTTTCTGATACTTGCTCCGAAACCTACACTATTTTCAAAACTTGGGGTCATTTTTGGGTAAAAAACTTGAATATCTCCGATTTTGCCATTTCGGTTAACACTAAATTGAGCGTAAATTCTACCATACATTCTTGATAAAACGGCCGTGCGAGGATAATCAATGCTTTTCTTAGCGAGTTCAAAGAATACGAGGTTTCTGTCTAAGTCTTTTTGGGCAAAAACATTGAAAGAAAATAACAGTCCAAAGCATAGAAAGCTTCGTTTAAGTGTGAATGCAAAAGTTAAGTACATATTGTTGATAGTTTAATGTGAAATTATTGAGCGTTTGCTTACAAATTTGAATCAAATGAAAAGTGGCAGGTAATATTTCTTGAAGTTTTATTTTCTTCAAATACTATTGGAGTTACGCAAAACAAGCGTGGTACACCTCATTTATGAGTTTTTATAATTATGATTAAGTAAAAAGGTGTGCCGAGCGACGGTCGCCATACTTGGCTTATACCTTTACCGCCCCTTTGCGTGGCTCCTACACTATATAATCTCTAATTTGTCAAAGTGAACAAAATACTTTTTATTTAGGGTGGCTAATTTATAGCCCTATAATTTTGCAGTTGAAGCAATGAGTAAATCCATAGCATCACTGGTTTTTCGCTTTTTCTTCAAATCTCGATGTAGATTAATAGCAGTTGATATTATCTCTTTATTCAGAGGTAAAATCTCTATATTTTCAAAGATATTTTTCCAAAGCTTATCTTGTTCGGTATTGCTTCCTTTTAAAACTTCAAAATACACAACGACAGAAACAGCAAAGAATGAGTGTGTGTTTGATAATTGGAAAAGAAAAGAATTGGTTTTGTCTGTTTTTCTGAAATAATCTATCAAAACAGAAGAATCTAAACAAATTAGCTCATTTTCCATCTTTTATTTAATTGTTGTCTTGTCTTTTTGACTTCTTCAAAACCTTCGTCAGTCATTACTGGACCATTTAAGAGTACTTTCTGAAAATCACTCAATGATGTTTTAGTAGTAGCTTGTTCGAGGTCTTTTTTTAGTTTTACTTGTTGGGCAGTCGGTAATTGTTTTACTAATTCCCAAATTTGTTCATAGCCAAGTTCTAATGTTAGTTCCATATTTTGAAATATTTTCGTAACAAACATAAATTAAAATCCTCCATAAACACAAAAAGGCCTTAGAATTACTCCTAAGACCTTTTTGACCTTTATTCCCCTTTAGGGGTTAGGCAATTCCATTGTGGGGTGCTGATATTACATCATGCCGCCCATTCCGCCACCGTGTGAGTGACCCATGTCTGGAGCTTTATCTTCTGGAATATCAGATACAACTGCTTCAGTTGTAAGCAATAAACCAGCGATTGATGCAGCGTTTTCAAGAGCCAAACGAGTTACTTTCGTAGGGTCAATGATACCAGCCGCCAACATATTTTCAAATTTATCTTCACGAGCGTTGTAACCGTAATCAGCAGTTCCGCCTTTCACTTCTTGTACGATTACTGAACCTTCGCCACCTGCATTCGCTACGATTGTGCGTAATGGAGCTTCGATTGCCGAACGGATGATTGCGATACCAGTAGTTTCGTCGCCGTTTGCACCTTCCAAACCTGCCAAAGCCGCTTGAGCACGAATCAAAGCCACACCACCACCAGCTACGATACCTTCTTCAACCGCAGCACGAGTTGCGTGAAGGGCATCATCAACACGGTCTTTTTTCTCTTTCATTTCAACCTCAGTTGCAGCACCGATGTAGATAATAGCTACACCACCTGATAACTTAGCTAAACGCTCTTGTAATTTCTCACGGTCGTAGTCAGAAGTAGTTGACTCGATTTGAGCTTTGATTTGGTTTACACGACCAGCAATTTGCTCTTGGTCACCCGAACCATTAACGATTGTAGTGTTATCTTTGTCGATAATGATTTTATCGCAGTGTCCTAAGTAAGAAATATCAGCGTTTTCTAATTTGAAACCTCTTTCTTCTGCAATTACAGTACCACCAGTCAAGATTGCGATGTCTTCCAACATTGCTTTACGACGGTCACCGAAACCTGGAGCCTTAACAGCCGCCACTTTCAATGCACCACGGATTTTGTTTACTACCAATGTAGCAAGAGCTTCGCCATCAACATCTTCAGCGATGATTAACAACGGACGGCCAGTTTGTGCTACACCTTCTAACACTGGAAGAAGTTCTTTCATTGAAGAAACTTTTTTCTCAGAAATCAAGATGAATGGTTTTTCCATTTCAACTTCCATTTTCTCAGCGTTAGTTACGAAGTATGGAGATAAATAACCTCTGTCGAACTGCATACCTTCTACAGTTTTAACTTCAGTTTCAGTTCCACGGGCTTCTTCAACTGTGATTACACCCTCTTTACCAACTTTCTCCATTGCGTGAGCAATCATTTGACCGATTTCGTGGTCATTATTGGCAGAGATTGTAGCTACTTGTTCGATTTCTTTTGAAGTCGAAATAGCTTTAGATTGTTCTTTCAATGCACCTACAACCGCAGTTACCGCTTTTTCGATACCACGCTTCAAGTCCATTGGGTTTGCACCAGCAGCTACGTTTTTCGCACCGATAGTGTAGATAGCTTGTGCCAATACAGTAGCAGTTGTAGTACCGTCACCCGCTTGGTCAGCAGTTTTAGAAGCTACTTCTTTCACGAGTTGAGCACCCATGTTTTCGATAGAATCTTTCAATTCGATTTCTTTCGCTACTGTTACACCATCTTTAGTGATAGCTGGTGAACCGAATTTTTTATCAATGATAACGTTACGACCTTTTGGTCCGAGAGTTACTTTTACTGCATTTGCAAGAGTGTCAACGCCACGTTTCAATTTCTCTCTTGCGTCTGTATCAAATATAATTTGCTTTGCCATTTTTTGAATTAAAAATTAATAATTAAAAATTAAGAATTGTCAAAAAGTATAGAGTGTATCGTGCAAAATGACATTCTTCATTCTACATTTTACATTCTTCATTTTTTAAACTATTGCGTAAATATCAGACTCACGCATGATGAGGTACTCTTTACCGTCAACAGTGATTTCTGTACCAGCATATTTACCATAAAGTACGCTATCACCTACTTTAACTAAAGTTGGCTCATCTTTTTTGCCTGGACCTACTGCTACTACAATACCTTTTTGTGGTTTTTCTTTTGCTGTATCAGGGATGATGATACCAAATGCTGTTTTTTCCTCTGCCGGAGCAGCTTCTACCAATACTCTGTCTGCTAATGGCTTGATGTTTACTGACATTTTATTCTGAGTTTTTGAGTTTATAAAATTTAGATTTAAGATTTAAATAGATTCGAGACAAGGGATTTTGAAGTTTTACCTCCATACGTCTTGAATCTATAAAATTTAATTCTTGACGTGATGTCAGTTCCACAAAAGTTCTGCCAACGGACGGCAAAGGTACGGTTTTCTGCCAAAATTTCAGTTTTGACTGCCAAAAATGTTTCAAATACTGACAGGAAATGTTTCGAGGTATATTTTTTTGATAATAAAATTCAAGGATTGTCAGTGTTTTAATCCTCTCAAAAATTATATCGAAGAGCTAAACCCAAGGAATTTTCATCGGTTTTGAGTTGTAAACTGCTTACATTATTCTGACCAATTGCTTGGTTATACCTGATTGCTGCTTTTTTGACATGTGATTTCCCAATTAATGAGGTGGTGATACTTCCGACCAAAGATGCTCCAATAATGCTCAAGTAAGTAGAGGAGTAAAAACCACTTTGTCGAGTACGGGTTTTATTGAATGTTGCCAAAAAATAAATGGTAGGGATAATACTTATGGCTTGCCCAATGCCAGTAAAAGTTTTGTAGCGTCGGTAGTGAAAATTTACTTCGGGATCATTCAATTCAAAAAAGGGAACTTCAAGTGAGTTATAGCTGCTCAGTCTGCGTTCACCATAATAGTATGAGCCGTTTACTTTTTGTAAAGGTTTCAGATAATATAGTTTTCGTTTAATAGTTGGATTGTAATAAGCTGAATCTTTCTGAGCAAAAGTACTGAAAGATAGACCTAAAAAGAGTAGTGTGAGGAGTGTTTTCATAAGTTTTTTGTTATACAATTCTCCGAATTGTGTAACCAATGTTACGCTAAAATTGGTTTAATTACTTTTCCTGCCACATCAGTTAACCTAAATGGTCTTCCTTGGAAGGCATATGTTAGTTTTTCGTGGTCGAAACCCATCAGGTGCAAGATAGTTGCTTGCAAATCATGCACGTGTGTGCGATCTTTTACTCCGTAATATCCTAAATCGTCGGTCTCGCCAAAAGTCATTCCTTTTTTGAGTCCGCCACCTGCCATAAAGACAGTAAAGGCATCAAGATGATGGTCACGGCCTTTGAATGGCAAAGTTTGTCCATCACGGTTTTCTTGCATAGGTGTGCGACCAAATTCTCCGCCCCAAACGATTAGGGTTTCGTCGAGCAGGCCACGCATTTTTAAGTCTTTTATTAAAGCCGTTACTGAGCGGTCGGTTACTTGACATAAATCTTTGAAGCCACCATCGAGCGAAAGGCGTTGGTCTGTGCCGTGCGAATCCCATCCCCAGTGAAAAAGCTGCACGAAACGTACGCCATTTTCTACTAAACGTCTGGCCAATAGACAATTATTGGCAAATGACCCTTCGCCTGGCACAGCCCCATACATATTTCTTACCCATTCGGGTTCTTTACTGGTGTCCATAACTTCGGGAACCGACATTTGCATTCGGAATGCCATTTCGTATTGAGAAATACGAGTCAGAATTTCGGGGTCTTGTACGGCCTCGTATTGTTGTTTGTTTATTTCGTTGATTGCCTCGATGGTTTGTTTCCGAATATCTCGACTCATACCGTGTGGGTCAGAAACATACAGAACTGGGTCGCCCCCCGTGCGGCATTGCACACCTTGATAGATAGAAGGGAGAAAACCACTTCCCCAAACGCTTTTTCCAGCATCGGGGCTGCGTCCGCCAGATGCTAAAACTATAAAACCAGGTAAATTTTGATTTTCAGAACCCAGACCATAAACCGACCATGCACCGATACTTGGCCTCCCCAAGCGTGGACTTCCCGTGTGCATGAGTAGCTGAGCAGGAGCGTGGTTAAATTGGTCGGTGTACATGGCTTTCAAGAAAGTCAAGTCATCGGCTACTTCAGGTAGATACGGCAGAAAATCTGAAATCATTGCTCCCGAATTTCCGTGCTGTTTAAATTGCCCGATTGAACCAAGCATTTTTGGTACACCTCTGATGAAAGCGAATTTCTTTCCTTCCAGAAATTCTTGCGGACAATCTTGTCCATCGAATTTTTGTAAAGCAGGTTTATAATCAAAGAGTTCTAACTGTGATGGAGCACCCGCCATATGGATATAAATGACTTGTTTTACTTTCGGAGTAAAATGCGGTTGCTTCGGAAACATGGGGTCGGTGAGTGCTTGTGCTGGATTTTCTTTTCCCGAACAACCACCTAACAACGAACCAAAAGCCATTGCTCCGAGTCCTGTTGTACAGGTTTGCAGAAAATGGCGTCGGGTTTGGTATTGTGCCTCAGCGTGTAGAAATTCCTTGATTAACTTTTGCATGGTAAAGGTCGAATTTGCCTACCAAATTACGAAAATATTTGTATAGACAAGTTAAGTTTTTCAATATTTCGCTCTTTCTTTCTACTATCTTAAAGGTTTGAAACTGAACTTTAATCAAAAAAAACTACTTTTGTAAGAAGACTATATTGTCGGAAAAGTATAATTATGTTAAATTTTAATGTCTAAACTTGCTGCTCAAGATAAATTTCTTGACTTTTCTGATTATGGAAGACCATTCGCCAAAATCATTGCTAATCAGTTAAAAAACACTCGTTTTACCCCCGTTCATGTTACGCTTCTTTTCGGAGTTTCTGGCTTAATTGCCATTTATTGTATGCTCAATGCTCATTTTTTGTGGGCTGGATTCTTTCTTATTCTCAAATCAATTCTTGATGCTGCCGATGGTGAATTATCAAGAGTAAAAAATACTCCTTCGTACACAGGGCGATATTTAGATAGTGTCTTTGATATTATTTTGAATTTTATCTTTTTGATGAGTATATGCTATATCTCAGATACTACTTTTATACTGGCACTGATTGCTTTCTTGTGTATTCAATTGCAGGGAACTGTTTATAATTTTTATTATGTAATTCTGAGAAACAATTCGGTAGGGGGCGATGCCACAAGTAAGATTTTCGAGACCGAAATACCCGAAGCATTTCCGAACGAAAGCCAAAAAGCAGTCAATGTTTTATTTGCCATTTATCTATCACTTTATGGGATTTTTGATAGAATTGTTTATCGTTTAGATGCCGAAGCTTATAAAATAAAAACTTTTCCGAGTTGGTTTATGACCTTGCTCTCTGTCTATGGGCTTGGATTTCAGTTATTGATAATTGCAGTGATGTTGGCCTTCAATTTAGCAAATTTCATTATACCGTTTTTTATTGTTTATACGATATTTGTAGTGTTTTTGATAGCAATCAGACGATTATACCTGACTCATTAATAAAGATTTTATACATAGAGACGTCCAAACTGGACGTCTCTATGAAGTTCAGTCTTATAAAACTAAAACTTTCTTAGAAGCAATACTTTCATAAACACCATCCCAAAGTTCGATACGTTTTTGGAGTGATTGAATCGTGGCAGCTTCGGCTTCTTGCCAAAATTCTGTGTTTTCACCGCACAAATTGGCAGTCATTTGTAGAGCCAGATGACTGTGATGGTCGCCATCTACTTCGATGTGGCGTTCGAGATAATATTTGAAGGTCGAGATTTTCTCTGGAACACTCAAATGAATATCATTAATGATAGACATAAACATTCCTGGAATCAAATCTTCACGGCCAAATGTAAAAATAGCAGCTTGAAGATAAGATTTATTACTATTGATAACATCAAATGTAAAATTGACAAAGCTACGAGCCGCTTCTGGTGTACCAGCTGCCACGAATGATGATTGCAAATCGCTTGAATCTTTCAAAACAGCAATGAATTTTTCGATTTGAGCAGTAGCTGCTTCAGCTTGGTGCATGGCATCAAGGTAAAGCTCGAAGTGACTTTTACGAACACCATTCATATCTACATCTGACTCTTCTCCCGTCACGATTTCGTTGATCAAATAACGAGTTTCGGCCGAACCCACTGGAAACCATGGCACTGTCGTACAAGTAAGGTTGCTTTGGAGAGATTTGAGCAACGACATAAAATCCCAGACAGCATACACATGATACTGCATGAAAACTTTTAGGTCGTCGAGGTCATTGATTACGGAATAAACTTTGTGATTAATAATTTGTTGTCGTAAAGGTTCGATTTTTTCTTGAATTGATTCTATGTGATGGTTCATGATATAATTTGGACTGTGTAAATGATTAACATTTTGACTCGTGAAAATGTTGTCTTGCACTCAGGTTTTAATGAAAATCTTAATAATTAGATTTATATACGAAAAGGCAAAAATAGTGGTTTTTAACAAAAAGCTGATTTTGAGATAAGAATAGTATAAACGCATTTTTATGAAATAAATAATTTTATACTATCTTGAGTTATATTCAACCACTTAGTGTTAATCTTATGACAAAAATAGCGTTCATTATTCACGGAAAAGCTCGAAAAAAGCAATTCTTGATTGATGAAATTAAAAGCATCTTTGAAGCTCCATTTTTCCAAACTCAGATCCTTGAGACGCAGTTCGAGCAGCACGCTATCTTACTCGCTGAAAGTGCAGTTGCTGAAGGCTTTTCATATATCATTGCTTGTGGCGGTGATGGAACATTAAACGAAGTTTTGAATGGTATTTTGAAAACAAAGCGAGAAGACATTAAACTTGGAATAATCCCCAAAGGCTCAGGCAATGATTTTGTCAAAACTATTTGCTCTCCTGCATCTTTGAGTGCTTTGAAGGCTTCTATTATTGGACAAAAAACCAAGCAAATTGATGTGGGTTTAGCCGAATTTGTATCAAAAGAGGGACAACCAACACTTCGTTATTTTATCAACATTGCCGATGTTGGTATCGGAGGAGTGATTGCTCAACAACTTGCTGAGTCAATCAAAATATTTGGTTCGGTTATTACTTATCAGTATTTTATTCTTAAAAACTTTCTTACTTACACGCCTCAACAAATTAAGGTCATTGGAGACGACTTTGAGTATTCGGGTAATATTATGAATTTTTGTGCTGCAAATGCCAAGTATTTTGGAAGTGGGTTAGGAATTGCCCCCGCCGCTGATATTGCTGATGCAATGCTCAATGCGGTGGCTATTGGAGAAGTCAGTTTGCTTGATTATCTAAAAAACTTCCCCGACTTGAAAAAATGTAAACCTTTGAAACACCCTGCTATTAAATATTTTACTTCGAAGACGCTTTTTTTTGAATCAACTAATCAATTTACACCGATTGATATGGATGGTGAATTTGTTGGTTTTTTACCAATGAAAATAACAGTTAAACCTCAAGCAATCAACTTCATTATTTAGATTTTATTTCCATGATTTCAGCACAAACGGTCAGAAAATTGGCACTGCAATTTGAGCAAGCCGAAGAGCTTCCGCATTTCGATAAAGCTTCTTTTCGTGTAAAAAAGAAAATCTTTGCAACCCTCAACGAAAAACAGCAGCGGGCAACGCTAAAACTTTCAGAAAATGACCAATCAATTTTCTCGCTCTATGGCGATAAAACGGCTGTTTTTCCTGTACCAAATAAGTGGGGAAAGCAAGGTTGGACACAATTTTTGCTTGAAAAAGTCGATGAAGAATTTTTTAGTGATGCACTCATTGCCGCTTATTGTGAAGTTGCTCCCAAAGATTTATCCGATAAATATATGATAGAGTAAGATATAATATCTCATCAAGTAATTTTGTTTGTATCGTATTATTAGGTTAATAACTCTCTATTGTCAGTTGTTTCTGTATTGATTTTATAATTAAACGGTATTTTGATGGTACAAAATGCTTTCATTTTTTTTTGAAAATACAAAAAATATAATTTTATTTGTATGTTAAAGTTCAAATAGACCCAAAAAGAAATGAAACTCTCTAAATTGCTGTTAATAGCAAGTATAGTTTTGCTGTACCCTATAACTACGTTTGCTCAGAAAGATAGAGCTGCCAAACAACTTAAAAGTAAATTATCAATAGTAACTCAACTAAATACACAGCTTACTGAAGAAAACAAAAACCTACATAATTATCTCCGACAACTCAATCGAACTATCTCAGACGTTCGTGACTCAATAAATATTCAGACAAATTTGAGTAGAAAGTTAGATTATGAAAGTAAAAAATGGCAGGAAGCAACGTTTAATGTCAATACAACCCTTCAAGCTACTCAAAAAGATTTCATTACAGCTCAAGATGAAATTCGTAGACTTAAATACGAAAACGAAATTTTGAAAGACCCCAAAGTTGTAAGAATTTATGATGTTTCGGCAGCAAAAGTCAAAGATGCTTTAATTGGTCGGCTAAATGAAAGTAGCTTAGGTTTTCAGTTTGATGAAGGAAATGATAGTCTCAAAGTCCTTAAACAATTCGATAATAGTACTGAAGCATGGTGGGTTTTTGATAAAACGATTGATATACTTTTAGAGTTAAATCTACGTATAACTCCGCATCTCTATGACCCTAATCGCAGTGTAGTTTATGGTTCTATCAATCTTTTCGAAAAGGCTCGTTATAGCAACAAACAATATACTCCACAAGAAGATGCCGATAAAATCAGGCTTTATCAAGAAAAAACTATGCGTTTGCTTGAAGCCAATATCAGTAAAACTGCTTTAAAGTAAGATTATGTGAAAAACATAGAAGATCCAATGATTAGAGTTCTTAATTATACGATTGTTTGGTAAATTTTGATGTGTTCATCAGTAAATCTTTCCCAAGAAAACTTGGCTGCTTGTAAAAGAGCTTTTTTACTTAATTCATTTCTGAAATTTTCGTTTTGGTAAAAATTCAATATTGCTGATGAAATGGCGGTTTCATCGGTTGGCTCGACTAAAATTCCTGCATCGCCAACTACTTCTGGTATTGAACTTTTGGTAGATGAAATCACTGGCGTACCGCACTGCATAGCCTCAAGCGGAGGTAACCCAAAACCTTCGTAAAGCGAAGGATAAACAAACCCAATAGCTGAGGAATATAGAGCAGCCAAGTCTTCATCAGCTACAAATCCAGTCGTGATGATTCGCTCTTTTAAGGCAGGATTTGACTTTATTTCGTCAAAAATACCATCAAATTGCCAGCCTTTTGTGCCAACCAGTACCAAGTTTAAATCATTGATATGCTCTTGCTGAATGAGTTTAAGGAAAGCCCTAATCGTGCGTTCGATGTTTTTGCGAGGCTCTAAAGTAGAAACGGAAAGAAGGTGCTTACTTTCAATCGGAATGTTGTATTTTTTTAAGATATTGGTTATTTTCTCCTGATTGTTCTCTTGATAAAATACTTCTTTTGAAGCGGCCAAATATATGACTGAAACTCTTTCGGGAGAAAGCCCCGTTGCTTCGCACAAATCATTTTTTGTTGCTTCCGAAACGCAAATGGGTGTTGTATGTTCATCAATACTTTCCAGAATTTTATGCATCATCCTTTTGTTCCATTCACCAAAATATTGTGGAAACAAATGCGGAATCAAATCATGAATAGTAATTGCCTTCTTTGGCTTTGAAAATCCTTTTAGTTCTTGCGGAATCGGTAGAAAAGGCGAATGATAAATATCGTAAGCTGAAAGCGTGTGCTGATTAAACGAAAAATTAGGTTTCAAATACCCACGGGTACGCACAAATGCCTCTCTGACAGCCTTTTGGGATAGGGATTTAAACGGAAAAATTGATATAATCGAACTCTCGAATTTTGCTCTAAATTTATCCGATTGTTTATTAACCAAATTGAATCTCGATTCGGGAAAGTATTTTTTTAGATAACTTATCATTTCGGGCAAATTTTCAGTATTTGCCAACGAAAGTTCAATTTTATTACTTGTGTGTAAGCCCCTGAAAAGTTCTTCGGCAACTCTGAAAATTCCGGTGCGAGATTGCTCATGGAAATAACCTAAGCCCAAAACCGATGTATCTAAAATGACTTTATTCATCTAAAAAAATATTTATTTTGTTCAAAACCAATGTTTTTACTGCATCGGTTTCAACATTTTCTTGATAAACTATCTCTACATTATCTCTCTCAAATGGCAATCCAACGCTTGGTTTGTGGTTGTGAATGAGGTAAACAGGAAAATTGGCCAAAGGAAAAAATGGGTAGCCAGTTCCTTTAAAAATTGTGATTGTTTTGCCAAAAATACAGCAAAAATGCTCAGGAAAAGAATCAAGTGTGAGAGCGAATTTAGCATTTTGAGATAGAACACCAATTTCTTGAATACTGACTTTAGCCGATGTATCAATCACTTGATTTTTGAAGGTATCCGCAACTAAAGCTAAAATCTGTTTCGACATGGTGGTTTGTCCGCACAGCAAAACTTTTAGTTGATGTTTTTCTAAAATCAGCTCAATTAATTTCGCCCAGAACGTTACCGAAAGCTGCTTGTGTTCACCTCCAGATTCGGGAAAAAGCATGAAGAAAGGCTCATTCATTGAACCTATTTTTTCTTGAATTTTCTCAAAACTTACATTAGCAGGAGCTGAGTGCCGATCAATCGGGAAATAAGGTTCAATATCTGCGAAAGTCCCTTTTACTCCGATTTCACGCAAAAGCATGAAATACATATCAAAATGATGGAATTCGTGTGTTGGTACATCAAATTCTTTGTCCAAAAGCCCACCTAAAGCACGTCTCGAAAAACCATAAGCTTTTTTTACGGAGATAAAAGGCAACACAAAATGGGCTACGGCATCGCTATAACGAATATCAATGTAAAAGTCATAATCAGCTTGGCGAAGGACTGGTAAAGCCTGACGAAAAGTTCGGTAAAAATCTTTGATTTTCTCCCAATGTGAAATTTTACGTCGGTTTGTCTGAAAATGATTGATATAAATGGTCTGATTTACGTACGGATTATTCAGATTCACAGGCTCGCACCATTGAGCCGTTAGTAAATCGATCGTGGCGTTTGGATAGGTTTTCTTAATGAGCGGAAACATATACGTCACTGTAAGGGCATCGCCCAAATGCCCCAACGAAGCTACCAAGATGCGAGGTGCGTCATGATTGATAGGTGCCAATTTCCGTTTTTTGTAGAAAAGATTTGCATAAATATCCACAAAAAAGTCCATGATTTTAAATGGAATGGTTTCTCGTGGTGTTCCGCAGTATTTTCTCATAAAGTATTTGTTTCGTAGGACAAGTCTTCAACCTGTCATTTTAAATTTAATAGAGCAGGTCAAAATTTATACCCAAATTTTTCTATCTCTTTTTTCCAAAAATCAGTTTCGTAAATATCCCATGCATGGCAGCCGAATGGTAAACCACCGTTGAGGCGAAATGCTTTTTCGGGCATGTGTTCAACGCCAAATTTTAGTGCTGTTCGCCAATCAGGAATCTTTAGTTGAGGTATGTAGCGGTTTAGCTCAATTCCCCAAAACATATCCTCATTATAGGCTGGATGAGTTTTGACTTTCTCGAGATATTCCTCAATTTTTTGCTGATTTTTCGGAATCATACTGAGTAACTTCTTGGTTTTTCTTAGTGAAAATCCACCATTACCTACGGCACGTTTCATGATTATTTCTTTCGGGCCATATTTGCCGTGAAGCTCTTCTTTGAGGTCGAACCATAGAGCAGTTTTCTTCTTTACGTTCCAAATAAATTCCTTGATTTTTGAATCAAAATCTATCTCAATTCGCCAAGGAGCTCCAATATAATCGTAGCCTTGTTGGCACCAATAGGCCAAATCATCATGAAAAACAAAAGCATCTAACTGATAGATTAGCATGTATTCATACTTCAAAAAACGACCATAAAACGCTTCCGAAAGCATGAGTCTATTGTAAGAAAGCGTACTTTTGAAATACGAATCTTCAAAATCTTCAAATTGTATTTGTGAATATTTTTGTTGTAAATAGCTGATATTCAAATGCTTGGGCTTTATCACGATAATTGGATAATGTCCAAGCACACGTATTCCTTGTGCAAGCGAAATTTCTTCTGTCTTGCTCAGTTTTTCTTGATAAATAGGAATAATTACGCAAACGTTCAACTTATTTTTGTTCAATTAACGTCGGCAGGGTTCTAAACCCTGCCGACGTTGAGTTATTAAATTATCGTGCCGCCATCAATGGCAAAAATACCACCAGTTGTATAGCCAGAAGCAGCTGAAGCCAAATAGAGTGCCATCGGTGAAATTTCCTCTACGCTTCCCATACGAGCAATTGGAAGGTTTTTGGTAAAGTGAGACAAAGTTTTTTCGTTGTCCCAAAGAGCTTGGCTGAATTTTGTTTTTATCAGACCTGGGGCAATCGCATTGACTCTGATTCCATCTTCCCCCCATTCTTTGGCTAAAACTTTGGTTAGCATATTCAAAGAAGCCTTGCTCACACTATACATTCCCAGGCCTGGGTCAGGTGTATGCCCTGCAATACTACTGATATTGATTACACTACCACCACCACGAGATTTCATGATTGGATGCACCATTTTGGCCAGTTCAAAAGGAGCTTTCACATTCACTTGCATGATTTTATCAAAAGCACTTTCTGAGCATTCAAGCGATGGCCCATAAACTGGATTGGTAGCAGCATTATTGACTAAAATATCAATTCCACCATAGATTTCTACGCTTTTATCAACCAAGTTTCGGAGCTGTGCCATATCGCCTGTGTTGGCGGCAATGCCTACACATTCACCACCTTCGGCTTTTATTTCGGCAGCTAATTCGTCTAAATCAGCTTGTTTTCTGCTACTAATGACAACTTTTGCTCCGTGAGAAGCATATATACGGGCAATGGCTTCGCCAATCCCTTTGCTTGCACCCGTAATTACGGCTACTTTATTTGTTAAATCGAATACATTTTTCATAAACACCCCAAACCCCTAAAGGGGCTTTAGCAAAGTTGAAATTATTTTGTTTACAAGTTTTTATTGTTTTTCCTTTATCCCCCTTTAGGAGTTAGGGGCGACCGTCGCTCGGTGCTTGGGCGGCTCTACTGCAAAATCAACCCACCATCTAAAATCATGCTCTGCCCAGTCATAAACGATGACTCTTCAGCGGCCAAATACAAAATTGCACTTGCAATTTCTTCGGGTTTTCCAAAGCGTTTCATCGGAGTTGCGTGTTGAAGTGCTTCCAAATACGCATCGTCTGTGTCTGCCCCTTCGAGCATTGGGGTTTGTGTGAATCCAGGGCAAACGGCGTTAATTCTGATACCGTGCTTGGCATATTCTATTCCCGCAGTTTTGGTCATTCCTATAACGGCGTGTTTACTTGCTGAATAAGCAATGTGGCCGACCATGCCCAAATGCCCAGCCACAGAAGCAATATTAACAATATTTCCGCTACGTTGAGCTATGAAATGCTGCAAAGCCACTTTCATGCAGTTCCAAAGGCCTTTAACGTTTACGTTAATTACTTTATCAAAATCTTCTTCGGGATATTTATCAGTGCGGATGCGAGGCCCCAAAATTCCAGCCGAATTGACCAAAATATCAAAGCGACCCAAACGGCTGATTGTTTGTTCAATCATGCGTTGCACATCATCGAGGTCGGTTACATTTACTCTGATGAATGTTGCTTCTCCACCAGCGGTTTCTATTTCTTCGACGAGGTCATCGCCCATTTTTTCTGATAAATCGGCAATCATAACTTTTGCACCTTCTTTGGCAAATAGTATTGCTGCTGCTTTGCCAATACCAGAGTTTCCGCCAGTAATGATTACAACTTTGTCTTTAAATCTCATAGGTTGAATGTTAATGAATAATTGTTAATGAATGTATAATTGATAATGGAATGTTGCCCGATTGATAATTTTCCATTATCAATTATCAACGGGCGGCGTTCCGCTTCTCCATTATTTACCTACTTTTTCTCACAGAAATAAACAATTTCTTCGCTTGGCAACGAGTAACGCTTCACCAGTTCTTTTGACATTTTCATTACGAAATCGTCTTCTGTTACTGTAAAACCTGCTTTTTCGAGCTCACGACCATAATCACGGCCAAAAAGACGGAGATGGTCGTTTTGCCAGAAAACTCGTTCACGTTCACGTGGGTCGGTGATGGTTGGGTCTTCAAAAGTGTGTGCTTTTGTCCAATCTTGTGGCGATTGGATAATTGCCCAGCCATTTGGTTTCAAAACCCTATAAAGTTCCGACATAGCTTTGTGATAATCATCAACGTGCTCCATTACATGATTACAGATAGCCACATCAAAAGTATTTGCCTCAAACGGGATTTGGTGAATATCCATCTTCACTTTTGCTAACGGCGACTCAATATCGGCTGTGATGTATTCCAAATTCTTCATTTCCTCGAAACGATCAATGAAACAATATTCAGGTGCAACGTGTAGTACTTTTAAATGCTTTGCAGTAAAGAAATTTGTACGTTCTTTCATATATAAAGCCATCAAACGGTGGCGTTCGAGAGCCAAACAATTTGGGCAAAGAGCATTCGGACGAGATACTAGACGTCCATACGGCATAAATTTTGTAAGTTTAGCATCACAAACTGGGCATTCAACATTATTTCCTTTCAAGAAAAATGTATAAATTTTGAGCGGAATGTGACTAAATAACTGAAGGTATTTTCGAGGTATAAATCGGAGTAAAAAACTAATAATTTTGCCCATGGGTAATAGAGTTCTGAGTTCTGAGTTTTGAGTTCTGAGTTTTTACTAAGCAATAAGCATTTTTGCAAAACAAGTCAAGTTGCTTATTATCAGTTCATTGTCAGAAAAATTAAGTAAGTAACTAATAACGTATAATTGATAATTGTTCTGTTTTTTTCTCAAAATTAGTTATTTTTGTTCTTAGATTTTACACCAATACCAATAAAGATTCAAGAAGATGGAAGTTAAAAAGCAAAAACCACCTGGAAAAAAAATGTTGAAACGAATGAGTCTTTACACCAAATGGCTTTTAAGTTCAATTGGTGGGTTAATTTTAATTGGCTTTGGTCTGAGTATTTTTAGCGAAGCCGCCAACTTGAAGCATACCAATGCCCCATTTTTGCGTTGGTTTTTGTTGGGAAGTTACAGTCTAATTATGATTAATGGTGGTTTATGTGTCTTTGGGCAAGCTATCATCTTTAAAGTAAGAATGGAGAATAAAAAGCTTATCAAAAAAGCTCTCAAACAAAGAGAAAAAAATGTAAGAAAAAAGCTGACTATCACTAAGTTAGATACACCTAAAGGTGAGTAAACGTGTAAATTCATATAGTTATTTATTACTGGTTTTCTTCAGATTTTCACGACTAAAATAAGATTTGGTCGTGATTTTTTTTTAATCACCCCTTCTTACTTTAGAACTTAATAAAGTTTTTATAGGCTTTTTTTAAGTATAAATGCTCAAAATGCATTTATTTAAACAATTGATTATCAGTATTTTGTGAAAATATAATTAATATACGTAATTTTGCACAACCAATATGATGAAAGTCGTTTTATACTCAATTTTGTTAAAAACCTATAGATGAAAAAAAATGATAATGGTATTAAAATGCCATTAGCAACTCAAAGAATTAGAAAAATTTTAATAGCTGTTGATTTAGAAAAAAACTCAGAAAATCTAATAATGTATTCAATAGTTGTCACAAAGAGTATTCTTTGCGAATATACTTTGTTGCACTATCATAGAGAAAAAATATTAGACTCTAAGAATGTCGAAAAAGTGAATTTACTTTTACAGAAAGTAAAAAATGTTTATAATGTCGATGTAAAAAGTGTTTTTGGACAAGAAATAGCTACTGAACAAATTTCAGCTAAAATAACTGAATTGCATAGCATTGAGCATTTCGATACAATCGTAATCGGAACTTCAAATACCCCAAACTCTTGGAAAATGGGCAGTGTTTCCACGCAAATTTTACGAAAAGTACCTGCTAATATCTTGGTTGTACCTCCTTATATTTCTTTAGCTTTTCCGCAAAATATAAGTATTTTGGCCGATACTCAGCAAAAAGCAGATATTGAAAAATTAACAGCCTTTAATCGATACATCTCCCAGTTTAGTGTATTTATTAATTTTGTTTTTTTTGTTGATTCTAAAGAAGATTTAGAAGAGAAACAAAAAGCAATGCGACAATATCAAACTTTTTTTGAAGCAAATTTTACTTTCAACTTTATATTACAGGCTGTCAGGAATTTACCGAATTTTCTGACAAAAATTGAAGAAACATTGTGTGAATCGGCTGTAATTGCGTGGAATGAGGATTTTATGAATGTTGAGCAAAACAGTACAAATTTTCCATGTAGTCCCCAAATATCTATTTTTTATTCTAAAAGTAGCGAGCCTGCTGAAAATGCTTTTCGACTCGAAACACCACTTCGATAAACAAAAAAAGAGATACTCAGCGAGTATCTCTTTTTTTTGTTCGATAATCGAACTACAAAAATTATTTTGTAAATTCTGCTTTCAATGCCTCGATATCAACACGCTTAACATCTAATTTCAAAGATAAACGTTTGATAGTTGCAATTCTATTTTTAGCTACTGCTTGGTTTCTTTTTGCTTTACGCTTCAACTGTGTTACTGCCATTGTATTATGTATTTTAGACCCTAAAACCCATTTACTAATGGAGAATCAGAGCATAGTAAAAAATTTTTGGAATATCTAAAGTCCCTTTTTGAGGGGCTTGGGGCAAAATTAGGGTGCAAAGCTACGAAAATCAATTAACATTTAATAATTAACAATGACTTTTTTAAGCTAATTTTGTGCTTCATAAAAATAATTATCAAAAATAACGTCTGCACCGCAGGTCTGACGGTGTTTTAAGGGTATAAATTCCTGTAAATTCAGAAAAATAAAATGAGTAAACCAAGTTTAGCAAGAGGAACAAGAGATTTTGGACCGTCGGTGATGGTCAAGCGAAATTATATTTTTGATACCATTAAGCGTACTTTTCAGAAATTCGGTTTTCAGCCGATCGAAACGCCAACCATTGAAAACCTTTCGGTTTTGATGGGAAAATACGGCGATGAAGGCGACCAACTTTTATTCAAAATCTTAAATTCGGGCGATTTTTCAAAAGACCTCACTCAAAAAGATTTAGAAGAAGGTTTCAAGAAACTAACGCATAAAGTCTCAGAAAAAGGTCTGCGTTATGATCTCACTGTTCCGTTTGCACGTTTTGTGGTCATGAACCGCAACGACTTGGTAATGCCATTTAAGCGTTATCAGATTCAGCCAGTTTGGCGTGCCGACCGCCCTCAAAAAGGCCGTTATCGTGAGTTTTATCAATGCGATGCCGACGTTGTGGGTACCGATTCGTTGATTTGTGAAGCCGAAATTGTGTTGATGTTGCAGGAAATTTTGCAAAACTTGGGCATCAAAGACTTTACGATTAAAATCAATAACCGTAAAATTTTATCAGGTATTGCCGAAGTAATTGGTGTGAAAGGTAGTGAAGTGCCGCTAACAGTTGCGATTGATAAATTGGATAAAATCGGAAAAGAAAAAGTAGAAGACGAACTCCGTGAACGTGGCTTTTCGGAAGAATCTATTGAAAAATTACAACCGATTTTTGAGATACAAGGAGCTGATAGCCAAGTGTTTGACAAGTTAAAGTCTTGGCTAAAGGATTCGGAGACGGGTTTGAAAGGTATCGAAGAATTAGAGAAAGTTTGGTCATTGGTTCAAAGTTTTGTATTAGAAAATGTCAATACCCAACTTGATATTACGCTCGCTCGTGGACTCAGCTATTATACAGGGGCTATTTTTGAAGTAAAAGCCAACGGTGTGCAAATTGGGAGCATTTCGGGTGGTGGCAGATACGATAACCTAACAGGTACTTTCGGAATGCCTGGACTTTCGGGCGTTGGTATTTCGTTGGGCGTTGACCGTATTTTTGATGTGATGGAAGAATTAAATTTATTTCCTGATAATCAAGCAGTTACGACCAAAGTTTTATTAACCAATTTTGATGCTGAAGCCGAAAGATATTCTTTACCAATTCTAAAGAAATTGCGTGATGCGGGCATTAATGCTGAAATTTATCCAGAATCGGCAAAGATCAAAAAGCAGTTTGATTATGCCAACCGCAAGAATATTCCATACGTAATCGTTGTAGGGTCAGACGAAATGCAATCAGGCGAACTAACTTTTAAAAATATGACTTTGGGCGAGCAGGAAAAACTGCCTATCGAACAAATAATAAGCCGATTGGTATAGTTTCTGAAAATAGCTATATTTGATAAAAATATTGAATGATGGTAGCATTAACCGAAAAAGAACTTCCTAAGAGTGATTCAATGGATTGGCGAGAAATTGAAAGCCAGTTGGCTGAAATTGGTGTGCCTTTTCTTTCGCTATCTTGGGAAGATGAATTTCTAATGGCCGAAAACCTCCAAAACTATTTTGCTGAGGTGATTGCAGGATACTCTTTGTTGGAATTGAAGGAAGAAGAAAATGAAAATGTGGATGAAACAAAGTTAGTCGCTTGGGAAAATGCCAGTATAGAATTGATACGTGAACGAAGTAAGTGTTTTAAATATTCATTAAAAGAAAGGCAGGCACTATTGATTAGGCTAATGAAAGAAGCTAAAGTAATTGAAAAGTTAAGGAGGTAATGGAATATAATATCGAATTATCAAGCGAATTTAGTGAAAGAGTTTTTGAAAAAATTAAAAAGAAATATCTTTTTGAAAAAGAACCGTCAATAAATCCAATAGGTATAATTTTAGGTGGACAACCTGGCTCTGGAAAATCTTTCTTAGTAAACGAGGTGAGAAAAGAGTTTCAGAAAGACTTTATTTTTATAAGCACCGATGACCTTCGGCTTTATCATCCTGCTTATGCTACCCTTCAACAAAATTCCGAGACACTTCAAAATGCTGCTAATCTCGTGAATCCGTATGCTTCGGCTTGGACAGAACGCTTAATAAAGTACTGTATCGAAAATAAATTTAATATCATCATTGATAGTACGCTGGGCGGAAATGTTATTGCTGTTTATCATACTATTGATATGCTTCGAGAAAATAACTTTTCTTTTCATCTAAGACTCATGGCTGTGCCTGCTCTCATTAGTAAATTGAGCATTTTCTTGCGTTACGAATTCCAATTGAAAGAAAAAGGTTTCGCCCGATGGACACGTATGGAAGATCATGATGATAGATTTGAGAAGATTCCGCAAGTTCTCGAGCAAATTTTTACAAGCAAACCACCCGATGCTGCTCGATTTTATCAAAGAGTTTTGGCGACAAACATAACAACCTCTCTAAAGTCTTCGCAAGTTTTTTTCTTAGATAACAATACCTTCCCTACCTTTGCATTTTTGCAAGACTTCCAGCTAAATAGAAATCTATTAAATAGAAACGATACTGGCTTTATTGTTGATTCAATAAGAAATATCGAAGTGTTTATTTTGCAAAGAGGAGGTACTTTAGATGAATTTAGAACCATGATTCTGCAAGAATCCGATAAGATTACAGGTAGATTGAAAAGAATGATTTTGAAAACTATTACAAATATTTGATTACAAAATGTTAAAAAACAGAAAATTCATTGCCTACACTTTAGTAGTTGTTACTACCGTTGCGGCCACTTTATCCTTTTATTTTTGGCAAGTTGCCAATAGTGCCAATCTGAATGTTGAAGGCAAAAAAGATTTCGTTTTGTATATCCCAACTGGTGGTACTTACAAAAACGTAGTTGATTCATTGCACAAACATAAAGTGATTCATGACGAAATTTCTTTCCAATTTCTCTCAAAATTCATGGATTACCCCGAAAAAGTAAGAGCTGGACGCTACATCATCAAACCAAATTCGGGCAACCGTGAAATAATCGGGAAATTACGCCGTGGCGAGCAGGATGAAGTTCGTTTAACTTTCAATAACGTACGCTTAAAATCAGATTTGATTAAAAAAATGGGTGGACGTTTTGAGTTTAAAACCGAAGAATTAGTTGATTTACTTCGTAACCCAGAGGCGTGCCAGAAATACGGTTTCGATACAACAACCATTATGTGTATGTTTTTGCCGAATACTTACTTTATCAGATGGACAACCACACCTGAGAAATTTATGGCAAGAATGCATGACGAATATAATAAATATTGGACTGACGAACGCCTTTCACAAGCAAAATCTATTAATATGACACCGATTCAGGTGGCGGTTTTGGCTTCAATCGTACAATCAGAAACTAATAAAGTTGACGAAATGCCAAGAGTAGCGGGTGCATATATCAATCGTTTGGCAGCTAATATGCCTTTGCAAGCCGACCCGACCGTTAAATTTGCTGTGGGTGATTTTTCGCTACGTCGTATTCTCTACAAGCATTTGGCTGTAAGCTCGCCGTATAATACTTACAAAAATACAGGTTTGCCACCAGGCCCAATTGCCTTGCCTGAGCCAGTAGCCTTGAATGCGGTTTTGAACTACGAACGCCACAAATATGTGTATTTCTGTGCAAAAGAAGATTTTTCGGGCTATCATAATTTTGCCGAAACCTTTGAAGAACACACCAATAATGCTCGTATTTTCCAAGAAGCACTTGATAAGGCGAATATTAAATAGGTTTCGGTAGACAGTTTTCAAACTTAGAAATACTTAAATCAACAAAAAAGCGAAGTAAACATCAGATTACTTCGCTTTTTTGTATGTTTGTATTCAACAAACTATAAACCTACCTTATGAAAAATATTTTTAAAAATCTGTTATTCGTTTGCTTCTCGCTCGCAACGTATCATCTTTTTGCCCAGAAAAAAACGGCCGAGCTCATTGTGCATAATGCGGTCGTTTACACCGTCGATAATCAATTTGCAAAAGCCGAAGCCTTTGCCATAAAAGGTGGTAAATTTCTCGAAACAGGTACTTCAAAAGACATTTTAGCCAAATATACGGCCAAGCAAAAAATTGATGCCAAAGGTAAACCAGTTTTTCCAGGTTTATATGACCCACACAGCCACTTTTTGGGGCTTGGACAAATGCTTAGTCAGTGCGATTTGGTTGATACAAAATCTTACAGCGAAATCATCGAACGCTTACAGAAATTTGAAGCTCAGCACAAAGGTGATAGATGGCTCATTGGCCGTGGCTGGGACCAAAACGACTGGGATGTGAAAGTTTTTCCGACCAAAGAATTACTCGATAAAGCCTTCCCGAATAAACCAGTTTTCTTAACTCGTATTGATGGCCATGCGGCAGTAGTCAATTCAAAAGCGATTGAATTGGCAAAAATTTCGCCCGCAAGTAAAGTAAATGGCGGCGATGTGGAAGTAATGGATGGACAATTGACAGGAATTTTGGTCGATAATGCAATGGGTTTGGTGCGTAGAGTAATTCCGCAAGCCACCGAAGCCGATAAACGAAAAATGCTTCTTGCCGCCCAAAAAGAGTGTTTTAAACTTGGACTTACCTCCGTTTCCGATGCGGGTCTTAATCAAGATGATATTGATTTGATTGATAAAATGAATAAAGAAGGTTCGTTGAAAATCCGTAACTACGTAATGGTTTCGCTTGGAATCAGAAATCTTGATTATTTTATTAAAAAAGGCATTTACAAAACTGACCGCTTAAATGTGCGTTCATTCAAATTATATGCCGATGGTGCTTTAGGTTCTCGTGGGGCGTGTTTGCTCAAACCATACAGCGATGAACCTTCAAAGACTGGCTTTTTATTGTTGAGTGCTGCCGAATTAGAACGCAGCCTTACACAAATATATAATTCGGGCTTTCAGGCAAATACGCATTGTATCGGCGATTCGGCCAATCGGTTGATTTTAGATATTTATGGTAAATTATTGAAAACCAAAAACGACCGCCGTTGGAGAATCGAACACGCACAAGTGGTTGATAAACAGGATGTTCCGAAGTTCGGTAAATACTCAATTATTCCTTCGATTCAGGCTACTCACGCTACATCTGATATGTATTGGGCTGATGAGCGATTAGGCGATGTACGTGTCAAAACAGCTTATGCTTTTCAAGACTTATTGAAACAAAATGGTTTTTTGGCCAATGGTAGCGATTTTCCTGTTGAATTTGTAAATCCTTTATATGGATTTCATTCGGCAGTTGCTCGCCAAGATGCTAAGAATTTTCCAGAAGGAGGTTTTCAGATGGAAAATGCACTTACTCGTGAGCAGGCTCTAAAAGCCATGACGATTTGGAGTGCTTACGCCAATTTTGAAGAAAAAGAAAGAGGCAGCATAGAAGTTGGAAAAATGGCTGATTTTGTGATTTTAGAAGATGATTTGATGCTCGCTCCAAAAGAAAAACTTAGAAATGTGAAGGTTCTGAATACATTTGTTGGTGGAGAGAAGGTACATTGATAATCGAAATTACCCGTGGCACGAATTTTTAGTCAATATAATTAACGTATTGAGATACTTTCAGGCCACGGGAATTTTTGAGTGTTTAGTATTTTACTACGCCATTCAACCGAATAATTGTAAAATTCTAAAAACTACGCAATGGAACCAGCAAACACCACACGTAAGATTCTCCTCCGAGTTCTCTACGGCTTTATATTTTTCAGTATCGTAGTGACTTTGACAGGTATTTGGGGTTTAAAACCTTTGTTATCAAGCCGAATCAAAGAAGCAATTCTGACTTCTACCAATGGTTTGTATCAGATAGATTTCAAAGATATTCAGTACAGCCCAATGACAGGTAATGCTGAAATCAGAGCCGTGACTTGGATGGCTGATTCGATGTTGTTCGATAAATTAAGAAATCAAAAAAAACTTCCCAACAATGTTTTTAAGTGTAAAGTGGAAGAAATAAAGTTGACTGGACTGAAACCGTGGACGATTATTTTTTCAAAAAAGTTAAATATCAATACAATTCTGGTTAAAAATCCACTCATTGAAATTCTTCACGAAAAACACGCTTACAATAATTCTAATAAAGCAAAAACTCCTTATCAGACAATCTCAAAATTTGTTGAATCGTTTTCGGTTGATAAAATAAATCTCGAAAACATTGGTCTGACTTATACGAATTTGTCGAAGTCGAAACGGACAAAAAGTAGTAGAATTGCCAGCCTCGATTTAGAAATTTCAAATTTGTTGATAGATTCGCTTTCGCACAAAGACACCGCACGTTTTTATTATACCAAAGAATGTATCATTAAATTAAAAAAACTTGAAATTCCCTCTGCCGACTCGCTTAATACATTTAGTCTCAATATGTTGGTCTTTTCGAGCGAAAATCGTACTTTAACTATTGAAAAACTGGCTTTTCAACCTCATCATAAACCTTTTGAATACGGCAATCGGTCGAACGGTGATGACAGAGTAGAAATTTTATGCGAAGCCATCAAAATCTCAGAAGTTGATATCGAAAAGCTGCTTGAGGAAAAGAAAATTTATGCCAAAGAGTTAAGCATTGATAAGGGACGTCTCAACGTTTTCTCTGACGAACGCCCGTTTGTTCGTCCACCAAGGATCAATTACCGACTTTACCCGCATCAAGCTTTTGTTCAACTTCATCTGAAATTTAATATTCAACAAATTAAACTTCGACAGGTAAATGTCACGTTTTCGCAGTATAATCCAGAAACTCGCCTAACTGGATTTTTATATTTCAATAGCATAAATGGAAAAATCAAAAACGTAACAAACGATACGATACCTCTACAACAAAATCCTTTTTGTGAAGCCAATTTATCCACAAGGTTTATGAAAAAGAATCCCGTAAATTTGACTTTCAACTTTAATCTAAAAGACCCTAAGGGGGCTTTCAGGTGTAAGGGAGAGGTTTCTTCGATGCCCTTATCAGATATTAATCAAATAACTAATGCTTTGGCAAAAGCAAAAGTTGATTCTGGTATTCTTGATAGTTTTTCGTTTAATTTACAAGGTGATAAATATGGTTTGCGTGGGCCAGTCACGTTTTTGTATCATGACCTAAAAGTGAGTTTAATGAAAGAGCAAGAAAATACGAAAGTGATGAAAATTAAACGATTTTTGTCATTTTTTGCCAATAAAAGCGTATTGAAAAGAAGCAATCCAATAAGAAATAAACCAGCAAAAACAGTGACTGTCAATTACCAACGTAATCCCCAAAAAGGCTTTTTTACCACAGTTTGGCTTGCTTTAGTCGAAGGTATTAGAGGAACAGTGATGTGATTTTTATATTTTAATCGAAATTTTATGATAAATGTACTTTTTGTTTGCCTCGGCAATATTTGTCGCTCTCCGATAGCCGAAGCAACTTTCCGTGAGTTGGTGCAACAGCGTGGACTCGAAGACCAAATCTCGTGCGATTCGGCTGGTACAGCGGGCTATCACATCGGGCAATTACCCGACCAACGTACCATGAAAAACGCCGAAAAACATGGCTTAAAACTCACCCATCGTGGGCGTAAACTTTCGGTAGCAGATTTAGATGCTTTTGACCACATAGTAGTTATGGACGAAGCAAATTTCAAAGATGTGAATGATTTGTACTACAAAACCAAACACAAAACTCCATCGGCCGATAAGCTTTTTTTGCTCCGTGACCATGACCCCGAAACCCGTGGCATCAAAGAAGTACCAGACCCATATTATGAATCAGAACCATTCTTCGAAGATGTTTACCAAATCGTGTGGCGAAGTAACGAAACTTTGCTCGATTATTTGATTGAAAAACATCAAATCGTAAAAACAGAGGAGTAATGAACCTTCACCAAGAAATTCTCAAAGAACATTCCAAGGCTATCGTCAATAAAATTATTGACTACATTGGCACTGACGAAGAACTTTTTGCTGAATTAATGCAGGTTTTTCTGAAAGGAGATTATATCACAACGCAGCGTTCGTCATGGATTGTAAGCGAATGTGTCGAGCTTTATCCATTTTTGATAAAGCCTTATTTCAGAAATTTAATAGACAAACTGCACGAACCCAATATCCATGATGCAGTCAGACGAAATATTGTCAGGATTTGGCAGTTTATAGAAATACCCGAAGAGTTTATGGGTGAAGTTTATGATATTTGTTTTCGTTATCTCACTGGTAATGAGACAATTGCAGTTGTTGTATTTTCTATGACCGTCTGCTTCAATATTACCAAGTATTTTCCCGAACTCAAAACTGAACTACGAGTTACAATCGAAGATTTACTACTGAAACATCAAAATGGTTCGGCAGGAATAAATAGCAGAGGAAAGAAAGTTTTAGCCGAATTGAAAAAAAAATGAGTAAATTTGGGGAATTAAACCATCAAAAATATGAGGCTGATTATTGAACAAATAAATGACCAACAGAAAAAAGCATTTATGGTTGTTGCAAAGGCTATGAATGTGAAGGTAAAGGTTGAGAAAGAAGGAGGGGATATTCATAAAGAATTAATGAAGGCTATGAAAAATGCTCAATTAGCCTCAGAAGGAAAATATCCATCACGACCAATAGAAGATTTGCTCAGTGAGTTATAAAATAAGAACACTAACTGATTTTGATAAATCGTTCAAGCGTCTTTCCAAAAAATATGGTTCTTTGGGAAAAGACTTGAAAGAGCTATTGTTACAACTTCAAGAAAATCCTCAATTGGGTAGAAGTTTGGGCAATAATTTCTTTAAAATTAGGTTAAAAATTACCTCAAAATCTTCAGGCAAAAGCGGAGGAGCAAGAATTATAACCTGCGTAAAAATAACTGATGAACAGATTTTTCTTGCTTATATTTATGATAAAAGTGAAGAAAGTACGGTGTCTGATAAAAACCTTAAAGAGTGGGCTAAGCTAATACAATAAAAATACCAAAGAAGTCATAAAATTTCGTATGTTTCACGAGCCTCATCATACGAATCTCTCTAATAAAATTCCTCTCCGAGGCAAGAGGTTTAACTTATGAACAAAAAAGTAGCTTTAATCATCCTTGACGGATGGGGAATTCCTAAAAAAGGAGAAGAGTGGCGTTCGGCAATCGAAGCTGCCAATGTGCCATATTTCAGAAAATTGATGAGCGAATACCCAAACAGTACGCTTGAGGCTTGTGGTCGTGCCGTAGGTTTGCCAAACGGACAAATGGGTAACTCAGAAGTTGGCCACATGAATTTAGGGGCTGGACGAGTAGTTTATCAGGAATTAGAAAAAATCAATATAGCAGTAGAAGAAGGACATTTAGCCAAAGAGCAAGTTTTGGTCGATGCTTTTGAATATGCTAAAACCAATGGCAAGAAAGTGCATTTCATTGGCTTAGTATCAGATGGTGGCGTTCATTCACACATCGACCACGCAAAAGGATTGGCTAAAGCCGCAGGCGATTATGGTTTGACCGATGTTTTCGTTCATGCGTTTACCGATGGCCGTGACTGCGACCCAAAAAGCGGAAAAGGTTTTTTAGCTGACCTTCAAGCAACGCTTGAAACAACGGGCGGTAAACTGGCTTCGGTAACGGGTCGTTATTATGCAATGGACCGAGATAAGCGTTGGGAGCGTGTAAAAATGACTTATGATGCGATGGTAAACGGCATTGCAGCAGTTGACGAAAACGTAGAAGGTTTAGAAGTAAAGATTCAGATTGAAGAATTGCCACAAGTAATTCAAGATTTCTATGAAGAAGGTATTACCGACGAATTTTTGAAACCAATCGTAATCGTAGAAGATGAAAAGCCTGTTGCCGTAATCGAAGAGGGTGATGTTGTGATGTGTTTCAATTTCCGTACTGACCGTGGGCGTGAAATTACGGAGGCTTTAACTCAAAAAGACTTCCCAGACTTCGGTATGAAAGCCTTGAATTTGTACTACATAACCATGACAATGTATGACGAAACATACAAAAATGTGAAGGTTATTTACGAAAAAGACAATTTGAATAATACTTTGGGTGAAGTTTTGGAACGAGCGAAGAAAAAACAAATTCGTATTGCTGAAACCGAAAAATACCCGCACGTAACATTCTTCTTCTCGGGCGGACACGAACAACCATTCGAGGGTGAGAGTCGTTTGATGTGTCCATCGCCAAAAGATGTGGCTACTTACGATTTAAAACCACAAATGGCCGCTTTTGATATTGATAACGCCATTTTACCCGAACTTGAAAAAGGCGAAGTAGATTTTATTTGCTTAAACTTTGCCAACCCTGATATGGTTGGTCACACAGGTGTTTTCTCAGCAGTAGTTGAGGCCGTTGAAGCAGTTGATAAATGCTTAGAACAAGTAGTAGAAACTGGTTTGAAAAATGGCTATACATTTATCGTAATTGCCGACCACGGTAATGCTGATTATATGATTAATGATGACAAAACGCCAAATACGCAACACTCGCTTAACCTTGTACCGTGTATAATAGTTGACAAAACTGACACTTTTGAGGTAAAAGATGGCAAACTCGGCGATATTGCCCCAACAATTCTTACATTGATGGGCGTAGAAATTCCAAAAGAAATGACGGGAAATGTGCTAATTTAATGCCTCAATGAGAGAATGTTAGAATGAGTGAATATGCGAATATAATTTATTCATTATCAGATACTTATATTTTGGAATAAAAATAAATAACCTTTCTGAGGAATGTCTGCTTCAAGCTAAGGCTTCATTAAGGCCAAATAAAAATCCCCCAAGAGCAACTCAAGGGGGATTTTTATTTGGCCTTAATGTTGAGCAAGAAAATATTCACTCATTCACTAATTCTATCATTCAAAATTAGATTTATGCGTAAACCGTCTCAGCAACTTTGTTGAAATCTTCAACGCTAACTGATGCTTTTTCAACTGAAATATTTGCTTTCAAGTACTCACGTACTTTCTTGCCAAATGCACGGTCAGTATAACGACGAACAGCGTTATCTTTGTTTTCTTTCAAAGTTTTACGAGCCATTTGGTCAATCATTTCGTCCAAACCTTCGTAAGCATATCCACCGAAATAGTTTCTCATTTCAGCTTTTACTTCTTCAACGATGTCAGTATATTCTAATTTAATATCGCTATTTGAAGCAACTTCATTACGAATCAAATCCATACGTAAACCTTTAGCAAAAGCATCGTAATCTTTCTCGATGTCTTCTACTGTAAATTTACCTTCGTTGATATTGAACAACCATTTTTTCAAAAACTCATCTGGAAGTTCGATAGAAATATTATCTAAAAGTGTTTTTTCTACTTCAAAATCCAATAAGTGTTCGCTTTCACGGCTATAATTTTCGCCAATGATTTTAGCAATTTCAGCTCTGAATTCATCTTCGTTGCTTACTTTTCCTTGTCCAAGTGCTTGGTCAAACAATTCTTGGTTCAATTCTGCTGTACCAACACGAGTGATTTTCTCAACCGTCAATTCAAACTCACCGCTCAAAGCCGCCGCTTCTTCTTCAGTTTTGCCAGTAGCAAAGCCTAAATCTTTCGTGTTTGAGAAAATTGTTTGAATATCAAATTTTACGCTGCTTCCTTTTTCTAAACCTTTGAAAATGTGGGCCGATTCTTCTTTCACACGGTCAGTCGGGATAGTTGCATCTTTTACTTCAAACTCCGAAGATTCTTGTTTCAAAGTACCAAAAATCATATCGCCAGCTTCAACTTCTTCCACTTCTTCATCTTTTCCGAAACGCTTACGTACATCAGCAATTGCATCTTCGATTTTATCTTCCGAAACCGCAATATCATACGTTTTGATAGCTGGAATTTTTGATAAATCTACCGAAAAATCAGAAGCTGTTCCGATTTCGTATTCAAACGTAAATTCTTTTTGATTGTCCCAGTCAATGTTTTGAGCTGCTTCGTTATCGGGCATTGGATCGCCCACAACACGCAATTTATTTGCAGCAATATAATCATTCACAGTTTTCGATACCATGTTGATAACCTCATCAACTAAGATACTTTTACCGTGTAATTTTTGGATATATTCTTTAGGCACCATTCCTGGACGGAAGCCTTTTATTTGAGCAGTTTTGCTGTATTGTTTGATTTTTTTATCAACCTCTGGCTTATAATCAGCTTCGATGAGGGTTACTTTCAATTTGCCTTGAGTAGAAGAAATTCTATCTAATGTAGTTTCCATTGAGGATTATTTTTGATTTTTTAGCCTTTAGCGATTCGCTTTTAGGCTTTAGCTTTAAAAAACAAGAACGTTAATATTTCACTGATGAGAATGCTTACAGCAAAAACTTGGTGTAAACCAAATACTGTTTAAGCTAAAAAACCCCCTAACCAAGCAAGGTTCAGAGGGTTTTTTCGTACGGGCGAAGGGACTCGAACCCCCACACCTTGCGGCACCAGATCCTAAGTCTGGCACGTCTACCAATTTCGCCACGCCCGCATTTTCCAGTCTGATACTTGTCTTAAAAGTAAATTACTTTTTCTGACTTTTTGTATCATTTGGGCTGCAAAGGTAATGAGTTTTTTTTTATGTGTCAACCTAATATTGAAAAATATTTTATAATTTTTTATTCATTCATCTTTATCGCCCAAAAGAAGCGTTTCGAGATATGAATCATAGAAAATAATTTGTTCCTTTAAGTCTTACTATTAACTTAGTGTTACGAAAATACAACAAAACAAAATAAAGGAGGGTCGCTGTGATAGAGCAAGAAACAAGTAGCACGATTGAAGTTAGTCAGCAAGGAGCAATGATTGATTTAGAAAAAGAGCGTAATGAAATATTGGCAAGGTATCGACGATTATTTCGGGCGGCCAAGCCTGTTTTGAAAGGTGACGATGCCAAACAGATAAAAAAAGCATTTACGATTGCGATGGAAGCCCATAAGGACATGCGACGAAAGTCAGGTGAACCTTATATTTTTCATCCGCTTGAAGTTGCTCAAATTTGTGTCGAAGAAATCGGACTCGGTGCTACTTCAATCATTTGTGCATTGCTGCATGATGTAGTAGAAGATACTGACATGACGCTCAAAGATATTGAGCAAGAGTTTGGCTCAAAAGTGGCTCGAATTATTGATGGGCTGACCAAAATTGGGGGAAGTTTTGAGCAAGGAACATCAGCACAGGCGGAAAATTTCAGAAAGATGCTTCTGACGCTTTCAGAAGATGTAAGAGTGATTTTGATAAAACTCGCTGACCGCACGCACAATATGCGTACGCTTGGAAGTATGGCTCGTAATTCACAGCTAAAAATCGCTCACGAAACTATCTTTATTTATGCTCCGTTGGCTCACCGTTTGGGGCTTTATAAAATCAAATCTGAACTCGAAGATTTATATCTAAAATATACCGAGCCAGAGATATATAAGGATATAGCCAACAAGCTAAAAACTACGAAATCGACTCGTGATCGTTTCATTGAAAACTTTATCAAGCCAATTCAGAAGAAATTGAATGATGCGGGAATCAATTTTGTAATCAAAGGCCGACCAAAGCATATTTACTCGATTTGGAATAAGTTAAAGAATAAACATACTTCATTTGAAGATATTTTCGATCTCTTTGCGATTCGCATTATTTTGCAAGATGTTCCTTCGGAAAGAGAAAAATCGGCTTGTTGGCAGGCATATTCTATCGTAACTGACGAATACAAGCCTAATCCTGACCGTTTGAAAGATTGGATTTCGATTCCAAAAGCCAATGGTTATGAGTCGTTGCACACAACGGTAATGAGCCAAACTGGACAATGGGTTGAGGTGCAGATTCGTACCGAACGCATGGACGAAATTTCAGAACGTGGTTATGCTGCTCACTTTAAGTATAAAGGCAATGACACTTCGACCGATGCCCCACTTGACCGTTGGATAAATCAGGTGCGTGAAACGCTCGAATCGGAGGATAAATCGGCAATTGAATTTTTGGAAGATTTCAGAGGTAATTTCTACAACGAAGAAGTTTTTGTTTTCACTCCAAAAGGAGATTTAAAAGTATTGAGAAAAGGAGCAACGATTCTTGACTTTGCCTTTGAAATTCATACCGATATTGGCAAGCGATGCACGGCAGGAAAAGTAAACAGCCAGCTTGTACCGATAAGTTATGTAATGCAAAACGGTGACCAAATCGAGATTCTGACCACCAAAAGTCAGAAACCTTCGGAAGATTGGTTACGCTTCGTTACAACTTCAAAAGCAAAAGCACGTATCAAAGATTTGCTGAAAGAAGAAAACAAAGTCTATTTCAGCGATGGAAAAGAAATTATTGCCAAAAGATTTAAGGTTCTGGGGCTTGAAAATAACCTCGAAACGCTGAATCAACTTCGGGCATATTTCAATAAAAAAGATTATAACGACCTTTATTATAGTTTTGGTAAAGGCTATATTCATTCGGATGAAATTAAGAAATTCAAAGCCGACCGAGACGCCCGAATCAATAAACAAGCAAAAATCGAACTTGATAATAAGGCGTTTATTGATGCCAAAAGTTTCGAGAAAGAAATCAAAAAAGTAAAAGGTGTCGATACGCTTTTTATTGGGGATGATCTGCAAGAAATTGATTTTACGTTGGCAAAATGTTGTAGCCCAATTCCTGGCGATGATGTTTTTGGCTTCTTGACCGTCAACGAAGGCATCAAAATTCACCGAAATACTTGTCCGAATGCCCAGCAGTTACTTTCTCAATATGGCAATCGAGTTATTAAAGCCCGTTGGTCGTCGCAAGTTGCTAAAGCTTTTGTGGCCAGTATCCATCTCGATGGCCTTGATAGAATGGGAATGATTCAAGATATTTCAAAAGTTATTTCAAGCGAATTGCATATTAATATGCGTTCTTTGGCAGTTGACACAAATGATGGTATATTTACGGGTGATATTAAACTTTATGTACAAGATACCCGGCATTTAGAAACATTGATGCAGAAACTGAATGGAATTGAGGGAATGAATAAAGTAACGAGGGTTGATGTAGAATAAATCCATACGATTTCTATAAAGATTTTATTTAGGAAACTTCAATCTATAACCGTAACCCTACATTTGGCATGTTTAGGAAAGCATATTTAGTCTGTATGTTTATTTGTGTAAGTTGTTATACTGTTTTTGCACAAAAAGTAGATACCTTGCATACACAGAAGGCTTTTCTGAAAACCCATATATTTAAGGACAGTGTACAACTTACAAGAAAAAAAGTCGTAGCATTATTTCATGATACTTACCTTCCCAAAAAAAAGTATAGGTGGGCAAATATACTTAAACCAGTTGGGCCATTAGTTACGCTTGGAGGTGTAGGACTTACTTATGTGGCATTTAGGGGAACAAATTTTATTACGACTGTTGAGGGCAACCGTGTTACTTATAAAAGTGTAAGTTTACCTCAGCTTTCTATCGGTGTTGGTTTAGTCGTTTTGGGGTATAGTATCATTGAATCATCAAAACTGTTGGCATTTAGTTCGGTGAATGTTTATAATAAAATGCTGAAGGAAGGCCGAAAAACCAGTTACATCAATAATATTCAGTTTGGAATTACGGACAACAAGTCGATTGGTCTTTCGATTTCCTTAAAATAAATAGTAGAAGAAAAATTTATTAAATCTCGGATGAAACAAAAAGCATTGTTGCTATTTTTTATATGTATATGTTTTTTGAATGCTTTTGCTCAGAAAAAGGATTCTTTATATGCTAAAAGAGTATTTTTATCGACTTATATTTATAAAGATGGGGTAAAGCTTTCTATTCAAAGGACAAACAAAATATTTAAAGACGTCGCACAGTCGAGAATTAAATATACGTGGTCTAATATCTTGAAGCCCATCGGGCCAGTAGTGGCCGTTGGTGGTGTAGGATTAGCATACATTGCATTAAAAGGAAAAGATGCGACTGCTTTGATAGATGGCAAAGAGGTTGACTATAAAATCAGAAGTTTGCCTAAATTGTTAATAGGTTTAGGTTTGGTCGTGGGTGGTTTGAGCATGGTAGAATCATCTAATGAACTTACCCAACACGCTGTTGATATTTACAATGCTAAGCTACACGAAAGTAAAAAGACCAGCTACATTCATAAAGTACAGTTTGGTATCACTGATAACAATGGTTTAGGTTTTTCTATTTTACTAAAATGAGCTTGAAAAAATATTTTTAGCATAGCTATAATTGCTCAAAAGCACTGAGTTTTCTCGGTGCTTTTGGTATTTATTTAAGAATTGATAGAAATAAACATAGCTAATTTGTTCAATAAGTTTTTAAATCATGGAAGTTCTGTATTTTATTAGTAATTTTATCCTAAAATCATAGTCAAACGCATTTAATAAAATGGTTTCTACTCCTTCAAATTTTGAATCAGCAAAAAGTATTTTTACGGCTTATTTGGAGACAAAATTGCTCCGTAAAACGCCCGAAAGATATGCTATTTTGGAAGAGATTTACTCAAGAAATGACCATTTCGAGGTAGAAGATTTATATATTTCTATGAAAAACAAGAAATATCAAGTAAGCCGTGCCACGGTTTACAATACCCTCGATTTGTTGGTTGAATGCGATTTAGTGAAAAAACATCAGTTTGGTAAAAATTTAGCTCAATACGAAAAGGCTTATGGCTCGAAGCAGCACGACCACCTCATTTGTGTTGACTGCCATAAAGTAATGGAGTTTTGTGACCCACGTGTTCAAAATATTCAAAACATGGTTGGTGATATGCTAAAGTTTAAAGTCATGCACCATTCGTTGATTTTTTATGGGAATTGTGAACGAGAAAATTGTGAGAATAAAGCGGCTTCTTGATTTTACGGACTTAAAAAAAAAGATTTTTATACATTGAATTTTAGCACTTTTTTCTACTCGAAAAATTCTTATATTCTAACGGGCGGCGTACCGCTTCTTAATTCTTAATTGATAAAATGGTTGATATTCTTTTAGGCTTACAGTGGGGCGATGAAGGCAAAGGCAAAATTGTTGATGTGCTTGCTCCTGATTATCAAGTAGTTGCACGTTTTCAAGGTGGCCCCAATGCTGGACATACACTCGAATTCAATGGCAATAAACATGTGTTGCATCAAATTCCATCAGGTGTTTTCCGCACCGATTGCTTAAATATTATCGGAAATGGCGTTGTGCTTGACCCAATTATCTTCAAAAAAGAGATTGATGGTTTAGGAAAATATAACCTTGATTTGAAGAAAAACTTAGTTATTTCTAAGAAAACTGCTATAATCATTCCAACGCACCGTTTGCTTGATGCTGCCTACGAAAAAGCCAAAGGTGATGCCAAAATTGGCTCAACCTTGAAAGGTATCGGCCCAGCTTACTCGGATAAAGTTGCTCGCCAAGGTTTGCGTTTGGGTGATATTATTTCGCCAAACTTCACCGAAAGATACAAGGCTTTAGTAGCGAAACATACCCAAATCTTAGATTTTCATCACTTTGAGTATGACCTAACCGAGGCAGAAAAAGAATTTTTCGCAGCTCTTGAGTTTATCAAAGAATTTGATTTACAAGATACCGAATATGTGGTAAACGCTTCAATAAAAAGTGGTCAAAAAGTATTGGCCGAAGGAGCTCAAGGTTCTTTGCTTGATATTGATTTTGGTTCGTATCCATTCGTAACAAGTTCAAATACAACTGCCGCAGGTGTATGCTCAGGTTTGGGCGTAGCACCAAATACAGTAGGGGAGGTTTACGGAATTTTCAAGGCATACTGCACACGTGTAGGAAGTGGGCCATTCCCGACCGAATTAGATAACGAACTCGGAGAAAAAATCCGCCAAGAAGGACGTGAGTTTGGAGCAACTACAGGCCGGGCTCGTCGTACAGGTTGGTTAGATTTGCCAGCACTCAAATACAGTATCATGCTCAATGGCGTAACGCAATTGATTATGATGAAAGTTGACGTACTGAATTTCTTAGATGAAGTAAATATCTGTACGCACTACCGCTTACCAGATGGTACTATCACTGAGCAAATGCCTTTTGATTTGACCGATACTGATGTAGAGCCAATCTACAAAACATTCAAAGGTTGGGCTTGTTCGCTTGAAGGAATGCGTAAATTTGAAGAAATTCCTGCTGAATTAGCCGATTATGTAACTTACTTGGAAGCTGAACTTCAAGTGCCAATTAGCTTTATTTCAACAGGTCCTGACCGTGAAGAAATTATCTTGCGTTAAGCAGATGTAATTCATATTAATTTTAAATGTGCCATATTTAAAAAGTGTGGCACATTTATTTTGTAATTTGTAGCACAAGTTTTTAACTTGTGAGTAGCGAACAGGAATAATTTTCTACCTTGTTCTACAAGCTTAAAGACCATGAATTCAAATCTTGCAAATTATCTTTTTAGTACCGAAACACTCTACAGAAATGTAGTTTCCGAAAATCCAAAAGTTGCGGAAATCACGCCTGTTGTTGAGCAAAAAATGGTTGTGCAAGAACCCGTTACTGCTTCAGTGCCGCCAAAAGAGGTGTCGAAGCCAGTTATTCCGACTTTCAAATTCAGAAATCAAGTATTGATTCTGACTGATACGATTTCAGATTCCGAAAAAGCACTTTTGGTGAAAATTCTCGGAGCAATCGGCCTTACGATTGACCAAGTTGATTTAGTAGAATTGAGCAAAGTTCAAACGCTTGATTATCAGTCGTTTTTGTCGCAGAATGTTACTAAGAAATTTGTAAGTTTTGGTGTAGGTCTCGGTAAAATAAACTGGAATATTCTGCTCAATATTTACCAGCCTAAAAATATTGCTGGGGTTGATTTTCTGTTGTCTGACGAACTTCGTGTACTCGATACGAACCTCAATTTGAAAAAGACACTTTGGGGAGCTTTGAAAGCGATGTTTGGAAATTGATTCAAGTTGTTACTTATATAGAAAGTGCGTAGCACTTAAATATTTGTAGAAATTGTCAAAACTATTTTAATTGTAGGTGCATCGCACCGAAATATTAAGGCAACCGTATCACGGTGCGATGCACCTTTTTTCAATAGAAATTTTATTTCTACAAATATTGGGCGGCTCTGCCGCAATAATCGGTAACTGGAATCAATCACATCTGACAAAGTTCAATAAAATTTCCATCTGGGTCGGTCAGGAATAGCTGCAAAATTCCATCGGGACGTGATTTAATGGGTAAGCAATTGGCCCCATTTTCTTTCAGCATTTTCTCAGCCAAATATATATCGCTTACTTCGAGTGCAAAATGATTACTTCTCACTGGAGTAAAAGTAGCTTCGGGTTTTCTACCAATCAGATGTACTTCTCGGCCATTTCCTAAACTCAACCAAACAACTGGATAGTCAAAAGCTGGGGCAGGAATTTCCTCTAATCCAAGAGTTTCTGAGTAAAAAGCTCGACTTTTTTCAATATCAGATATTTGTATAGCTACGTGGTTAAATGCCTTTATTGTCAGTTTGTTGGTCATATTGTCCATTGGTTTTTCGCCACAAAAGTAAATAAATCGTGCGATTCTGAGCGTGAATATCTCATAAAATTCTATTTTTTTTGTAACTTGCGTCATGGAAAAATTTGTTGTTTCGGCCCGAAAATACCGCCCTATTACTTTCGATACAGTTGTAGGTCAGTCGCACATCACAACTACTTTGCAAAATGCCATTCGCACGAATCATTTAGCACAGGCGTTCTTGTTTTGTGGCCCTCGTGGTGTGGGTAAAACAACTTGTGCCAGAATTTTGGCCAAAACTATTAACTGCCAAAATCTCACCGAAGATATTTCTCCATGCAACGAGTGCGAGTCTTGCAAGAGTTTTAATAATAATGCTTCTTTCAATATTCATGAACTCGATGCAGCTTCCAATAACTCGGTTGAAGATATTAGAAATCTGACCGACCAAGTGCGTTTTCCTCCGCAATCAGGTAAGTACAAGATTTATATCATTGATGAGGTTCACATGCTCTCGCAGGCAGCTTTCAATGCCTTCTTAAAAACCCTCGAAGAGCCACCAAGCTATGCCATTTTCATTTTAGCAACCACGGAAAAACACAAAATCCTTCCAACGATTCTAAGTCGTTGTCAGATTTTTGATTTTAATCGTATTCAAATAAAAGATATTGCTGAACATTTGGCTAATGTCGCAGCGAAAGAAAATATAAAAGCTGATTATCAGGCACTTGAACTCATCGCTCAGAAAGCTGATGGAGGTTTGCGTGATGCCCTTTCGATGTTCGATTTGAACGTAACGTTTTCTTCGGGTAATGGACTTACATATCAGGCTGTCTTAGAAAATTTACATATTCTCGACTATGACTATTACTTCCGAATGACTGATGCCTTATCGGCTGGAAATGTATCGGAAGCGTTTTTATTATATAATGAAATTTTGGAAAAAGGCTTTGATGGACATCAGTTTGTGGTGGGCTTGAATGAGCATTTCCGAAACATCATGGTAAGCAAAGACCCGCAAACGGTGAAACTTTTACAAGTAGCTGATTCTATTCAGCAGCGATACGTTGAGCAGTCGGCAAAGTTATCTTTGGGTTATATTTTTTCTTCATTAAGTATTGGTAGTCAGCTTGATATAAATTATAAATCGGCCAAAAATCAGCGTTTGCATGTTGAAATTGGTTTGATGAAACTCTCGCAGATTAATCAAGTTTTGAATTTGAGCGAGCTACCCAACAACGGGGACGAAAAAAAAAATAGTAATTCAGTAGTTTCACCAACTCCAGTAAGGGCTGAGAGTTCAGAACCAAAAGCGGTTGTGGCTGCCGCTACACCAACAACAACTTCGCAAGCACAACCAAGCTATGTACAGTCGATTCCAGCTATGCCAGTAAGGCCAGTTACTACAACTGTGCCGAGTCCTGCTCCGAGCATACAGCCTACTGTTCGTCCGTCGATGGCTTCTTCAAAACTCCGTTCTACTGTTGATATAGAGACTGCGGTGTTTAATCCAAAAACTGAGGTGCAAAGTGTTGATAATGAGCCAGCTTTGCCGAATTATAGTGATGTTTTTACTTACGAAGCAGCTCAACAAGCATTGTTTGCCTTTGCCAACGAACGAGATATTGAGACTTTGAAAGTGATGCTCAAACGTGAATTTGTTTTGGAAGGTACAACATTTAAGTTGCAGTTAGATAACCAAATTCAGATGGATACGCTCACGCAAATGAAGCAAGACTTGGCAACCTTTTTACGTCAGCGATTAAGAAATGCTTCGATTCAAATAGCTGCCGAAATTGTAGAAACCACGACCGAACGTAGACCATATACTGCCCAAGAAAAATTTGAATATTTGGCAAATAAAAACCCTGCTTTGTTTGAATTAAGAGATAAATTAGGTTTGGAATTGGTGTTCTGATATAATTTAAACGTCGGCATGCAATTCCATTGTGGGTTCAAACCATGCCGACGTTAGCGTGTGTCAAAAAGTAATCTTCAAAATCAGTTTTTCTGCTCCACGTTTTACTTCGGCATCAATTGTTTGACCTTTGTCAAACTTTCCGAGTGCTTTCATATATTCCTGTACATCAGTGGTTGAGTTTTCACCGAGTTTCATAATTATATCACCCGCTTGCAAGCCCGCTTTTTCGGCAGGACGACCTTTCGTAACACCATCTATTTTTACGCCTCCTTTGTCGTAAGCATAATCTGGAATAATTCCCATCGTTACCTTAAAACTACTGCGGGCATTGCCAGCATGTGGATTATTGGCTACTTGTATAAAATCAAGTTTTGGAGCTTCTTCTATCTTCTCTATAATGCTTTTTGCTAAGTCCAAAACTTTTACTTCGCCTTCGGCATTAATCAAGTTTGCGTCATCGCTTGGTTTGTGATATTCTTGGTGGGCTCCCGTAAAGAAAAACAACACAGGAAGGTTCTTTAAATAAAACGAAGTGTGGTCAGATGGTCCAATCCCAGCTGAGTCAACGTTATATTTAACTGATTGATTAATAGCCAATTGTGGTATGTTCTTTCCCCAAAAACTACTCGTTCCCCAACCTCCAATCGTTAAGCCTTTATCTTCACGATAACGCCCAATCATGTCCATATTTATCATACAATTGACAGTTTTTAAGTCGATTGTAGCATTATCAGCGTAATATTTTGAACCGATTAAGCCCAACTCTTCGCCCGAAAAACCAATAAATAAGAAATTGTGTTTTTCCTTGATTTTGTTTTTTGCATAAAACTTCGCCATTTCTATCAAACCAGCCGTCCTCGAAGCGTTATCATCAGCACCGTTATGGATGCTTCCAACCGAATTTGCTTCGAGCGAACTCCCTTGATCGCCTTTGCCGAGGTGGTCATAATGAGCTCCGATAACGATGGTTTTATCAGAACCATTATCCAAAAAACCGACAACATTGGTAGCTTGCACGTAGCTAACATTAGGTGGCAGACCTTTCTTTGCAGGAAATTCTTGTAGATAAGTACCTTTATCTCCGTAGGGTTTGAGTCCAAGTTTTTTGAATTGTTTTTCTAAATATTTAGCGGCTGTTTTTCCTCCTTCCGTACCAGTTCCACGTCCTTCGAGTTTGTCAGATGCTAAATAATTGATGTGTTTTTGAATACTACTTGGTGTTTGTGCAAAAAGCCCCGTCGAAGCTAACAAAAGCAGCGAACTGAAAATTGATGAAAGTGATATTTTTTTCATGTATAGATGTTTTTAGTGATTGTTTACAGATATTTCATCTCCAATAAGGAGGTATTTGTCCTATGATTTTTAAAATTCTGATAAAAGTATTAAAATTTTAAAGCTAAGATACTCACAAAATTAGTTGTATAGATATAAACTAAAATCTCTTTTCAAAAACTCCACTTTTTGCTTAAATTGTGGGTAAAAACAATCATCAGCATAATGAAAAAACTAATTCTACCCGTAGCATGTTTATTGTCGCTTGGTTTAGGGGCATTTATCACAAAAGTTGTCGAAAATCCACCTTTGACAGTTGATGTAATTAACCAAGCCGAAAAAATATTGGGGCTCGATTTTACCGACGCCGAGGCTGACTCGATGCTCAATGATTTGCGAGATAATCAAAAAGATTTTGAAGCCATCCGAAAAGTGCCGCTTGATAATAGCGTTTCGCCAGCATTGTATTTCAATCCACTTCCCGTAGGTTTTGAATTTGAAAAGAGCTATTTGCCATTTAAGGCTTCGCAAATTTCGGCCGTAAAATTACCCACCAATCGTGAGGATTTGGCGTTTTATTCGGTACGAGAATTGGGCGAATTGCTCAAAACCAAACAAATAACTTCAGTAGAATTGACGAAGTTTTTTCTGGAAAGACTAAAAAAATATGATACTCAACTGCATTGCGTAGTTACACTTACTGAAGATTTGGCACTCAAACAAGCTGCCAAAGCCGATGCCGAGATTAAGGCAGGTAAATATCGTGGTTTTTTACATGGAATTCCGTACGGTGCAAAAGATTTATTGGCGGTTAAAGGATACAAAACAACTTGGGGTTCGGTACCATATAAAGACCAAATGATTGATAAAGATGCCACCGTGATTCAGCGTTTGGAGCAAGCAGGAGCGGTGCTTTGTGCAAAATTAACTTTGGGAGAGTTGGCAATGGGCGATGTTTGGTTTGGTGGTAAAACGCTCAATCCGTGGGATTTGAAACGTGGTTCGAGTGGCTCATCGGCGGGTTCGGCATCTTCGGTTTCGGCTGGACTTTTACCTTTTGCGATTGGTAGTGAAACGCTGGGTTCTATTGTGTCGCCTTCCACTGAGTGTGGAACTACGGGCTTGCGTCCAACCTTTGGGCGAGTGCCACGCACAGGTGCAATGGCTTTGAGTTGGAGTATGGATAAATTGGGGCCAATTTGCCGAACAGTAGAAGACTGTGCAATTGTGCAAAATGTGATTCAAGGGGTTGATAATCAAGACTTTACTTGTATGAAAGCTCCGTTCAACTATGATGGAACGCAAGGAATAAAAGGTATGAAAATCGCCTATGTAAAAAGTGATTTTGAGCGACGTTACCCAAATAAAACAACTGATTCGCTTACTTTAGTTACGCTCAAAAAATTGGGTGCAGAGCTGATTCCGATTGAATTACCAACTTTGCCATCGAACGAAATTAGCTTTTTGTTGGGTGTAGAGGCTGCCGCTGCTTTTGATGATTTGACTCGCTCAGGCAAAGATGATTTGATGGTTAGACAAAACAAAAATGCTTGGCCAAATGCTTTCCGTTCGGCACGATTTGTACCTGCTGTTGAGTATTTACAAGCCAATCGTCATCGTACTTTATTGATTCAAGAATTAGATAAAACCTTGAAAGGATTTGATGTTTATATTACTCCTTCGTTCAGTAAGAACCTAACTATGACAAATCTTACTGGGCATCCGTGCGTGGTTTTGCCGAATGGTTTCCGTGCCGAAGGCCGTCCTTTGAGTATTACATTTATGGGTAAATTATTTGGTGAAGCGAAGCTTTTGCAGGTTGCTAAAGCTTACCAAGATGCAACTGATTTCCATAAAAAACATCCGAAATTGTAATGAGTTGTTAGACACGAGAAATGAGACAAAAGATTTTTATCTTCTCATTTCTCGTGTCTCATTTCTTTTGTCTAAGTTAAAAAAACGGGAATAATCTATCCGTAATTTCTTTTGGACAAGTGGTGATTCTATTATTTGAAGTTCTTACAAAGACCAATGTGGTTTCTCCAGTGTGTAAGAGCGTTTGCTGCTCGTCGTAAATTTCATAATTAAATACTATTCTTACTTTCGGTAACTCTTTAATAATCACTCGAATCGTTACTAAATCATCGTATTTGGCTGGAGAAATAAAGCGAGATTTATTTTCATAAACGGGCATAATAATTCCTGTTTCTTCCAACTCACGATAACGTAAGCCCAAGGAACGCAGAGCTTCAACACGACCAATTTCGTAGAGTTTGGCGTAGTTTCCGTAATACATATAGCCCATTTGGTCAATATCGGCATAGCGAACTCGGTAATTATAATCGAATGAATACATTTTATAAATGTTGAATGTTAAATGATTGATGGTTAATGGTTGATGTTTAATTGGTCAGATTTACAAATTAAGACAGTCTTTAATCAAACATCAAACATTCAACATTAATCATTAATCATTAGTTTTACTAAACCATCTTCGTTTTTAACTATTTGTAAATCAAGGTCTTGTAAATATTTGTTCAATAAATCAAAAAGAGATTCGGTGCCGAGAATACACTTTTCAAAATACCAATCGAGTGATTCTTGGGCGACTTCTTCACAAATGTCTTGATAATCTTTCATTGTATAACCTTTCAATGGCGTACCGTTTTCAGATTTTCCGAAACGCTTCCACATCAATTCCATTACATTATCAATCGAGCGAGTTTTGAGCGATACTTTCTGAATGTGTAAGTCTAAAATCTGAGCAGCTATTGCTCCTTTATGATATACGGAAACTTTTCGGTCGGGAATACTTTGGGTGTATCCATCGAGCCATAAATCCCACGAAGATTCAACGAGCGATTGTGAGGCACGGTCGGCGTGGTCGAAATGACGTTTGTAATAGGCTTCCAACTCTTTAGAATATTGTTTTTGGTCGAAAACGCCCGAACGATACAGCATCAAATCTCCGTAATAGGTTGTTACGCCTTCGGCAACGAAGCAAGTCGGAAAGTAATTTTCTTTCGTATAATTGTAGGGGAGAAGCTCGGCAGGGCGAAGTTTGCAGATATTCCACGTGTGGAAAAGTTCGTGCGAAGCCAAACCGAGTAAATCAATGTAGAGTTCCTCAAAATCTTGGCTATCTGGTCCTAAAACTTGCATGGTAGAACTCCGATGCTCGACACCGTGATAGTAGGGTACAGGCAAAATCCAAGTGATGAAGTGGTATTCTTTTTCAGGAAATTCTCCAAAAAGTTTGATTTGTTCCTTAGTAAACTTCTTAAAATCACTCTTAATTCTTCCCAGATGTTCTCTTGAAAGGTTTCCTTCAAACCAAATATTGAATCTTACTTTGTCAACTTCATAAAAATCATGTTTGAGGTTTGAACTGACAATAAAAGGCGAATCCGCCAGATGATAGAAATCATTAAAAGCTATGCTTACTTTTCCATTATCAAGTTTCTGTTGGTCATTTAACCCTGCAATCTCTTGATTATCAGTTTTGTGTAGCTCTAAAATACATGGTTCGTTGATGTAACCTTCGGCATAAATGCACAAGTTTACGGGGTTTACATACAAAATATTTTCATCAACAAAACTGCTTCCTGCATTCACTAAATTGGCATAATAATTATATTTTGCCGTAATGGTTTTTGCTCCGTGGGTTTGTACTTTCCAGCGGTCTTTGCTCATTTTTGAGGTCTGTAATTTTTGACCTTTTTCATCGAAAACTTCAAAGATTTGAATGTTTTTAGCAAAATTTTGAAGCTCATAACGTCCTGGTCGCCAAGCAGGTAATTGAAGTTCCATTTCATCGGTTTTGATGTTTTCGATGCTACATTCGATGTCAATGAAGTGTGAAGACTTGTTTTTTGAATATATTTTGTAGTTCATACAGTTTTTTTTCGTAAGGATTTTGTGGTTTTAAAAAATAGTAGTACTTTTGCACTCCCGAATTTAAGATTCCAAGAACAAAAATAACAAAAATATAATGAAAAGGACATTCCAACCATCAAATAGAAAGCGTCGTAACAAACACGGATTCCGTGAGCGTATGGAAACTGCTAACGGAAGAAGAGTATTGGCAGCACGCCGTGCAAGAGGCAGAAAAAGATTAACTGTATCTGACGAGAAAAAACACAAATAAGATTTTTTCTTGAAATAGAAATTTTATCAATCTATTTGATAATAAAGATATTTGAGCCGCCTTATTGGTGGCTTTTTTTATTTTGGAATGGAGTTCGGCTTCGTTAACTAATAAAATTCATGAATGCGAACTGGAAGTTCGCTCTACATTTTGCGAAAAACATTTAAAAAAGACGAGCGTCTTTGCAGTGTGAAGGTAATCGAAGGCCTTTTTGACAGAAAGAATTCTGCCAACGGAGGGGTATTTTCGTATCCGATGCGTGTGGTTTTTCAGCCTCAGCCATCAATCGAGATTGATGGTGTTGCTTCTTCTCAAAAGCCGACTCAAGTTTTATTCTCCGTTCCGAAGCGTCAGTTTAAACACGCCGTTGACCGTAACCTCATTCGCCGCCGAATGCGTGAAGCCTATCGTCTTCATAAACAATTACTTACAGGAAATTTTACTATTGCATTTATTTATATCGGCAAGGGAATTGAAGATTATAAAACCATCGAAAAAGGTATAAAAAGTGCTTTGAAGAAGGTGGGTATCCACTGAAAATTCACTATAGTCAATATCTTTGATAAGTTAGAAATCAAAATATAAAATAAACATGTCTTAAAAATGACTGCTCTCGAAAAATACATCCAGTCGTATTTCGGAATTCCAATTGACGATTTACAGAAAATAAGTTCGTTTTTTGAATTAGTAAAACTAAAAAAGGGCGATTTTTTCCTAAAATCTGGCAGAATCTCCGACCGACTTGGTTTTGTACAATCGGGTATTGTACGAGAGTTTGTCTATGCCGATGGAAAAGAAATTACGAAATGGATTTCAACCGAAGGCTATTTTACGGTTGATTTATCAAGTTTTGTATTCCAGCAGCCTTCTCGATGGAATATTCATGCTCTAACTGATGCTGATGTCTATGTAATTAAATATGCTGATTATAAGCAAATTGGACAGATAATCCCTCGTTGGCAAGAGTTAGAAAAACTTTTTATCACTCGTTGTTTTAACATTCTCGAAGAACGAATCATGACTCACCTTTCAATGACTGCCGAAGAGCGTTACCAGCATTTTCATAATTTTAATCCTGCACTTTTCAATCAAGTACCGCTGCAATATTTAGCTTCAATGCTCGGTATGACTCCCGAAACATTTAGTCGAATCAGAAAAAAGACTATGCACTGAAATTCTTGATTTTTGTCAAGAGAACCCTGTTTTTTTTGCCTGACCTTTGTGTTATCAAACTTTTAAACACAAAAAAATCATGGCGAAAGAACTTATCACCGAAATAAAAATCAAAGCAAATCCTGCACAAGTGTGGGCGGTTTTAACAGACTTTAGTAGTTATCCTTCATGGAATCCATTCATAAAATCGCTGACTGGCGATGTGAAAGTCGGTAATACAATCACGGCCAGATTAGAGCCACCCAAAGCCAGTGGAATGACATTCAAGCCCAAAGTTTTGGTATTTGAAGCTAATAAAAAGTTTGTTTGGCTGGGACATTTATTCATTAAAGGTTTATTTGATGGAGAACATTCTTTTGAACTGATTGATAATCTTGACGGAACAACGACATTTATTCAAAGCGAAAAATTCGGAGGAATTCTTATTCCACTTTTCAAGAAAATGCTTGATGTAAATACCAAAGAAGGTTTTGAGTCAATGAATAATGCACTGAAGGAAAGAGTTGAAAACTTGTAGCGTCAATTTATTCTTAAATATTGTCTGATAGTAAGCAATTTAGCCAAAATTTTTATTTATTTTAGGGGTACAATTCAACCTCATTCCTCTAAAACCAAATGAAAACATTCTCGTATGCTTTCGTATTACTTGCTTGCGTACTTTCTGCATTCAATTTTACCCAAAAAAGTGTCCGACTTTTTGATGGAAAAACCTTTAAAGGCTGGGAAGGAGACACTCTAAACACGTGGCGTATCGAAAATGGTGCTTTGGTTGGAGGCTTTTTAGATAAAGATGTGCCATATAATGATTTTATATGTACTACTCGCAGCTACGCTAATTTTATACTCAAACTCAAAGTAAAACTGACAGGGAATAAGGGTTTTATCAATTCAGGCATTCAGTTTCGTAGCCAACGCTTGAAAGACCCTGCTCACGAAATGGTTGGCTATCAGGCAGATTACGGAGAAAATTATTGGGGAACACTCTACGATGAATCTCGAAGAAACAAAACGATTGCTGGGCAAGATGCAAAAATTACGCAGCAGTTTATCAAACTAAACGATTGGAACGACTACGAACTAAGAGCCGAAAATCGACGAATTCGCATTTACATCAACGGAAAACAAACAACCGATTATACCGAACCTGACCTGACTATTCCGCAATCAGGACTCATCGGCCTACAAATTCACGGAGGTGGAGCCGCCCAGGTCGCCTTCAAAGATATTTATATACAAGAATTACCTTAATTATAGATGCTTAAGCGATTTCGTTGCCTTCGACTTCGCTCGGGCATCGAAAAAATTGCGACAAAACTATTCAACCTTAAAATCAAGACTATGTACAAATCACGTTTCCTTTTGCTCCTGCTTTTAGGGGTGACTATTCTCCCTTCTGTCTATGCCCAAGATACCACAAAAATCGACAAAGAATTTACGCTCGAAACCACCATGTTGGGCTATTTCTTTAAGAATGGCACAAGAAATCCTACGTTAAAAGTAAAGAAAGGGAGTAGAGTAAGAATAAATATCGTTAACGGAGAGGTAATGACCCACGATATTGCTTTAGAGAAGCTGGGTATTAAAAGCGGGACAGTTTCTGAAAAAGGATCAAAGTCGAGTATTATTTTTGTGGCTGATAAAAACGATACTTATTATTGTACTGTTCCTGGTCATCGTGCCGCTGGTATGGTTGGGAAATTGGAAGTAGTAGATGGAGAAATAATTGAGAAAGTTGTGGTTGGTAAACTACCCATGAAAAATGGAAAACCACTCAACCTTAACTTTGAAACAGGCGATTTACGTGATTGGACTGCAACTGGAGATGCTTTTGCAAGTCCTTTGATTAATGCTGACCCATCGCCCATCCATGATAAAGACATGACGATTGGTTTTGAAGGTAAAAACTTCCTTAGTTCGGGTGGAACTGTTAATTACAAACTTACAGGAACGCTCACTTCAGTGCCTTTTGCTGTAACGCAACCTTATGCTTCGTTTATGGTATCGGGTGGGGCTTTGCAAGATACCCGTGTAGAAATTGTGTTGGCCGATACAAAAAAAGTTATTTTCCAATCAACAGGACAGGGAAGAGCAAATCTTCAGCCAGTAGTGGTTGATTTAAGAAAATACCTCAGTAAAAATATCTTCGTCAGAATTATCGATAAAGAAACGGGTATTTCGCAGATACCGTATATTGCGAATGATAAACTGGCTCATATTAATTTTGATAATTTTTTGTTTTATCCTTCACGACCAGATTTTCAAAACGAATTATTTCAAAAAGATATTATTGTTTTACCACCACTTGACCCTATTATTAATGCAGGCCTTTCGGGAGTTGAGGCCGCAAAAGCGATGACACCGCCTAAAGATTTTAAGATCACGTTGGCAGCTGCCGAGCCTGATATTGTACGCCCGATTGCCTTTACTATTGATTGGCGTGGAAGACTTTGGGTGGTAGAGGGGCATACTTACCCTGTACCCGCTCCCGAAGGCCAAGGACGAGATAGAATCTTGATTTTTGAAGATACAAACGGCGATGGAACACTCGATAGTCGTAAAGTTTTCATAGAAAATCTGAATCTTGTCAGTGGTATAGAAGTGGGCATGGGTGGCGTTTGGGTTGGTGCTGCCCCTTATTTATTGTTTATTCCGACCGATTTTACTACCGATAAACCAACTGGTGAGCCACAAAAATTATTAGATGGTTGGGGAACACAAGATACGCACGAAACCCTCAATAGCCTTCGTTGGGGGCCTGATGGTTGGCTTTATGGTACACATGGAGTTTTCACCCATTCAAAAGTTGGAAAACCTGGTACTCCCGACGACCAACGCACCAAACTCAATGCAGGTATTTGGCGATATCACCCAACGAAGCATATTTTCGAGTTATTTGCCGAAGGCACAAGTAATCCGTGGGGCTTAGATTTCAATGATTATGGCCATGCCTTTATTACAGCTTGTGTAATTCCACATTTATACCACATGATTCAAGGTGGGCGTTATGTGCGTCAAGGTGGCAAGCATTTCAATCCATATATTTATGATGATATTAAAACTATTGCCGACCATGCCCATTATTTGGGCGACCGTGGGCCACATGCGGGAAATTTCCGTTCGGCAGCCGCAGGTGGTGGACATGCTCACGCTGGAGCAATGATATATTTGGGCGGAAACAATTGGCCGAAAGAATATCGTAATAATATTTTCATGAATAATATCAATGGTGCAAGATTGAACATTGATGAGCTGACCCGTGAAGGCTCAGGCTATGTAGGTAAGCACAAAAAAGATTTTATGCCTATGAATGATAGCTGGTCGCAGTGGCTCAATTTCAAGTACGACCCAAGTGGATCAGTTTTTGCGATTGACTGGTATGATAAAAATCAATGCCATAGTTCAAATCCTGATGTGCATGACAAAACAATGGGACGGATTTTTAAGATTAGTTACGAAACTGATAAGTGGGTACAAGCCGATTTACGCAAAGCAACTGACTTAGAATTGGTGAATTATCAGTTAAATCCGAACGAATGGTATGTGCGTCAGGCAAGAACAATTTTGCAAGAAAGAGGAGGGAATAAACAAGTACATGATGCTTTGAAAGTAATTTTGAATACAAATCCAGATATTAGTCGTAAGTTGAGGGCATTGTGGACACTTTATGTAACTAACGGCCTTTCGGAGAAAGAATTGATTGATTTGCTTTCAAACCAAAGTGAGTATATCAGAAGCTGGGCGATTCAGTTTTTGGCCGAAAATAATACCGTTTCGGTGGAGGCTTTAAAACAATTTGGCGTAATGGCTAAAACCGACAAATCGGCTTTGGTGAGGCTTTATTTGGCGTCGGCTATGCAAAGAATCGAGCCAAATAAGCGTTGGGAAGTAGTGGAGGCTCTCGCTCAAAAAACAGAAGATATTGCTGACCATAATTTGCCATTAATGATTTGGTATGCTGCCGAGCCTTTGGCCGATGTTGATGTCAAAAGAGCGATTCAGATGGCAGAAAAAAGTCCGCTTCCGAAATTTCTGGAATACATGAAAAAAAGAACAGGAAATAATGCAAGCACCGATGCTGGAAATCACAACCATACTCATTAATCCAAAATTATATTCTGATAATTAAGATGAAAAAATACTTTAAAATATTTCTACAATTGAGCTTGAGTGTAGTAGTTTTTTCTATTTCAGCACAAGACTTCAAAAAGGCCATACTTTCGAGAGAGTTCCTATCAGAGGGCGGAGCAGTGGCTGATTTGAACAAAGATGGTAAACTCGATATTGTAGCGGGCTACTATTGGTTTGAAGCCCCCAACTGGACTCGACACGAAATGGCTCCTTCAAGGGTATTTAAACCTCGTGAAGAATACAGTAATTCATTTCTTAATTTCGGAATGGATGTAAATTTGGATGGTTGGGACGACGTAGTGATTATTGATTACCCAGGAAAACCTGCCTTTTGGTTTGAAAACCCAAAAAAACAACAAGTAAGCGAATGGAAAAAACATATCATTGCCGACTCGGTAGGAATTGCCAACGAATCTCCCAATTTTGTGGATATTGATGGCGATGGAAGGCTGGATATTTTGTGCGGAGATAAAGCTAAAAAGCAAATTGTTTGGCTAAAATCACCGAGTAAAAAAGGGGAAACTACTTGGAAAAGATTTAGTTTGACAAAAGAAAAAGTAGCAGGAACTGAGATGTTTTCGCATGGAATTGGCTATGGTGATATTAATAATGATGGAATAAAAGACGTAGTGATTCGTGAAGGGTGGTATCAAGGTACAAAAGACCTTAATGGCGGAAATTGGGAGTTTCACCCAGCCAATTTGGGCGAGCCATGTTCTCACATGCAAGTTTTTGATGTAAACGGTGATGGTAAAAACGATGTCGTGGCGGCATCGGCTCATGCTTTAGGTGTTTGGTATTATGAGCAAGTCAACGAAAACGGAAAAATAGATTTCAAAACCCACACCATTAGCACAACCACTGCCCAAACGCACTCCTCAATTATGGCCGATTTGGATGGTGATGGAAAAAATGAATACATAACAGGTAAGCGTTATTTGGCACATAATGGCAGAGATGCTGGCGATGCCGATGCTCCTATTTTGATGTATTTTGAGTTTGATTCAAAAAAACAACCTTACTGGACTGAACATATCATTGATAATGACTCGGGTTCGGGGCTTAATGTAACGGTTGCTGACATGAATAAAGATGGTAAACTCGATATTATTATTGTAAATAAAAATGGCGTATTTTTACTGGAAAATAATTTGAAGAAGAAGAGAATGAAGTATTAGTCGCATTTTATAAGATTTAAGGCCTCAATGTCTTGGGATTTATCTCAGTAAGAAGCTCCAAAATGGTGAAAGTATATAAAAAAAGCCTTGAAGCTGGGGAATAATAATCAGATTTTTTTTATCCTTCCAACCTTTTTTATGTAAATAGAATCTTTAATTAAAGACTGGAGAGATTTAAACGCACTGGTATGTTTGTAGATGCCTCTATTTTTTAACAATAACCTTTTATTTACTTTTAAACAGACAAAGATTATGAAACTTGTATATTGGTTTTTCATTTTTATTTTAATAGGATGTGCGGCTGTTGATGTCACTCCCGTGGGTATTTTGGAAGGGAAAGTAACTATTGGCCCTCTTTGTGGTTTCCCGACCGACCCAAACAATAGTGGTAACCCGTGCGGATTGAGCAATACAGAATTAGACGCTATCTATGGCCAATATTCCGTTGTGTTGAGTAATGAAAATGGGATTACTTCTCCTTTAAGAAAAAAGCTTGATAGAACCGGCCTTTTTTCATTTGAGGTAGAGGAAGGGAATTATAATATCAAGTTAGAATCATCTGTTCAAGATGGACTAAAATTTAGTGCAAAAGCAAGTACTGAAAAAACTGTGAAGATTTCAAGTAAACAGAAAGTATATGTAGAGTTAGACATCAATACAGGGAGACCTTAAAGATACTAACACTCTAAAGCAATAATATTTTTTTAAGCCTGCTACTCTTAAAGTGGCAGGCTTTTTTATGGAAATCTGGTCATTAAACAAGCGATGACAAAGCACAACCGTTTAATAAAAATACACTGATATGATGATAAATATTAGTATTTTTGTGATAATCAGTTAGGTTAAGACTTCAAATATAATTTTAGACTAAAACTTCGGTTACTTTGTATTCTTATTAAAACTTCTTTTATGATTATGAAAAAACAAATACAATTATATTGGATATTTTTATTACTGTTGTCCGTCAGTAATGTTTTCGGTCAAAAGACAATTTATGAGATAATAAATCGGAGTGACCTAAATTTTACGGAGATTAAGAATCTTGCTGATTCGTATATTGCTAACGAAACGGATACTGTTCAGCAAAAGAGAGACCGCAAACATTATGAAAGATGGAAGTTTGAACAAAAATTTCATTTAGATGAAAAAGGTTATCGAGTATCGGCTTTGGTCGAACAAGAAGCCTTTAAGAAGGCCGCTAAAATAACTCCACTTTCGGTTTCGGCTGCTTGGACAGAACTCGGTCCTAAAAGTTTTACTTATACTTCGGGCTGGAATCCAGGGGTTGGACGAGTGACAAGTGTGGCTGTAAATCCGACCAATACTAATATTATTTATGTGTCATCACCAGGTGGTGGTATTTGGAAAACTACCACGGGGGGAGGAACATGGACCCCGCTCGTCGATAATAACAGTGCTTATATGAAAGTATTTAATTTATGTATTGACCCTTCTAACACAAATACAATTTATGCTGCTATTATGGATGGTGGCGTAATCAAATCTACAGATGCAGGCATAACTTGGAATAATACGGGTTCAGGGCCAGCGAATGCTAAAAAAGTTATTGTCCATCCAACCAATAGTAGCATTGTAATGGTAACGTCAGACCTAGGTATTCATCGTTCAACCAATGGTGGCAATTCTTGGACGCATGTATTTGATGCAGTAGCGAAAGAAGATATTGAGTTTAAACCAGGCGACCCGTCAATCGTTTATGCTTCTGGCTCTGATTATGACCGCTCAACAGATGGTGGAGTTACCTGGACATATATCACAAACGGTATAACAAATACAGGTAGAACCCTAATAGGTGTTAGCCCCAATAACCCAAGTGTAGTCTATATGGCACAAGCTAACGGTAGTGAATTTGGGCGGTTATATAAAAGTACTGATTCGGGGCTAAATTTCTCAACTACTGTAGTTGGGAGTATTGGAACAAGTACTAATTATTTTGGCTATAATGGTAATGAAGCGGGCGGACAAGCCACTTATGATATGGCTATTGCGGTAAATCCATCGAATGTAGATGATTTATCAATCGCAGGAATTATTGTTTGGAGAAGTACCAACGGTGGAACCTCTTTTACACAGCAAACTATTTGGTATTACCCAAATAGCACAGGTTATAATCATGCTGATGTACACGCTTTAGAATATGTAGGTACTACGCTTTATTCGGGAAGTGACGGAGGAGTTTATAAAACCTCCTACGCTACTCCAAATTCATGGACTGACCTTTCTACGGGGCTTGGAATCAGACAATTATACAGAATTGCCTCAAGTATTACAAATGCCAATGTGATGGCAGGCGGAGCTCAAGATAATGGAACTGTGGCACGACAATCAGGAGGGAATTTCGTAGATTGGCTCGGTGCCGATGGAATGGATGTGATTATTGACCCAACTAATCATCTGAGAATGATTGGCACTTCGCAAAATGGGAATATTTATAGAACCACGAATGGAGGAAACTCATATTCTGGTTTGACAAGGCCAACCGCTGGAAACTGGATTACTCCTTTGGCGTGGCACCCGACGAGTTCGACTACTGTCTATGGTGGATGGAATGCTGTTTATAAATCAACTAACTCTGGCACAAGTTGGACTGCGATTTCACCAGTAACAGGTAATTTAGATGAACTGGTGGTTGCTCCATCAAATGACCAATATATTTATGCTTCTCGTGGAACAACCTTGCACCGAACTGCCGATGGAGGAACAACTTGGACAACTTATACTGCACCAGCGACTATTACTGATATTGCGGTAAAGTATAATGACCCTACCCGAGTCTGGATAACCACAACATCAAGCTCTCAACCTGTATTGCTATCGACCAATGCAGGAGCTACGTTTACTAATATTTCGGCTGGCTTGCCTGCAATTGCAGGGAGAAGTATTGTTGTGGATGATTTTACAACCGAAGGTATCTATGTTGGTATGAATATTGGCGTTTATTATAGAAATTTAGTAAACTCGACATGGACTTTATTCGGAACAGGTTTACCTCAAGTAGCGGTCAATGAAGTAGAACTTTCTAAAATTGGTGGAAAACTAAGAGTAGGTACCTATGGAAGGGGGTTCTGGGAAATTGAGACACCAAGTTGTAATCTGACTTTGGTTTACGGAAATATTTCGCAAGCAGCAGGTACGTATTCTGCCGCTGAAACAATTACGAGTCAGGCAAATATCTCTTCTCCAACTAATTATTATGCAGGAAAAAGCATTTCTCTTAACCCGCCTTTTAGTGCTGGACCGAGCGAAGTATTTTTAGCAAAAATTCAGGGTTGTAATTAAATTTAAAGTCTCAATCGTTCCCGAATTTCGTTAAGTTTATCTTCATACGAAGCTCCTACCGATATTTCATTACCCGCCACCCAAACCGACTGGCGGGTAATTTTTTGTATTTTACTCAAAGCCACAATATACGAACGATGAATTCTAATGAATTGATCTACAGGCAGTTGTGAAATACATTCTCCAATATTTTGTCGGCATAATAGTTTTTTATTGGGTAAAATATAAGCCATATAATTTCCTTCGGCTTCTACATAAAGGATATCATCAAATAATACTTTTTCTTCTTCGTATCCAGTTTTCAGAAACAGAAAATTGGGTGTGGCTTCGGTTCTTGAAAGTTTTACTTCAAGTGCTTTGTTGCAGGCCTTAGTAAACCTTACTAATGAAAATGGCTTCAAAAGATAATCAATCGCATCGAGTTCAAAACCTTTCACTGCATATTCAGAATAGGCCGTTGTGAAGATAATCATCGGTGTTTTTTGCAAGATATGCACAAACTCAATACCCGAAATGTCAGGCATTTTTATATCTAAAAATATCAAATCAACTTTGTTTTGCTGCAAATATGGAATTGCCTCAAAAGCATCGGTAAAAGTTGCTTTTAGTTCAAGAAATGGTACTTTTTGTGCATGAATTTCAATTACTTCTAAAGCTCTTGGTTCGTCGTCGATGGCAATGGCGGTAACCCCAAGCCCCCTAACCCCCGATGGGGGAACAGAAATGTTTTGCATAAATTTTAGTAAATTCCGATAATCAAAGATACAAAATAATCGTTGTCCGATACTTGAATGTCAAGTGTATGGCGGTTGGGATAAATCAATTCGAGGCGTTTTTTTACATTCTCTAATCCAATGCCATTATTTGCTTGTTCGGGTGAATTTTCTTGTTTTGGGTGCAGGCTATTATGTACTTTGAAGTAAAGTTTCTGGGCATCGTGCGTAAGTGTAATATATATCCATGAAGGGTTTCGGAAACTTATACCGTGTTTAAACGCATTTTCTACAAATGGATTGAGCAACATCGGCGAAATAAAAATTTCTCGTTCAGAGTTTTGTATATTGACTTTGATTTCAATGTTATGATTTTCATCAATTCTCATGCGTTGAATATCAATGTAGTTGTGCAAATACTCTATTTCTTTACTTAATGGTATTCGATCTTGGTGGTTTTCATTCAGCATAAAACGCATCATATCGCCCAGTTTTTGAATACCATCAGAGGTTTTTTCGGCATTTTCTTTCAACGAAACCGAATAAAGTGTGTTCAAGGCATTGAATAAAAAATGCGGGTTTATTTGCGAGCGAAGATTCAATAATTCGGCTGATTTTGAGACGATTTGTGTTTTAAGCTCAATTTTTTCTTTGAAAATAACCTTTCTTAAAAAAGCAATAATGATAGAAACAAAGGTAAGTATGATAAACATTTGAAAAATCCATTCAGTATGAAACCCTAAGTTGACGTGGGCGTAATTGAGCCAACTGATGAATTGAATAAAATAACTGCCGATTGCCCCCAAAAGATTGATAAATAAAAAATAAATTGCTCCATTCTGAAATGCTTTTGATTTTATAGAGGAAAAATAGGGGAGAACTTTTTTATAAAATGCCTCTTGAGCAAAGTAAACAGCAGTGGCACAAATGGCCATTAAAGACAAATCTCTGACTGCTCCATACCAATAGTTTTTGCGTGGAAGGTTAGCCGTTATTGCAACCAGCATCATAAAGCCAGCGATTGAAATATTCAAGAAATATATCAAGTACTGGAAATTTTCTTCTTTTTCTTCATTCAATTTTTGATTCAAAAAATAATAGAACTGTGCGAAACCTTCATACAGCAAAATAACAACTACTGCGGCCAATGAATTGGTAAAGAAAAAGAGTTTTCGGAAAAGAGAATAGACTTTTATACCAATTACTTGTTCATGAATATCTACTCTATGCCGAATATATAATTTAAGGAAATCAAACAAAAATACACCCGTAAACACAAAGGCAATACTCATGAATATAAGTATAAATAGCTGATAGTCAAGTTTTTTTTCCTTGATTCGAGGGTATATGTAGTAATGGAAAATAAACCAGCCACCTAAGAAAAACAACGCCCCCGTAACGATAGGGAATATCGTATTTGAAAAATGATTGTAGGCTCTGAGTGGCCCCCAAATGAGTTCGTGAGGTGCTTTATTTAGTTCAGCAATCGTGATAGTCTGGTCAAAGTTGCTTGCTTCTTGAAACAACCTTCGGATGACATATACTATTGTCGAAATAAAAACAAGGAAGAATTCGTAGCGTCTGATTTTTTGTAATGATTGCATAGCTTTTTCATAATTTTTCAACAAATCTATGCTTTGAAATTCCACGAAACTCAAAAATGTTGTAGAAGTGCAATAAAATGTGACGAAATTGTAGCTTTAAAATTAAAACCCAATTTTTCTGCGTTCGGGTTCTTCTGTAATTACTCTCATTGTGTTTCCTATAAAGCGATTTTCGTATTTTTCGTGCCAGTACGCTGCTGCCATTTGCCATTTTTCTACTTCGGATTTTAGTTTTTCGTTTTCGAGTTGGAGTTTTTCCATCGAAAAGTCAACAGAATGAAGCTCAATATCCATTAAATCAACAATTCCAACACCCAAAACTTTGGCAATTTCGGTAGCTCTCGAAATCGTCAATTCGGTTTTGTTTCGTTCAATATCACCGTAGGCAGTAGTTGAGATTCCCAACATATCAGCCATGTTTTCTTGCGAAAAACCTTTCAGTAGGCGTATTTGACGTATTTTCTCACCTGTGTTCATAGTTTAATGAAGAATGTAAAATGAAGAATGGATAATTGTAAAATCTTAATATTCAGGCATAAATTTGTAATCAAACATCAATCATCGAACATCAAACATGAGATAATCGCTTTTTCTGATAAAATATCTGAAATTCTGACTACAAATTTCTAAAAGAATTAACATCTTTGTATCGAACAAAACGTATTTATAGAAAGTTCTTATTTTGAACTTTGAAAGTAAGCGTTCTGTTTTAAACTTAAAAGAAACATCAGTAAAAACTGATAATTGATAACTGTTAATTGAAAAAATATGCATTTTGGAGAAGAATTTCGTAAGTATGCCGTACATCACATGGGCATGAGTGGTTTAGGAATTGATGATTATATGAAACACAACGTTCAGAACATGACTCCAAACATCATCGAAGAGCGTCCGATGCGTTTTGCCGCTATCGACGTGTTCTCTCGTTTGATTATGGACCGTATCATTTTCTTAGGAACGGGTGTTGACGATTACGTAGCAAACGTAGTAGTTGCACAGCTGCTTTTTTTAGAGTCAGTTGATGCTAAAAAAGACGTTTTGATGTACATCAATAGCCCAGGCGGGTCGGTTTATGCAGGTTTAGGTATGTATGATACTATGCAGTATGTTCGCCCTGACGTAGCTACAATCTGTACATCATTGGCTGCTTCTATGGGAGCTGTATTGTTGGCAGGTGGTGCAGCGGGTAAGCGTTCGGCATTGCCACACGCACGTGTCATGATTCACCAACCAAGCGGTGGAGCTCAAGGGCAATCACGTGATATGGAGATTACCGTGAAGGAAATCATAAAATTACGTCATGAGTTATACGAAATCTTGGCAAATCATACAGGAAAAACAATCGAGCAAGTAGAGCAAGATTCTGACCGTGACTATTGGATGAAAGCCGAAGAAGCAAAAACATACGGCTTGATTGACGAGGTTTTGTATCGTGATAAATAAAACTAATGAGTGATTATATCGTCGCTCTAACGTCGGCAGGGTTCAAAACCCTGCCGACGTTTTTATTAATATTGAACAAATAAAATTTCGTTACACAGTTTTAAGCCCTAACTTTGCAAAAAAATATTCAGAAAAAGTATGAGTTCTCTTCCAAGTGGAGCAATTATCGCTCCTTCTGTTTTAGCAGCCGATTTTGCGAATCTCCAACGTGACTGCGAAATGCTCAATGTATCTCAAGCCGATTGGTTTCATATTGATATTATGGACGGTGTTTTCGTTCCAAATATTTCGTTTGGAATGCCAGTTTTGGAGGCAATCCAGCGTCATGCCAAAAAGCCATTGGATGTACATTTAATGATTGTTCAACCAGAGCGTTATTTAGAAACTTTCAAGAAATTAGGTGCTGAAATCATTACAGTTCATTACGAGGCTTGCCCACACCTGCATCGCACCATTCAACAAATCAAAGATTTAGGTTGTAAGGCAGGTGTTGCACTCAATCCGCACACGCCAGTAAATGTGCTTGAAGATATTATTCATGACATCGATATGGTGCTGATTATGTCAGTAAACCCAGGTTTTGGTGGGCAAAAATTTATTGAACATACTTACACAAAAGTGAGTAAAGTACGTCAAATGTCTGCAACCGTAATGATTGAAATTGATGGTGGCGTAACTTCTAAAAATGCAAAACAACTCGTTGAAGCAGGTGCAAATGCCTTGGTAGCAGGTAGTTTTGTGTTTAGTTCGGAAAATCCAATTCAGACGATTGCAGATTTAAAAAATAGCTAAATTGATGCAAATACAGCAATTTCTTAAACAGCATACAAACTTTGTCTTAATCGGGATTGTAGTCTTAGCATTTGGTTTGAGATATTATAAAATAGGAGAACACGGACTGGCAGGCGATGAGAAGTACTCATTATTTGTGAGCCAGTTTGTGACATACGAAGGTAATAATCAGCACGATTCGGTTAGGAAACCTAAAGATAAGTATTTTACACCGAAAGAATTTTGGTCAGAAAAGTCATTACCTGATTTTTTTGATTCGATAGCACGTTTAGATACTGGTAATGGGGCATTATACACTTATTCCTTACATTATTGGACAAAGGTTTTTGGAGTTTCTGATAAAAGTATGAGGATGCCCTCATTGATTTTCAATCTTTTTACTATTGTCTTATTATTTGTTTTCGTAAAAGAACATTTTCGGTCGTCGAGTTTGGCTTTATTAGCAGCATTTCTCGCTGCTATTTCTCCGTTTTATATTAATTATTCTCAAGTAGCACGCAATTATAGCATCAATATGTTTTTTGCGTTGTTAGCTACACACTTATTACTAAAACTCATTCAAGAAGAAGAAAACCACAAGAAACCAGTTTGGAAATATGTTTTTTATGGTGCTTGTGCTTTAGCTTGTGAACTTTGCCATTTTGCAACATTTCCTTTGTTTCTGATACACGCCTTATTTGTTATTTTGTTTTTTCGGGAAAAAAGAGGGTATATTGGCTTTACATTGGCTGCAATCATACCATTGATAGGGGCATTGGCATGGCTAAACTGTGATGGTGGAAGATGGCTGTTTGATTATGTGGCAAATAGCGTAAAAACGTACAATCAAATGGCACTCGAAACACCAGATGATTATCTGAATGTTGCCAATTTGAAAAATATTCTCAAGCAATTACGCCATGTAATTTCTGCTATGTTCTTGTTGATTGATGGCTATCCTTTACAGACTATTTTTTATAAAAAGTTATATCTTCTAATTACCCTCTCGGCACTTTTTGGTTTCTTGGTTTTTGTACAACAATCACTAAAAATCTCAGATAAACAACAATTTCGTTTAAGAGTTTTTATCGCTTTATTATCACTTATTCCGTTATTGACTTTAATTATTTTTGCTTATCAAGATGGTAATACATTCCGAATTATGCCACGTTATTTGGCTTATTCGTATAGTTTTTCCTTAGTCTTGATTATATTGATTATTAAAGACTTATGGAATAAAAAGCCAATTGTCAAATTTACTACTTACACAGTTTTTGCTGTACAATTCTTCATGGTTTTACGTTTGATAAATACTATCTGGAATGATAATGCTCCACGTTATTTTATGTATTTTCCAGAACCTCGTAAAGAGAACCCTTACGAATTTGCTGCACAAACAATTCAGCGAGAATATGCAAAAGGCGATACCGTACTGTATCCATCTGTTTTTATTGAGAAACGAGGCGGTGTAGGGATGCCCACTTATTCAGTTTCTGATGCTCAGCTGACTAACTTTTATCTACCTAAAGATGCTGAAATTATCCAGCGAGTCGACATCAATGAAGAGAATAAAATTATTATTAAGAAAGCCAATGGAAGTGAAAAATTGATATTTGATTTCAAAGGAGTTAAATATCGTTATTAATTACCTTAGAGATACTATCTGAAATTTTCGAGATGTAGATGACATAGATGTTCCACTCCTTACATTATCTACGAAAATTTGTGTTAAATTTAATTATTTGTGTCATCTACACGGTTATTCTTTTATTTGTAATAATAGAGTTTATAGCACCGAGAGATATAATTCGTATTGATTAAAGTACTCAGTTTTAGATGTTTTTGAAAATTCAAAGCTCAACAAAAAAGAGGCGTCGCAATTTGCAACGCCTCTTTTATATTTACCCAATATTGAAATTAGAATTTATATACACGCTTTGTAATCTGTTGCGTTGCTGTACGAAGACTAATAGTATATGTTCCTTCTGAATAATTGCTTAAATCAAGGCGATATTCAGATTGATTTGAAGTCAAAAGAGTTTTTGAAACTACTCTGTTAGATTTATCAGTGATGATGATCATACCAGATTCTTTCAACATATTTTCTGAAACCGAAACCTTAACTGCATCAGCAGTTGGGTTTGGATATACTTGGAATACATCTTCTGCTAAAAGGTCGATAGAAGCAGAAACTTTTGCTGGAGTAGTTACCTGTAATACATTAGTGTAATCTGAGTTACCTTTCACGTTAGTGGCTCTTACACGATAGAAATACTTAGTTTTCTCAGCTACAGTTTTGTCAACATAACTAACTTCGTTACGGCCAGTGGATGCTAATTTTGTAAATGTGATACCATCAGCAGAACGTTCTACATCAAAAGCCGCTTCTTTATTTGAATCATCACCCCATTTCAAGGCAACTTCAGTGGCAGTAGCAGTTCCTTTAAGGTCGTAAGGTGCGTTTGGAGCAGCACTTACCACAACATCAAGTTTCGTTGTTGCAGAATATTTTGAGCTACCATACTTATTTGAAGCATTGACTCTGAAATAATAGATTAGACCTTCTTCAATCGGAATACTTGTAGCCGCTACTGAATTAGAATCGAGGTCTGCTTTCAAGACACCACTTGCAAAAGTACTATCAGTTGATCTTTCAAGTGTAAAGCCCCACTCATCATCAGAGTTATCTTTCCATGTTGTTTTGATTACAGTATTTCCTAAAGCATCATTTGCCAATACCGCTGTTAAATTTGACGGTGCAAACGGAGGTCCCAAAGTTGTAGCATTTGCTACGTTTGAGTAAGGCGACTGTCCTTGGAAATTTGCCGTTAAGATTTTATACCAATACTTAGTTTTTGGTGTTCCTGTTTTGTCAGAATAACTTGCTTCATAATCACCAATTGTAGCAATTCTGATGAAACCATCAGTTGCACTTAGCGATGAACGATAAATCTCTTGTGAAACTCTGTTGTTTGTTACTCCATCTTGAGTTCCTAAATTCCAAGTTAAGTCAATTTGTGTTGTTGAAATTGTTTTTGCTGCTAAATTAAATGCAGGATTTGGAGCTACACGCTTCAGTGTTGTTGCAACTAAAAGACCCGATGGTGCACTATTTCCACCAGTATTGAATGCAATTACTCTGAAAAAGTATCTCTGACCTTCAATTAAGTTTTCTGCTTTAAAGCTTGGGTCATTTGATGGAATTGAACCAACAGTTACCCAAGTATTATTATCAACTGATTGTTGAATCAAAAATCCAGTTGCATTATTTGCTGGATTATTCCAATAGAAACGAATAAAGTTCAAACCTAATCCATCTTGTGTTAGGGCTAAACTATTTGGCGAAAGTGGAGGGTCTGGAAGAGTTTGGAAAAAATTTGTTTTCGACTCAGGTAAAGCTATTCCTGCACTATTGCGAGCCGTCACACGATAAGAGTACCAAGTATTCGGTTGAGTTGTATTATCAACATACATGCGTTGTCCAGTACCAGCAACTCCAGGTATAACCGCTATTTGAGTATAATCGCCACCAGTTGAACGTTCAATGATGAAGTTCGTCTCGTTAGTAGAGTTATCAAAGAAATAAAGTGTATTTGTACGTTGCGAATAAGGAGTTGCTACTGTGGCTCCAGTAACCGCTGCTGGAAGGTTGTCACCTGTTGAAATAACAAGTAGATTACTCCAACATGAAGCAACTTTACCTGTAGGTACAGGATTTGATGGCATATTTGTTTGTGGAGTACATGTAGGAGCTATATCTACCGTATTTCTAACTGCTCTTACCCAAATATAATAAGTAGAAGTTGGTTGTAAGTTCGTCAATTGATAGGTACCAAATCCTGAGCTTGCAACACCCGTAAGAACAGTCTGGTAACCAGTTGGAAGTGTTGAATAAGCCACTTCATATTCTGTCTCATCCGCTGAGTTGTCATTCCATGTTAGGTTAATTCTTGTGCCAGTTCCGCCAACAGGAGTACCTGCAAGGCCAGTAGGTGCAACTGGAGCCACAAACATTGTTGTGTTGGCCGAATTGCCATTCGGATTTGTTGATTTGCTTCCATCTGATGCTTGCACGTGCCAAAACGCCGTCATCAACAAAAAAAGGGATAGAAAATAATTTTTTCTCATAGCTAAACTATCAGTTTATGTTATTAATATTGGGAGGGAAATTTTGTTTTTTGTAAATATATATGTTTTTATTTATTATAGACACATTCTACTCTATGAAAATTATTTTACGGTAAACTTTATTTTTTTAACTATAGCTTATCCTCGAAATAAATAGTTGATAGTCAATAGACGAACTTAATGAATATTATAAACATACTATTTGACCGCAATAACAGATATTTCTACATTTACATCTTTTGGTAATTTTGCCACTTGTACGGTTTCACGAGCTGGGGGTAATGAGGTAAAATAGCTACCATAAACTTCGTTTACCAACCCAAAATCGTCCATGTTTTTTAGGAAGATGCTTGATTTAACGATGTTTTCGTAGTTCATGCCTGCTTCTGAAAGAATGTGCCCTATGTTTTCCATTACTTTTTGTGCTTCGGCTTTGAGGTCACCAGATGTGGAGAGTTCAAAAGCGATCTGCCCCGAAACATAGAGTGTGTTTCCAGCTAAAACCGCTTGACTATATGGGCCAATTGGGGCGGGAGCATGTTCTGTATAGATGACTTGCTTCATGTATGAATTTTTTGGATGATGTTTGTTTTTATGAGTGTTTTGTTAAATCTTCAACCATACAATTATAAATTTCGTATGTTTGAAAGACAAAAATCAGAATAAAACTTACAATAAACAATTTTCAAAGCATAATTATTCATAATAAATGACTGACTTTTCGGATAATCAAATTTCTCAAAAATCCCTTTTTTTAAAAGACGAAGCAATTATTATTTTCATAAAAAACCCACAATTAGGTAAAGTAAAAACTCGCTTGGCTGCTACTGTTGGAGATGTGCGTGCCTTAGAAATATATCATATTTTGATGCAACATACAAAGGCAGTAACGAACGATTTATCGACCGAAAAATACCTCTTTTACTCTGCATTTGTTGACGAACAAGATATTTGGGAGAATGAAAAATACCATAAATCGCTTCAATATGAGGGGCAGGATTTAGGTATGAAAATGGCTGTTGCATTTACAGAAACATTTCAGAAAAATCACAGCAAGGTACTAATAATTGGTAGCGATTGCCTTGAGCTTAACCAAGAAATCATAAAAAAAGGTTACGAGCAATTGTCTCATAATGAGGTAGTTATAGGCCCAGCCAACGACGGAGGATATTATCTAATTGGTTTTAATTTTAACCGTATCGGAGAGCGGGCAGAGAAGGTATTAAAAGAATTTTTTGTTGACAAAGAATGGAGCCATGAACGAGTATTTCAGGAAGCAATAGAAGTTTGCCAGCAGCAAAATTTGGGTTATTTTGAATTACCAACACTGACTGATGTTGACGAGGAAAAAGATTACCTAAAAACCCAACATTTAGCTATGAGACTCAGCTAAAATTGCGTCATGGAGAGATAAAATTTGTGGTAAAACCATGCTTTTGTCATCGTTTATGATTTGATAATCAGCTATTTTAGCAAATTCCTCATCCGTTTTTTGCCGAGCAATAATCGCCCTGATTTGTTCGTCACTTCGGTGTGGGTCTCGCTCTTGGATTCGCTTGATTCTAACTTCAATCGGGCATTTAACGACAATGATTTTATCTAAATCGTTTCCCTTTCCTGCGGCACTACTGATGGCCGCTTCACGCAAAATGTAAGGCTGGCTTTTGTGAGTAGTCAGCCATTGCTTAGTATCATCAAAAACCCTTGGATGAATAAGCATGTTAAGCATTTTTAGTAAATCAGGGTTATCAAAAACCTGACTGGCTACCCATTTTCGGTTATATTGTCCGTTTTCGTCGTAGGCTTGGCGGCCGAGTAGTTCTTTTATTTCTTTTCTTAATTGTAAGTCATTATTAGTGAGCCAATTAGCTCGTGAGTCGGCATAGTAAACAGGAACATTAAGTAGTTCAAAAACCTTGCAAATAATACTTTTTCCCGAACCGATTCCGCCAGTTATACCAATCACTTTCATAGTATAGGTTTTTGTTTTTTTACAAAATATTCCCAAACAATACTTTTCTGATAAATTTTACTCACATTTTTGGGCGATTTTCGTTCTAATTTCGGAATCATTGCATAAAAAGCAAAATGAGCCTTGATAACGGCCAAGAAATCTGCAAATGAACCATCTACCAAAAGTTTTATCCCCGAAATTCCATCCAAAACCAATCTGAAAAGTATGGTAGAAAATAGTTTATCTGCGGGAATATTTTTGTAAAGCATTGCCAAACCATTTCGATAATTCAAGAACGTCTTTCTTGGATTTGATTTATGTAAAGTGCCTCCTCCAACATGATAAACCGTTGAGCCAGAAGAATACATGATTTTGTGTCCGTTATTTTTCATTCGCCAACATAAGTCAATTTCTTCCATGTGGGCAAAGAAATGAGCATCAAAACCACTTAATTGATGAAAAACATCTGCTCGCACAAACATACAAGCACCAGTTGCCCAAAAAATTTCTTGCGTATCATCATACTGGCCTTTGTCTTCTTCGTAGCTGTCAAATATTCTACCTCTACAAAACGGATAGCCGAGCCAGTCAATATGACCACCTGCTGCACCCGCATATTCAAAATGAGTTTTTTGATGATAACTCCTGATTTTGGGTTGACAAGCCGCAATTGATTTATCCGTGTCCATTAAATCAATAATTGGTTTTGTCCAATTGGCACTTACTTCTACATCCGAATTTAGCAGCACATAATATTCCGCTTCAATTTCTTTTAATGCATTATTGTATCCGCCAGCAAATCCTTGATTATTAGGTAGTTGTATCGTTTTTAAAGTCGGGTAATGGTTTTGAAGAAAAGCCAGCGAACCATCGGTTGAGGCATTGTCGGCAATAATAATTTCGTAGCCATCGGCATTCTCAATGACCGATGGCAAGAAAGTCTCCAGAAATTTTTGTCCGTTATAGTTTAAAATGACTACGGCAACTTTGGTCATAGTATTTTATTTAAAAAGCTTATCTAAATCCATTCCTGGAATATTTGGCATTAATCCTTCAGTTGATTTTTGTAATTCTTCTTTGGCTTTTACCTCAACTTTCTCTAAGGCTTTATTGGTGGCCGCAACGATTAAATCCTGCAAGATTTCACGGTCGCTGGCTTTCATTAAATCTTCGTCGATTTCGATGCTTACCAATTGCTTTTTACCGTTGGCAGTTGCTTTTACCATTCCTGCACCTGCTTCGCCTGTTTCGGTTATTTTGCTCAAGTTTTCTTGTGCTTCTTGCATTCGGGCTTGCATTTCTTTCATTTTGCCTGCCATCCCGAAAAGGTCTCCCATGTTCATATTCCTATGCGTTTAAATTGTATTGCAAATATACAAAAAAGGCAGTCGGTTGAGAACTGCCTTTTGCTAAATAACACGTTTAAATATATTGTTGTTCGATAAATTATCTAATGAGTGTCACCGAACCTACTTTTTCAAATTTTTGCCCTGCTGGGTCTAAACCAAAAATCTTAAAGCCATAATTGCCCGCAGGTGCTGGCGAAACACCATCGCTGGTTGTACCATTCCAGCCATCATCTAATTTTCTGCTTTCAAAAATCACATTTCCCCAACGGTCATAGACTTCTAAGTTAAATTGTACAATATATCTTCCTTGAGCAATGAAGGCATCGTTGATGCCATCACTGTTTGGTGAAAAAGCAGTAGGTATGTATAGTTGTGCAGGAGTGATGAATGTGTATTCGTTGGAATAGGCTTCGAATGGAAAATCAATGATACTACCTCCGCCAACATCAATTTTAGCTTTTTGTACACCTCTGATTCTAAATGTCGCAGTGCCATTATTGCCAGGAGAATCTAAAAGCAACTCAATTTGTGTTTTTACCCCTAACGTTGTATTTGCTGTAGCATCTACTGTCGTAATTATCCCACTTTCATCAATTGTTTCAATATAATAATCGACGGGAAAGGTGTCGGGTGTTGGTATAACAAACGGGGTCCAGTTGAGTGTATTTGGACGTGCCGAAGTCAAGAAAATACTGCAAAATGATGGTGATGGCTCTGATGTATTGCCACACTCATCTTGGTATTCTACTTTGTAGCAGTATTGCTGCTTACTCGGCTCGACGCTTCTATCGTCATAAAAGTTTTCGGTTGATTGTTTTACTTCGACAAAGTTTGAGGCTCCTCCTTCCGACCGATAGAATATATAATTATTAGCTTTATTTCCCGCCTCATAAACACTAAATTTAATCGTATTTGTATTTATAACAGATACAGTACCAATCGTTTTTGGAGGTAGCTTAGCTGAGCTTTTCGGGTCAACAATAATAGTAGGAGATTTTATAATTACCTGATCTGGGGCAGTGCCTATGTAAGCGTTAATTTGAAAATTATATTTTTTTTTGCAATCAAGAGCATCAAAAATATACGTTGTGGCTGTTGGATTAACAGGTTGCCCATTATTAGGATTATCTCCTGTAGGTGATTCACTGTAAGGAATTGTATATTTAACAACCGCTGGGTCTGGTGAATTCCAATCTATTTTTACCTCTTTTGGACTCGTTACGTTTGCTTTGGGTATAATCGTACAAACTTCATTTGATAGAATAGGGTTATTACAACCATCCAAAGTTTTTAATCTAAAGCAGTATTCTACTGTTGGGTTAAAGCCAGTCAAGGTTGTGGTTTTAAATGTTTCGCCAGTATTACGTGTTAATTTTATACCTGTATCTGTCCATGTACCATTTTTTTGCTTCTGTTCAATAATATAAGGCTTACCATCACTGCCTTCAACCATCGTAATTTTATTACTTGTACCACCAGTTAAACCTTCTAATTCACTGATTTTGGGTTTGTTATTCGTATTAAAATTAAAAGGAAAAGGAGAACTGTTGCAGCCCTTAGCATAACGCCCAACAATGAGTGGTTGACCTGATGGAGTTCCTGAGTAAGTGTGCGTTCTGGTGAATGGGAAACTTGTAGGGGCAAGACCTGAGAAATTAGCTTCAGTGCCGTCACCCCAGAGGATTCTGTAACCACTGTGTTTATCGTTAACGGCTGACTTTTTGAATGTCAGAGTGATTTCATTAGTTCCACAAGAGCTTATATCAACATCAGGAACTTCTGTTTGTATCAGTTCAAACGCATTACAAGTAATGTAAGCTGTTGAGTTTATATTCATTCCCTGTACAATCCAGTAGGTGCCAGGTTGTGTAAAAGTCCGAGAAGTTTCTAATGTAGGTGGAAATTTTGTTATGTCATCACCATCTTTAAAATTGAAGATATAACCTAAATTTGTAAAGTTAGTTCCTCCAACGAGGTCTTTTGCATTCGAAACTATCGCAGTTCCAGAATTTGTCTGAAAATCTAAGCATCCAACACGAGGGCTAATATCAAAAAAACCACCTGTCAATATTCCACCCCCAGGATTTGTGCACTTTGCTGGCTTAGTCTCTTGCTGTCCAAACGAAAGGGTAGTAATGCAAAAAGCACCTAACCAAAATAAAATAAATTTGATACGGGACATAGTTAAAATCTTTTCATGTGTTCACTCACTCAATAGTTTTTTGAGCAAAAATCATGCCCGATAGTAGCGGAGTCTCTTAGATAACGAAGGTCTGTATGGAATTATTCAGTAAAATTTAAAAAAAATAGCAAGAAATGCAAATGAGTGAGAATAAAATATTTAACTATCTTCTTGATAGTCAGTTGATTAAGAGATAGTTGCTGAAAATTATTGTTTGGCGTGATAATTGTTAGGCGAAAATTGAAGATTTATATAGTAAAAGGATTAACTCCTTTAATACTTCCGAAAGTTTCTACGGGAATAAATCTTGCAAAAAGTTCTTCCGAATACCAGCCTTCTGAATGTGTTTTCTTGATTACTTCGGCGTGTTCTCGTTGGCGATACGCAAATTTCTTTACATCTTCCAAACTTTCCCAAACCGAAAAAGTCGCTTGTCGAACAAAGGGCATCTCGCCAATTCCTACCGATGTCAAAAAACCCTGAGCATGACCCATTGAGGCCGCAACGGTCGGTACATTTTTCCAAAAACCAGATATTTTCGATAAACGAATGGTTGCACGAGTAAGTACAGCAATCGGGCCTTGATAACTGCGGTCGGGTGTGGGTTGTCCGAAAGGCTCTTTGCTGTCCCATTTTCCGTGCGATTCGTAGGGAACACAGCCAATTGTCCATTGTTCGTTGGTCAATAATCGCCACCAACGCCAAACCAATGAGTTTTTATAGAAGTTTTCCGAATCAGTTTTCTCTTTCCAAACTGCCATCATTCCCCATTGTTGATAGTCGGGGTGAATATCGAAAGTCCCATTTTTGCCACAGCCCAATAATTTCCAAAAAGTAATTCCTTTCGTAAAAAACAGCGGAATATGCAGAATTGCCATTGAAATAAAGGCCAAAGGAATGAAATATTTTGGGTAACGAACTATGGTGAGTGTGACAAACATTTTTGAGTACAATTGATAATTAATAGATAAACACTCAAAATCTCAATTAGTTATAACCTTTCCTATTTTTCTACCAAGATCAGCCACCGAAAAGCCCATTTCCATTTGATTTTGTATTTTGTGATACCAGCTTTTTGCAACAAGATTTCCCATTCTTGTCTTGTAAAGCCTCGTAAAACTGAAAGTGGAGCATCATTTTTGACCAAATATGATTTTGAAAATAAAGCTGTAAGCCATTTGATTGAATAGTAAGCCAGCGGGTGACGGTGCAAATCAGCAATGACAAAGCCGATTGTTGCGTTTTTGTACATCCATTGAAGCATTTTTACCAAATCTTCATCTCGGAAATGATGACAAAATAAAGAATTAAAAATCACATCAGGCTTTCCATTAGGAAACGTAGAGAGTTGATAGTCAGCTATTTCGTATTTAATTTTGGAGTCTTTATTCTCAAATTTCTCAGCAAATCTTACACAATCTTCTTTTAGATCAACACCACCAAGTAGGTGAGATATTCTCTTTTTACTCAAAAACCGATCAATTGCCCTTAGATTATCTCCACCACCGCTACCAATTTCATATATATTTATATTTTCAGTAATATTTGAAAATTTATTTAATTCTGAAATGTTTGTATTTTTTGTTTGTTCGGAATTGATGGTATTTTCTGAAATGTTTTTTTTGATTGAATGTATTGTATTTTCTGAATTAACTTTTATTTCTGAATAAATGTTTTGTTTGAAACTAATAAAATATTTAATTCCATCTAAAACTACTGAATGTCCGCCAAGATGCCGATTGATAAAATCAAGTTCACGGAGATTTTGGTAGAGATCATCGCTTGGAATATCCTCATTATCAAGGAGTTCTGCTTGGTAGGAGCGGGTGTTGAAATTCATCGTTCTAAAATTACACTTTCCATCGTGATGCCAGGCCCGAAAGCTACGGCAAAAATATTGCCTGTTTTGGTTGATTCCATCATTTTTTTCAACACAAATAAAATCGTTGGCGATGACATATTTCCGTAATTTTTCAAAACTTCATACGATTCATTCAAAGCCTCAGCTTCTAATTCGAGTGAGGTTTCTACGGCTTCCAGAATATTTTTTCCACCTGGGTGAATTGCCCAATCGGTGATATTTTCGGTATTTAAACCAAGTTTTTGTAGCGAATTTTCGAGTAGATTCTTTATTTCTTGCTTGATTAGCTTCGGTACGTGGCTTGAGAGTGTCATCAGAAAACCTGTGCTTGATAATTGCCAAGCCATATCTTCTTGACCACTCAGGGCAATTTGCGAGTAAAATTGCTTAATAGCCAAGCCTCTTGCTTCATTATCTCCACTTATTAAACAAGCTGCCGAGCCATCAGCAAAAAGTGTGGATGAAAGAATGGCATCAACATCATTTGATTTCTGGAAGTGAAGTGTACAAAGTTCGGTACAAACAACCAAAACTTTGGCCGAAGCATCGGCTCTGCAAAAAGCATCGGCTATTTTGAGGGCATGAAGTGCGGCGTAACAACCCATAAAATTGACCGAAGTTCGGACAATATTAGGCGAAAGATTTAGAGCCTGAACCAACTGAATATCAAGACCGGGTGCCGAAAGCCCCGTACAAGTTACCGTAATTAAATGAGTAATTTCTTGAATACTGGTAGCATTTTTGTCAGTTTTTAAGCAATCTTCGATAGCTGAAACAGAAAGCTTTACCGCTTCTTGGTTATAGAATGCCATACGTTTTTCGAGCGATGGCATCGTGCAGTTATCGCCAAAGAAAGCCCACTGGCCACGAGCCAGCGAAAAGTCAGAAAATACGGAGTAACGAGTATCAATACCACTTCTATGATATAAAATTGGAAGGAGTTTTCGGTTTTTTTCGTCGGGATTATTGGCATCGAGCATAAACCGCATGATGTCATTTTGCTGATGACGGTGAACTGGATTAGCGGTGCCGATTGCGATTATTTTTGACATGAAAGAGAATTAAAGGTCGATTGTCCACGGACGACAGACGATGGTTTTTGATAAGTAAATTTTACTTATCATGTGTTAGTTTTTATGCTTGACCGAAATTTACGGCTTTTAGCTAACTAAACACATTCCGTGAATACTCTATATACGAAATCCTTCTCTTTTTGGAGGTCTTGGTATTTTACCAGAAAATGTTCGTTACTAATACTAAACTGTGTAACGCTCAAAGTCTTTAATTTGTTTTCACGATTCATCTTTATATCGTTTCGTATATCGCCTTTACCTCCGAAATGATGAAAACTTATAACATCTTCTTCTGTGCAGTTAGGGTTTTTCTGCAAAAAATCAGCAAACCATTGTTCTCGTTCTTGTCTTATTTCGGGCGAATAAAGTGTAACTGACGACCAAATATGAGGCTTATGAGTATCAATTTCTTTTTGTACAACTTGGCTACCCGTCCAGCGTAACTCATTGATTGAAAGTTGTTTGTTTCTATCGATGACTACTAATGTAAATGGTTCGATACCATCAAACTGATAATTTTGGACGAAAGTATCGAAGTTTTGATATTCGTAAAAATCTAAGATGATACGCCCTCGACTTTGGCGATAGGGTGGTATGTGAATATGTTTTTCAAGTCCACCATTCAACAGGCAAAGTGTAAATCTATCACAACCAGCAATCCACGTTCCGCCACCTACTGGGTCTTTGGGAAAAAAGACATACTGTCCTTCGAGTTCATATTTTCGAGGAGGCAAGGCTGTTTCACGCAAAACGCTTTCATCTCGGTTTGAAGTGAAAATATAACCGTCGTTTTTGGTTGGAATGTAGGTTAGAACGCACATGGTTGGTGTATTGGTTATTGGGAAACTGGTTACTGGTTAATTGCTGTATTGGTTACTGGGGAATTGGTTATTGGTTTACTTGTGTATTGGTTGATTGGTTTACTTGTGTATTGGTTGATTGGTGTACTTGTTAATTGATGGATAACCAGTTCACCAATAACTAATCTACCAATAACAAACTTACGCACTCATTTCGTGGTGACGAATAGTTGAGTAGGCAATACCAAAGTTTTTTGGAATATTAATGCTTGGAAAGTTTTCCTGTAAACCAATGCGAATAAGAGCGTAATGGTGAATAGAATGTTCGACCAAATAAACCATTTCCCTCATGAAATTTGTTTCAATAAAGTCTTTACTTTCAAGGCAGTAACCGACGGATAATAAGATAGTTTCCTTAGGTTTTTTGATAGAAATGATGTTGTTTTCGATGTTTTCTAATGTTTCTACCGTAAAATAAAGGTCGTTTTCGAGTACTAAGTTTCGTTCACGAGCATCATAATCAACTACGCCATTCGTTTTACCTGAGAGTAAACACTGATAAAATTCTACGACATGGCGGGTATGCTGCCCGATACTACTTCCATTGAGTACGTTCAGCGACTTTGTGTATTCATTAGGCGAAAGTTGCTTGAGTAAATCAGTCAGTTGTCTGATAACTTCTATATAAACTGAGGTTTTCATTGTAGCGTATTGATGGTAATAAAAATAGTGGCAGTATCGCCGAGTAAAGCACTTTTATCACCAACTTTATACTCAGTTCGGTTGATAGCAAAACTGCCTTTAAATATGCCTTGATTGTTAGTTTGAGTAAATATAAAAGGAAATTTTATATTTTTAGTGACATTCCTGATAGTCAGATTGAAATAACCGATGTACTCGTTTTCTTTGGTAGTTTTTTCGATTTTGGTCGAAACCATCGAAATTCGAGGGTATTTTTCGGCATCAAAATAATCTTCTCCACGCATTGTATTATCTCTCAGGTTAATTCCTGTATTGATACTTTTTACATCAATCGTTGCTTTTATAGAAGCATTTGCCAGATTCATCGGGTCGAAATTTATCGAACCAGCAAAACCCTTAAATGAACCTTCGGCAGTTGCTCCCAAAGAGTGTTTTATTTTGAAAGTAATGGCCGCAGTTACGGGTTTCCAGTTTTGAGCATTTGCCCCTAAATAGAAACTTAGTGTGCTGATAATCAGTGATATATAAAGAGTTGCTTTGCGGTTCATAAATTAGAATTTATAGGATACTGCTATCATTGGTAAAAGATTTTTTGTGCGAAATCGGTCGTTTTCAAAGGTTAGCACTTTATCGGTTGTGTATTCAATGAACTGAAAACTGAGACCTGCCCGAATTCCTATTTTATCATTAACCCAATAGCGTGCATAAAGTTCTGAGTTGAGACTTCCTAAGTCATTATCACTGACTAAAAGAGCGTTGAAAAATGTTGGTTTTGCTGATTGTGAGCTTTTATTAAGGCTACGTGAATCACTGGCGTAAAATGTGCCACTTTGTTTACTCCCAAAACTAATTCCGATGGCATCAATATTAAATCCAACCTCAAATTTTTGGCTAAAACTATACTGCAAATGAATAGGTATATTGATATAACCCGTTCCGATTTTTGATACTTTGAGCGTATCAAAATTACTCAAGATATTTTCTTTAAAAAGTACTTGCGGGCCTTTTTCGCCTGATGTGAGTGATGCAGGGGCTGTAATCAAATCGGTTCTACCTTTGGCGAAATACGTAAATCTGATACCAGTTCCAATTTTGAATTTTCCCTTCTTACCAAGTCCCCAATTATAGTTATAGGATAATGCTGGGGAAAATCCGCTTCCTGCCGCAATTGATAAATCAGCATAGCGTTGGTTTTTGCTCTGAGAAAATGATAAATAGCTGATAGTTAGGAATGTAACTATTAAAAAAAGTATTTTTTTCATAATTAAAAGTTTTTTAGATGTAATTGATAGGTCTCACAATCGGAAAACTGTGGGATTGGACTTTTATTTTAGGCTGGCACTGCCAAATAATACTGAAAATGCTTTGCACCAAATCACTACTGTAGTTTGTTTTTTTAAGTCAATGGAAGACGGGATAGGCAGAACATAACTACCGTTGGTATTTACTTTATCAGTTATTTGAATAAAATTGGTCAGTACTTTATCTTCGGCTAAATAGATTCTGAGGTCGGGGCCTGGGTCTGTCTTGAAGTTTTCAAATACCAAGTTATAGTTCTTGTTTTTATCTTGATAAATGGATGCTTTTCCAGTTGTAGTATGTACGGCAGACGTAAATGTACCTTGTAAAATCAATGTTTGACTTGCAAGGTCAGCCATTCCGCTGATTGGTGTAGGCGTTGTACTAATGGGGTCAATGGTATCTTTCATGGGCATATTGACCACGATTGATGAAAAATCGGTTTCTTTTTGGCAAGCAGACAAACTAAAAATGAGGGTGGAGATACAAATGATTTTTTTCATAGTGCTTTCTTATTTTGTTGATACAAATGTAGAAAGTCAACGAAAAAATAAATGTCGGCTGGATGACCAAAACTGGCAACTTAATATTAAGTGTCTGAAAATGAGACAATTACTAAGCCAAAAGAGCTGCGTTTTTGATGATAATTTCGGTGCGAGTATAGTCTAAAATACCTTTTTCTTTAAGATCATTGAATAGTGATGTAACCGTTTGGCGAGTACTACAAATCAGACTTGCGATGTCTTGATGAGTAAGATAATTTTTCAAGATAACTTCACCGTTGGCGTTCGTGCCTTCTTTCAAAGCCCAATCTTTTAAGAATTCGATGAGGCGAGTTCGCACATCCTTAAAAACCAGATTAGCATAACGATTTTCGAGGCGTTTTAGTCTAAAACCCATCCATTTGGTATAACGAAGTGCTAAAGCGGGGTTTCGTTCGATGATACTTTCAAAATCATCCATTCGGAAACTACAACAAGTTACATAGTCAGAGACAGCAATCGCATATTCATCAAGTGTTTGGTTGGTTAATGTAAACTGCCCGAATAAATCACCTTCTTGGAGAATATCCTTTACAATTTCGTTACCTTTGGCGTCAATTTCTACAATTTTTATTGTTCCTCGTTTTAATGTATAGACTCGGCTCGACTCATCGTGCGAAAAGTAAATAATTTCACCTTTTTTTGCAGTTTTGAAGTTAGTAATCAGACAAATTTCTTTCAGTTCGGCCGAACTTAAAACATTCATTAACTTGTGGTTGTGTAAATGCCAATATTTTGTTTCGAGATTCATAAAAGTATCTTGCTTGAAGGTTAGTTGATTGAAATACGAGAAAAATACTTAAAAGGTTACAGATGTATATAAAAATCTGAAGAGTATTGTTGCGAAGAAATCTTTTAATGCATTAGAGTTCGTTGAGTAAACTTAAATCCCAATTTGTATCGGCTTGATAATGCAGTTTGCCATTTGCTACTATAAGTGGGCTGTCGATATTATTATGATACAACGACCCCGTTCCTAAACCCTGAGGAAGGGGGTTTTTGTACTCAGCCGTAAACTGAGCGATGGCATTCAAACCAACATTCGATTCGAGTGCCGATGTCATCCACCAACCAATGTGCAGACGTGAAGCAATCTCAATCCATTCTCGGCAGTGCTGTAAACCACCCAAAAGCGTTGGTTTCAGAATAATATAAGTCGGTTTAAGTTTTTTGAGCAATTGCATTTTCTGCACGTAATCACTTACACCAATCAATTCTTCGTCAAGTGCAATCGGAATTGAACTATTTTGGCATAATTCGGCCATAGCTTCAGGCTGATGTTGTTTAATTGGTTGCTCAATGCTATGTATTTGATAACTAACGAGTTGTGCGAGTTTTTTGGGAGCTTCTTCGGGTGAAAATGCTCCATTAGCATCAACCCTAAGTGTTATTTGTTCGGCCGAAAATTGTTGACGAATACTGGCCAGAATTTCTAATTCTTCCGTAAAATTTATTGCCCCAACTTTCATCTTGATGGTATCGAAGCCTGCCGCCAGTTTTTCATCGACTTGGGCAGTCATAAACTCTTTGCTTCCCATCCATACAAGTCCATTGATATTAATTGCTTTCTGACTTTTCGAGAAATCATTCTCAAAAATAATTCTTCGCCCGCCATTCATTACATCAAGTAGGGCGGTTTCAAAACCAAATTTAATAGAAGGCAGACGGTCGTCGATGAGTTGCGAAAGAATAATATTGATATTCCATTCAAAAACTTCAAGGTCGAGACTATTGAAGGTATCGCAGATTTCTTGTAGAATTTGCTCGAAATTTGGGAAGTCGTCAATACTAAGTCCTTTCAATGGGGCAGCTTCTCCTAAGCCAAAAACCGACGGGTTTTCAGAATCGAAGATTTTCAAGAAAAAAGTATCTTTCTCGGTATAGACACCACGTGAAGTTCCGGCCTCAAACTTGAACTTTAAAGTGTGCTTCAACCATTTGACTTTCAGACCCATTGAAAAATGCTTAATTTTGGCAAAAGTACAGAAACTTTTGTTTTTTATGACACAAATCGGCGATTTATATGCTTTTCGAGCAGTTTGCTCTTGAAAGAATGGATAAATCTACAAAAATCGAACCAAATGAAGGTTATTTTCTTTCTGCTAAAAATAATACTTTTTCCGTTATATGGACTTTATTATGCCGTAATTTTCTTGCGGAATTGGTTGTTTGATGTAGGTTTTATGAAATCAACTTCGCCTAAAGTACTGACAATCAATGTCGGGAATCTGAGTTTGGGTGGAACTGGTAAAACCCCACACGTAGAATATTTAGTCAGACTTTTGAGCGATAAGTATAAAGTAAGTACATTGAGCCGAGGATATGGCCGAAAAACAAAAGGTTTTTTATTGGCTGATGAACAAGCAAGTGCCGAAATGATTGGTGACGAACCGATGCAGTATTATCTGAAGTTTAAGGATAAAATAAATATAGTTGTTTGTGAAAATAGAGTAGAAGGGGTTGACAAAATACAAAAAAAGTTTGCAGATAATCAGATAGTTATTCTTGATGATGCTTTCCAGCATCGCAAAATTGCTCCGCATTTAAATCTTTTACTTTCAGATTATAATAAGCCATTTTATGATGATAGTTTGGTGCCTTTTGGTCGGCTGAGAGATAGTAGAAATAGTGCCAAACGTGCCAATTCGGTTATTATCACTAAATGCCCAAGCCAGATTACTGAGCAAGAAAAAGATAAGATTCGGAGAGAAGTTTGGGCTTATACAAAATCAGAAGTTCTTGTGTTTTTTTCAAAAATTAGTTATCAAGAAATTACTTCTTATGCTTCAAAAACCAATTTTGATGCTACAAAAAACATTGGCGTTTTGACGGCTATCGCTAAACCCGAAGTTTTTATAAAATACCTTTCAGACAAATCTTTAAAAATTGGAAAAATCTTTGATTTTCCTGACCATTATGCTTTTACAAGAAAAGATATTGTTAAAATCATCAAAGAAAACGATGAAAACCTACAAATAATCACGACTGAAAAAGATATGGTAAAGCTGAAACCACAACTTTCGGAGAACGAGATAAAACGTTTTTTTTATGTGCCTATCGAAATTGAGATTGAAAATAAAACTACATTTGATGCGTTAATCAACGCCCAAATACATTCATTTTACCAAGAAAATAGCCGATAATGAAAAAAAAAGTCCTATTATTTATACTTACGATATTGAGCTTAAAAGGAATTTCTCAAGAAAAATTGGATTACGGGCGAACATGGGTTTTTATGGTTGGAGTCTTAGAATGGGCCGATGCCAAGACTTTTGCATCGTTTGATAAAAGAGGTAGAGTTGATGCCAAAATAATGAAATTCTTTGAGAAACAGGGCGTCCCTACTAATCAAATGCTTTATATAAAAGACCAAAATGCTACCACAAATGTTGTCAGAGAGGAATTTGCATCTTTTCTGAAACAAGCCAAGAAAGGCGATATTTTGTTCTTTTACTATTGTGGACACGGCTACAAAAATGATGGTGGAAAGGTCTGTTTTGCCAATTATAAAGGTGCAGATTGGACTGCCGAAGAAATTGTGAAGACCGTAAACGAAAATTTTGCTGGAAATACCGCATTGTTTACTGCCGACTGTTGTAATTCGGGTGGTTTGGCTAAGGAGGTTCAGAAATACAAAACTCGAAATTATGCTGCTCTCAACTCTGTTGTACCAACTGATGTATCGACTGGAAACTGGACTTTTTCAAATGCTTTATTATATGCCCTCGAAGGCCGAAACTTTGTTGATACCGATAATAATGGGGCGATTCAACTCGGCGAATTATCGCAATATATTGATGCCGAAATGGCAGTTGTTGAAGGTCAAAAAGCATCATACTTTATCCCAACAAGTATGAAAAATTGGACTTTAAGTAGCGGAATAAAAGCAAAGAAAAATAATAGAATTGGTGAGCGAGTGATGGTAGATTATGACGGAACCGACTGGCTTGGATTTATTGAAGGCGTGGAAGTAGATAACAAACTAAAAGTCAGGTTTTATAGCTATACTAACAACGAAGTTGATATTGTTGAACCTTCGAGGGTGAAGCCTTTTAAGTGTGCCAGTGATTTCCCGATTGGAGCATCTGTAAAAGTGTATAGCACAAGTGATAAAAAATGGTATCCAGCAAAGGTTTTGAAGAAATTTTCGTGCTTGCATTATATCCACTATACAGAATATGATAGTGAGTGGGATGAATGGATTTCGCCAGCTAATATTAAAAAATAACAATTTCTTTAAAATATGCAGCTACTGCTTCAACAAAAATTTTCTGAACTTATCAAATCAAAAGCCACCGAACTGGGCTTTGATGCTTGCGGTATATCGAATGCTGAATTTTTGGAAGAAGAAGCTCCACGTTTAGAAAAATGGCTCAACTTGAATTATCAAGGAAAAATGGCCTATATGGCCAATCATTTCGATAAACGCCTTGATCCACGCAAATTGGTTGATGGAGCAAAATCGGTCATTACTGTCATTCTAAACTATTTTCCCGAACAAACACTACCCGAAAACGATGATAATTATAAAATCTCAAAATATGCTTACGGCACAGATTATCATTTTGTGCTGAAAGATAAACTCAAAGATTTGATGACCTATATTTCGGAAGAAATTGGCGAAGTAAACGGACGAGTTTTTGTAGATTCAGCACCAGTAATGGATAAAGTTTGGGCAAAAAAAAGCGGAATTGGCTGGGTTGGTAAACACACAAATTTGATAACGAGAGAAATTGGTAGTTTTTTCTTCATCGGAGAAATCATTTGTGATTTAGAGCTTCAAGCCGATGTTGGAATGAAAGATTATTGTGGAACTTGTACCCGTTGCGTAGATGCCTGCCCGACTGATGCCATTACGCAGCCTTACGTGGTTGATGGCTCTAAATGTATTTCTTATTTTACGATTGAACTCAAAGATGCCATTCCCGAAGAAGTAAAAGGAAAATTCGAAAACTGGATTTTTGGTTGTGATATTTGTCAAGATGTTTGTCCATGGAATCGTTTTTCACGACCAACACAAACTCCTGATTTTAAACAACATCCTGATTTAGAGCAATTCACAAAAAACGATTGGGAGGAGATTTCGCACGAAGTCTTTCAAGAAATTTTTCGTAGAAGTGCTGTAAAACGCACAAAATTGGAAGGGTTGAAGCGAAATATTGAGTTTGTGAAGCTAAGCTAATAGGTGATTTACGTCATCTTCTTCGAGTAAATCATGTATATCTAAAACTACACCATTCTTGTTTTTTTACGAAAGTAAAACAAATTATGAATAATCTGTAATACAATTTAAAGTGAAAGATAATGGCAAAAGATAATTTTTCTAACCAAGCAAGCATTTACGCTCAGTTTCGCCCAACGTATCCAAAGACGGTTTTTGACTATCTTAATAAAGTAGTAAAAAACAAAAAAACTGTGTGGGATTGTGCCACAGGTAATGGGCAAATGGCACGAGAATTGGCCAAAATTTTTGAAAATGTTTATGCGACTGACATTAGTCAAAAACAACTGGATAATGCTTTTCAAGCTGAAAATATAGTTTATTCGATAGCGAAAGCTGAAGAAACTTTGTTTGCTGATAATACTTTTGATTTGATTACGGTTGCTCAAGCCATTCATTGGTTTGATTTTGAAAAATTTTATGCCGAAGTCGATCGAGTGGCAAAGTCAGGGGCTGTTTTGTTTGTAATTGGCTACTCTATGCCTCGTTTTGAAGGAATAATTGATGAGATTTTGCAGGATTTTTATTGGAATGTCACTGGTCCATATTGGGATGCTGAGCGAAAACATTTAGATAACCGACTCGAAAGTGTGCCGTTTCCGTTTGAGAAAATCGAATGCCCGCATTTTACAAATGAATATCGTTGGACGCTCGAAATGGCGGAGGGATATTTTAATTCATGGTCTTCAATTCAGCATTATATCAAGAAGAATGGTAAAAATCCTGTCGGAGAAATGATTGAGAAATTACGTGAATATTGGAAAGAAGAACAACGAGTTGAGTTTCCGTTGTTTACGAAAGTTGGAAGAATTTGAGGAATAAAATTCTGTTGACTATCGACCGTGGACTACTTATAATCTCTAATATCAACAATATTATTGCAGAAAGCATACTCATTTGGCTGATTTGAGCATATAATCAGCAATCGGTCAGCTGTATATTTTTCGATTTGTTCGAGATACCAAGCTGTTCCCTGAGCATCAAGATTTGAAGTAGGTTCGTCGAGCAGAATGATTGGAGCTTCAGAATAAAACGCTAAACCGAGTTTAAGGCGTTGCTTCATTCCCGACGAAAAATTCTTGACAATTTTATCTTTATGCGGTGCAAGCTGTATTTTTTCGATGAGTTCGGCAGCAGAAAGATTATCTTTGAAAGGTTTGAATTTTTGGTGAAATTCGACCGATTCGAGCAAGGTAAATTCTTCGACTAATTCAAGATAGGGTGCAGCGATTACGATTTTTTTATAAATATCATCAATCGGAACTTCTTGATCGATATTTCTGTACGAAACTTTTCCTTCGGTATGAGGCATAACGCCAATCAAAACCTGCAAAAGAGTAGATTTTCCGCTGCCATTTGGTCCGACGAAGGTATAGTTTTTACCTGCCTCGAAACTTAAATTGACATTTCGGAAAATCCATTCTTTACGAAATTTCTTACCAAGATTTTCTAATTGAATCTTCATGTAGGGGCTTATTCTTCCGCTCCTTTTTTAACTGGACTTTTGATGATTCCTCGCTCTGAATTTGATATAAAATTCAAAATATCATCACGCTCTGGTGTAGCAGGAAAATCTAATTCTACTTGCGTGATTGCATCAGTATTATTTAATCCACGTAAGTAAATCGAACGATAAATACTTTGTATTTCTGCTATTTTTTCGTCAGAATAACCTCTTCTACGTAAACCAACTGAGTTGATTCCAGCATAAGAAAGAGGTTCACGAGCAGCTTTAATGAATGGCGGAACATCTTTACGGATTTGTGAACAACCTCCGATATAAGTATGTTTTCCAATTTTAACAAATTGCTGAACTGCCGACAAACCACCGATATTAGCAAAATCGCCAACAGTAATATGTCCTGCCAGTTGTACACAGTTGGCTAAAATTACATTATTTCCGACGATACAGTCGTGAGCAATGTGAGCGTAAGCCATAATTAGGCAGTTCGCTCCGATTTCGGTGCGGTGTTTGTCGACAGTACCACGATTGACGGTTACGCACTCACGAATAGTAGTATTATCGCCAATGATAGTTACAGTGTTTTCGCCTTTAAATTTCAAATCCTGCGGAACGGCTGAGATGACAGCTCCTGGAAAAATCTTACAGTTTTTGCCAATTCTGGCACCTTCCATAATGATAGCGTGCGAACCTATCCAAGTTCCTTCGCCAATTTCTACGTCTTTGTGGATTACAGCAAACGGTTCTATGACAACGTTTTGTGCAACTTTTGCATCGGGGTGTATATACGCCAACGGTTGATTCATTTGATAGAGTTCTGAGTTCTGAGTTCTGAATTCTTAGTTATTGGTTGTGAGTGTTTAAAAAACTCAGAACTCAGAACTCAGAATTCAGCACTTTTATCTTGTGTATTATTTTGCTTTTTTTACTAATCGGGCGGTCATATTAACGTCACAAACGAGGGTTTTGCCAACCCATGCTTCTCCGTGCATTTTTGCTACACCGAGTCTGATAGGGGCAAGAAGATTACATCTGATAATTAACGTATCGCCTGGTAAAACATTGCGGTAGAATCGACAATTGTCAATTCCAACCAAATATGGCCAATAGGCTTCTGGGTCGCCCGTTGAGGTAAGTACTAAAACACCGCCCGTTTGTGCAATTGCCTCAATTTGGAGTACTCCTGGCATGACTGGATTGTCAGGGAAGTGACCTGTAAATTGCGGTTCGTTCATCGTAATATTTTTTACTCCAACTACCGTATTTCCATCGAGGTAAACAATCTTATCTACGAGAGCAAAAGGATAACGGTGGGGTAGGAGGCGAGCAATATCGCTAACATTAAATACAGGCGGCGTATTTGGATCGTATTGCGGTGTACTTTTTGCTGAATCCGCTATTTGTTTTTTTATTTTTTTAGCCAAAGCCACGTTTGGCGTGTGTCCAGGGCGTGCTGCCAAAATATGTGCTTTCAATGGGCGACCAATCAAGGCCAAATCTCCCATAACATCAAGCAATTTGTGGCGAGCTGGTTCATTAGGAAAACGCAATGGCATGTCATTTAAAATGCCAGTCTTTCCAACGCTAATTTTTTCTTTATTGAGTAATGTTGCTAAGTTTTCAACTTCTTCTTCCGAAATTTCACGATCAACAATTACTACGGCATTATCAATATTTCCGCCTTTGATTAAACCTGCTTTGAAAAGTGCTTCGAGTTCATGCAAGAAAACAAATGTACGGCAAGGAGCAATTTCTTGCTTGAAAAGACTAATATCGTGCAATTGAGCATGCTGACTGTGCAAAACCGTTGAATTATAGTCAACCATTACCGTTAGGCGATAGTCATTGAGTGGCAGAGCCGCCAATTCGATGCTTTGGTCGTCGTTGCGGAAATGAATCGCTTCTTCGATTTCGTAGTAATTACGTAAAGCGTGTTGCTCTTCAATGCCAGATTCTTCGATTAAATCTACAAATTGAATGGCACTTCCATCAACAATTGGAATTTCTGGACCGTCGAGTTGAATCAAAACATTATCGATCTGAAGGCCAACCAATGCCGATAAAATATGTTCAGTGGTATGTATTCTTACACCCTCTTTTTCCAAGACTGTACCCCTTGAAGTATCAACAACGTAATCAACGTCGGCTTCTACAATCGGCTTATTCGGCAAGTCAATTCTTTGGAATTTATATCCGTGATTGACCGCTGCAGGTTGCAAGAGCATGGTTACTTTTTCGCCAGTGTGTAAACCTACACCTGTGATTGATACTACTTTTTTGAGGGTTTGTTGTTTAACATTCATTGTAAATTCTACTTATTTTCTTAGGCAAATGTATTTGTTATATCGAATAGAGGAATTGCTTATATTTTGATTTTATGCTAAAACACCTTGTTGATTCAGCTCTAAGAGTTGTTCTTCGAGGGCTTTTATTTGCTTTTCGAGGGCAGGTAGTTTGCGTAAAACTGCCATCGAACGCAAGTATTCAGTTGCATCGAAGGCTGGATTGCCGTTGAGTGAGGTTCCTGCTTTCTTGACACTTTTTGTAAGACCTGCTTTGCCTCCTGCTTTTGTTCCATCGGCTATAGTAATATGTCCATTGACACCTACTTGGCCTCCTAACACACAATTTTTTCCGATTTTGGTCGAACCTGCCACGCCAGTTTGAGCGGCAATTACGGTGTTTTCTCCAATTTCTACATTATGAGCAATTTGTACCAAATTATCAATTTTTGCTCCTTTACGAATAATCGTTGATCCCATCGTGGCACAATCAATGGTTGAGTTTGAGCCAATGCTCACATTATCTTCGAGTACTACATTTCCCAACTGTGGAATTGTCTTGTAAGTTCCATCGGCTTGCGGAGCAAAACCAAAACCATCGCTGCCAATGACAGCCCCAGAATGAATTACGCAGTTGTTTCCGATTACACAATTGGCATATATTTTTACACCAGCATAAATAATCGTATTGTCGCCGATGCTTACATTATCACTGATATATGCTTGTGGGTAAATTTTTACATTTTTACCGATTTTGCAGTTTTTGCCAATGTACGAAAATGCTCCTTGATAGATGCTTTCACTAATAGAAGTGCCTTCGCCCACAAAAGAAGGCTGCTCGATACCCATTTTAGAAGCATCCAGCATTTTCTGATATTCTTCTAAAAGTTGTGTAAAGGCTGTATATGGATTTTCAACAAGTATAAGTGTAGTGGTATAAGCTTTGCGGGGTTCAAAGTTTTGGCCTACTATTACGGCCGTGGCATTGGTTGTGTAGAGAAAAGGTTCGTACTTTTCATTGGCGAGAAAAGAAATGTCGCCCGTAGTACCTTCTTCAATTTTGGCTAACTGACTGATAGTGAGGCTTTCGTCTCCTTTTACTTCACCATTCAGTAGGTGTGCTATTTGCTTAACCGTAAATTTCATCATGTTTGGTGTTGTGCAAGCTGATATTCCTGCGGAAGTTTTGCGTTAGTACTTTTTCATTTAGTTGTACAGACTATTTATATATCCGAATTCAATAATTTTATTTAAAAATAATCTTTAAATAATACAAAAAGTTATCTTATTGTCGCAAAATCATTGCAAAGATACGTTTTTGCCCCAACATACATAGTATTTTTTCACGATGTTACTCAACGCTTTGATAGTCGGTAAGTCAGAAGCATCAGCAATATCTACTACATTTCTGTTTTTTGTAAGAATATTGATTGTTTCATCGCCCGAAACATAGCCTTTGTTGCTTACATCGCCTTCGGTAATAAAATATCTTAGCTCGTTTTCTGAAACTCCTTTTTTGATCAATGATTCTTTAATATTTTCGATAAATGATGCCTCAATCGGGAAATTAGAAATCTTGACTTTGTACAAATTTCGATTCAGTAAATCTTTACAGATTGTCGATAAAATTTTGTCGGAATGGTGTTGCCAAGTTTTTATACACGCCCAAATATCATAATCATCAATTTCGGTAAATGCTTTTAGGTATTTTTCATCATTATCAAAAGATTCGAGCGAAATATCTTCTTTCAAAAACAACGAAAATGATGGTGTAATAAATAAGGTTTCCCCTGATTTTATTAATTCTCTGGCTCGACCAATGATTTGTACGAGCATCGCTTCGGTACAAATCGAAGTTTTGTGTAAATAGACCTGCCAATACATTAACCGTCGGGCGTTCAAAAAGTTTTCAACACTAAGCAATCCTTTTTCTTCAACAACTAACTGATTATCAACTACATTGAGCATTTTTATGATGCGGTCAACGCCAATTGTGCCTTCAGCAACACCCGTAAAAAAGCAATCACGGTTGAGATAATCCATTCTGTCCATATCAAGTTGACTTGAAATGAGTTGATGAAAAAACTCACGGTGATAAGTACCATTAAACATTTCGATGGCCAAATCGAGTTGTCCGCCAAACTTTTGATTAAGTTTCTCCATCAGTAAAGCTGAAATATGCTCGTGATGCACATCATTCAAGAGTGTATATTCGAGTACATGCGAAAATGGCCCGTGACCAATATCGTGCAATAAAATAGCAATTTGTGCCGCTTCAATCTCAACATCGAGCAAATAGTGTCCTTTGGTTTGCAAAACTTGCAAGGCTTGCCCCATGAGGTGCATTGCCCCCAAAGCATGATGAAAGCGAGTATGCAAAGCCCCTGGATAGACGTATTCGGCCATGCCCAGTTGTTTGATACGACGTAAACGCTGGAAAAAAGGATGCTCGATTAAATCATAAATTAAATCAGAAGGTACGCTAACGAAGCCATAGACAGGGTCATTGAATATTTTACGTTTGTTGGTCATGCTTTTCAATTAGCGTTGGCGAGTGTACAAAGTTAATATTTTATTTTTTGATGCTTCTCTACAACAACATAAAGAAGAAAATTTTAGTTGTGAAGAGGAGAAAAATGAGGATAAAATTTTGTAGTGAATCAAGAAATGCCTAATTTTGCATCACGAAACCAATAAGATGGTTTTAGGGCCTATAGCTCATTCGGTTAGAGCAACTGACTCATAATCAGTAGGTGCTTGGTTCGATTCCAAGTGGGCCCACATTGTAAATAGTTAATAGTCAAGCACTTATGAGGAGTCGTAAGTGCTTTTTTGTTGGATTGAAAAATCATTTACAAACAATTTGCAAACATTTAAAAAAACTATCTCCTCTTTATGGAGTGAAATATTTCAGATTAGTAACAACAGAGTAGTGCATGTTGATTATGAGCAATCAAAAATAACAAAGCTGTATAATTTGGAACTATTGTAGAGAAAACAGCTATAAAACCTCAATTGAAAAGATTTATAAAGCTATTTGTGCATTTGGGTAAAATATAAATTTACAAAGCTTCGACTAATTTCTTGATTTCGTCAATTTGCCAAGTAGAATAGTCTTTATTCTTATTAGTCTTGCGGATATGTATTTGCATATTACTCAAACCTACTTTGTGGTAGAAAAATTGTTTTTTGTACCCCTTTTCGGCAATCATTTTATCAATGTTTTCGAGTACCTCAATATAATTATCGACTATTTTAGTGTCTTTTTTGAGGGCTTTCAAGATGTTTTTTATTTCGCTGGCTTTCCAGTCTCTTCTACCTTTTTTCTTGTTGGAAACTGCCGAGTTGGATAAACCTAATGCTGTTGCCCAAAAGGTCAGTGGTTCAAGACTCGCATCTATCATCGAGGGAATTCCTTGGTAAATTGTCTCATATATTTTAATCGCATCTAAGGCAGATGCTTTGGTAGGTAATGTCATTTTATTTAGAGTTTTCAATGTTTATTTTACAAATATAATGCAATAAGTGTATTAATTTGAAAATTATCTCAAAAAAAATACCCAGTAAAACCGAGTATTTTTTTGATTTTTATTCTAAATAAA
>OFDC01000075.1_pt1 | contig 121596 bp, 110 predicted proteins | sample 1520941 | NCBI WGS metagenome assembly OFDC01 (sample SAMEA94258168, study PRJEB24077) | hot springs metagenome | biome: Aquatic biome; feature: Water | place: India | collected 2012-12-06 | depth 5 m
ATTTTGCCTGCGCTACTCGGCGCGTCAGATAGGGGCCCCGGAACACCATGCGACTACCACCGTTGGCGGATTGAATAAAAGAATTATTTCTTTGAACGGTCCAAACTTCTACGCTCGTAGTTTGGCGAGACAAATCCCATCCCATCACGCTGAGTAGCGCAGACGAAGTGGGGGATGTCGGCCTTCGGCTGTTCGAGTTCCGCGGCAGCTTGCGTAGTGTGCAAGCTGCTAGGGCGAGTTTCGATGGACGCCCGCTTTGCCGAGCAACGCAAGGGAGCCGAAGGCCGTGATGGCTGGAGGCCCTCCTCTTTGGTTACTTTCTGTGGGGCAAGCAACAGAAAGTAACTCGCCTAGAGGCGAAATAAATATTTATTCATCTAGCCTCAGGCCAAAAAGAGGAGACCTCAGTCTTATTCCATCGCGATATCGATTCATAAATTGCAATAAATGCTTCTGAAACTGACACCCAGCTTACAAACCCCGTTTTTCTTCGAACTACGTGTTTTCGCTTATTGTCATTTGCTATGTAAAAGGGTTTAATGTAAGCATTGTAAAGGTATAAAAAGTAGCGCTGATCACAGCCATCACAGTTAACCCTCTAAAGAAATTTGATTATTTCCCGTTACTCACTTAATGCATAAACATCTGAACACCGCCGCGTTGCAACTCAGACTGTGGGTCGTCACAGTGCTGCTGGCTGTGCTCGGCTTTGCATTAGTCGCAGAATTTTCCGATCACTCCGGCTACAGTGACGACACGGTACGTGTACGTGTGGCGGAAGTGGTGGAATATACAGGGGATGGCGAGTCCCCCCTGACCTCGCTGACGCCACTCATCTCTCCTCCCGCAAGCATGACCATTGCCTGCGTGATTCCCTTTGCTTTACTAGCTCTGCCTCGCCGCCGCGTGATTCCACGCCCGGTGTGTGTTCGCCACCTCCATTCACGCGCACCTCCCGCCCTGCCCCAGGTGTAATCCGCGCTTGCATCATGCCATGATGCCGCTGATCGCTAGCCTTTATTCGCTCCATGATGACAGCGCCTGCGCTGTCGCGCTAGAACTGTGCCCTACCAACGGTGTACGTTTTTAGCAGTGAGATAAGAATAGCTTGGCGATTCAGAGTGACACTATGCAGCCAGGCATACACCGCCCCCTGATTTGTGCAAGTAACTTTCTTCATTTTCAAGATAAGAACACACTTATGATTAAACAGAACTTAATCGTTTTAGGCTTGCTTGGCTCCCTGCTCAGCGCTTGTCACCACGAAGAGGCGCATGAAGAGGCGCCACCAAAACTGGAGGTCACCCACCCCTGGCATCAAGACACCATGATCACCAAGGAGTATGTCTGCCAGATTCATGCCATCCAGCATATTGAGTTACGTGCATTGGAACGCGGCTATTTACAGGATGTATACGCAGGTGAAGGTCAGGTGATCAAACAGGGCCAGCCCATGTTTAAAATCATGCCTAACGTATACCAGGTGGATTTGCTGAAAGCACAGGCAGAAGCCAAAACTGTGCAGATTGAATACGAAAACACCAAGGCCCTGGCTGAAAAAAATATCGTTTCGCAAAACGAACTGGCACTGGGCAAAGCCAAACTGGATAAAGCCAATGCCGAGGTACAGCTGGCGCAAACCCACCTGAACTTTACCAACATCAACGCCCCTTTTACCGGCATCATGGATCATTTGCTGGTGAGAAAAGGCAGCCTGCTGGACGAAGGTGATTTGCTGACGACCTTGTCTGACAACAGCCGCATGTGGGTATATTTCAACGTGCCTGAAGCCGAATACCTGGACTTCAAGCTGCACCAGAAGCAGGAAAAAGGTGTGCCGGTTAAACTGCGCATGGCCAATGGCGCCATTTTTGACCAGCCGGGGGCGATTGAAACCGTGGAAGCCGATTTTGACAACAAAACCGGTAACATTGAATTCAGGGCAGATTTCCCCAACCCTAACCGCTTGCTGCGCCATGGCCAGACCGGCACTATCCTGATGGATGTCCCTTACCCCAACGCCATGCTAATCCCGCAAAAAGCCACCTTTGAGGTATTGGACAAGACCTTTGTCTATGTGGTGACCAAGGACCACAAGGTGGAACAGCGCATGGTTAAAATCGCTGCAGAAGTGCCCCATTTGTTCATTATCAAATCCGGCCTCAAGGACACAGACACCGTCCTGCTAGAGGGGCTGCGCCGCGTGAAGAATGGCCAAAAGATCGATATCGATTACAAGGCCCCCGAGAAAGTCCTGCCTGAGCTCGAACTTTACGCAGAATAAGGCTTAGGCCGACATCACACGAAAGTGACATATCCATGCTAAACATCTTTCTCAGACGACCAGTGATGGCGATCGTGTTATCGCTGGTCATGATTTTTATGGGGTTTTTATCGATTAAAACCCTGCCCATTTCACAGTTTCCGGAAATTGCGCCACCTCGCGTCATTGTGACGCTGGCTTTTCCAGGCTCCAGTGCAGACGTGCTGGTGCAGTCTTCCCTGATTTCAATTGAGCGTGCCATCAACGGTGTGCCAGGCATGAAATACATCGTGTCTGATGCGACCAGCGCGGGTGAAGCGACGATACAGGTGATTTTTGACCTGGGTGTAGACCCCAACGCCGCCATGGTGCTGGTGAAAACCAGGCTGGACCAGGTCATGAGCAAGCTCCCCCCGCTGGTGCAGTTAGAGGGGGTGATCGTCAATACGGTACAGCCCAGCATGCTGATGTATGTGAACCTGTACAGTAAAGATAAAAATGCGGACGAGAAATTCCTGTTTAATTACGTCAACGTCAGCGTGATCCCGGAAATCCAGCGTGTACACGGCATTGCCCAGGCGCAAAACCTGGGTAGCCGCCAGTTTGCCATGCGTATCTGGCTCAACCCTGAGCGTATGCGGGCTTACAAGGTGTCGACCAAGGAAGTCATGGATGCGATCAGCAGCCAGAGTGTGATTGGCCGTCCTGGCCGCCTGGGCCAAAGCTCGGGGATTTACGCCCAGTCCAAAGAGTATGTGCTGGTTTACAAGGGCCGTTATAACAAGCCTGAAGAATACGGCAACATCATTATCCGTGCCGATGCCAATGGCGAAATCCTGCACTTGAGGGATCTGGCCAAGGTCGAGCTGGGCAGTGAGTTCTTCGATATTTACTCCAACAAGGACGGCTACCCTTCTGCCGCGATTGTGCTCAAGCAGAACTATGGTACCAACGCCAGCGAAGTGATTGCGGACGTGAAAACCAAAATGGAAGAGCTGAAACAAAGCTTCCCGGCTGGCATGGACTATGAAATCAATTACGATGTGTCCAAGTTCCTGGATGCGTCGATTGAGAAAGTGATCCACACCTTGGCCGAAGCGTTTGTGCTGGTAGCCATAGTGGTCTTTATTTTCCTTGGCGACTGGCGCTCGACGCTGATCCCGACACTGGCAGTACCGATTTCGCTGATTGGTGCCTTCTTTGTCATGAAGTCGTTTGGCCTCAGTATCAACCTGGTCACCCTGTTTGCCCTGGTGCTGGCGATTGGCGTGGTGGTGGATGACGCCATTGTGGTGGTGGAAGCCGTCCACGCCAAGATGGCTTCAGACCACGTGGGGCCTTACAAAGCCGTGCAACGCGTGCTGGGTGAAATCGGTGGCGCCATTGTGGCGATTACCTTGCTGATGACCTCGGTATTTATCCCGATTACCTTTATGCCAGGCCCGGTTGGCGTGTTTTACCGCCAGTTTGCGATTACCATGGCCTCCTCCATCGTGCTGTCTGGGATTGTCGCATTAACGCTGACACCGGTCTTGTGCGCCATGATCCTCAAAGACACGCATGGCCAACCCAAACGCAAAACGCCTATTTCAGTATTTCTGGATGGCTTTAACTGGGTGTTTGAGAAGGTCACCGGCCGTTACACCAACTTCCTGGAAAAAGTCGTCACCCTGCGTACAGTCACCTTTGTTGTACTGGCGCTGTTTTCAGCGGGTATTTTCTATGTCGACAAAACACTGCCGGCCGGTTTTATCCCGGGTGAAGACCAGGGCATGATTTACGCCATTATCCAGACGCCACCGGGTTCGACGCTGGAAACTACCAACCAGGTAGCGCGTCATTTGCAAACACTCGCCAAACAGGTGGAAGGCGTCGAGTCTGTGTCGTCTCTGGCCGGTTATGAAGTGTTGACCGAAGGGCGCGGCTCTAACGCCGGTACTTGTATTATCAATCTGAAAGACTGGTCTGAGCGTAAGCAGTCGGTGAAGCAGATCATTGAGGAGCTGGAAGAAAAAACCAAGAACTTCGGTGCGGTGGTGGAGTACTTCCAACCCCCAGCGGTGCCGGGTTATGGTGCGGCCTCAGGTCTGTCATTACGCTTGCTGGATAAAACGACCACAGCTGACTACTATGTCTTTGACAAGCTGAACAAGGAGTTTATGGCCGCGTTGGGCAAACGCAAGGAATTGACCGGCCTGTTCACTTTCTACGCAGCCAACTATCCGCAGTATGAGTTGATCATTGACAACCAGCTGGCCATGCAGAAAAAGGTCTCCATTGAAGATGCCATGAATAACCTGGACATCCTGATTGGGAGTACTTATGAGCAAGGCTTTATCCGCTTTAACAACTTCTTCAAGGTCTACACGCAGGCCGGGCCTGAGTTCCGCCGTTACCCCAGTGATGTGCTGAACTACTTTGTGAAAAACGAAGATGGTGAAATGGTGCCCTACTCTGCCTTTATGACGCTGAAAAAGCGCCAGGGGCCGAACGAAATTACGCGTTACAACCTGTATAACTCAGCCGCCATCCGTGCCGAACCGGCCCCTGGCTACACCACGGCGGCAGCGATTGCTGCGGTCAAAGAAGTGGCCAAAGCCACCTTGCCCAAAGGCTATGACATCGCTTGGGAAGGCTTGTCATACGACGAGGAAAAACGCGGTAATGAAGCGCTGATGATTTTCCTGGTCGTGCTGGGCTTCGTCTACCTGGTGCTGGCCGCGCAGTATGAAAGTTTTATCCTGCCGTTTGCCGTGATCCTGTCATTGCCCGCTGGTATTTTCGGCTCGCTGTTCTTGCTCAAGGCGCTGGGGCTGGCCAATGACATCTATGCACAGGTGGGCTTGATCATGCTGATTGGCCTGTTAGGTAAAAACGCGGTGCTGATTGTGGAGTTTGCGGTACAGAAACATGGTCAGGGCATGTCTATCCGCGATGCGGCGATAGAGGGGGCAAAAACCCGTTTCCGCCCCATCCTGATGACCTCATTCGCGTTTATTGCCGGTCTGATCCCGCTGGTGATTGCCACTGGTGCGGGTGCCGTGGGCAACCGTACCATTGGCACCTCGGCCATGGGTGGCATGCTGTTCGGAACCGTTTTTGGCGTGATCATCATCCCTGGCCTCTATTACATTTTTGGCACGCTGGCTGATGGCAAATCCCTGATCCGCAAGGAAGAGACCGAACCACTCACCGAGACCTACCATTACAACACCCATCAGGATGATGACGATGAAGAATAAGCACATATATTGGATGGTGGCAGGTGCAGTGTCGCTGATGTTGCAATCTTGCGCCATCCCGCTGATCAACAGCAAACAGGCGGATACCACGCTGCCTACGCAATATCAGGAAATCGCAGCGCCAGCAGGCAACAGTGCCGCGGTGAAATGGCAGGACTTTTTTGAGGACCCTCACCTGGTCTCTCTGATAGACACCGCCGTCAACAACAACAAGGAAATTCATATGATGGCGCAACGGATTAGCGTTGCCCAGAATGAAATCCAGGCCCGCAAAGGGGAGTACTTACCGTTTGTCGGCATCGGCGCCAGCGCCGATAAAGAGAAAGTCGGCAAGTACACCCGTAACGGGGCAGTTGAAGAGAACCTGGATATCAAGGAAGGCCGTTCCAATCCGCGCTTCCTGGGCAATTACCAGTTTGGGCTGGTCGCCTCCTGGGAGCTGGACGTGTGGAAGAAACTGCGCAATGCGACCAAAGTAGCCGTGATGGAATACATGGCGACCATTGAAGGCAAGAACTTCCTGGTGACCAACCTGGTGGCTGAGGTGGCGCATGCCTACTATGAATTGATCGCACTGGATAACGAGCTGACGACGCTGGACCAGAATATCCAGATCCAGCAGAACGCGCTCGAAGTGGTGAAGCAGTTGCAGCAGTATGCACGCGCCAACTCGCTGGCAGTGAAACGGTTTGAAGCTGAGGTACAGAAAAACCAGAGCCGCCAGTATGTGCTGAAGCAAAGCATTGTTGAAACCGAAAACCGCATCAACTTCCTGCTGGGTAGGACGCCACAACCCATCGCACGTGCATCAGCAAATTTCATGTCCATGCAGAACAAAGTGGTGCAAACTGGCGTGCCTTCGGAGTTGCTGTCGAATCGTCCGGATGTCCGCCAGGCGGAGCTGGAGCTTTCGGCCGCCAAGCTGAATATTGATGTGGCCAAAGCCAACTTCTACCCGTCGTTCTCGATCCGAGCTGGGCTGGGCTTCCAGGCGTTTGATCCGAAATACCTGCTGAATATTCCGGCTTCGGTCATGGCTGGCTTTGGTGGCGAGCTGGTGGCACCGCTGATTAACCGGAATGCCATCGAGGCACAGTACAAGAGTGCCAATGCGATGCAGATCCAGGCCGCGTATGACTACGAGCAAAAGATTATCAATGCTTATATGGAAGTCGCTAACCAGATTGCCAATATCGACAACCTGGATAAAAACTACCAGTTGAAGAACAAGCAGGTAGAAGCTTTAACACAGTCAATTGACGTGGCCAACCAGTTGTTTAAAGCCGCACGCGCCGACTATATGGAAGTATTGCTGACGCAGCGTGACGCTTTGGATGCGAAAATGGAACTGATAGAAACCAAGCAGCAGCAAGTAGCCGCGGTGGTAGATTTATACCGCTCGCTGGGTGGCGGCTGGCAGACCGCGGAAACAACAGCAACCAAGCAATAACACAACGTGTCTCACAAGGAGAAGCGCCCAAGGCCTTCTCCTTTTTATTTATTCCTTCTTATTTCTCACACCCTACTCTGGTTCTGATAAGTAGCGTTGCAACCAGTGCTCTAGGATCACCACGATATACGCCTGCTCCTCCAGTGTCAGCGCCCGGCCTGCCGGCAGGCGATGCCATTTGGCCAAACAGCCACGGCAACAGGTCGCCGTCGCATGCTGCGCCACAAATACCGGGTGCCCGCGCATCGGTGTTTGTTGACCATCATTGGCAATGTCGGCAGGTGCCAACCGCTCGGCAATGAATTTTTCGGCATGATCCAGCACCACTGACAAGCCTTTTTGCTGCAGATAGCGCTGGTCTTTGGCATTCAGGCGAAAACCTGTGCGGAATTTGGAGCGCTGCAAGGCTTGAAACAACTGATCCAGATCGCGCATGACTTTCCTTGAACCCTTAGTGCAGTGCTACTGCCACTTCAACACTCACATACTGCATCCGAGTGAAAGAGAGAGCTACCGCCTGGTTTCATCCTGGCAGTTGTGGATAAATCATTATAGGTCATCCGGTGGCTGGATCAATGCAGGTCCACGAGATGCAAGTTTCTTAATTTAGGGGCTTTAAACCAAGTCACGCCGACCACCAGAAGCGTCATGCATCCGCCAAAGACCACCGAAGGCACCAAGCCCATCAGCCTGGCTGTGAGTCCGGACTCGAATGCTCCCAGCTCATTGGATGAGCCGATAAAAATGCCATTGATGGCTGAAACACGCCCCCGCATGCCATCTGGCGTGGCCAGTTGCAAAATGGTTTGCCGCAAGATCACAGACACGGCATCCATCATGCCCGATATCGCCAGGATAAGAATGCCCAGCCAATAGGTGCGACACAAACCAAACGCAATCATGCACAGGCCAAATCCGGCGACAGCCAGCAATAACCAGCGGCCACTATGTGTGTGAATCGGATGTTTTGCCAGCCAGATACCGGTCACAATCGCACCAAAAGCAGGTGCAGCGCGCAGTACGCCCAGCCCTTCCGGACCCATCTGGTAAATGTCATGTACAAAGGCTGGCAACATGGCAACCGCACCGCCAAATAGCACGGCAAACATATCCAGCAGCTGTGCCGCCAGTACCACTTGCGTACGCTGCACAAAACGCAAGCCTTCGCCTATGCTGGCAAACACCCGCATAGGCGCATGACTGCGATGTTCTTTCACACGCAAAGCCAGTGCAGCCACGGCGCCACCGAGTGCCAACAAGGCAGAAATTTCATACGCCACATATTTATCGGCGAACCCGACCAGCAAGCCACCAATGGCGGGGCCAACAATCAGGCCTATCTGAAACATGGAGCTGCCGATGCCAGAGGCCTTGGCGATGGACGCACGCGGAATAATCAGCGCAAACAGGGTGTTGTAGCTTGGGGAAATCAAGGCGCGCGCAAACCCGGTCAGGGCTACCGTGGCATAAATCCATGTCGCAGTATGCGGTCCGGGATATTGGGCAATCCACACTAGCAAACCAGCATTCATGGCCAGGAAAAGTGCAGAGACCATTGCAAATCCACGACGGGAAAAATAGTGATCCACGGCATGTCCGGCAAATAACGCGCTACCCATATACGGAATCACTTCGGCCAGGCCAATCAGGCCCAAAGACCAGGGGTCATGTGTCAGTTCATAAATATGCCAGCCGATGGCCACCATCATCATCTGGTATGACAACACCATGAAAATACGGTAAGTGAGCAGCTTGGGAAACGCATAGCCCTGATGGGCAAGAATCTGGCGGATGGATAAGGACATCCACAGATTATACGCTATGCCGTGCATGGCTGAATGTCGTGGAATGCCCTACAATGCGATGGCGGGTGCAGTGAATCAGGCAGTAGGCGAAAGCTGATGAGCCGTCGTTGACCTCGTGCGACTCTGCCGCTATAGATGAGGCGCACCCGCCTCAGTGATCCTAAGTTCGAGGTGCACCCGCCTCAGTGATTTTGAGTTGAGGCACCCGCTTCAGGAAAAACTTAAGAGAGAGGCGCAGCGCGCTTGTTGCGAGTTGTTGACCGGTCGCGGATCATGTAAATGATTGAAGATTTAGAGGCAAAAAACTCAAATTTGCTGGAAAATACTACTTTGCAATCAATGAGTCATTTTCATGAAAACACTTTTCCTGCTTTTATTCCTGTTCCCGTCAGCCTTAATGGCGTCTGAAGAATACAGCATAGAAAAACACTTCCAGAATCCCGCTAAACTGCCTGCAAACATCACCGCTTACCTGACCAAAGAAGTCGCGCCAGGCCGGATTGCCAGTTGTCAGGAAGTGAAACCCCATGATCTATTTGAAGCTGAGATCGTACACCTGAATGCCGCCTCCAAGGCTTACCTGGTGAAGCCCGCGCATATGTGTGCGTGCAGCACGCATTACTGCCCAATGTGGATGTTTCCAGTGAAAGCAAAGACAGCGAAGCCTATTTGGACACACCCGGCCACGCATACCCTGGAAATTCTGGATAAGAAATTAAGCGGATACAGAAAACTCAAAGAAATAGGCGAGGAGCCCACGCGCGGCCATGACTCCATCTGGTCATGGGACAGAGACCGCTACACAGAAATTGACAATACCGAGTGGACGCTGGATCCCGAAAAAGAATGCCGTTTGACCAAGCAAACCTCGCAAATGATGGATGGCAGAATGGTACAACACTTCATTAAATGCGCTCAGAATTAGCCTATGCTTGCAAAGACCGCGGACATGCTTGGAAAAATAGTGTTCACGGTCTTGATTGCTTGCCTGGCTTTACCGCTAAAGGCAGAGGAAACCATGCAGCTTTGGGTTACCGTCGATTGGGAAGGCCTGTCGCTAGAGGAAGACAATCTGCAGGCCATGCGCAGTTTCAGGGAAAAATTTCCGCACATCCCCTTATTACATCTGATTAACCCGGCCTATTTTTTACAACCTGGCGCCAACCGTGCGCAAATCGGCAGCCATATCCGCAGCACGTTCCTGCCGCAGGATACCGTAGGCCTGCATCTGCATCCCATGCGCTCACTGGTGCAACACTGCGGCGTCACCTTTCAAACGGCCCCCTCCATCTCCGACGCGAAAGAGGACTGTCGCGAAGCAAGCTGTGGTTACTCAGTGAGCCTCGAATATGCCTACAGCCAACTGGAACTGACGCAACTCGTTGCTTGCAGCAGTGATCTGCTGGTCAGTAATGGCTTTCAACGCCCCCGTCACTTTCGTGCCGGGGCATGGCAATTTGGCCCCAAATTACAAGCGGCACTGGAAGCTAACCGGTTTAGCTGGGACAGTTCTTATATCGATGCTGATCTACTCACCACCCGCTGGCACAAAGACAGTCGCCTGGTCCGCCTGCTTAAACAGTTACATCCGCAGAGCACGCCCTTTGAGCAACCTTTCGCACTCAGTGTCGAACTCATGGAGTATCCGAACAATGCAAGCCTGGCAGACTATACGAACACAAAACATCTGCTAAAACTGTTTGAGCAATTATTGACCGCTCAGCAACCCGTCATGGTGCTTGGTTTTCACCAGGAAACTGCGTCGGACTATCTGGTGCATCTGGAACGCGCCATCCCGCATATGGAAAAACTTGCGCGGCAAAAGAATGTCCGTATTGAGTGGATGCACTAATCCACCTTTCTCTTCGAACGCAAGCCATGACGATGGATTTATTTACCGAACAACGCCCACACTCAATTGCAATTGCGGAAGGCGCCTGCTGGCTGCCTGGATTTGCCCTGCCAGAAATGCATGCGTTGTGGCCCTGTGTAAAACACCATCTGACCGCACACCCACCGCAACAGATGATGACCCCCATGGGCTATGTGATGTCGGTGCAAACCAGCAGCATGGGGGCATTAGGCTGGGTTAGTAACGCGCAAGGCTATGGTTACAGCCCGGTCAATCCTTCAACCAATGTATCGTGGCCTCCCCTGCCCCCAGTCATTTTGCAACTGGCGGCAGAGGCCGCCGGTAAAGCGGGGTATGACCAGTTTGTGCCCGATAGCTGCCTGATCAATGTCTACGCCCCGGGCTGCAAAATGGGTCTGCATCAGGATAAAGACGAACAAGACTTCACTCAGCCGATTGTCTCTGTCTCACTTGGCCTGCCGGCCACGTTTCTGTTTGGGGGCAGCAAGCGTAGTGACAAACCCGTGAAAATTCCGCTACAGCATGGCGATGTGGTGGTCTGGGGAGGTGCCAGCAGAAGGTTTTACCATGGGGTTAGTAGCGTCAAGGCAGGCACACATTCTGTGACAGGCAACTGCCGTATCAATCTCACCTTGAGAAAGGCGGGGTGACTTTGCGCACAATGGAAACGCCACGATGGGCCTGGTAAAAAGTCTGGGCAACACCTGATTAACATCAATAAAGCACTTCACTTCCGGGTTGCATCTGTTTCTCAAAAGAGTAAACTGAAACTGTCCTCTCCATCCAATTGATAAGGCAACTGGCTCTGGAAAGGCGCCATTTCTGAGAAAAGGAGTTTGTCATGAATTTACAACTTACTGGACATCATTTAGAAATCACTCCGGCATTACGCGATTACGTTTCATCCAAATTTACGCGTATCAGTAATCACTTCGACCATGTGATCGATGTCAAAGTCACCATGTCTGTTGAAAAGCTCGCCCAAAAGGTTGAAGCCACACTGCATGTTCCAGGCAACGATTTGCACGCTGCCTGCACCGATGAGAACATGTACAGTGCCATCGACATGCTTACTGACAAACTTGACCGTCAGGTATTAAAACACAAGGAAAAAAACGGTGACCACCATAAATCTGGTGGCGCAGTGAAACATCAGTTGAGTTCCTAAGTTTTGCCGTCCATTCTCTACCCGCTCGGGTAGAGAATTCAAACAACCACTTCTGTATCACTTTTACGTCGTTTCACTCCCACCACCTGCTATTCAGTTGTAAAATGAGCCTCAATCACTTGTGGACATGTTGACACCCCGTATGGCGCAAATCTCTGTCGCTGATTTGTACAAACAGATACGCAGCAAACTCAAATTGAAATGGGTGGCTGGCGAGTCTGGTGGTCAAAAAATCCTGACTTCAGGCACCGTGACTAAACCGTCGCTGGCGCTGGTCGGTCATTTGAATTTTGTGCACCCCAATCGCGTACAAGTCCTGGGCTGTGCCGAAATGGATTACCTGGGCGGTTTGAGCATACTCGCGGTGCAGCAGGCGGTGAGTAATTTATTTTCAACAGACCTGGCTATGGTGGTGGTCGCCAACGGCGAAAAAGTCCCTGCCATCATGCTCGAAGCCGCACAACAAACACAAACTCCCTTGTTTACTACACCGTTGATCAGCCCGCAGCTGATGGAGTTGCTGAGCCATTACCTGGCTGTGGCCACGGCAGAAACCACCAGCATGCATGGCGTGTTTATGGAGGTGCAGGGGTTTGGCGTGCTGATTACCGGTAGTGCCGCGATTGGTAAAAGCGAACTGGCGCTGGAACTGATCTCGCGCGGTCACCGCCTGGTGGCCGATGATATTGTCGATTTTTACCGTATCTCGCCAGAACGCATAGAAGGCCGCTGCCCGGAATTACTGCAAGATTTTTTAGAGGTGCGTGGTCTGGGTATTCTCAATATCCGCGCACTCTACGGCGATAATGCGGTCAAACCGACTAAACCCCTGGACATGATGATACAGCTGGAACTGGCGGATGAGATGAAACCGCAAGACCTGGACCGCCTGAGTGCAAACCGCCAAACCCAGCACGTGCTGGATGTGGAAGTCAGCAAGGTCATTATCCCGATTGCCGCCGGTCGCAACATCGCGGTACTGGTTGAAGCCGCCGTGCGCAACCATATGTTGCTGCTGCGCGGCGTGAATGCTACCAAACAGCTGACGCAACGGCAAAAACAAATCATGCTCCGGGAAAGCAAATTAAGATGAAAAGGTTGGGTACATGCAGCTGGTGATCGTGACAGGCCTATCGGGCTCGGGTAAAACCATTGCTTTGCGCGTGTTTGAAGACAGCGGCTATTATTGTATTGATAACCTGCCTGCTACCCTGTTGCCTCATATCCAGAACCATGTGGCTGACCGTGACGCGGCCAAAGTCGCTGTGAGTATCGATAGCCGCAGCATTGCCATTGAATCGCTGCCAGATATCCTGCAAACGCTGAAAACACAGGGAATTGCCGTTCACCTGCTGTTTCTGGATGCCAACCGAGAGACGCTGGTGAAACGTTTTTCCGAAACCCGGCGCAAGCATCCATTAAGTACGCCTGACCAGGCGCTGGACGAAAGCATCAATCACGAACGTGACCTGTTATCCGGGCTGAGTAACCTGGGCCATCATGTCGATACCAGCAACCTGTCGGCCAATGCATTGCGTCATCATACGCGTGACTGGATGCTGCAACTCGAGCAAAGCTACCAGCAAGCGCGCGCCCACTCACTGGTGCTGTCATTTATCTCATTTGGCTTTAAACATGGCATCCCGCTGGATGCTGACTTTGTGTTTGATGTGCGCAGCCTGCCTAACCCGCATTACGACCCGGTTTTGCGTCCTTACAATGGCAAGGAAGCGCCTATCCAGCAATTTCTGCAAAACGAACCCATGGTGCTTGAAATGCAGCAAGACATTCAGCACTATATAGAAAAATGGCTACCAAGCTTTTATCACGATCATCGCAGCTACGTCACTGTCGGCATCGGCTGCACCGGGGGGCAACACCGTTCCGTCTATCTGGTGGAACAGCTGAGCGCCTATTTCAAGCAACAGCATCAAGTGATGACACGTCATCGTGAATTGCACGATGCACCTGTCACCGCCACCCCTTAATTACGGATTCTGAGAGCATACTTATGATTGGTGTATTGATTATTGCGCATGGCAGCCTGGGGCCCAGCCTGATTGATTGCGCGACGCATGTGATGGGCAATCGCCCGGCACAGCTGGATTTCCTGGAAATCTCCAAACATGACGACCCGGCTGATATCCTGCCGAAGGCTCAGGCACTGGTTAAAAACCTCGATAGCGGACAAGGGGTATTGGTACTGTCAGACATTTATGGCGCAACGCCCTGCAATATTGTCACTCGCCTGCTAACGCCAGATGAAATCGAAGGCGTTGCCGGAGTGAATTTGCCCATGCTGGTCCGCGTCCTCAATTACCGCCACGAAGGCCTCCATTCCTGCATCCAGAAAGCACTGAGTGGCGGCCGTGATGGCGTCGTCCACTTCACCAAAACCACTTGTCATCACGCACAATAACTTTAAACATTTATGGCCAAACTCTCTGTAGAAATCATTAACAAACTCGGCTTGCATGCTCGCGCCTCGACCAAGTTCACCCAAACGGCCAGCCAGTTCAAAAGCGAAGTCTGGGTCGAAAAAAACGGCCGTCGTGTCAACGCCAAAAGCATTATGGGCGTCATGATGCTGGCTGCAGCCAAAGGCAGCATCATCGACATAGAGGCCACGGGGCCGGACGAAGAACAGGCATTGGCGGCCCTACAAGCGCTGGTGAATGACTACTTTGGTGAGGGTGAGTAATTGACCAGTTTCAGCATGCACGGCGTCGGTGTGTCCAGTGGCATCGCCATTGGCCATGCCCACCTGATTTCCCATGCCTTGCTGGAGGTCGTGCACTTCAAGATTGAGGCTAGCGGTGTCGATGACGAAATCGCCCGTTTTGAACGCGCGATTGCCTTGGTCAAACACGATCTGGAGCAACTCAAGTCACAATTGCCCAAAAACGCTCCAGCTGAACTGGGTGCTTTTATCAATACGCACCTGGCCATGCTGAGTGACAAGTCGCTCTCCGAGGCACCCAAGGCCATTATCCGCGATGAGCTATGCAATGCAGAGTGGGCGCTCAAGCAGCAAATGGATGATATCGTGGCCCAGTTTGATGCCATTGAAGATGCCTATTTGCGCGAGCGCAAACAGGACGTGGTACAAGTCGTTGAGCGCGTGATCAAGGTACTACTGGGCCGTGACCAACTGGCCGCCAGCGAAAAAAAACTGCAAGCCCGACAGGAACGTGCCATGATCCTCGTGGCACATGATGTCTCCCCGGCTGATGCTATCCAGTTCAAGCATCACCAGTTTGCGGCGTTTATTACCGACGTTGGTGGTGTCACATCTCACACTGCCATTCTTGCGCGCAGCCTGAATATTCCATCCATTGTGGCATTGCAACGCGCACGCGACCTCATTGATGATGGCGAGCTCATGATTGTGGATGGGGCCGCCGGGGTCGTCATCGTCACCCCGGATCCGGAAGTCCTGTCCGAGTACAAGCTCAAGCAAAACCAGTGGCAGTTAGCGCAACAAAAGCTGCAACTGATCAAAACCACCAAAGCGGTGACTGTCGATGGCGTGGCGATTGATTTGCTGGCTAACATTGAAGTACCCGAAGACGTCATCAGTGCAAAAGCGTCAGGCGCTGTGGGGGTAGGTTTGTACCGTACCGAGTTCCTGTTTATGAACCGCAGCGAAATGCCTGGAGAGCAGGAGCAGTTTGAGGCCTACAAGCACGTGGCCGAGGCCATGAAAGGCTATCCGGTGACTATCCGTACGCTGGATATCGGTGCAGACAAGCAACTGAACCCGGACGAAGTGGTCACTGCCACTAACCCGGCACTGGGTTTGCGTGCTGTGCGCTACTGTCTGGCTGAGCCACATATTTTCCACACCCAGTTCCGCGCCCTGTTACGGGCATCACGTTACGGGCAAGTCAAAATCCTCATCCCCATGTTGTCTAACCTTGCCGAACTGCGCCAGGCCAGGCTGTTACTCGAGCGGGCCAAGGAGTCACTGCGCAAGGAAAACATCCCGTTTGACGAGCAGATACAAATGGGCGGCATGGTAGAAGTGCCAGCGGCGGCCATCAATGCCGAAGCCTTTGCGCAGGAACTTGACTTTTTGTCCATAGGCACCAACGACCTGATTCAGTACACACTGGCGATTGACCGGGCTGACGATGCGGTGGCGCATTTGTATAACCCGTTACATCCAGCCGTGTTGCGCCTGATCCAGCTCACCATACAGGCCGCAGAAAAATACCAGAAACCGGTCTCGGTCTGCGGTGAAATGGCTGGCGATATCAAGTTGACGCGTTTGCTGGTCGGCATGGGCATGCGACAGTTGTCCATGCATCCTTCCCATATCCTGAGCGTGAAATCACAAATTCTGCAAAGCGAAGAAAGCATATTGGCCAAACAGGCCAAAAAAATCCTGTCATTCAGTGACCTGGAGAAAATTGAACCACTGATTAAAAAATATAACGGTGAGATGCTTTAACAAGCGAGTGTTGGCCTTGCATTTGCAAAACTCATCACCATCATCAAAATATACAATGACTCTAACAAGAACATTTGGCTAATAATAGCCTCTATCAAGCATTGCATTCATCAAAGGATCACGCTGTGAGCACTAATCCATTACTTGTTTTTACTGGCCTACCCAAATTTAATGATATTCGCCCCGAGCATGTGTCACCGGCGATTGATAGTTTGCTGGCGGAGGGGCGTACCCTTGTTGAGCAGCTGGCCACGGCAGCAGAAGCGCCGGACTGGCAGCATTTTGTGCAGCCAATAGAAGATTTTTCTGAAAAACTGTCTCGCAGTTGGGGGCCTGTCGGCCATATGAATGCCGTGGTGAACACGCCGGAGTTGCGTGAAGCCTATAACGAAAATCTGGCAAAACTGACCGACTTTTATAGTGACCTGTCGCAGGACGAACGCCTGTATAACAAATACAAAGCGATCCAAGCCAGTGCCGAATATGCTCAACTCAGCCGTGCACAAAAGAAAATCATCGATAACGAAGTGCGTGGTTTTAAACTCGGCGGGGCCGAGCTGCCACCCGCAGAAAAAGTACGCTTTAAAGAAATTGCCGAGCAACTGTCCAAACTGGGCAGCAAGTTTGAAGAGAATATTCTGGACAACACGAATGACTTCAAGCATGTGGTTGCAGACGCTGCTGAGTTAACAGGCCTGCCTGATGACGCGCTGCAAGCAGCTGCGGAAGCTGCAAAAGCGGACAGCCAGAGCGGTTACCTGTTTACCCTGCATTTCCCATCTTATATGCCGGTGATGCAGTATTGCGACAATCGCGCATTGCGCGAAACCCTCTACCGCGCCTATGCTACCCGCGCATCTGAGTTCAGCAAACCGGAATGGGACAACACCCATTTAATTGCCGACCTGCTCAAACTGAAGCAGGAAGAGGCGCAACTGCTGGGCTTTAAAAACTACGCAGAGCTGTCACTGACCACCAAAATGGCCGATACACCACAACAGGTGATTGAGTTTCTGGATACGCTAGCCAAGCGCGCCAAACCTTATGCCGAAAAAGATATGGCCGAGCTTAAAGCCTACGCCGAGAAACTGGGCTTTAGCGATATGCAAGCCTGGGACGTGGCCTATATCAGCGAAAAACTGCGTGAAGAAAAATACGCATTCTCTGATCAGGAAGTGAAACAATACTTCCCGGAAGACAAAGTGCTGGCCGGATTATTTAAAGTGGTTGAAACCATTTTTGGCGTGCAAGTGCGCAAAACCGATGCACCGCTCTGGCATAAAGATGCAAGTTTCTACGAGATCAGCGACCAGCAACGCCAACCGATTGCCTACTTCTACCTCGACCTGTATGCGCGTCATGGCAAACGTGGCGGCGCCTGGATGGATGAATGTATCACGCGCCGTAAAACGGCCAGCGGCATTGAGCTGCCCGTCGCTTACCTGACCTGCAACTTCTCGGCCCCGGTCGGTGACAAGCCCGCCCTGTTTACGCACGACGAAGTCATTACGCTGTTCCATGAATTTGGCCATGGTCTCCACCATATGCTGACACAGGTGGATGAATACAGCGTCTCTGGTATCAAAGGGGTGGAATGGGATGCCGTCGAGCTGCCTAGCCAGTTTATGGAAAACTTCTGCTGGGAGTGGGATGTGCTGCGTCATATGACGGCACATGTTGATAGCGGCGAACAACTGCCACGCGCCTTGTTCGACAAAATGGTGGCCGCCAAAAACTTCCAGGCCGGCATGCAAACCGTACGCCAAATTGAGTTCTCGCTGTTTGATATGCGCCTGCACAGCAGCTTTGACCCGGCGGGCAAGCAAACTGCCCTGGATGTGCTGGAGCAGGTACGTGAAGAAGTGGCCGTATTACGCCCACCGAAGTGGAACCGCTTCCCCAACAGCTTTAGCCATATTTTTGCTGGTGGTTATGCCGCAGGCTATTACAGCTACAAGTGGGCAGAAGTCTTGTCTGCCGATGCTTACAGCCTGTTTGAAGAACTGGGTGTTCTCTCAGAGGTCGCAGGCAGCCGCTTTAAAAACGAAGTACTGGCACAAGGTGGCGCCCGTCCGGCTATGGAGTCGTTTGTGGCTTTCAGGGGCAGAGAGCCTAGCATGGATGCTTTGCTCAGGCATAATGGCATGTCACAATAACCCAAGCTAGGTCGTACAGACCTGGCTTTTATTTATCACATACTCAAGGACCGCCCTATGTTACACACAGCTCGCTGGCTTCTGATTGCAGTATGCCTCAGTTGCTCATACAGTTTTGCCGCCCAGCCTGCAGATGATGACATACAAGCCAAAACCGTTGAAGGGGACGAAGTGATCCTGCACTCCAACGGTTATTGGGAATTCAAGGATGCCAAAAAAGCAGAAGTCGCGAAAACCAAAGTAGAACAGTTTGAGCGCAGCAATAGTTGCCCCTTGGGGATGCGGCCAAGTTTTCTGGGCATAGGCCGCTGCATTGCCTATGATGACCCTATCCTCAAACGTGGCTCACTCAGCGGTAAAGGCCGTTAAACTTTAAAAGCACTAAAACAGGGCAATCATGGTTGCCCTGTTGCTTTTCAATGCAAGCTGTTGGCGATGTCTTTATACAAATATGCTTGCAAAGCGCTCGTGGACTGGCTTAGGCGCGGATTGTGCAGCAGGAACGTACCTTGCTTAAACGTAGTATGACCTTTAATGCTGAAGCATCATGATTAACTCTCTCGATTTTGCGCGCCACGGTGATAAACAGAACTCGGCTTTCTTTGAGGAGTATCTGCAAAAACTGCTAGAAGAACGCGACCAGATGGGCCTGACCGACATGATTCAGGAGATTGATGCCCTGATGATCACGGTGGACCCGGATCATTCGATCCAGTATATCGCCGAACTGTCTTTAATGACCTCTTACCATTACCTGGTGACGCTGGAGAGTGAAAAGCACTGGACGCATATTTTGCGCATAGACCTCAACTCGCCGGATTTGCTGGTGCGCGAAGTCAAGGACCCCAACCTGCGCGGCATTTTCCGCTCACTCAACGAGATTTACCCGGTGGGCGCGCGTAAACCTAATAGCCGCTACATGGGTGAGATTATCCGTGTCACCAATATGCATGAAGTGGTCAGACTACAGGAAGAACGCGAGTTCCGCTTCTTTACGCAGGACGAAGTGCGTAAGCTGGAACTGCCAGGCAATGTCGCGATCAGCAAGCCTTCGCCCTATACGCATAATATTGTTGGCTATATGAAGCGCGAGCCAGGTGAGTTACGCGTGTATTCACTAGGCATCAGTACCATACGCCCGGATGTGCAGGCGGCTTACGAACAAGCCAAAGACCAACAGACCAAGCTGCGCATTGACGACCTGATTTTGCCTGTGGACCATTTGGCTACGCGCGTGTATAGCCAGAACCGCGAAGTGGCGATTCTGGAATACCTGTCCTGGTCCAGCTATTTTTTCTGGGGTGCTTACAATATCTGGGACCAGAACTCATCCACCAACGTCACCAAAAGTGCACATGGGTTTGCCGAAACCAAAAGCCCGGCCAAAGTTTTTACTGCCAACAACACACCCTACTTCGTCAATCACCTGGAAAAACTGCCTTCGCCTACCGAGACCTTTGTCCGTAATTATGGCCCACGCCTGCATCATATTGCCTTATCGGTGAAAGACGGCACGCGCGATGGCAAGGAGAATATCGATTTTGTGGTGGATGCGATTGCCAGCCAGGGCAAAGGCTTTTTACTCGATGTGATTGGCTCCAAGGAAGAAGGCCTGAAACAGATATTCTCTAATGCCTCCGAACATTCGTCACTGATTATCGAATACGTTCAACGCTATGACGGCTTTGATGGCTTTTTCACACGCGACAATGTGGCCAAACTCACGGAAGCCGCCGGGGTGGAAGAAGGCGTACTGGAAGCACAAGCCAAGCTGAGCCAGCTGGGAGCCAAATAATTTTGCCAGTGCACTGCGGGCGACTGTTTTATACTACTTGTTTTGAGTGAGCAGAGACCTCCATGCAACACGACTTCTGGCACCAGCGCTGGCAGAACCAGCAGATAGGTTTTCACCAGGGTGAAATCAACCCGTTTTTGCTGGCACATTTCCAGGCTCTGGGGTTGCAGGCTGGCCAGCGCGTCTTTGTTCCGCTGTGCGGTAAATCGCTGGATATGCATTGGTTGCTGGCGCAAGGGTATCAGGTGGTTGGCGCTGAACTGAGCCAGTTAGCGGTGGATGCTTTTTTTACAGAGCTCAAACTAGCCCCAGAGATCACCCAATCAGGCGCACTGAGACATTATCGTACCGAACAAATAGAAATATTGCAGGGCGACTTTTTCGCGTTAACGCTAGACCAGCTAGGCTCGGTAGATGCTGTGTATGACCGCGCAGCCCTGATTGCCTTGCCTGATGAGATGCGCAAGCAATATGTGCAGCACCTCATGAGCATCACGCAAACGGCACCACAATTATTGATCAGCTTTGAATATGACCAATCCCTGGTGCCTGGCCCACCGTTTAGTGTAAGCAAAACAGAAGTTAGCGCCCACTACGAGCCACACTATGTGCTGACAGAGCTGGCCAGTACTCACCAGGAAAAAGGCATGAAGGGCCAATACCCCGCTGAAGAAACGGCCTGGTTACTGCGTCCGCGATAAATCGCATCCAACCAGGCTGTCATGGTGCTCCAGCCAGTGTTGCAAGCTTTCTACCACCTGGTGTGCGTTAGCCCGCACCTGCTCGCTGGGTTGCCTGAGGTCTGGCACCACCACCACACGCAAACCAGCCGCAATCGCCGCCTGTGCACCCAGCTCGCTGTCTTCAAACGCGATACATTCCTCTGCGGGCAGCCCCAGTTTCTCCAGTGCGAGTAAATAAATATCAGGGTGCGGTTTGCCGCGCTTAACCTCCTGGCCACTCGTCACATGGCTGAAATAATCCAGTACGCCGGTGTGCGTCAGCCGGTGTGTAATATGAGGAATGGGTGATGAAGACGCCACGCTACAAATAATCCCGTGCGACTGATAATACTGTAACAATGCTTGCACGCCATCTTTCAATGGAAAAGCATGGTCTCGCGTTTCCAGGAAGGCATTCAGCCCCTGCATGACGTGTTGAAAGTTAGCTTCACTGCCCAATTGCTGCGTCATGAGCCGGGTGGAGTCTGACCATACGCGCCCAACGAGTTCCACATACTCGGCCTGTGTGTAGGTAATCCCTATGGTAGCTGCGGCCTGTATGCAGCCTTGCATAATAATGCGCTCGGAATCGATCAGCAGACCGTCCATATCAAAAATAGCTGCTTTAATCACTTAAATAACACCCGCCACCAGACAAAACAGCATTTTATCGCGACTGCGTTGCGGTGAAACAGACACTTTCACGAATCGATCATTTATTTAAAATTTGCCAGCTTGAAATTCCTACACAACTTAACAAAGGCTGGTTAATATAAAACCACATGACACCAAGGTATTCAGATTTTGCATCACGGAACGTCATGCCATGAAGCGACCCGCCACAGGATGGTAGCAGGAGCATGTGGCGGCAGCCAACAATAGCGAAGCATATCGTTAAGGAGCCCCCGATGGATAAAGCAAAACTGTATACCTTGCGTTGGTCTGCCATGCAAATTGCCAGATTATCCGCCGACCCTAAAGTGGATGCGCTGGCGCTTAGCCAGATTGAAATCCTCTCGCAGTTGCTCGAAGAGCCTATGCCTGAAGAATTCAGGCCGCCTGAACCACCGCGCCCCAGCTTGCATGTTGAAGAGGCAGCCCCGGCAAAAAAGCGCTACCCGCTCGGCGAAAAAAAATTGTGGTACCCCGAAGCCCTGATACGCACTGATATCAAACGTGCAGCGCAGGGAGAATACCCTAAAGGGTATCCTTATGGTGCCATCATCCACTTTACGGCCGGCCAATATTCCAAGGGTGTTGAAAATGCGGTCACCGCCATCTCAAGCAGCCCCTATTTCTTCTGCTGCATAGGCACCGACGGCAAGTTAGTGCAGGCCAACCCGCTCAACCAATGGGGCTATCATGCCGGGGAAAGTGCCTGGACCATTGATGGCGCAAAACGCACTGGGGTATCCAGTTTTTTGATGGGGATTGAAATCACTAATCCAGGTCGGCTCGAAGTACATGACGGCAAGTTTTACACCTATTGGGATACTGGCCGCAAATACCCTTTGGATACCAAAAAAGTACGCGTGATCACGCAAAACCAGGACAATATTCTGGCCGGTGCTTACTTGCCTTATACCAAAGCGCAGGAAACCACATTGATAGAATTTTTGTTGTGGGCCAAGGCCAACAACCCGAGCGTATTTCACTTTGATTATGTACTGGGCCATGACGAAGTGGCAGGCCCCAAAGGCATAGGACACTGGCGAAAGAATGATCCTGGCGGTGCCTTGTCGATGACCATGACGGAGTTCAGGCAGTTGCTGAAAGACGAATATAAAAAGCGTTACGGATAAGCACCAGGCAAAAAAATGCCCCGATAAATCGGGGCGAATTGTGGACTTACCTATCTCTCAAGACATTAGATTAAACAGTGTGCCCGCATACAGGTTTGATCAATATCAAAGGTTGGCTGAAAACACAGGAAAAACCCCGTTTTTGATCGCGCTTAAGCCACCGCATATTCCAGTGGCGTCACAGTCACACTCACCGTGAGCTGCTGCGCGCCGCCTCCCAGCACCACGCCGCGCATCGGTGACACATCACCAAAGTCGCGTCCCCAGGCCACCGTAATGTGTTCCTGCTGGACCAAACAATTATTCGTTGGATCAAAGTCTACCCAACCATAGACCGGGCAATACACAGACACCCAGGCGTGCGATGCGTCAGCACCAACCAGGCGAGGCTGGCCAGCGGGCGGATGGGTGAGGATATACCCACTGACATAGCGGCAAGCCAGGCCAATAGAGCGCAGTGCGCCTAGCATCAGGTGGGCAAAGTCCTGGCAGACGCCACGGCGGCCTTTCAGCACCGTATCCAGGGGGGTGGAGATATCCGTGGCTTGAGGGTCAAACTCAAACTCGCTATAAATTTTTTGCGTCAGCGCCATGGCAGCTTCCAGCAATGGTCGCTGCGGCGTAAAACAGCTCAGGGCAAAGCTTGCCAGCGCTTCACTACAGGTGACACGCGTGGTGGCATACACGTAGGGGGCAGCATCCAGGTGTTGGGTATCCTGATCTTTTAACAGGTGCTGCACCTGCTCCCAGGGCGGGCTTTGCACAAAATCAGCCATCTGTGGCCGTGGCTGGATATCGACCTGGAATCTGGAGGTGACCTCAAGCGACTGGTGCGGCGTCAGGATGGTGAAATAGTCATTATTATTGCCAAAAAAGTCTTGCCGCCGTGACTGCTCGGCGGGCAGTGGCTCACAGGCCAGCGTAAAAGAAACGCATTGCTGAAAAGGCGTCTGCCGCGGCATGAGATGCAGCAATTGCTGTGATTGAATCACCGGCAAATCGTAGCTGTAAACAGTTTGATGTTCGACCTGGTAACGCATCATTTGCCTTAATGTCCGGACATGACCACCGGGCTGGCATAGCTGAAAAAGCGCAGGCTGAGCCGGTCAGATAAGGTCATGGTGACATCGTAAGTGTGATTTAACCAGGCTGACAGTGTCGCGTCGCCTGGCAGGAAGCATTGGTCAGGATCCAGTTGCAGCAAGGCTTGCCAGCAGTCCTTGAGTTCGGTGGCAATGCCGCCCGCATTGTCATGCGCGTCCATCTCTTCAAGATATTTGACCAGGCCCTTCATTTGAAACACGATGGCATTCGGATTGTTGCCATCCATGAGCAGTAAATCCAGCACCGGCAACCACTCGGGTTGCGAGGCGTAACGGGCTCGGTAAGTAACCAGGTTATTGGTCACTTGTAACAACCATTCCAGGTTGCTGTGCTGAGGCATTTGCAAGGCACGGCTCAACAGCACACACATGAATTGCAAGCGTTCAATCCGCCGCCCCAGCGACATAAAACGCCAGCCCAGGTCACGCGTCATCCAGTCCATGGCAAAGCCGGTCAAGGTGACAAAATGATTCACCGCCTGCTCGATATAAGACATCGCATCCTGCAAGGTGGCATGCGCATGCCGGGTAATAAACTGTCGTGACAACACGTTCACGGTGCGCCAATGGTCATTGGAGATGCGTTCACGCAGGTTAAATGCCTGTTGATACAACTGTTGCACACTGGTCGCCAGGCTACCGGACTGCTGCGAGAACACCGCCTGCACCAGCAAAGGCTCAATATCATCATCACTATACGGCTGCCATGTCGCCCACTCTTCTTCATCTTTGGGTGAGGGCAACAGGTCAAACCACTGGCAGAGCCCCTGCATGGTCGGCCACTCGCCTTCGCGCGACTCTGGCGTGTATTCGAGCAAGGCGCGCAAGGTCGCGCGTAACATCATGGCTTTTTGCAGGTTGCGTACCGAATAACGGCCATACCAGAACATGTTTTCTGCCATGCGGCTGGAGAGCGAGCGATTTTCACGCACCAGGTCCTGGCTGGAAGTGGTTTTGCGCAGCAGGCTAAAAGGCGATTGGGTAAATTCCGACAGTACCCAGGTATCTTTGCTGGTCCCGCCCCGTTGCATGGTGACCACCCGGCTATCTTTACCACTGGCGACTCGGGAAAGGCCACCTGGCATAATGGCATAGCCATTGGGTGTTGCAAAAGCATATACACGCAAACTCACGGCTAGCGAACTCATTTGCGTTTGATGGTGATGATGGCTGAGCACAGGGGCCTGCGAAATATCCACTTGCTCTTGGGCGATATAGTGGCCTGGCTGCGCGCGCAGCTTGGCAATCAGGGCCTCTTTTTGCGCCGCATTGAGATCTTCGCCAAAAATCGGCGAATATTGCACTTGCGGATACGCAGGTTTAATCACCAGGTCATCCAGATGCTCGATCACATATTCCAGCGCTGCCGGTTCGCCACACCACCAGGTCGCCACCGAAGGCATGCGCAACGATTCCCCCAACAAGGACTGGCACAAGTTGGGCAAAAAGCCCAGCAAAGCCCCAGACTGCAACAGGTTCGCGCCCAACGCATTGGCAATCAGCACATTGCCGAGGCGGGCAACCTGTGTCAATCCTGCGACACCTAAAAGTGACTCGGCATTCAGCTCCAACGGGTCACAGTAATCATCGTCTATCCGGCGCAAAATGACATGCACGGGCTTGAGCCCGGCGATGGTCTTGAGCCAGACCACCCCGTTACGCACGGTCAGGTCACTGCCTTGCACCAGCGGATAGCCTAGATACCCAGCTAAAAATGACTGCTCATGATAGGTTTCGTTATACGGCCCCGGGGTCAAGATCACCACCAGCGGTGGCTCCCCCTGGCTGAGCGGGGCAATGCCAGGGACCGTCTGCGCTTGGTTTTGTGCCACACGGTGCCCCCAATGGGCCAGGCTATCCCGCATGCTGGCAAAAAAGCCACTCAAGCGCTCAATATTGAGGTCACGGAACATCTCTGGGAACACACTGGAAATAATCGTGCGGTTTTCGAGCGCATAGCCTGCCCCGGTGGGCGACTGGGTACGGTCAGACACCACCCACCACTGCCCATTGGGCGAACGCGCAACATCCACGGCATAGTTGTGCAAGGCAATGTTGTCGTAATGCGGAATACCGACACAAGACGGCAAAAAGCCATTATGGCCATAAATCAGTGCCGGCGGCAGTTGGCCGCTGGCAAACAGCTGCTGTTCGCCATAGATATCCAGTAACACCCGGTTGAGCAAGGTCGCCCGTTGTGCCACCGCGGCGGCAATCTCCTGCCACTCCTCCGACGGAATGATCAGAGGCAACACATCCAGATCCCATGGCCGCTGCACACCATGCGTATCCGCATAGACGTTATAGGTCACACCGTTATCGCGGATCTGCCGTTGCACGGCCTCCATACGCTTACGCATGACGGCAGGCTCCTCACTTTCCAGCTGCGACACCAGCGCCTGCCAATGCGGACGTGGCTGGCCCTGGCTATCCAACAATTCATTGTAGCGGTCAGAGAGGTAAAGCTGGTTAAGCACCGGTTGCATGCGTAGTTAATTGATCGTTGAGGGAGTATCTAACAAGACACTGAGTGTAACAGGATGTTCACACATTCGGCTGCCAACGCAGGTCGAGCGTAAACGGGAAACGCGGATTTGGTGGCTCTTTTACCACAGTCACCTTGCCCGGCGTATGGCCATGCGCCCAGAAACGGGCAAAGCGTCGCGCCTCGGCCTCGTTGGCATTGACCGGGAAAGTGTTGTAATTACGCCCCCCCGGATGCGAGACATGGTAAGTACATCCGCCCAGAGACTTTCCGCTCCAGGTATCCACCAGGTCAAATACCAGTGGCGCCTGCACCGGGATCGTCGGGTGCAAAGCCGACCAGGGACTCCAGGCACGGAAGCGCACCCCGGCCACATACTCGCCGGCATGGCCAGTGGCTTGCAGTGGCAAAGGCCGTCCGTTACAGGTTACAACATGTCGTCCATCGGTGAGGCCCCGCACGCGCAACTGCATGCGCTCCACCGAGGAATCCACATAGCGTGCCGTGCCGCCGCCCGCCATCTCTTCGCCCAGCACATTCCAGGGTTCAATAGCCTGACGCAACTCCAGCTCGATGCCGTGATAGGCGACGGTGCCATAACGCGGAAAACGGAACTCGACAAACGGCTCAAACCAGCGCTGCTCAAAGGCATAGCCAGCCTCCCTCAAGTCGGCCACCACATCGGCAATATCCTGTGCCACAAAGTGCGGCAGCATCCAGCGGTCATGCAGCTCGGTCCCCCAATGCACCAGTTTGCCGGTATAAGGCGTTTTCCAGAAGCGGGCCACCAGCGCACGTAGCAACAAGCTTTGTAGCAAGCTCATGCGTGCGTGCGGCGGCATTTCAAAAGCGCGGAACTCCACCAGGCCCAAGCGGCCGGTCGGGCCATCGGGTGAATACAGTTTGTCGATGGAAAACTCAGAGCGGTGCGTATTGCCGGTTAAATCTACCAGCAAATTGCGCAATAAGCGGTCAACCAGCCAGGGCTGCTGGCTCTCCTCGCCAACTGGCAATGCTTGCGCCATTTGCTGGAAGGCAATCGCCAACTCATACAAATTGTCATCGCGCGCTTCATCCACCCGGGGTGCCTGGCTGGTTGGGCCAATAAAGGTGCCCGAGAACAAATAAGACAGTGCCGGATGATTCTGCCAGTAAGTAATCAGGCTACGCAACACATCGGGACGCCGCAACATCGGGCTATCGGCGGCGGTCTCGCCCCCCAGCGTCACATGGTTGCCGCCGCCGGTGCCGGTATGGCGGCCATCCAGCATGAATTTTTCCGTCCCCAGCCGGCACAACCGGGCTTCTTCATACAGCACATGAATATTGGTGACCAGCTCCTTCCAGGTCTTGGCTGGATGAATGTTGACTTCGATCACGCCGGGGTCCGGCGTCACACTGAGCAACTTGAGGCGGCTGTCACGCGGCGGCGTATAGCCCTCCAGCCACAGCTTGAGTGTTAAGTCACTGGCGGTTTGCTCAATGGCATTCAACAAATCCAGGTAGTCTTCAAGACGGTTTACCGGCGGCATAAACACATGCAAGCGGCCATTGCGCACTTGCACACAGAGCGCGGTGTGCACCACCTCGCGCGCTAGCGGCTGGGTGGTTTTGTGCTTGAGCCTGACTTTGGGCGTTTTCGATGTCCCCAGGCTTTCCTGGGCTGCAAATGGGTCCAGCGGAAACTCTGGCTCTATGTCCGCGGGCAGTTGCCAGGGCAATGAAGACAGCGGCAAGCGCAAGCCCATGGGTGAATCCCCACCCAGCAGGTACAAATGCTCACGCCGCAACGGCCATTTGCTGGTCAACCACTCGCCGGCACTGCGGCTTTCATCTGGCTTGAGCGGCATGACGTAACCCACGACCTGCCCCAAGCCTTGGTTAAGCAAGCTGGCCAACCGCTTACGTTCAGCCGCATCTTTGAGGTCAGCCTTAAGCGGGTCGACGTTGGCAGGCAATTGTTGTTCCTGTTGCGCAAAGCACATCACATCTTCATAGGCCGGAATGACACACGCTGTGGGGAAGCCCAGCATGTCCGCCAGATGCGTGGCAAACAGCTGCGCCTGCTTCACAGCATAACCATCACCGACGCCCTCGGCAGAAAACAGGCTGGCATTACGCCAGACCGGTTTGCCATCGGGCCGCCAGTACATATTAATGGCCCAGCGAGGCAACGGTTCGCCGGGATACCATTTGCCCTGCCCATAATGCAAAAAACCGTTGGGCGCAAAATGCGCTTTCAGGCGCAAGGCCAGGTCACCGGCCAATTGCCGTTTATGATCCCCCAGTGCCTGGGTATTCCATTGGGCGCCATCCATATCATCAATCGAGACAAAGGTCGGTTCCCCGCCTTGCGTCAGCCGCACATCTTGCTTTTTGAGCTGCGCATCTACCTTGTCTCCAAGCTTGAGGATGGCTTGCCAATCCTCCTCGCTATAGGGCTTGGTCACCCGCGGATCCTCATGGATACGCGTCACGCTCATCTCATGGTTAAACGTCACCTCTGCCACATCGGTATAACCCGTCACCGGTGCGGCCGAAGAAGGCAGCGCCGTGCATGCCAGTGGGATATGCCCCTCGCCTGCCATCAAGCCGGACGTAGGGTCCAGCCCGACCCAGCCGGCGCCAGGGATAAACACCTCAGTCCAGGCATGCAGGTCGGTAAAATCCTTATCTGTCCCACTGGGGCCATCCAGCGCGGCGACATCCGCCTTAAGCTGGATCAGGTAGCCGGAGACAAAGCGGGCGGCCAACCCAAGATTGCGCATGATTTGCACCAGCAACCAGGCAGAATCCCGGCAAGAACCGGTCAACTTAGTGAGGGTTTCTTCTGGCGTCTGTATGCCCGGCTCCATGCGCACGGTATAGCCTATCGCCGCCTGTACATGCTGGTTGACCGCCACCAGAAAATCGACGATGCCCATCTCCGGTTGAATCACCTTTTTCTGCAATTCAGCCATGAGCTGCTTGAGCAGGGGCTCGACCGGATCAGGCTGCAAATAGGCAGTCAGCTCAAATGACTGCTGCTCGGTATATTGAAAAGGATAGTGCTCGGCATATTTCTCGACAAAAAAATCAAACGGATTAATCACCGTCATGTCTGCCACTAAATCGACCGTAAAATCGAGCTCGCGCACCATTTCGGGGAACACGTAACGGGCAATATAGTTGCCGTAAGGGTCTTGCTGCCAGTTAATAAAGTGCTTTGCCGGGTTCACGGTCAACGAATACGACAAAATCGGTGTACGCGCATGCGCAGCGGGCTTGAGGCGGACTTCGTGTGGCGAAAGGTTAACCAGGCGGTCGAATTGATAGCGGGTGCGGTGATGTAAAGCGACGCGTATAGCCACTGCTGATCCTCAAGAATATTATGATTTTAAGCAGTGTGATGCAGGAAATATGCCAGCCACGCAAAACTGACTCGCGTGGCAGCAATCTAAACAGTAAAAACGGGGGCTGGATTACTTGCCGCCGCCGACCAGGTTTTTCACCGCACTCACCACATCGCCTGGCATCACGACAATTTTGCTATTGCTGGAGTCTGCCATTTTTTGCAGTGACTGAATGTAGCGATCACCCAGCAAAAACGTTGCTGAAGTATTATTTTCCTTGACCGCCTCTGCGATCATCTTGATCGCCTCGGCGGAGGCTTTAGCGCCCACCATTTGCGCTTCGGCATCTTTACGGGCGGCTTCCAGCCGGGCTTCTGCATTCAGGATCAAAGACTGCTTGGCACCTTCAGCCTCGGTGACCACTGCCACACGCTCCCGTTCGGCCGCCGCCTGGCGCTCCATGGCATCCTGCATATTGGCTGAGGGCTTGATGTCCTGAATCTCCACACTCTTTACGGTCAGGCCCCAGTCCAGCGCCTCATCGGCAATCGCCTCTTTCAGTTCGGCCTTGATGCGGTCACGCGAAGTCAGTGCATGGTTTAAATCCATGCCGCCGATAATCGAGCGCAAACTGGTTTGCACCATATTGCGCATGGCCTCACGGAAATTCTCAATACCGTATACCGCACGTTCGATATTGGTCACCTTGATAAAGGCGACGGCATTGGCCAGGATCACCGCGTTATCCCGTGTAATCACCTCTTGCTCGGGTACATCCAAAATGATGTCCTTGGTGGTGACTTTGTAACTGACACTACTCAAGATAGGGTTGATCACATGCAAGCCAGGCGTCAGGATGCCAGCGAACTTGCCCAATCTTTCAACCACCCATTCTTCACCTTGCGGCACAATGCGCACGCCTTTGACGATAGCAATAATTGCCAATACTAATATGATGATGCTGATTTCCATGTGCATTCCTCTGTTGAAAAATAGTGATGCTGCATGCAGCAACTCCGAAAGACTTGGCTAGTGAAGCTTAGTGTTGTTTGAGTGGTGCAACACGCAGGCTGTTACCTTCCACTGCGATGACTTTGGCAACTTGGTCGATCGCGATATCAACATCCGCAAAGGCGGTCCATTCCTTACTGCCCATTACGCCCTGGCTAAAACGTATCTTGCCTGGCTGTGAAGGACTGACTGCATCGATGATCACCCCCTGACGGCCAATCTCCTCACCTTGCGCCTGCCCGACACGCGGGGCCGGATGGGCTTGTTCTCGCTTTCGCCAGATGGCGACGGCCAGTACGGAAAAAATAGCATAAATGACGATTTGCCAGGTAAGACTAAATGCTGGGAATATCCAGGAAAACAACGCCATGCCCAAGGCGGCGACACCTGGCCAAAGCAAATACAAAGTACCGGACAACATTTCCAGGCACAATAAAATCAAGCCGATAACGCCCCAAGTCCAGACCAGTTGCACCGTGCTCACCTCTCTATTGTTTTAATATATCCTATCAGAAAAGAGCGTATTTTTTCTGCCTATTGCATACATGGTAATCGCGTTGATTGTAATAGCATGCCCTAGGCTATCCATTTAACATCATAATCAAAAAGGGAGAATTATGGAGATCGTCACGCTAGTTATATTTGCAGTCTTAACGCTTTATATCATTATGCTGTACAACAGTTTAGTCAGCGTTAAAAACAACATTTCCAAAGCCTGGTCAAATATTGAAATACTGCTGAAGCAGCGTCATGACGAGCTACCTAAACTCATTGATACCTGCAAGCAATACATGAAGCATGAACAAGAAACCCTGGAAAGGGTCATGTTAGCCAGGTCACAGGTGTCTAAAGCACAGCAGTCACACGACGTAACCGCCTTGGGGGCAGCTGAAGGTGCATTGCGTACAGGATTAGGCAATCTGTTTGCTCTGGCAGAAGCGTATCCTGAATTAAAAGCCAACGAGAATTTCCTGCATTTGCAATCCCGCATCAGCGGATTAGAGAACGCGATTGCTGACCGTCGTGAGTTTTACAATGAAAGCGTTAATATCAACAATGTGCGTATCGAACAGTTTCCCGATCTGTTAGTGGCGAAACTATTTAACTTTCCCCGCTTTGAGCTCATGCGTTTTGCCAGCGAAGAACTGCGAGACATCGATATCGGCAAACGCTTTAATAGTTAAGTTGTACTATGTTGCAGTTTTTACGCGGTCACGATAACGACGCGATCACGTCCGTTGGCCATCTGACCTTGTTGCTGATAGCGGTGTATGCCCACAATCAAAAAGTATGGGTAGGCTGTTGCAGTTTGATCGGTCTTATCAGCCTCTGGGCCTGGACGGCTAACTACCAAAGATGTCGCGTGATTTCAGATACACCAACTTCTCATATTGCCTCTGCTGCACAAGGCTATGTTGAGCTTTATGGACGCGCTGCCATCACCTCCAACAATCTGCTTATTAGCCCCTACAGTCATACTCGCTGCATTTGGTACCGTTATCGCATCTATGAAAAAGAGGACAAAGGCTGGCGCCAGGTCAGCAATCATACTAGTGACAGTATGATAGAGATTAGTGATGGCAGCGGCAGCTGTATCATCGATCCAGATCAAGCGGAAATCATTTCGCCCGATCGCCGGGAGGTCAACCAAGGCGGTTATAAATACGTGGAGGAACTGCTGAGGAGCGACTCAGTTTATGCCTTGGGAGAGTTCGTGACCATAGGCGGTGCCAACTCCATACTTGATTTGAACTCAGATGTGGCTGCCTTGCTGTCAACCTGGAAGGAAAACAAACCATCTTTGTTACAGCGCTTTGACCTAGATGGGAATGGCGAGATTGACCTTAAAGAGTGGGAATTAGCCCGAAGGGCGGCTGTGCGTGAAGTCGAGAAAGAGCATAGAGAGACTCGCGCAACAGATGGCGTCCATGTGATGCGCGCGCCGAAGAATGGCCGACCATTTCTATTATCCAACCTGTCACCGCATAAGCTGCGCAACACCTATCGATACTGGGGTGCTGTGCATTTAACCATTCTCTTTGTGGCGGTTGCAGGCGCACTATGGTTCTGGCAAGGCCATACGCTGATCGAACTGTTTACGAAAATGGCTGGCAACGTTGCATAAAAAAATAAAACAAGCCGTTTGCCGCAATTAAAAACAGCATGGTCTCACCATGGTTACTGGCGCCATCCAATGAGTGGGTCAAATTGAGCTTAATGGTCTGTAAGCGGGCAATGTAAGAAGTCGTGTGTAGCCCAGTGGATTGTACTCCGTGATATTCTGCCCATGGTCAGGCAGCGAAACTCTACCATCCTGCCTGCATAAACCGCCCCCCCAACAACGACGAATATTTGAAGGCATGGTATCACTACTTGTGTCAAAATGGGGCAATGACCCAACCGCTTGCCCGCCTCACGCTTGCCACTGACCGTTATGAACGGCTTGCACAAATCCGTGACTGCTTTCCGCAGGCCACCGGACCTGATCTCACTGAAACATGGCAGGGCGGACGTCACATGGCTTTGCAACGGTTATCAGCCATCGACGCAGTGGCTTACAGCCGCAGCCGCAATCACCTGGATGGCGCGGTGACCCGGCTCTCTCCTTATTTGCGCCATGGTTGCCTATCACTGCACGAAACCGTGGCTACCATTCAGAAAGACGCTGGATCCCGAGGTCTCAAGCTGATTGCCGAACTCAGCTACCGGGATTATTTCAGGCAGGTTTGGTACCGTTTCGGCGAGGCGATCACACAAATGATGGAACCTCCCAAAGTAGTTCCAGGCGAAAACAGCCTACCGGATTTCATTGCTCAAGGATTTACCGGACTGGTGTGTATGGATGAGATCGTGCGCAGCTTGCAACAGGAGGGCTATGTGCATAATCATGCCCGTATGTGGTTTGCAGCTTACGTACTACACTGGTTAAAGGTAGATTGGCGTCAAGCGGCGGACTGGCTTGAACAGCAATTACTGGATGGCGATCTCGCATCCAACCACCTTTCATGGCAATGGATAGCCTCTAGCTTTAGCCATAAACCTTATTATTTCAATAAAGAAAATATCATCAAATTTGGTGGCCAACGCTGGTGCCAGCAATGTCGTGTGCTTTGCCCATTTGATGCCAGCTACGAAGAATTGGAACAACGATTATTTACCACCCACCCTGCACCTCAAGCAACGCCTTCCAGCAAGGCCTCGGCAACCATTTCTGCTCAAAAAATAGACGATCTCTCTTACACGGCCAACACCGATACGCTGGTCTGGCTTCATGATGAAATGTTATCCCCGACACACCCGCTCCTCACTGGTCACGGGGCTGTGGTCTTCATATTTGATCCTGCACTTTACGGGCATTGGCCCTTGAAACGGTTGCAATTTATGGCCGACTGCCTGAGTGAAATACCACAGGCAGAAATATGGATAGGAAGCACAAACGAAGTACTGGCAAGCTTCCCGCAGGGACAGGTTATTAGCCAAGATACCCCAAACCCCACACTGAAAGCAGTGGCAGCCGACGCCAGGATGGCCTGGATAAAAGAACCCAGCTTATATGACGCCACCTTTAGCGATCATGAATTGATGCGCTTTAGCCGCTACTGGAAAAAAGTGGAACCATTGGCTTTTGCCGAACAAAACCAAGCATGACACATAGACGTGAAAGCCATTCCTTCGACACTTGAAGGGAGATTAGGCCACCACATGTCGCTGCATTTAAAAGGCAGCCCAAAACTCCAGCATAGAAATTAAGACTGAAACCCTCTCACGCAATATATTTAACCCAGAAGGATGATGGAGAATGGCTGCGAGGACCAGAACCAAGGGGCTGCTGTGGTAAAATCACGCGCATGACTACTCCTACTCAAAACTCTAATCCAGCGCGTGAACTCGCCAAATCGTTTGATCCTAAATCCATCGAAAGCCAATGGTATGCCTTTTGGGAAAACAACGGCTTTTATGCCGCAGGCCTGAAGCCTGAAGTTAAAGATAACTTCTGCATTCTGCTGCCTCCTCCCAACGTCACAGGCACCTTACATATGGGTCATGGCTTTAACCAGACCATCATGGATGCGTTGACCCGCTATCACCGCATGCGTGGCGACAACACTTTGTGGCAACCAGGCACTGATCATGCAGGGATCGCGACGCAGATTGTGGTTGAGCGTCAGCTCGATGCACAAGGCGTCAGCCGCCATGACCTTGGCCGCGAGAAATTCCTGGAAAAAGTATGGGAATGGAAAGAATATTCCGGCGGTACCATCACCAAGCAAATGCGCCGCCTGGGCACCTCACCCGATTGGAGCCGTGAGCGCTTCACGATGGATGCTGGCCTCAACAAGGTTGTCACCGAGACTTTTGTACGCCTGTACAACGAAGGCCTGATTTACCGAGGCAAACGCCTGGTGAACTGGGATGTGAAACTGGGTACCGCTGTTTCTGACCTCGAAGTGGTGCAAGAGGAAGAGGACGGCTCCATGTGGCATATCAACTATCCGCTAGCGGATGGTTCCGGCCATCTGACTGTCGCAACAACGCGTCCGGAAACGATGCTGGGTGACGTGGCCGTCATGGTGCATCCGGAAGACGAGCGCTATGCGCACCTGATTGGCAAAAATGTTTCTCTGCCACTTTGCAACCGTGAAATCCCGGTCATTGCAGATGAATACGTGGATAAAGAGTTCGGCACCGGCGTCGTGAAAGTGACGCCCGCGCACGACTTCAACGACAATATGGTCGGCCAGCGTCAGGGCTTGGATAAGATCGTGATCCTCAACTTGCAAGGTTTTGTTCCTGCTGCGGCTGAAGTGTATGCCGCTGATGGCAGCGCCAAACCAGCCATCAACCTACCAGCCAATCTGGTTGGCCTTGAGCGGTTTGCCGCCCGTAAACAGGTGGTGGCAGACCTCGAAGCCGGTGGCTTCCTGGTTAAAGTTGAAAAACACAAACTCAAGGTCCCTCGTGGTGATCGTACCAATGTAGTCATTGAGCCCATGCTGACCGACCAGTGGTTTGTTGCCATGAGCAAGCCTAGTGAGGATGGCAAGAGCATCACGGAAAAAGCACTAGAAGTGGTGGCCAATGGCGAGATCAAGTTCTACCCGGAAAACTGGGTGAATACTTACAACCAGTGGCTCAACAACATCCAGGACTGGTGTATTTCACGCCAGTTGTGGTGGGGTCATCAAATTCCGGCCTGGTATGGCGAAAACGGTGAAGTGTTTGTCGCGCATGATGAAGCTGAAGCCAAACAAAAGGCAGCAGAAGCGGGTTATACCGGCAACCTGAAACGTGATGAGGATGTATTAGACACTTGGTACTCATCCGCATTGTGGCCGTTCTCCACACTGGACTGGACCGGCGATGAAGCCATGGACGCACAGAACCAGGCTTTACAGCAATTCCTGCCCTCCTCTGTGCTGGTCACAGGCTTTGACATTATCTTTTTCTGGGTGGCGCGTATGGTGATGATGACCAAGCACATCACTGGCAAGATTCCGTTCAAACATGTCTATGTGCACGGCCTGATCCGCGATGCCGAAGGCCAGAAGATGTCGAAATCAAAAGGCAATGTGCTGGACCCTATCGACTTGATCGATGGCATTGACCTGGAATCACTGGTAAAGAAGCGCACGACCGGCTTGATGAACCCGAAAGATGCCGAAAAAATTGAGAAGCGCACACGCAAAGAATTCCCGGAAGGCATTGCTGCTTACGGCACCGATGCCCTCCGGTTTACCTTTGCCAGCCTGGCCTCACCTGGCCGTGATATCAAATTTGACCTGCAACGCTGCGAGGGTTACCGCAACTTCTGCAACAAGTTATGGAACGCCACACGTTTCGTTTTGATGAATACCGAAGGTCAGGACAATGGCTTTGGCGTAGAGAGCTGCGAAGATGGTGGCCGCAAATTCAGCCAGGCAGATCGCTGGATTGTTTCGCTGTTGCAACGCACTGAATCAGAGGTAGAGCGCGCCTTTAACGATTACCGTTTTGACCTGGCAGCAAAAGCCATTTACGAGTTTGTCTGGGACCAATACTGCGACTGGTACCTGGAAATTGCCAAGGTACAAATTCAGGGAGGTAGTGACGCTGAACAACGCGCTACCCGCCGCACTTTACTGCGCGTACTGGAAACCATCTTGCGCCTGGCGCATCCGATTATTCCGTTTGTGACAGAAGAAATCTGGCAGACAATTGCACCAATGACTGATCTCAAAGATAAGTCACGCGGCACCGAAAGCATCATGTTGCAGGTGTATCCTAAAGCAGACCCGGAAAAAATTGACGAGCAAGCCGAAGCTTGGGTTGCCACACTGAAAACCGCCGTGGAAGCCTGCCGTAGCCTGCGTGGCGAAATGAGTATTTCACCCGCCGCCAAAGTGCCATTAATCGCCGCAGGTGACGCCGCGCAATTAGCGGCTTACGCCCCTTATTTGAAGTCATTGGCAAAACTGGAAAACGTGGATATCGTGGCTGAACTGCCTGAAGCCGACGCGCCAGTGATGTTGGCTGGTGATTTCAGATTAATGCTCAAGGTGGAAATTGATATTGCTGCTGAAAAAGAGCGCTTAGGTAAGGAAATTGCACGCTTGCAGGGTGAAATTGCCAAGGCTAACGGCAAGCTGGGTAACGAAAGCTTCGTTGCCCGCGCACCCGCTGCTGTGGTTGAGCAGGAAAAAGCCCGTCTGGCAGACTTTACTGCCAGCCTGGAAAAACTGCAGGCTCAATTGGCTAAACTGAAATAATTTTCTAATGAAGCCTCAGACCGCCGCCCGCTCAGGCGGCGGTGCCACACTTGTGGCAAAACTTGGCAAAGGCGCTTTTGCGCGACTGGCAGGCATTGCAATAGTTGTGCAAGCAAATGCCACAATGCGTACAGAAATCACTTTGCTCGTTCTTCAGGTCTACATTCCGCTCACAGCCAGGGCATACATTTTTTGCTAATCTTGCCAGTGCAGTGTCATAACCAAGCTCTTCTCGTCTTTGAAACTCAGGCTGCGACTCCGCCAGCTTTTGCTGTTCCAGGTAGTTCTGCAAGGCGGTAATCGCATACTTTCCGCCCACGACAGTGAATACAATACCCACGGTATAGCGCACATAGCCTCCATAATCTGGCAAATAAGGCACCAGCTCAACAAAGAAGGCCATCAGTGCAAAAATAATAAAACCCCATACAAACGGCCAATATTGGGATTGACGCTTTTTGGCAAATAACCAGGCAGCCAAAGCCAGCAAAGGTAAAGTCACTAATAAGCGATATAAAAATACACGTGTTGCCTGCGCCTCATAAGCATCGTCTAATTGTTGGCGAGCAGCGTCTTCCAACGTATCCACCTGCGCCAGCAATTGCGTTTCATGCTGGAAAATATCCGTTTGCTGCTGCTGGATATCCTCAATCGACCTTTCGGCATCCCGTTCCAGTTTCTTGAGCATATCCAGTGTGCGTGTGCGATTGACCAAATCATCTACTTCATCCGTCGTATCTCTGGTTTTGACCCAGTTATCAAACGTGGTGCGTGCCGCCTGGTAATCTTTTTGCCGGATAATGAGCTGTAAATTAGCTTGTTCGAGTTGATCAGCAAGCGTTTGGCGCTGCCTGGCAAGCCCTTTCAATTCTGTGCGTAATGGATCAACTTGGGTATGACTCACAAAATGCTCAGTCGTGTAATCAGTCTCCACACGCGGCAAATCACCAATAATGCTTTTACCCAGCCCGGTTAAAAACCAGGCAAAGATGATTGCTACCATCCATAGTGCACGGTTAAACCACTTTTCGGATAAACGAACGCCTTTATTCATCAGCCTGCCCTTTCAACGGTATCCATGGATGCTAACGGGGTTTAGCCCTCACAGCAATAGTGCTTAATATGCCAGGCTGGCATCCCCCTCCTATCTGCCGTTAAAATGCCAACTTAAACTTAATATTAAAATCGTGACCGGATGTGTGAAACCGACGAAGAAAACCCGAAAGAAGTGTTATGCAGCTGTAGCGGCACGACGCGGGGATTGATTATCGAACTGGTCAAGCAGGGCAAGGACCTTGAGGGGATTTCCCGTTACTCGGGCGCCCTCAGCGGGTGTGGTGGTTGCGAATGGGAGATATCCGAATTGGTCAATAAACTCCAGGCCGAGAATTCAACGCCAAAAGCTTAATGACCACACACCGCGCAGGAAGCATCTTTTTTCAGGCGTATGGTGCGCCACTCCGCATTGAGTGCATCCAGCAAGAGTAAGCGGCCCTGCATGGTGTGACCAATATCCAGCAAAATTTTCAGCGCTTCGGCGGCCTGCGCCGTGCCTACCATGCCCACCAATGGCGCAAACACGCCGTTATCAGCACAACGCAATTCCTGGTCATCGCCCACATCCGGATACAAACAGTGGTAGCACGGGCTATCTTCATGACGGAAATCAAACACGCTTAACTGTCCCTCAAAACGGATCGCGGCCCCAGAGACCAAAGGGGTTTTGTGGTTGAAGCAAAGCTGGTTCAGCAAGTAGCGCGTGGCAAAATTATCAGAGCAATCAATCACCACATCTGCGACTGAAACACGTCCGGCAAGCGCCTCCTCATTGAGCCGGATCGTTTCGGCATACACTTTGACTTCAGGATTCAGTTTGGCAATCGTTGCCTGGGCTGACAGGGCCTTGTTTTGCCCTACCGCTGCCGTGGTATGAATAATCTGGCGCTGCAAATTGGTCAGGTCCACCTGGTCAAAATCACAAATGGTTAATGTGCCCACACCTGCTGCCGCCAAGTACATGGCCACGGGCGCACCCAACCCTCCTGCACCAATAATCAGTGCATGGCTTTGCATCAACTTTTCCTGCCCCGCATATTCAATCTGCGGCAGCATAATGTGTCTGCTGTAACGTAGCAATAAATCGTCTTGCATCTAAATTCCGTTTATTCAAGGCAGTCTTTGCGCCTGCACCATCTGCTGTATCAGCACCTTGGGTGACAGCATCACCAGGCGGTCATCAAACACAGCACCACCCGCCTGCTGTTGTGCTTTATCGACAAAAACGAGGTCGCCATCTGCGTTTTCCTGTTCGTCAGGATGTACAGGCGCCGACATGGCATAGGTTTGCCCACCAGACACGGATTGTATGCCACCCAGGCCATTTTCGCCATGCGAAAGGATGATTGCTCCAGGCCGACTAGGGATGCTGGTGACCGCCCCAGCCTCGCCAGTCACTTGAATATTACTGGCACTCTCAGCGGCGGAGATGGAAAACCACTGGGCATGATGGGTAAACGTACTATCGGCCCGATAACGAAAAAAGCGCCCCCAGGCATCGGTTGCCGCCACACCTAATTGCAGCCATGGCAGAATCCCTTCATCACTGGTGCAAGCCTGGTTCGCCAAGACGTTCTCCCAACCATCCGGCGGCTGATCAGTATCCGGGCATGGCAGATAATGATAAATAATGGCATGCCCCAGTAATGCCTGCTGCGCCTGCGTCAGGCGCTGGTCAGTCTGCTGATATTTCTGTAAACCATTCTGTACGCGCAAGGGCGTCATTAACCACCCCATCATCATACTGAGAATCACGAGCGCCAAGGCCATCTCCAGTAAACTGAACCCATGGATAAGTTTTTGCATCTGCTGGAACTCGGGAAGACGCTGGCTCATTGCTTCATCACACGCTCAAAAATGTCGTTGCTTGGCAACGTCAGTGCGGAGGCATTTTGTGCCTGCAAGGCCTGTAACGTGGATGCCTCCAGGTAGGCATTCAGATTCCCCTTATCCGTTGTACTCTCCCGGGATTGCCCCGGTAGACGCTCTCCTGCCACGATAATAGTTGTTTGCGTTGAAGCAGGCTGGTAAAACACTTGCTCCCGCCAGCTATTCTGCTGGAACCAGTGGTGCCTGGCATCGCCGTCCAGCATGTGCTGCGTGGTGCCAGGCCAATGTGCATCAGCATCCACAGGTAATCTCCCTATGTTCACTGAAGTGGGGAGGCATTGTCCGGCAGTCACCGACTGGAAACCAAGGCAGCGGTCATCCTCTGCCGCAGCGGGGGATGGGTAGGCGGGGCATGGCGATAGCGTGCAGCGCAGGCTGCGCTTGAGTTCGCTCAAGACGTGCTTTTGCATTTGCTGGTGCATGCTCCCCGCCGTGATGGGCCAAATCACATCATTGAAGTGAGGGCTAGATGCCGCCATGACAAAACCGTTTACTGTATTTTCGACAGGACTAGCATTATCCAAAGCATGGACATCAAGATAGTGCTTGGCTATTTCGCTGGAGGATTCTTGCCTTTGCTGTATCCAACCATCTTCCCGCACCAGTGGGTGCATGGGCGCAATGAGCACCGCAACCACGCCATTGCCCTGGGTTGCATCCCAGTGTAAGCCTTCTGTTAGTAGCAGGCTCCAGGTGCCAGGCGTGTCGAGGTTTAATGGCAAGATGCGCGGGTTGTTTTTGTAACGCTCAGACACGGCATACCACAATCGCTCCCCACTGCCATCACGCACGTCGCCAATGCCCAAGGTTTTCCATGGCAGTCGCCCCAGGCGGGCGGTATTGCTGCATGAGGTCTCAGCAATACCGTCGTTATTACGGTCAGGACATGGCAGGTCTCCAGGACGTGGGCAATTTGACTCGCACTGGGTGAGCCCCAGCGGCTGCTGGGCATAAGCCAATAACGCCTGTTTTGCCAGCGCAAGCGAAGTGATCGTTTTATGCATGGTCAATTGCTTGGCAGGATAGGTATTGGAAAGCTTATACAGCATCCATCCGCCGGCGCCAGACAGCAATAACAGGACAACCCAGACGGCCACCCCTTTCTGCAAGATAGGCGTGGCCATCATGACGACCCCACCATTGCTAAGACATTAGGGAAATTAAACATCGCCAGATCACATTGGACGGCAATGGACGCCGCCTGTTCTGCCAACTGCCATTGGCAACGACGCACGAGCAACATACCGTGATATTGACGCTGCAACGCCCGTAACCACGGACTCACGTCCAACTCATGATGCACCGACCAGCTGATTTGGATGGGAGTGACCGTGAAATTGAGCTCAGGAAATTGCTTAAGCGGCCATTGCTGACGACACTGGCCTCCTGGGCAAGCCATCGATGGCTGAATCTGATATGCCAAATGAGGGAGAGAAAACTGTTGCTGCAAGTTTGTCCAAACAGCCCCCCATTGATCGAAATCTGGCAACTGCATCAACCCGGATGTTTGCCATCTTTCTCGATGCGCCAGGTAGTAGCTCATTTCAGGCTGGTAGCTGGCATACTGTATGGTTTGTTGCTGGGAATGCTGCCATTGTTTCTCCGCTTCTGCCAATGCCTCTTCAGCATTGCGCTGACGATACAAGACTAACGCCAGCAACATGCCCAACATACTTAACACGGTTAACCATGCAAACATGGTGATACGTAAATCTCGCCAATAGAAACCCGCCATCACGATTGCGCCATTTTCTGAGTGCGTTTTAAATACAATTTAAGTACTGTCTTTTCTGCCGAAGGCATTTGACGAGTGTCGCCCTGCCGAGGTGAAGCATAGGCATCAGACGGACGGACAACTTCCACCTTTTCAATCTCTGGGAGGCTCCGCAGTCTGTTGTATAGCTGTTGCCACTCTGCTTGTGCCTGATGATTGAACTCCGTGGTTATCCATGTCGTTAGCAGTGCTTGCTGGTCATCTTTGCCGTCGTCAGCTGAGTCCGTTGACCAATTCGCCTCCCATTCCATGACGGTCAGTTGCCAGTGAGAGATATCCGCCACGGCGCTGTGCAGTAAAAGCAATGCATCATCTGGCAAGTCCACTCTAGTCTCTAAAGTTTGAACGGCCTGCGTGAACGCACGCAGACGTGGCAACTGCGAAGGGCTCAGCTCACTGACAGGCTGGGCTGACTTGAACCCTTGTAGACGATGGTTGAGTTGTTCTGCTTGCAGCAAATCGTGTTGCGTAGCCTGTACCCCCACCCAACCCGCCAACAACATCAATCCGGTCATAGCAGCAGCTGCCCAATGTAACTGACGCTTCAAACGAGCGATGTGCCTGGGCCGCAAAGCTTCCTCAGGGGCTAAATTGGGCAATGCATCTGTTTGCAAGATAGAGTACATGGCGGCCCAATCCATCGTGTCCAGGGCTTCTGCCGCTGGGTTGCCAGCCAACTGGCGCGATAATTCAAGTGCAGGGATACATAGCCATAAATAGTGAGATGGCAAATACTTTTTTACCTCTCCCACACCATCTGGCACCTCACCCACCCAGACTATCTGTACCACATCCGCTGCCTGTATCCACCGCTGATGAGTGAGTGTCATAAGGGTTTGATTAGCCTCTTGGGCAATGCGCTCAAACCGGACATCCAGATCAGAAAACCCGTCTCGCGGTAAAGAAATCAGACGGCTAAAAAACAAGCGCTGTTGCTGCAAATAGCTCATTCGCACCTGCTGTTGTCTGCACTGGATGCATAAGCGATGCACCACTCCTTTTGGCAATGCCGGTAACCAACAGGCCAACGTCAGCGCCTGCGTATACACACCCTCAATACGAAGCGATTGCCTTTGTAACTCCGGTAGCCAAGCTGACAATGGCGAATAGAAAATGGCCGCGAATAGAAAGCGATCTTCTTTGCGCAGGGTATGCACGCTATTCAGGCGGAATACCGTATGCAATCCTTGTGCAAAAGGCCAGGCAGCCAATTTGCGCAACAAGAACTGGCGTCCGGCGGCGCCACGTACATGGGGTAGAGTTTCGACGTGATATTGCTCATCCGCAAGATTGCTTAAAAATATAATCCTTGCCTGCGGAAACTGTTGAAACCAGCGCAGCAAAGCCAGGCGACTTCCCTCGTTAGCGAGATCACATGTCCGCACCGCTAGCATCCTCTGCCCGGAAAAATGGGCGATATGCACACCTGTTTCTTGATCAATGAGGATCACAAACCGATGCTTAGCCATCATCATTAATAGCGCAGACTTGAAAAGCTGTCATACACCGGCAACATCACGGCTGCCATCAAAAACAATAACATCAGGCCCAGGCTGATAGTGAGCGCCGGCTCCAGTAACCGCAACAGTGTTTGCAGCTGTGACTGTACCTCCCTGTCGTAAAAGGCAGCCAACTGCAACAGCATACGGTCAAGCGCACCTGTCGTTTCACCGACACTGAGCATACGTAACATTAATGGTGGAAATTGCAGCGTGGCTTTGAAGCTGGATGTCAGACTCTCACCTGCCTGTACGCGCTGATGCACGTCTGCCAATGCCAGTGCCATGACACGTTGCTGCAATAGGGGCTGACACCACTCCAGCGCCTGCAATAAAGGAATCCCGGTCTGGTACATCAAGCCCAGGAAACGGCACAACCGGGCTAATACCAACTGATGCAGGAGCCGGCCAAAGACCGGGATTTTCAATAGGCATTGATCCAGCAACAATGCCGCTTTGGGAGAATGGCGTACGATCAGGATCAGCGCGCTGACCAGCAAAACCATGCCGAGTAGCAACCAGCCGCCATAGGCCATCACACCATCAGAGAGTGTTAGCAGCAACCGCGTGGACCATGGCAGCTCCTGGCCGAGGCCTTGCAGAAAGCTGGCCATCTGCGGCACCAGGAATGTCAACATCACATAGGCCGCCACGGCCACCATGACGCACAACACCGCAGGATAAGTCAGGCCACGACGGATTTGGGCCAGCAATTCAGCCTGCCAACTCAGCGTGCGAGTCAAATGCCCGAAGATCTCGGATAACTGACCCGTGCGTTCCCCCGCATCGACCAATTGACCGAATAAAGGCGGAAATATATTGGCTTGCGCCTGAAATGCTTGAGACAACAACCTGCCCGCCTCCAGATCGCGATATAAAATACGCAATGCTGCCCGCAGGCCTTTATGTTCACTTTGTTCCGCCAACTCGGCGATTGCCTGCAATAGGGGCACACCCGCTTGTAGCAATTGCTCCATTTGGATGCAAAACACGATCAACACGGCGCTATTTACACGTGGCTGACGCCTGAATAAGGGTTGCCCAAGCTTGTATGTCAGTAACTCCAGCTCTTGCTGCTGCAAACACTCCACAAGCGACTGCTCCGAGGGCACATCCATACAGCCACGTTGCTGGCGACCAAGTTGGTCAATCGCAGTATATTGATAATAAGTCATATCAACCCTGTACGATTGCTGAGGGCGCTTAAGTCGACCACCCGGCGCAATTCCTGCAGACTGGTTTCTCCTGCCCTGACTAGCCTTAGCCCCTCTTCTGCCAGGGTAGTATATCCATGCTGCCGCGCCTGATTTTGCAGGCATTCCATCGTCAGTGATTGCGTCAACATTGACTCCATGTCGCTATGTATGGCCAATACTTCCATAATCACCAACCTGCCTCGATAACCACTCATACGGCAGTGCGTACATCCTACCGCCTCAAACAGGCGACTTGGTTCGGTTTGCCCAGCGGCTGTCGTTTGCTGCAACCATTCGATCAGGGCATGATCAGTCTCGATTTCCCGCTTGCAAGATAAGCACAGCTGCCTGACTAATCGTTGGGCAATCACTCCCACCAGGCATCCCGCCATCATGTGAGGACTGACACCCAGGTCTTTCAGGCGTGCGAAAGCAGAGGCAGCACTATTCGTATGCAAGGTCGTCATGACCAGATGGCCAGTCATCGCTGCACGTATGGCCATGGCAGCCGTCGACTCGTCGCGCACTTCACCGACCAGGATAATGTCTGGGTCTTGCCGCAGAATGGCGCGGATACCATTGATAAAATCCACTTTATTTGCAGCATTGACCGAGGTTTGCCGCATCAGTGGATGAGGATATTCCACGGGATCCTCAAGTGTCATGATATTGACATGCTCGTGGTTGAGATGCGCCAGCATGGAGTACAGGGTCGTTGTTTTTCCGCTACCGGTAGGTCCTGTCAAAATCAGCAAGCCTTCCGGTTTGGTGAGCATTGCCTTGACCTGCTCGAGTTGTGGGGTACGCAAGCCCATCGCATCTAAAGGAATGATTGCCTTATCACGATCCAGCACGCGTAATACTATATTTTCACCATGCAATGTGGGATGGCTGGATACCCTGAAATCAATCTGCCGTCCGCATAGAAACAGATCTACTCTGCCATCCTGGGGCATACGTTGCTCGGCAATATCCATCCCGGACAATATCTTGAGCCGCACACACATTGCAGGCCAATATCGCCCATGCAGGCATCGGATTTGCCATAGCACGCCATCAATACGGTACCGAATCCGCAAGAACGCCAGCTCAGGTTCAAAATGGATATCAGAGGCTCCTTGCTTGACGGCATCAATGAGCACTGCATTGACCAGTCTGATGACAGGCCGTGATTCCTGCTGAATTGAGGGTAAGCCGGTGGCGTGCTCCTGCTCAATATCACGCAAAATGCTATCCAACGACAGGCTGTGTCCATAAAACTTGTCTAATGCTTGTTCCAGATGTGCCTCGGTAGCCAGGACTGGTTCAAGCGTGATGTTTCCTCCCAATAGGCGACGCAACTCCTCCAGTATCTGCTGCTTTTGCCCAGAAAATGCAATGCGCATGACGCCTTTGTCTGCAGAAAAATGTAGCGGCAATACTTTATGGAGTTTGGCAAAGGCCTCTGGCACCATGGCCATCGCCTCGTGATCTGGAATAACCTGATGCAGGTCTATGCTCTCCTGCGCATGATGCTGCGCCAATGCATCCCGGATAATGGCATCTGTCACAAAATGCAACCGGACCAATTGCTGCCCTAACAGAAGATGATTTTTATGCTGTTCAATGAGTGCGATCTCCAGCTGATCAGCCGTGATCATACCTTTTGCCAGCATCCACTCTCCCAAGCGGGCCTGACCGGTAACCGCCTGCATATTCAATCCGCCACCTGTAACAGAAGAGGATCATCATCCGGCACATAATCTGGAATCTCCTGACGTATTCTTCTGAGATAGTCTTCGCGCTGGGAGAGATCGCCTTGTTGACCGATGACCACCAACATACCCGCCAAGGCAACGACATGATGCGGGTCTTGCTGCAGAATCTGTTCAAACGACTGGCGCGCAAGATCAAAATATCCTGACTGTAGTTGATACTTGGCATTGGCAAGTTGCTGCGCCATATTCGTTTCATGCAGGCGCGTTACCTCCAGCTGCCAGACCCGAGGATTGGCCTGTTGAGTGACTTTCGTTGAAGCTGCTATCTCTGGTTGTCGGTTCACACTTGGTGGCGCTTTGGTTTCGGCCTGCTTGAAACGAAATAGACTTTGAACCAAGTCAGATTGTCTGTCTTGCACTACCGGCAAGACGTCGGCAGGCGGCATTGGAGCGATTGATGTGATTAATTTTTGCTGAGACTTCTGCTGCTGATTCGATTGAGGTGCTTGCCTGCTTTCCTCAAGAAAGTGGTAAGTCTGCTGACAGACGAGAGAGACACATAACACAACGCCGGTCCACAAAAATACGTGCATCAGGCTTTCAAACTCCCGTGACTCTCGGTGTATCAATGCCCCACGATATGGTTGTGGCCTGTAAAATCGCTTGATAACACTGCGGACACTCATCATTTGCCGCCCAGGATTCATGATGGCTCCTCATTAATCTCGAAATCGGACGGTAATGCTTCCGGCAGTAAGGGCTGGAATGACTGCAAGTCCCCTGATTTCACATCTGCCAGGCCAATCACGGTCGGCCGCAGAAAAACAATCAACTCAGTTTTTTTCGCTGCTTGATTTTTACCGGTAAATGCCTGTCCAATCACAGGTAGTCTGGACAGACCTGGCACTTTGTCGGTAAATTCTCGTTGATCCTCCTGCATCAAGCCTCCCAGCACAGCGATATTGCCGCTGGCAATATTCAGAACGGATTCCATTTCACGCACTTGTATTTCAGGAATACTGCTGACGATGCGCGCACTGCCACTGCCAAGCTGGGGATTAGGATCTTCGATATAGCGTAATACCTTGGAGACCGTGGGCCGGACGTTTAAATTGACGCGTTGACGGCTGTTTATTTGGGCGGTGACTGCCATGACTAACCCGACAGGCACTGTGTTTGCCGTCGTTGTCACTGCCTGCAAATTGCTGCCACTATTACTGCTGCTTTGTGAGATTTGCGACTGAATGGTGAAATACACCAGGTTATCTACCACTTTGAGTATGGCAGTCTGATTATTCAACACCATCAGTTTTGGGCTGGATAACACACGGGTCTTGCCAAACTGCTCAAGTAAAGTGACGCTGGCGCCGAGGTTACCCAAACGACTCAGTGGATTAAAATACCCCAACATAAATGCAACGCTGCCGTTATTTTGACCCAATGCATTTTTGCTGTTATTACTTTCCCAACCGCCATTGGCCCGATTAAATTGGGCAGCTTCGCTACCCAGCGATTGTGCAAACTGCCAGCCGCGTTGCTGGGCAGAGGCCGAGAGTCTGCTCCAGTCAATGCCCATCTGGAAGCTTTTACTGAGTTCGACTTCGACGATTGTGGCTTCGATCAACACCTGCCTGGCAGCCACCTGCATCACCGATTCAAGGTAAGAGCGCACCTGAGCCTGCTGGCTTTGCGACGCCCTGATGGTCAAAATACCGGCTTCGGGATTAGTCATCAACCGTGAAGCACGCCAGCGCACACGTGCCCGTTCCGTTTTTTCGGGATTAATAGCCTTTTCAAGCACTGACGAGCTTGGTGTTGATTCTGGTGGCGTACTTTCCTGATCGGACAAATGCAGTAAGGAGGAGGTCCCTTCCATTACTTCATCACGTGCATTGCTAGCCTTATCCGTTTCATCCAGTAAGGCCTGTATATTCTCAACAATACTTTCCCACAAGTGATACCGAGATTGTGATGTCACTGCTGTTCTGGAACTATTACTGGATCCACCCTGGACCCCAGCGACTTGGGTTACGCTATTATTTCCGGTGCCTGTAGCTGCCCTGCCAGCACTGTTGATTTCGCTGGCGACGCCGATATAGCCAGTAGTATCCCGGCTCATATTGACACAGTTCAGCTTATAGCTGCGGATGACGGGCATGTCCGGCGTCACAGACCACACGCCATTTGCCCATTCGTAATACATGTCCAACTGTTTGGACATGCGTGACAGAATTGAGGGAACAGACTGCTGGATGGCATTGAGGGTGACCTTACCGCGCAAACCAGGATGGATATCAATATTCAACCCACTCTCTCGTGCAAGCGCCAACAAAACCTCCTGCACCGGCGCATCATGTACAACCAGGTTAATCAGTAAGGTCGGCGTTGCCGACTTTAATGGCGGCTTGATCGAAAGCGTGGATTCAATCTCTGAAATATCCACTTCTGGATAAGTTGGTGTCAGGGGCATGCTGGCAGGGGTTGCCTCTGGCAAATGCAAGGCAGCATTGGGGATAACATCTGCAGGCTGCCTAACGCAGGCTGAGTGCGATAAACCAACCAGCAGGATGATAACAAAACGCATCCACTCCCCCTCTTCAGATGTTTGATATTTTTAACATATATTAATTTTAATTAATGTCAAAAGTCAAATCATCGTGACGATGAAGAGAATAGGACTGGCAAGGATTGCCATCTTTAAAATTTAGAACAACTCGATTTCGCCTGTAATCACGCTGTCTTTCAGCAAACCCTGCTCAATCAGGGTTTCATAGTAGCAAATCTGATTTCTACCATGCTCCTTGGCGTAATAAAGTGCTTCATCCGCACGTTCCAGCACAGTATTAGGCAACACATTAAGCGCCATTTGCGAGCAACCAATACTGATGGTGACATGGCCAACTTGCGGGAAGCTATATTCTGCCAGGGCTTCTCTAAACCTTTCGAGCAAGTTCACGATATCTTGCGGTTCAGCGCATGAAAACACACCCACAAATTCTTCACCGCCAAAGCGGAATAGTAAGTCGCCATCGCGAAAGGTTTCCTGCATCAAGCGGGATAACAGGATCAATACTTCATCGCCAATGAGGTGGCCGTAGTTATCATTAATGCGTTTGAAAAAATCAATATCAAAAATCACCAGGTAATGGTGTAGAGGAAAACGGTATTCCGGCTTGTAATCATTGAGCAGGATTTTGCTCACGCATTGGTCAAATGTTTTACGGTTGAGCAATCCGGTCAAGCCATCGCGCTCATTTTCGATAATCAGGCGGGCATAGTAATGGAACATCTGCAAACATTGCTCGATGAGCGCTATCGCTTCGTTAGCCAAGCCCTCATGCTGAATAAGCAAGATCGCATTTTTGTGGGCAATACTTTGTTGAAGCGGAAAAATATGTAATTTACCCACCGCTGTTTCCAGGCATTGATGCTGGCGATGTTCCTGATCCAGATAATTCAGCAACATTTCATAAACTTCGACTGGGAAGGCCTCAAAGGCAGGATCAGTACTTGCATGTTGAGTATTCATGACCGAGACCAGCTGGCGCCTGGATAATACCTGCATCTTGATGGGCTGTGCTTGTGCAGCAAAAATGCCAAGCCAGTGCTGCATAAGCAACAGCAACGCGGGATCCAAAGCGAGACTTTCCCTGATTTTGGTCAGGTCTATCAGGCTTTGCATAAATTTGTTCAAATCCAGATGTGTAGTCATGTGCGAGACAAATACGTTTTCGCACACTTTATCAAAAATAGAATTTGGACTTAGTGACGAAGAGAGCGCACTTTAGCGACCAATTTTGGATTTAAGCCAGACTTTCCATTAGGACTTGAAATGACAACGAAGGGCAGTTTGATGGATTTTTTGTGCAAATTTGAGGGTAATAGTCATTCTATTGGCCGAAAATTTGCACAAACAAAGACGCAAACTGAACGAGTTGGCATTCAAGTAGATTTAAAAATCGCCTAATGGAAAATCTGGGTTTAAGCAGGAGAATAGGTAAATGGGGTGGCTAATCGGGCTCGAACCGACGACAACTGGAATCACAACCCAGTTTGCTTTTAGCGCCAATCTGTAATTCTGGTATATTTTCTTCTATTTTTAATAGTCTATTATTTATAGCTACTACTAGCTCATATATTCTAGGTTATACGAGTGGACTGATGGCCTACATTCAGTCGTAGATAGAGCCCTGTCATTTAAGCAACCAAAGAACCAATATCTACTCTGCACCCGGCAAAGTCAGCCTTACATGGATAGTGGCTTCAAATGTTTGTGGCAGCGTGTTCAAGTGAGGTGGGCCGAACAGAGTGGTAACAGATTCACCTTTCACGATATCCGTGTCAAGGCTCTCACAGATGCAAAAAAACAAAGGCATGGACGCGCAAAGCCTGGCCGGTCACAGCTCAGCGAGCATGACAGAGCACTATATTAAACAACGTGAATTTAAGAAGGTGAAGCCGTTGAAATAAAAAGCCGCTTATTAGCGGCTTTTTATTATGATTGCTTTCTGCGCAATCCAATGAATGTCAAGAAACTGAGCCCCAACAGCATTGATGTACTTGTCTGGATATCAGGAATTGGAGACACTGTAAGCAGGGAAAATGAGATCCCCTCTGCATATGCATATTTATTCTCACTATCATAAAATCTGAGTTTTGCTGATGCTGGGTGGCTTAACATCTCATTCAGCATCTTTTGGAAGTACGATCCGTAGCCAGGATAATCAGTTCTGGAATCTAAGCTCACAGAAGTAATTTGATCTGGCCTATTTGCTAAACCTGATTGAATATAACCGCCATAACGGTCAGCATAAACATAAAGAAGATTGCCAGGGTCATTAGCAGAACTAGTAAACCCATTAAATGTAATGCTACCCACAGTGCCTGAATACACACCTGGGAATCCATTGCCGTATGGACTAATTTCATAATCAACAGTAATGTCTGAGCCCACATCAAAATATGATGAATCTAGATTGCTGCTAATTATCTTGGCCGTTAATCTATAATTCGAAAACTCAGCGTGTGCGCTACCAACCACACCAATTAAAAGTCCAATTGCTAAAATTACTTTCATCCTCACACACTTCCTTATCTTTTTTATGTTTAAAGAAATATTACTTTTTAGCTGTCACGCTTAAAGTAAAAAATCAATGCATATATTAAAGAATAGTAGACGAATGTCTACTATTCTTTAATATAGATAAAGTAGTAATCGGCTAAAAGTTATTGAATTAGATGGGGTGGCTAATCGGGCTCGAACCGACGACAACCGGAATCACAATCCGGGGCTCTACCAACTGAGCTATAGCCACCACTGGGAAAGTTTTTGGCCTGCCCGACAGGAATCGAACCTGTAACCCCCAGCTTAGAAGGCTGGTGCTCTATCCAGTTGAGCTACGAGCAGATAGTAGTTACATGCCGATCAGGCAATCCAGAGAAAAACTGGTCGGCGTGGAGAGATTCGAACTCCCGACATCCTGCTCCCAAAGCAGGCGCGCTACCAGACTACGCTACACGCCGAAAGCAGAAATATAACCGATTTTACGAATTTGTGTCAATGTCGATGTGATAAAATTATCTTTTTTACGACAAATTTTTTTGCTCATGAGCGCTCAAATTATTGATGGCAAACAGATTGCCAATCAACTGTTAGAAGAAATCAAAGTCAAGATTGACCAACGCCTGCAAGCAGGGAAACGTGCCCCTTGTCTTGCGGTTATTTTAGTTGGTGACGACGCCGCCTCAGCCATTTATGTACGCAACAAACGGCTGGCCTGCGAAAAGGTCGGGATTATCTCTGTCGCACACAATTTACCGAGCAGCACGTCACAAGAAGAATTGTTTGCCTTGATTAGACAATTGAATGCTGACGATGAAACCGATGGCATTCTGGTGCAATCGCCTTTGCCGCACCATATTGATGAAACAGAAATTCTTGCCCTGATTGATCCAGCCAAGGATGTGGATGGCTTTCACCCATACAATATTGGTCGCCTGGCAGTGCGTCAGCCGTTGCTGCGTTCCTGCACACCTTATGGTGTGATTAAAATGCTGCAAGCCAGCGGCATCTCCCTCAAAGGGCTGGATGCGGTCGTTGTGGGCGTTTCGAACCACGTCGGGCGCCCTATGGGCCTGGAATTACTGCTGGCAGGCTGCACCGTCACCAGTTGCCATAGACATACCAAAGATCTCGCTGGACACATTGGCAGGGCAGACCTGGTTGTGGCTGCGGCAGGTAAAGCAGGCCTGATTAAAGGTGAATGGATCAAACCTGGCGCGATTGTCGTTGATATCGGCATCAATCGCTTGCCGGATGGAAAAATTACCGGTGACGTGGATTTTGCAGTGGCCAGCCAACGTGCGAGCCATATCACACCCGTACCTGGCGGCGTAGGGCCGATGACTGTTGCCACGCTCATGGAAAACACTTTAAAAGCGCTAGAAGTTAGGGAGCAGGCTTAACTTATCGTTACAAACAGGGTTGTCACAAAAGGCGAAAGACACTTTGCAACCCTGTAAAAACTGGTGTAAACTCGCGCGATTGTTGATTGACGTAATGCAGTACACAACCCCTCACGGGCAATAACTATTCAGTAGTTTCGTTCTTTGGAACCATCATGGCAGACACCGTTAACAAATCCTTCACCCCTTACCAGCCAGCCGCCGGTGAGGAATACATGAATAAAAAACAGCAGGATCACTTCCGTAAAATCCTGAATGACTGGAAAGCAGAACTGAGTCACGATATTGACCGCACCGTGCATACCATGCAGGATGAAGTCACCAGCTTTGCTGACCCGAATGATCGTGCCAGCCAGGAATCTGACATGGCCCTTGAGTTGCGCAACCGTGACCGTGAACGTAAGCTGATCAAGAAAATTGACGAAACCCTGCGCAATATTGATAGCGGCGATTATGGTTATTGCGAAGGTTGCGGCATTGAAATTGGCCTCAAGCGTCTGGAAGCGCGTCCAACCGCCACTTTGTGCATCGATTGCAAAACGCTGGACGAAATGCGCGAAAAACAAGTCGCCAAGTAATCTGGCTCAACCGTAATCTGGCTCAAACGCGCAAATAAAAAGGCTGCATGTGATGCAGCCTTTTTTATTACACCCCCCAAGCAACTCCTCTTCTAGCTACCAGCTTTCTTCTACGGCAAACAAGCGTTTATGCTCACGAATCGCATAGCGGTCAGTCATGCCGGCAATATAATCAGCCACTGCGCGCGCCTGGTCCTGTTTAGCGGCTAACTGGAACTCATCGGGTAATAAGGCAGGGTTATCCATAAAAGCCGTGAACAGCTCTTCAATGATGCGGCGCGCTTTGGCGCTCATGCGATTGACGCGATAATGCTGGTAAAGGTGCTTACGCAAAAACTGTTTGAGTTCAAGGTTTTTTTCAGCCAGTGCTTTACTAAATCCAACCAGGTAATCAGGCGCCTTGCGCACATCCTCAATGCTGGAAGGATTTAAAGCCGAGATTGCTTGGTGGCTTTGCTGACATAAGTCCACCACCAGCACATTAATCATGCGGCGTATGGTTTCATGCACCAGGCGCTTTTCTTCTATCTCACCGTACAGTTTCTTGACCTCGGCCATATTTTCGGCAAACAACTGAATGCCCGCCAATTGTTGAATCGTAATCAAGCCTGAGCGCAAGCCATCATCTACATCATGGTTGTTATAGGCGATTTCATCGGCAAAATTGGTGACTTGCGCCTCCAGGCTAGGAGATTCGCCGCGCAGGAAACGTTCGCCGACATCGCCCAGCAGTTGTGCATTTTTGCGTGAGCAATGCTTGAGGATGCCTTCGCGTACTTCAAAAGTGAGATTTAAACCATCAAAACTGGCATACCGGTTTTCCAACACGTCGACTACCCGCAACGATTGCAGGTTATGCTCGAAGCCGCCGTACTCACGCATGCAATGGTTGAGCGCATCCTGACCAGCATGACCAAAGGGGGTATGACCGAGGTCGTGCGCAAGCGCAATGGCTTCAGCCAGGTCTTCATGCAAACCCAAGGTACGCGCAATGCCGCGTGTAAGTTGTGCGACCTCAATGCTATGCGTCAAACGAGTGCGAAACAGGTCGCCTTCGTGGTTCACAAAGACCTGGGTTTTGTATTCCAGCCGGCGAAAAGCGGTGGAATGGATAATACGGTCCCGGTCGCGCTGGAACACATTGCGCAAAGGCGACTCTTGTTCGCTGACCTTGCGGCCACGCGTTTGTTCGGGATGTGCGGCAAAGGGGGCTAAGGTCATATTTTGCTTTCTGTGTTATGCCGCCAGTGACAGCGTCTGCTTTAACTTATCAGCATCATAGTCTGCCGTGATCACTGCCTTGCCAATGTCCTGTTGCAGAATAAGGCGGATACGTCCATCAGACACCTTCTTATCCAGTTGCATGAGCCGCAAATACTCCTCCACACCCAAATCTGGTGCTTTTATAGGTAATTTGGCTGCTTGCATAATGGTTTTAATACGTGCAATTTGCGCATCATTCAGCCAACCCATACGCTGTGACAAATCTGCGGCCATCACGGTACCGGTTGCCACAGCTTCGCCGTGCAACCAGACACCATAACCCATGGCATTTTCAATCGCATGACCAAAAGTGTGGCCTAAATTCAGCAAGGCACGCTCACCTTGTTCGTGCTCATCAGCGGCTACCACCTCTGCCTTGTTCTGACACGAGCGGTAAATGGCATAACTGGCCACTGCGGCATCCAGCGCCATCAGTGCGGACATATTGGCTTCCAGCCAGTCAAAAAAATCAGCATCGCGAATCAGGCCATATTTGATGACTTCGGCGACACCAGCAGACAATTCCCGTTGTGGTAGGGTTTTCAAGGTATCGATATCTGCCAACACCAGTTTAGGCTGGTAAAAGGCACCTATCATGTTCTTGCCCAGCGGGTGATTGATACCCGTTTTACCGCCCACACTGGAATCCACCTGTGACAATAAAGTGGTGGGCACCTGAATAAACGGCACGCCGCGCAGATAAGTCGCCGCCGCATACCCAGTGAGGTCACCAATCACACCGCCACCTAGTGCAATCAGGGTCGTGTTACGTTCACAACGGTTTTGCAGCAAATGATCGTAAATGGTTTGCAGGGTTTCGTTGTTTTTGTAAGCCTCGCCATCCGGCAGAATAATCTCAATGACACTAACACCAGCATCGCGTAAAGGCTTTGCAATGGCCTGCATATATAAAGGAGCGACGGTGGTGTTGCTGACAATCGCCACTTGTTTACGCTTTAAATGCGGCAAAATCAGGTTGACCTGTCCTAGCAGGTTATTGCCGATATGAATAGGATAGCTACGGTCAGCCAGGCTGACGGTCAAGGTTTGCATGATGACTCCAACGCTTTCAGGGCGTTTTCAATTTTCTGGATAATGACCGCTACCGGCTGATGCCCGGTATCCACAATGAGGTTTGCGGTTTCGGTATAAAGTGGATTGCGCGCATGGAACAATTGTTCCAGCCTGGCTTTGACATCTACATTCTGCAACAAGGGACGATTTTTATCATTGCGGGTACGCAGATACAGCTCATTCACATTTGCCCGCAGGTAAATCACATAGCCATATTTCTTGAGTATTTCCCGGTTTTCAGGAGCGATGATGGCACCACCACCCGTGGCCAGGACAATATTATCCTGCTGTGCCAGCTCTTCCAACGTAGACGTTTCACGCTTGCGAAACCCCGCTTCGCCTTCCAGCTCAAAAATGGTCGGGATCTTGACGCCAGTGCGCTGCTCAATCACATGATCGGTATCGTAAAAGGTCTTGCCTAAATTCTTGGCGATCAATTTGCCAACGGTGGTCTTGCCCGCTCCCATCAATCCGATCAAAAAAATGTTGTTTGGTATTTGCGCACCCATAAAAAAGCCCAACCGTTTCAGTTGGGCATTTTAAGGCAAAGCCTGGCGGCTGTCAGTAACTGCACATGTTTGTCAGCGCTAAATCAGTTGAGGGCAATCGTTTCATCCATCACTTTAGGCGTGATAAAAATCAACAGTTCGGTTTTATCTTCCTGCTTGGTGTTACGCTTGAAAGCGTATCCCACCACCGGCAGATCGCCAAAGAATGGCACTTTGTCGGTACCTTTACGTGATACCTGCTCATAAATCCCGCCAAGCACAACAGTTTCTCCATTGCCGACCAAGACTTGTGTTTGCACGTTTTGGGTATTGATGGCTACCCCCCCAGGCAAAGTCTCTCCCCTACTGTCTTTACGCACATCCAAATCCATAATAATTCTTTGATCAGGTGTAATTTGTGGCGTGACCTCCAGGCTCAATTCAGCCTTTTTAAAACTGACGGCTGTCGCACCGCTGCTTGTCGCGCTTTGATAAGGAATCTCAACACCCTGTGCAATCCTGGCTTTTTGCTGGTTGGCGGTGGTCACCCGAGGACTGGAAATCACTTTGCCGCGAGAGTCCGCCTCCAGGGCAGAGAGCTCCAAGTTTAACAACAGGTTTGCAGATAATTTCAGCAAACTCAACGCAATGCCGCCATACGCGTTTGTCACCGGCAGGTTGGACATCAAGTCAGGCTGACCATTAGAGCTGATAGTGTAGTTATTCAGGGTCGCACTTTGGATCGTGCCACCCTGGTTACCCAGAGTGAATGTTCCAGTGCCGCCTGCAGTGGTGGGTGCAGTGAAAGCCGTGGCCTTATTACCCAGCGTCCCGCCTATAGAAAGATTCGTGTTACTCCCTGGCGTCCCGGTTTGCGAGATACCGAAACGGGCACCTAAGGCTTTCGAGAAAGTATTGGAGGCAATGACCATGCGTGATTCAATCATCACCTGCTTGACTGGCACATCAACTTTATTGATGATCGCCTGAATTTCTTCCAGTTTTTTGGGCGTGTCCTGTACAAAAATCGTATTGGTGCGCGCATCAAAGGTCACACTACCACGCGGCGAAAGAATGCGGTTCATGCGCCCGGCCGCGCTACCAGTGGAGCCCCCCGTGGACATTCCGGAGCTAGCGCCGCCAGCGGTACTGGTGCCCCCACCCAGCAACATGTTCCTAAAGTCCATGGCTTTCTGGTACTTCAAGGAAAAGACTTCTGTACGCAATGTTTCAAGGGTTTCACGCTCTGCCTCGGCAGTCAGCTGTGCTTTTTCCTTGGCGGCAAATTCTTCAGCAGGCGCAATCGAAATCACGCTGCCATTGACGCGCATATCCAGACCCTTGCTTTTCATGATGACATCCAGCGCCTGGTCCCATGGCACGTCCTTGAGGCCGATGGTCACAGTGCCGGAAACGGAGTCGCTGACTACAATATTTTTGCCAGTAAAGTCAGCAATCACTTTCAGGACATCCCGCACATCCACACGCTGAAAATTAAGTGACAGCTTTTCTCCGGCGTATCCCTGCTTGGATCCCTGGATTAATTTATTCGGGTCTTTGACCAAGGGACGGATATCCACCACCAGGCGGCGATCGGTCTGGTAAGCAGATTGCTCCCAATCCCCTTGAGGCTCAATCACAATCTGCGCCTGGTGATGATGGCGCAAGGCGTCCACATAGAGTACCGGCGTATTGAAATTCACCACATTCAAACGGCGCTGAAACTCTTCCGGCAGCTCAGTATCGGCAAAATCCACCACCACGGTTTTACCCGCATTGCGCACATTCACGCCAACGCGGCTATCAGACAAATCTACTAAAATACGGCCTTCGCCATTTTTGCCACGGACAAAGTCTATTTTCTGGATTTTATGGGCGGCAGCGACCTCTGGTTCGGCAAAACGTTTGGCGGCTGTGGCAGCCGCAACAGGAACGTCAGCACCCTCTTGCGCCAAACCAACCAATAAGACCTGGTCTTGCACCTGCAATTGATGCTGTACGGGCTTGGACAGATTAAGCACGACGCGGCTACGGTCACTGGCCTGGGCCACTTGTACTGATTTCAACACGCCCTGGTTCACAGGCAGCACATTCTTTCCAGTCGCATTCACCGCATTTGGCAGATCAAAGACGATTCTAGGTGGATTACTCAAGGTGAAACTGATCGGTGCAGTTGTTAATGGCTGCGACAATTGCAGTTGCACATTCAACCGGCCCCCGGGCAAGGCAGTCACATCAACGGCTTGCAACCGGTTAGCAGAGGCCGGCAGTTCCGCTGCGATACCCCATGCTGGCGTCCCCAAGACTACCGACAAGAATGCCACGCGGGCTACAAGGTATGTTAATTTTTTCATCATTGATGTTCCTGCAATTCCAATGTTGTCATTTGCTGAGACCACTCACCGCTGACGGGGTCTTGAATCGTCTCTTTTACTTTTAATTCGTATTTCAATGTTTGACGGTTTTCTGTTAACGCCGTCACCACGCCAAATTTTTCACCCAGATGCGACCCTGGCTTCACTTGGTACACCATGTTGTCCGGCGTTTGTATGGTGGCAAAGATGCTATTTTTTTTGCTCAACACACCCACAAACTTGAGGTTTTCCAACGGATAGGCCTCTAATGGCTCTTTGGGGCGATTCAAGTCAGGCTGGTTAGTGTTTTGCACCGTCGCTTTGCGAGGCACAAAAGGGTCATGTAACACACCATCCGCGTTGTATTGCTTAGGGGAAAATCCTTGCACTTCCGGCAAGGGTTCTACCGGGGCCACCGTGATCTGGTCTGCCTCATTCATAAACTCCGTCAAATCGCTATCTTGTGAGCCACCGCAGGCTGTCAGCAATAGCATTGGAATCAGGGGAAACAAGGACTGTTTATGCATTATTTTTTTCCTGCCTTGCTCTCTTGAGCCTTACGTGCAGCGACTTCGTCTGCATCCAGATAACGGTAGGTTTTTGCGACAGCCTCCATCACCAGCATATCCTTATGCGGTTGCTTATCCTCTTTGCCGGCGGGCTGGATTTGCAGATTATGTAGCGTCACAATACGGGATAATTTGGCGACTTCAGTCACAAACGCCCCCAGTTCATGATAGTGACCAAGCACTTTAATATTGATGGGTTTCTCGGCGTAAAACTCGGCGAATATTTCGGGCATAGGCACAAAGCCTTCAAACGAAAGACCCTGGCTCAAGCCTGCCTGGTTAATATCTGTGAGCAAGCGATCCATCTCGGATTTATCCGGCAGCTGTTTTAGCAAAGTACCAAAGGTGCGCTGGATATCCACAACCTGCTGCTCATAAGACCTGATCCTCACCGCTTGTATTTTTTTAGCCATGTACTCATCGCGCAACCCTTGCTCTTTTTCCTTTTCGGCTTTCAGTTCCTTGAGATTAGGGCTGAGCAGAAATACATAGCCTAGCACCAGCAGCGCTGCGGCCAGAATCGAGAGCAATACCGCTTTCATTGGCATCGGCAGATTGCCGGCCGTTTTGAGGTCAATATTATTAAAATCAGAAAGTTGCATACTTGGTTATCCTTTGGCCGGCACGGACTTCTTGGCAGGGTCTTCTTCAGCGACTTCACGCTTCAAGGACACGCGCAACACAAATTCATATTCCTTAACGCCCTGGACATTGGTATTGGCCTTGATCTCCACCAGGTTGGGGCTATGCATAATGGCCGAGTCACTGAGGTTATGTACCAATGTGGCGATTCGGGTGTTGGTATCTGCCACACCCTTAAGCTCAATCTCATCTTCGAGTTGCTTGACGCTTTTAAGAAAAATGCCTTCTGGCAACTGCTTGGCCAGTTCATCAAGAATCAATACCGCCTGATTACGGTCACTCTGCAAACCTTCTACAATCTGCTTGCGCTCCAGCACATGCTTGATTTGCTCTTTCAAGGTGCCAATCACTGCAATCTCTTTATCCAGACGAACCATTTCATCCTGCAAGCGCTGGTTACGTGCCTGTTGTGCCTGGATTTTGTTATGGATATAGCTCCAGCTCACAAACAGGATGGCCGCCGCCGCAATTGCTACCAATGAAGCCATTAGTCCAAATTCGCGCTGGCGCTCGGCACGTCTGATTTGCCGATGCGGCAACAGGTTGACTTTAATCATGCGTCCACCCCTCGCAGGGCCAAGCCACAGGCAATCATCAGTGCAGGTGCATCTGTTTCCAGCTGGGAGGGTTTGATTTTCTGGGCGAGTGTCATCCCCTGAAAGGTATTGGCCACCAGGGTATGTACACCGGCTTTTTGTTCGATGAGGGCAGCCAGGCCCTCGGTGGCTGCGACCCCGCCGGCCAGCAAGATATGGTCAACCTTGTTGTACTGTGTAGAGTTGGTAAAGAAAGAGACGGCACGTGATGCTTCTCCTGCGAGGTTTTGCAAGAAAGGCTGCAGAACCTCTTGATCATAAGAATCTGGCAAGCCGCCCTGTCGTTTGGCAATTTCGCTTTCTTCAGGCGAAAGCCCGAACCGGCGCTGGATTTCCTGCGACAACATTGCACCACCAAACGCTTGCTCGCGGGAATACACAGAATGCGTGCCTACCATGACATTGACGTGCGTGACATGCGCACCGATATCAAGAATCATGGTGATGGTTTTCTTGCTATAGTTGGGCAACTGTTTCAGAATCTGGCGATAGGCTGTCTCTGTTGCATACGCTTCCACGTCCATAATGCTGACTTTAAGGCCAGCTTCTTCCGCGACGGCCACGCGGTCCTCGATTTTCTCTTTCTTGGCCGCAACAATCAGTACCTCTACTTCATCGGTACTCTTGCCCATCGGGCCCAGCACCTGAAAGTCGAGATTCATTTCTTCGAGTGGGAACGGAATATACTGGTTAGCCTCGGACTCGACTTGCAACTCCATGTCCTCTTCGCGCAAACCGGCAGGCATGATGACACGTTTAGAAATGACCGATGCCGTGGGCAAGGCCAACACGACCTGACGTGCGCGCGTTCCCAGCAATCGCCAGGCTGAGCGTAGCGTATCCGCCACCTGCGCGAGGTCATTAATATTGCCATCACTGATCACCCCTTTGGGCAGGGTCACGTTAGCATAGCCATCCAGCCGGAATTGCTGCTTGCCGACAGCACTCAACTCCACCATCTTGACGGCGGTTGCACTGACATCCACACCAATAAAACTGGTTTTTTTGCGTTGTAAAAAGCCCGGACTCAACGGTATTACCCTTTTGAAGTATTTAAATCCCCGTGGGGGCATGCATCAACCATGCCAACTCACGTTTTTGAATGGTGAAACAGCAAATTCTCTAGCCATGCGAAGGTCGGAAGAATGCTGATTATTTGCATGATTCCATAATTAACTGCCAATGAATCAGCAAAAAAAGATTACAATTCATGGGTAATTCTCACGATGGCAGCAAGAAGCATGAATTCAAGAAACTGGTTGCAGTCCCTTCTTTTTCTCTCCATTACCGGCAGCCTGATTGCCGCCGCCCTGCTGGTGTTGGTGATCAGTATTCTCTATCCGTCATTGCCATCACTCGATGCGCTGACGGACTACCACCCCAAACTACCGTTGCGTATTTATGATGCCCAAGGCGGGCTGATTGCCGAGTTTGGCCAGGAACGCCGCGCCTTTGTACCCATTGAACAAACCCCCAAAGTCATGAAAGAAGCCATTCTGGCGATTGAAGACCGGCGCTTTTACCAACATAACGGCATTGATACCACTGGGATCCTGCGCGCCATCCGTAACAATCTGACCGGACGCGGCCATGAAGGCGCCAGTACGATCACCATGCAGGTGGCCAAGAACTTTTTCAGTGGTCCGGATGCACCGCGTAACATCTGGACCAAGATCAAAGAGGCCATGCTGGCGATCAAGATTGAAAACACCATCAGCAAGGACAAAATCCTGGAGCTTTACCTGAACCAGATTTACCTGGGCGAACGCGCCTATGGCTTTGCCACTGCCTCCAAGACGTATTTCGATAAGGACCTGAAGCAGATTAACCTGGCTGAGGCTGCCCTGCTGGCCGGCCTGCCAAAAGCGCCCAGCAAATACGATCCCTATATTCATCCAGACTACGCGATTAAGCGCCAGCATGAAGTCCTGCGTGATATGCACCGCTACGGCATGATTACGGACCGCGAGCTGGAACAGGCGATGAACACCCCATTAAAATTCCAGTCGTCCAGGCAACAGATACAAGCCTTGGGCAGCGAATACGTTGCCGAAATCGTCAGGGCTACCTTGTATAAACGCTATGGTGAAAAAGCGTATACCAGTGGGTTGCGCGTCTACACGACGATTAACAGCAAACATCAGGCGGCAGCTAATAACGCGGTGATCCAGGGCATTATCAATTTTGAATTGCGGCATGGATTCCGGGGGGCAGAGCAAGTCATTTCATTGCCAGCAGGCAAATTGAAGGCCAGTGAAGTCAGCGAATTACTGCGTGATTTTGTCACTTACAACCAGTTTGTGCCCGCCTTGGTCACCAAGGTTGAGCCCAACCTGCTCACTTTGGTCACTAAGCGTGGCACTGTCCTCAAATTGCAGGATAAAGCAATCCTGCTGGTGAAAAACCACATGCCACCAGCCAAGCGCACACCGCTGTCATTGGTGCCGGGTGCGGTTATCCGCGTTTATCAGCAAGGTGACAACTGGATGGTGGTACAGTTACCTCAGGTCGAAAGTGGTTTTATGGCCCTCAACCCGGAAACCGGGCAAGTACAGGCCTTAATTGGTGGCTTCAGTTTCCAGCGCAACAAATACAACCACGTTACCCAGGGTCGTCGCCAGCCAGGATCAAGCTTCAAGCCATTTATTTACTCGGCTGCGCTTGAAAAAGGATACAGTCCAGCCAGCGTGTTTGAAGATGCGCCCATCAGCTTTTCCTCAACTGAGACCGGCAGCAACAGTACTTGGGAACCGCGTAATTATGACGAAAAATATGCAGGCCCCATGCGCTTGCGCGAGGCATTGGCACAGTCAAAAAATACCATTTCCATCCGCTTGATGAATGCCATCGGCGCCCGTTATGCCCAGAACTATCTCCGCAGGTTCGGCTTCGACCCTAAAGATCATCCGGCTTACCTTTCCACCGCATTAGGTGCTGGCTCAACCTCCGTCTGGCAAATGGCAGCCGGATATGCGACCTTTGCCAATAGTGGCTACAGGGTACATCCTTACCTGATTGAAAAGATTGTGGATAGCCGAGGCAAGGTGATCCAAGCGGTTCAAGCCGGTAAACATGTTTCGCAAGAGCGGGTCATCGACCAGCGCAATGCCTTTATCATCACCACCATGTTGCAAGACGTGGTGCGGGACGGCACAGCCCGGGCAGCGCTTTCTTTGCGTCGCCCTGATATTGCCGGCAAGACCGGTACCACCAATGACCAGTTTGATGCGTGGTTTGCCGGGTATCACCCGAAAGAGGTCGCTGTCGCTTGGGTGGGTTATGACAATCCACGTAACCTGGGCCGCGGTGAAACTGGCGGTCGTGCCGCATTACCGATCTGGATCAGTTATATGCAGCAAACACTGCCTGGTTTGCCGGTTTACCAGTACAAGGTACCGGATGGCGTATTACAACTGAAAGTGGACGCCTATACGGGGGCACAAGTCGGCGAAGATGATACCGGCATTTATGAATATTTTTACGAAGAACACTTGCCACAATCAACCCCAGAGAATCTGCCTGGCCTGTTTGACCCAGAAGGTGAACAAGCCCCGGCAGATGATGAGCCTTCCTTCCTGGAACGGCTCATTGGTGAGCATAGTGGTGGAGGCAATGATGACAAAAAGCTGCCCTCGAATCCGGCCGCTAAATTGCTGAGCCCTAACTAAGACACTTTAAATTGCGAGGGCCACGGTATGTTTGACGAATTTCCAAGTGACCTGCGGCAAGAAATCGCGCAGTCCGCAGCCCGCCTGATGTTTGAAGAAGGCATCAGTGATTATGCCCGTGCCAAGCGCAAAGCCATCAAAGCAATGGGGATCACGCAGGATGCGCCGTTGCCCACCAACGGCGAAATTGATGCGGCTTTACGTGAGTACCATGCGCTTTATGCAGACGAAACCGACGCCGCCCACCTGTTGGAGTTACGTCAGGCCGCACTACACACGATGCGTTTACTGCAGAAATTTCAGCCTTTCCTGACAGGTGCTGTCATGGAGGGCACCGCCGGGCCACACACCGATACCGAAATCCATGTGTTTGCCGAAAGCGCTAAAGAACTGGAAATCTACCTGCTTAACCAGAACATTCCCTACCGCCTTGACGAGCAGCAGTACCGCATGTCCGACCGTCCGAGCAAACAAAAACACGAACTGCTACGCAAACGCGTACCAGTGGTGCTGGTAGAAACACGTTATGGCACGCAGCGCATCAGTATTTTCGAGACTGACGACCTGCGTACAGCACCGCGCAAACATGGCGAAAAAGCGGGCATCCACCGCATGACGCTAGCGCAGGTGGAAACCCTGCTTAAACCTGGCATCACGGAATAGCTTGAGGCGCAGCGGTAGTACTAGCCGCAGCCTAATGGTTACAGCGCCATATTCAGGCTGCAGACACTTAGGGAATATCACTTGAGTTATACCGGTTGCAAACGCCCTACTGCATACTAATCTGCGTATAACCTAACACTGTCCCGGTGGCAAAAGTTAAATCTATCAGTGCAACCTGATAGTCATTAATGGCGCGGATTTCCTTGATTTGCGCCTCGCCCAGCCGGGTCAGCGTTTCCAGCACTTCTGTCATGGTACGTAAGCCTTCATTAAACTGCTTGAGCTCTGCTTCGTAGTTATACCCCGCAATCATCACCTGCTGGCGTGCCGCCAGGATGCGTTGCCAGTTTTGCTCCATTTTATCCAGTGCATCGTGGATTTCGCGTTTGACGGTCAGGGTTTGCAACGTTTTATTTGTCAGGCGTTGCATGCGCTGGGCAATCGCTTTATCCAGCTTGGCTTTACGCGCCTCATTGCTAACCGGCATTTCAAACTTAAGCCCGATAGACCAGTCATTGTATTGTCCATTCAGCAAGTCCTGGCCGATATTGCCCAGCCGGTTGGCCGAACTGGAAAGTGCCCCATATTGGTAATCCAGCGTGAACATGGGCAGGGTCTGGTTTTGCAGATAATCAATCTGTAATTGATCTGCGCTCAGCCTGAGTTCCTGCTCCAGCAATTCGATCCGGCTATCCAATGCATCTTTAAGCAGTTTTTCCCGGTCAAATTCAAATTTAACCAGGTTTGGCGTCGTTGAAGGCACCCAGGGCGAGTTACTTGTGCCTTGTTCCGGAAGCTCATTGAGTAAAAACTGTAACTGCCGTTGTGCCAGTTTGAGGTTGGTTTCAGCAATAATCAGCGCTTCCATGCGGTCCGCCACGCCAATTTCTGCACGATTCACTTCAATCGCGGCCGTCAGGCCTTCCTGCACGCGGCGTTTGACCATGGCCAGGTTCTGGCTGGCATATTCATACTGGTTGCGGCGGACATCCAGTGCTGCCCATGCCTCGTATAAATCCCAGTAGGCTTTATCCACCAGGGTAACAATACGGATGCTCTGCAAACGTGTTCTTAGTTGCGCGCTGTCCTGGTCAAGTGCTGCAATGCGGATACTGGCCTCGTTGACCTGACGCCCGGCATTACGCAACAAAGGCTGGCTGAACGAAAAACGCAAAGCACTACGATATTGATCGCTGGCCAGGCTACCCTTGCTCTCGTAATTTTCCAGTGGTGCGCTCAGGGTGATGTTGCCACCGGTTCTCAATGGCACTTTAATCCCGGTTTCCAACTCCCAGAATTCTTTTTTTTGCTCGGCCGGATTGAGCTTGACCAGCTCACCATCGAGCGCGGTGTTGTCAGATTTGAATATCACCTTGTCACCTGACATGGCGGGTAAATCTTTCTGGCCATATTTGGCGTAAGCAAAAATCACCTGGTCAAACTTGGCTTGCTCCTCGCGCAATGATTGTGCAGCAATGGTCGGATCCATTTTGGCCACTTGCAGGTTAAGGTTGTTTTGCAAGGCTTTTTGCCTGACGTCTGCAATACTCAATTGCGCTCCCTGCTTGGGCGCATTGCTCAACATATTGACAGTTTCTGGCGATTCGAAAGGTTGCAATGCACTTTTCAAGTCTATGGTGACAGCTTTGCTACGCTGGTGTTGCTGGTGCTTGACCGCATCATGCAATGGCACACCAGCCCCTTTGGCATAAGGCTCTAGCGCTCGGCCTTCTGTATTCTGCAAGCGCTGACGGGCACGACTGTCATTGAGCGCGTCATCCGCCGAGGCAGATACCATGCCTAGGATGCCCGCCAGACTACAGATGGCAAGCGCGAATCTTTGGAAACTCATTTTGTCACTCCGGAACCGCCGCTGATATTAAGCGGCGTCGGCTCGGGTGGAATTCTGGGGGGGAAGCCATTTAGCAACCGCCACAACTCATAACCAATGGTCACTTTCTGCAACAATACCCAGCCTTTTGCGCTAATGCCCTGGCGCAAGAACCTGGCCTCAGGCCAGGCAGGGGTGCCTTCCTGATGCACCACCATGATTCTGAAATGGCCTGTGCCATTATCCGTCGGGTCGACAAAAGCGATCTTGCCCTCAAAGGTACCCACACCGACTTGCGCCCACCCTGGCACCTGAATGGCAGGCCATCCTTCAAACTCAAGGCGCACGGTGCTATCCCGCGTAATCAGCGGTGCATCGCGACCATCAACCCATAACTCGACGGCGCGTTGTGAGGTATGCGGCACAATAATCAGGAGCGGATCGCCTTGCTTGATGATCTGCGATTGGGAATTGACTGGCAAACGGAAAATTGTACCGTCGCGCGGGGCGATGATTTTTTGCATGTTTTGCCGCGCCAGTGAAATCTCTGAGGTATGCAGGCTATTTTCGGCATCTGAGACTTCACCTTTAATTTTGTTGATATTAGCCGTCACCGAGTCCAGGTAAGCTTGCGTATCGGCACGCACCTGGCGAATTTCCGCCTGCGCCGACTGCGCTTCGGCCATCGCGGATTCCAATTGCGCCTGAGCACTGTTCAGGTTACGGCTGGCAATAGTATGGTCGCGCTCAGCCACTTCGGTATCCCGCTTTGAAACCAGTCCATCGCCCAGCAGGCGCTGCATGCGTTTGACCTGCAGGGTAGCCGCATCCAGGGTCGCCTGCGCCGAGTTCACGGCCTCCTGTGCACTACGAATTTTCTGGTTGGCGACATCCAGTTTATATTGGGCTGCGGTGATTTTGGCATCGCGGCCCGCCGCCAGGTTGTCGCGCTGCACAGTGTAAGCCGATAATTCGCTTTGTTTGGAAGCAAGCTTGTCTTCCAGATTATCGCGCTGTGCTTGCAGGCGTTGACGGAAGTTAGGGTCAGTATCGCTGATTTCAAGCAATACATCGCCCTGTTTGACTTGTGAACCCTCTTGCACATACCAGTGCTGAATCAGCCCGCTGACAGGCGCATCCACCGTTTGCACCCGCTCGGAGGGCGAGTAGGCAGTCACCTTGCCCAAGGCGGTCACGTTTTGTTGCCAGGGCAGGGGTAAAAATGCCAACGGCAACACGACCAGCAACCAACCCATGCGCCTGATCCAGACCCTTAATCGCTCGGGCGTTTGCACATCTTCCATCAGCATGGTTTCAACTGCTTTATTCATGCTGGCCTCCCGTGTGATCGGTCAGCGTCTTGCTTTGCAGGTTCACCACCTGCTGGCAGTGCTGCGCAATGTGTTGATAACGTGTCGTGATGAGCAGTATCCAATCTTGCTGTTGTCGTTTAAGCAACATTAGCACCTGATCGAGCTCGTGCTGTGACAGCTGGTCCAACAGGCTGTCTATGATTAATACATCCGGTTTTCCAAGCATAGCGCGGGCCAACATCAAACGTTGCAGTTGCGTATGCGTCATCGGTGCACCAAAGTCAGTCAATACCGTCTCTATGCCATTGGCCAACCTGCTGATTTCTTCCCATAACCCCAACACCTGCAGTACTTCGATCACGTCATCCAGCGCGATGTCTGGCCGTTGCAGCTTCAGGTTATCCAGAATGGAGCCATGCTGCCACTCGACTTTGTTTGCAACACCAATCCGATCACGCAAATGCGACAGGTCAAGCTGGCGTACGTCAACATCGTTGTAACTGACATGCCCCTGCACCGGCTGCCTCATGCCTGTGATCAACTCCAGCAAAGTGGTCTTGCCGCTGCCTAGCGCACCGATCACCGCCAAGCTTTGGCCACGGTGCAAGGTAAAGCTTATATTACTCACCAAAGCCGGTTGATCTGCATGCCTGAAAGTCAGCTGATTGACCTTAAGCGTCTTGTAGCCTTCCTCGCCTGCTTGATGATCGCCAGAGCGCTCTACTGGCAGGGTTTCCAGCACGCCCACCTTGTCTACGGCGGCAAGCAGGTCATAAAAATACTCCAGCTTGGTCACGAATCTCACAAACGCTGACAGCACACCAAAAATGATCAGCTCTGCCGCAACAAACTGGCCCAGGTTGATCTGGCCCTTAATCACAAGTGTACCCCCCAGAATCAGCATGCCGGTGCCTATCAGGGCATACAAGCTCACCGCGCCTATCAGTTGCATCATCAATACTTTAAAGTGTTTGTTCCGAACCACCAGGTAGCCTTCAGCAAGTTGCGCCGTATTGGCCGAATTGCGTTGTCTGGCACCATAGAATTTCGAAAGCCATTTATTCCGGGCGATGGTTTCCAGCCAGGCGGCCATTTCATACTTGGCCTTGGACTCTTTGATGGCAGTCTCTTCGGCAGGCTTACCCAGGCCAAAAACAATGCCCCACAACACGATCATCATGAGAATGACCAGAATCCCGAAATAAAGACTGTAAAAAAGCAGAACAATGCTACCAATCAAGCCTTGCAGCAAAGCGGTCAAACCTACTGTCAGCAAGGTCGCGACTGATTTCTGGACGGTTTGAATATCAAAATACCGGTTGACCAGTTCGACAGGATTGAATTGATCGTAAACTGAAATGTGGATTTGCTCGGTATTTTTTGCAATCTGCAGGCTATGCCGCACAAAAATCCGGCGCTGGATCATCTCAACCAGAAAGCTCTCAATGACATAAATTGCGCCTGACAGTGCCAGCAAACAAAACAGGATGACGCCGACCACATAGAGTGGCTGCAAGACTCCTCCCATGGTGACGATATTGACCATGGTCTGTACTGCCACGGGCGTTGCAATGCCAAGGACACCATATGCCGCTGTTAAATAAAACAGCAGAAAAATATCCTGTTTTTCAAACGAAAGTAACTTAACGACTCTTTGAAAAGGCGTGAGAGATGCTGGTTGAATGTTTGCCATGATAAGAATTGTTGTTAATTAGGCCCTGTGGATGGATAACTTGAGTTTATATTAGTTCCCCAAAAAAAAACGGCTCAATAAGAGCCGTTTTCTTATATCACACAAGTGTTACAGGCTGTAAGCACGCTCACCATGTTCTGTCGTGTCCAGGCCTTCACGCTCGTATTCTTCACTCACGCGCAGACCAACCACAGCATCTACGACTTTATAAAGAATCACACTCACGATACCAGTCCAGATCAATGTCACGACAACAGCGATGATTTGAGTGGTCACTTGTCCACCCATGGTCACGCCTTCGGCATAACCCACACCACCCAGGCCAGGTGCCATCAGTACACCCGTACCCACCGCACCCCAGATACCTGCCAGGCCGTGTACACCGAATACATCCAGCGAATCATCATAGCCCAAGGCTGATTTCAGTTTAGTCACACCCCACAGGCTGATAAAGCTTGCTGTAAAGCCCAGGATGATGGAACCCATAGGACCGATGAAACCACATGCAGGCGTAATCGCTACCAAACCGGCAACCGCACCGGATGCAGCACCCAGCATGCTAGGCTTGCCACGGAACAACCATTCGGCAAAGATCCAGCCCAATACTGCAGCAGCCGTTGCCAATTGTGTATTGATCAGCACCATGCCTGCTGTTGCATCTGCAGCCAATTCACTGCCCACGTTGAAACCGAACCAGCCCACCCACAGCAATGAGGCACCAATCATGGTCATCACCAGGTTGTGCGGAGGCATCGCTTCCTTACCGTAACCAATACGTTTGCCCAGCATGATGGCACCGACCAATGCTGCCACCCCTGCGTTGATATGCACGACAGTACCACCGGCAAAGTCTTTGGCACCCAACTCTGCCAGGTAACCACCGCCCCAAACCATGTGTGCGATTGGGATGTAGGCAAAAGTCACCCACAATGCCGCGAACAGCAATACGGCTGAAAATTTCATACGCTCAGCAAAACCACCCACAATCAGGCCTGGTGTAATTGCAGCAAAAGTCAACTGGAAAGTCAGGAAAACATATTCGGGAATACTGCCAGATAAACTATCTGGTGTAATGCCTGCCAGAAACGCCTTGCTCAAGCCGCCAACGATCATGTTGCCTTCGCTAAACGCCATACTATAGCCGTAAGCCGCCCACAGTACTGACACCAGCGAGAACACCACAAATACTTGCATCAGCACGGAAAGCATATTTTTCTGGCGTACCAACCCACCGTAAAACAAAGCCAGGCCTGGGATGGTCATCAAAATCACTAACACGGTTGCCACAATCATAAATGCAGTATTGCCCACATCCAGTGTTGGCGCTGCTTCAGCTGCAGCCGGTGCCTCTTCAGCCGGGGCAGCAGCAGGTGCTTCAGCCGCAGGTGCCGCTTCTGGCGCGACAGTTTCTTCAACAGTGATGGTTTCTGTCACTGTTTCTTCAGCATAACTCACAGGGGTTGCCGCCAGGCCCATCAAAGCGACCAGCGATAACATGGAAAGAATTTTCTTCATAGCTGAAGCCCTTTCTTATAGCGCATCCGGACCGGTTTCGCCGGTACGTATACGGTAAACTTGTTCCAGATCGAAGACAAATACTTTGCCATCACCGATTTTGCCAGTGGCTGCCGCTTTTTCGATTGCGTCCACTACCTGATCAAGCATGTCATCCTTGATCGCCACTTCGAGCTTCACTTTAGGCAAAAAGTCTACGACATATTCCGCACCACGATATAACTCGGTATGCCCCTTTTGACGGCCAAAACCTTTGACCTCAGTGACTGTGATGCCTTGTACGCCAATGTTGGACAAAGCCTCACGCACTTCATCAAGCTTGAACGGCTTGATTATTGCGGATACAAATTTCATTTGCTTCTCCCGTTGTTAACTCTGGCGGGCAACACGCCCGCCAGATCTAAACTACTTACTTTTTCACTATACCTTAGAAAGTACGGCCCAGTGTCAATACAAAACGACCGTCGTTCAAGTCTTTAGTCTCTGTTGTACCGTTGATGGAGCGGCTAAAGCTTGTGCCGCCGTAGCCACCACCCCAGTATCTATCATTGCTTGCTTCAACCCAATACAAGCCAGCATTCCAACCTTCAGACTTACCAATGCTAAAGGCTTTGCTTAAACCCAATTTCCAGTCCGTATAGTCAGGATTAGTTTCATAAGTACCTGGAGCACCGTTGGCAGTTGGGAAACCAGAAGCCTGCAATTTGCCTGCCACGTTCATGCGGCCAACGTGAGCAATTAACGTTAAATCCCACCATGGCAATGGATAGGCCGCGTTCAGTTCAAAGTATGTAGAGCCTTTTGTACTACCATCCCATCCAGTTTCTTTCTCAGCACCAAACCAGTCGGTTAAAGAATAAGATACCTTGGCGCTGATCCAGTCATATGACAAACCAAAGTTCAACTCGGTAGTATCCCATTTACCACCAGATTTCTTGCCTTGGTCTGCAGTCAATCCATCATATTTTTTCCAAGAACCACCCGGATACATGTATGAGTAAATGCCAACGGTATAGCCTAACTTTTCCACAGCTGGAATACTACCGTTATAGCCCGCATAAACGTCAATTTCAGTGTTTGCATCAGGATATGTGTTTGGTGTCACACCAGAACCCCAGATACCAGCATAAAAGCCGCTGGAATGCGTAATGTCCACACCACCTTGTACGGTAGGTTTGTGCCATGTTTGTGACAAACCACGGAAGTAGTAATCAGAAACAAAGCCGATATTTGCAGTGGCATCCCAACTTGAAGCTTCTTCTTTAGCCTCTTCAGCTGCGTATGAAACTTGTGCAAAAGATAATGCACTCAATACTGCTGTGAGCAAAATAGATTGACGCATTTTATAAGTCCTCTCTCTGTGAAATCTTTGATTAAGTTGTTGTAAACGAGAATGAAACAACAACAACCACAAAGCAAAGCATGTGCCAAATTATAAATAATATAATAATCAATTATTTAAAATACATTTATAAACTAAAATATTAAATTAATTATTTAATAAATTGTTTTTTATTAATTTATCTCTTAAACATATGGACGCAACCACCCTTTTTACTCACTGATAATGCTAAAATAGCCAGTAAAGGAGCCTTCACCATGCTAATTTCAAATGAAAAAATTCAGGAATTATCTTTAAAAATCAAACAACTAATCGAATCAAGCCCCATTTCAGAGCTAAATAACAACTTGCATGCACTAATTCAGGGCGCACTCACCAAAATGGAACTTGTTTCGCGTGAAGAATTCGATATCCAATCTGCATTATTAGCACGCACGCAAGAGCAATTAAAACGTCTTGAAGAAAAAATCAGCCAGCTTGAAGAAGGGCAGGCATCCAGAAAGTAAAAATTAATTTACAATTGTTAGCATTCCATTATTGAGGAGTGCGCTATGAGTCTGGCGGTGTTATACAGTCGCGCGTTAAGCGGCATGGAGGCGCCAGAAGTGGTGGTAGAAGTCCACTTGGCGAATGGACTACCCAGCTTTACGATTGTTGGCCTGCCAGAAACCGAGGTCAAAGAAAGCAAGGATCGGGTGCGGGCGGCCATTCAGACTGCCCAATTCGAATTCCCTGCCCGCCGTATCACTGTTAACCTTGCCCCCGCTGATTTACCGAAAGAAGGGGGGCGTTATGACTTGCCGATTGCGCTCGGTATTTTAGCTGCCTCTGGTCAGCTTCCCAAAAAAGCCCTGGCGGGTTATGTCATCGCTGGTGAGTTGGCATTGACGGGGGCGTTGCGACCCATACGCGGGGCGCTCGCCATGACCTATCAATTGCTGCAAGATCAAACAAATAAAAGAGCCGCCATCCTGCCCCAAGAAAGTGCATATGAAGCCAGTTTGGTAGAGGGCTGCACCATTTTTGCTGCGGATAGTTTGCTGGCAGTCTGCGCGCATCTTTCTGACAAACAGGCGCTTTCTGTACACCCAAAGGTGACTCCGATTGAACACGCAGCCCTTGCAGATTACGAGGAAGTAAAGGGGCAGCTGCGTGCCAAGCGTGCCTTGGAAATTGCAGCCGCAGGGCAACACAGTCTATTAATGAGTGGTCCGCCAGGCACAGGCAAAAGTATGCTGGCACAGCGATTTGTCGGCATCTTGCCAGAGATGTCAACACAAGAGGCCCTTGAAAGCGCAGCCATCCTCTCCCTGAGCGGCCAGTTTCCTGCCGCACACTGGAAAAAACGGCCATTCAGAGCGCCACATCACACGGCTTCCGCGGTCGCCCTGGTAGGAGGAGGCAGTGTGCCGCGCCCCGGAGAAATCAGCCTGGCTCATCACGGCGTGCTGTTTCTTGATGAGCAGGGGATTTAACTTTCTGCTTACAATTGTCTATTCTCATTTAAGTTATTTACTACAATGGGTTATTACAATAAATCTGCAGGAAAATTTTAGACAATGATCCAAATCTCACGTGCTACAACGGAGTATCCATTTAGAAATATCGATCTGGCAGTGTTGGATCTCTTTAATGCTTCAAGGGAAACATTTATTCCTAGCGACCAAGATGTTTGTACACCCGTATTGAGGATGTTTGAATGCTTTTTACAAGTATCAAACTACAAACTAGATCTTGAGATAATGCGAAGCACGAGGTTTGTGGATATTTGCACCTTATATGTCGGAGCCATATATTCCAACAATTTTATTCTGTCGTCTCAAACCAATAAATACACGCTAACAAAAACATTTCTGAAGCTAACTCTTCACTTGGCATCAAATTTTGGGGCGCATCCACTTCCAGCGATTCGATTGGCGACTTTTGCAACCTCAGATGAAGTAAACGAGCTCATCAATAAGTTTGAGGCTCTAAAGTTAGACGATGAAAAATTGTGGCTTTGGAGGGGTTGGTCTTGTAAAAATCGTATGGGGAAAACTCACTGGCCAGCCCTTTACCCTATCTATGAAAGACTTGGACGAAGCTTCACAGAAAAACTCCATCTAGCCTGTATTGAGTATCTCGCACCTAGAAATGACACTCGCGTTCCATGCATTCGCACTTTAGCTAAGTTCATTAGTGAGTATCCAAATCATTTAGATGAAAATATGTTCCAGGACGCAGCGTTCGTCAAGAAGTTTTGGTTAGAGTTGTATGTCTACTTTATGAGAACCGGTTATGCGAACGGCTCAAAAATTCAAACCTTAGAGGCACAATGGAGTTATCACTTCATCAATTTTGTTGAAGGGTATTTAATTCCATCCGGCTTGTTCACTGAAACCTGGGGCAACCTTCCTAGATCTCCGATCAAATCAACATCCCCAGCTCAAACGCATGTCAGATCTAATGAAGATGGTGTATTAATAAAAGAAAAACTTATAACGGACATTCCTTTAGAGTGCTCAGACGAAGAGGCGTTGCATCTTCTATTTAACCAGATTCAATCAGATGTAGATACTGTAATCAATTGGGCGAAAAATGAAATCAAAAGCTCATGGGCCCGATACCAGTTCAAGAAATTGATCGAGGTAAAAGGTATTCCTCTTAAAGCAGGAACAATCAACGGAAAAAATAATGGAAATCGATGGGCAAAAGATAGAAATAACCCTGACCACTTGGCTAATGCCGCTGCGACTCTTTTGAATTTTGGTCATATCGCGGACTCCTATACCGCTTTGTTGCTAATGCCGAAACCGTTGACCCAAACAGCTTATGAATTAGCCCTACCATTTAAAGGCGCGTTAATCCCCCACTGCACGTTGTTAGTAGCATACCACCCACAAATAACACCATCATTTCTGGAAAACTTTGAACTATATGATAAGAATAATAATTTAACTGGTTTTGTAAAGTTTGATAACGGCTACAAACTAATAAGTCACAAAAGAAGAAAAGGCTCAGATATTTCTCAACAAACTATTGTTCTGAACGAAACTACAACTGAAGTCGTTCAACAAATCATCGCTCTAACTTCTTCAATTCGTGATTTTTTGCAAAAAAATGGAGATGACAATTGGCGTTACTTGTTACTGACTTGTAAACAAGGCTTCTCCTATCCAACACGAATAAAATACCTGTCCAGTGAGGTCTCATACTATCTTACTAAAAAAAGTTTAGCCCGGTCGTTAGAATCGACTACCACTATGAGTAAGCTGGAAAGTGAGAAATTTTCTCAGAGATTCAGCCTAACGACACTGAGAGCAAGTTGCGGTGTACTGGTTTATATCAATACCAGAAGTATTAAGGAAATGTCTGAAGCGTTAGGCCACACCAAATTGGACATAGATCTTATCAAGAGATATCTACCTGACCCTATATTGAGATTTTTTCAGGACAGGTGGATTCGAATATTCCAGACGGCAATTGTCGTCGTAGCTTTGAAAGACAGTAAATACTTAATTGAAGCCAGTGGGTTCTCCAATATAAATGAATTAGACAGATTTCTACATACGCACGCAATTAACTTTCCATTTGCACAAAAATTTGAACACAACACAGAAATAAGTGAATCTCTTACAACGTCTAAGGATGAGGTCGTTTTTGGAATCAACACCAGATTACTGACTCTACTAGTTAGCCTTCAATTAGCAGTTGAAAGCTCAAAACGCACTGTTCATGAAAAAGCAAAGTATTGGGCAGAGGTAACTAAACACTTAATTGCACACATAGATTCTATAAAGCTTTACCGCCCCGATATTCACTCGCAATTAGGACAAGCGCAAATCCATGCGGATCCTGTGAAAATGGAGCATTTAATTTATGGTTAGTTTTGAATCCCTGCCAGAAGAATTAGGTTATTTAAAATTTCTTTTTGCCGATAGGAATGCCGAGTATCGACAATGTAAATGGCTTTCCAATCCTTTTGAGGATGAAATATGGACCTTTACTTTCGGCAAATGGAACTCTCTATCAATAGACTTTCGTGTGAAACTCGAAGATGGAAGTCTTCTAACGGATACTTCAAATAGAGAACTACTAGAAACTTTTAAGTGCTGGTTCTGTATTCAAACCCATTTTGATGTCACTGGAGGTTACTTTTACACAGAACCAACAGCCAATGAATCAATACGTCGCGTAGCATCTTTAATTGATTATTTTCTACTACACGCACCACACTTTCAGTTATCAAAGTTTGGTTTAACTAACGTTACTGAAAATGACATCATTAACTTGATGCAAGCCCTCGCCTCATCCAGAGAGATAGTAAATAGTATTTATCGATGGCCCGAAATGTTAACGGGGTATTTAAGAAAGGAAATAAAAAAAATCGAAATTGAGTTTTTGAATGAAATAATCTTAGAACATTCTTTTTTATCTGAAAATATTCCCGATGAAAGTGATCGGATGCTTTCTTTGAGTCACGAAGAAATTACGCTTGCTCGAGCCATGCTATGGCATAAAGGTTACTACAGACCCTACTTCCGAAGCACATCTAGCACTGAAACCTTCCGATTTGCACTTAATACAAATAAGCTTGCCCCTCTGGTTTATCCGAACACGTTAAGAGGCTATACCAAAAAACCTCAACCAGCTGAACTGCTACTCGCGCCTTCGCATAAATACTCACAAGAATATAAACGAGCTTCCGTAAAACACTCTGAATTGGATATACAAAGTGATTCTGAGTGGAGAGAATATAGAAAAACACTTAGATCTCTAGGGCACTTAAGTGAAATTGGTTTGAAAGTACCGATTTTTGCTTTGAGTACTACCAGGACCTTACTCAGTCCTGAATCAGCCATCCTGAAATCAAGGGTCCGATTTAAAACCCTTTCTCATCAATTAGTCTTAGACGCACTTAAAAATGCGATTGAATTCTCCATGGATTATGGAGAAGACATCCTTAAAAGTGCATTGAATGTAATAGAGGCTGCGCAAAAAGCTAATTTAAGCTGCGTATCGTTCACAAAAGAATTCGACATAAATCCATTTCTGACGCCGAAAATTCGGGAAATTGGAGTAAAGGTATGGCACCTTGGATTTCATATGAACAATGAGCTTCAGACGACTAACCTTTTTGATACCAATCGTGCATCCTCTCAAGACTACTTTAATCGTCTTCGCAATAATGAAGGTTTATATGACCTTGTTCGAGTGCTATTTGGTGCAATTCAAATCTGTATAGGAGCATTAATGGCAAGAAGGCAAAGTGAGTTAATGGATTTGCTCTCTGGTCATGCTCTCGATAAAAGTAGAACAAACTTAATTTTTCTCAATCGCAAATCAGATCATGGAGAAATGAGAGAAAAACTTGTTCGGCCAATACCTCCCATTGCAGTAAAACTAATTGAGTTAATTGAAGAATTTCACAAAGGTCTGAAAACAATCGGACTTGGTTCTGAAAAAATTCCGTTATTTTCTTATCCAGATGTCAGAACCGGCAAGCCAGTCATAATGGTAAGCCGGCTATTCAATGCCTCTATCGATATATTCTGTGACTATATACAGACTGCATTGAATGAGAAGGGGGAAAGGTATTACATTCGCCAGCATCAATTACGGAGATTTTTTGCAATGATGTTTTTTTGGGGTAACTCATTCGGCGGAATAGAATCACTACGTTGGTTTCTTGGGCACACAGATATAGAGCATGTGTATCACTACATTACAGAATCTACTCCTGGGTATATGTTACGAGCCACAAAAGCTCACTTTGGATCAGAAGTATTAAGAACAAATCCAAATCAGGAACCAGAATTAGCAGACATTACTGAAAAACATTTTGGAACCCGTGACTTTTCTGTACTTACAAGTGAAGAATTGGATGATTACATTGAGGATTTACTCACGGAAGGAAAAGTGAAAATAGAGCCTATTTTTTTTGAAGGGCCGGAAGGCAAGTCTTATCGAATAGCAATTAAGGTTTTGAATACTTTGAGTGAAGTTTATGAATAAACGTGTCGAAAAGAATCAGCTATCTCTACTTAAACTGTGCGATTTGTTACGTGACATAGTTTCAAACCCTCATTTATATGTTACCCATGCATCAATCAATAATGCTCTGTCCTCTCAGGGAGCACTTGCAAAATTTGTGGATGATATCAGGGGTATACATTCCTCATCAATTAACACTCAAAAACGAATTTCGGAAAACGTTCTTGAAGATGGGTATCAGACTTTAAATAAACTGCGTCTGGCGGCTCAACTATCAATTGAGCAGTTCAACTTAAGTAGTCAAATACCAAAGAAAGATACCAGAGCTGGGCTATTAGCCATCATTGAACAACTTAAAGCTGATAAGCAATCGCTAAAAGAAGAGATGCTCTTACTTACGATGGTTTTAGATAGGTCTTTACGACAGAGCGAACGTTATGCAAGCCAGGCAAACTCATCAATACAAGCACTTTGCAAAAAAGAGCATCGTGAGTTGTTGGACATTCTCAGTTCTAGGAAATACCCATTGGACACAAATGTGGTGAAATTCCCATGAAAACAAAATTCAAGCTTTATCACAATACGAGCTTGAACTTTGAGTTGCCATCTCATGTTGATATGCAAAGGCAAGTCATAACCACTGAAGCTTCAGACATACCTATGGTTTCTTGGCCAGATGGAAAATGGTGTTTTGAAGCAAATGCATATTTACTTGAGCTTTTCTACAGAGGTCTGTCTAGAAGAAACAGAGGAGGCTCTCTACTGGTTTACGCAACAAGCATAAGCCATCTTCTCAGATATTTGAATGAGAATAATATAAAACTCATTGAGCTTTCGGACAACCAGTTCTCTTTATTTATGCGCTTGCTGCAAGGTGAAACTCGACCAAATCAACCAGGGACATTTGTGAGAGATTCGAATTCCGTTATTGCAATAGGTCGGAAATGTCTGGACTTCCTCTTTTTTGTTGGAAAACTGTATCAGGATGATAGTTTTATCGGTCCGAAAGGACAAATTATAGCTATCCAAAAGGAATTTATTGCCAAGTCAAAAAGCACAAGCGCCATGTTTAGGAAAATTGTTCATAATTTCTGGCACCATCGATCCTTTCCCAACCCAAGCCCTAAAAACAAAAGACTTCCTATAAGTAATGAAAATATTGAAAAATTGAGAAACATTATTGCTCAATCAAGTTCATCTACGTTTCAGCTAAAACGTAGATACGTCATGTTGAAGCTTTTAGAAATTACGGGCGGAAGAAGATCCGAAATTGCAGCCTTGACATGCAAAAGCGTATACCAAGCATCAAAAACACAGTTATTAGAGGTCATTACAACTAAACGAAGAGGTAACACAGAGCACTTCCGATTAATTCCAATAGCACGTCATGACGTGGCATTTCTCATTGAGTTCATTGAAAAAAATCGCCGTGTAGTCATCAGAAAAACTTGCGGAAAAGAGAAAGACAGCGATTTACTTTTAATTAGTAAAATTACAGGTTATGGCCTGAAGGCAAATACCATCACACAGGAAATTGCAACTCTTTCAATTGCTGCAGGTATTCAGGAGAAATCGTGTCCCCATATGTTTAGACACAGATTCATAACGAAACTCTTTGTAGCGTTAATTGAACAACACCAATTCGAAAATCTTGATAGTTTTCGTAAAGCGTTATTGGATACAGAAAGCCTGAAACAAAAGGTTCAAGAGTGGACAGGACACAAAAATATTGCATCTTTAGACGGATATATCCACCTTGCTTTTGATGAAATCACAAACTTTGAAAAAACTTACAATGCAGTCAGAACTCAAAGTATCGTTCAATCAGCAAAAGGATCATTAACGCAAATAAAAACGGAATTAAAAAATGGAGTATCAGTTAATGAAATTTCAGAATCTCTTTTGAAATTAATTGAAGGATTAGAGGCAGACCTTTATCCAAGATAACCAATGGCTTCCATGAGTTCACGTATTCCGGATGCTTGATGTCGTCTGCAATTTAACCCAAGATCCAACATCAATATAAATCAACAACTTAAAAACAGTCTTGCAAAGCCTATTCCAAGCAATTTGCAACATAAGTTGAGATTTAGCAAATTTTTTGCAAACTAACTTGAGATTTAACCCTAGCAAACTAGCCCCCCACATCAGCAAACAAAGCCGGATTACTGCCTATCTATCTAGTCTTAACTCAGCAAGTCAAAAAAATAAAGGCCGCATAGATTTAAATTAGAGGTCAAGTAGACTCGAGGGTTGTATTAAAAATCACTTTAACAATAAGCCCTGCCGATTCAGGTTGTTTATTGATTAATAATATTTCAGCATGATGCTTGTGAGCGATCTCTTGAGCGATTGAAAGGCCGAGACCGGAACCTGATGCTTTGGGGTGTTGAGAGCGATAAAAACGTTCAAACACTTTGTTTATGTCCTCTGGATGGATACCGGGGCCAGAGTCTTCAATTTCTATTTCAATCGCATGATGCTGTGATCTGATTTGAATATTAATCAATCCATCTTCGGGGGAATAGTTGATTGCGTTTACTAAAAGATTATTGAATAGAATCTCAATTTCATCAGCAACTCCAAAAATATGAACATCATCAGAGTAAGTCATGCCAACATCCTGTCTTTTTGCCATGTAGATAGACCGAAGATCATTTAATACCCTTACGATAAGCGCATTCAAGTCTACTTTGCTAACTGATCCTGGTCGCGCATCAGGTTCGACCTTTGATAAGGTCAACAATTGGTCTACTAAACGTTCCATTCGAGTAAGACTGTCAAAAACACGCGGTAGTCGATCTTGCAGTTCTTTTTGATTGGCATGGCTCAATGAAGAGAGCTGTAGTCTCAAAGCGGCGACTGGTGTTCTGATTTCATGGGCTGCATCGCTGGTAAATCTTTTTCTGAGCGTAATAAATGCATTCGCATTTTTCATCCAAACATTTAAAGATCGAATGATTGGAATCAACTCCTTTGGCTGTTTATTTTCATTAAATAGATTCAGCTCATCCACATTTCTTTTGGCCATTTCTTCTGACATCACAGTCAGCGGCTTAAATGTTTTTTGAATGATTAACAACGTCACAATAATTAAAAAGGGCACCACCAGCAATTGGGGAATAATCAGCTTGATGGCTACATCTCGAATGGTTCGTTGGCGTAATTTATAGTCCTGAGCTACTACGCAAGTCAGTCCCTCTTGGCTTAAGATAAACATGCGCCAGCGTTTGTGATCTATCCATTCTGTAAATAGACCAGATTTGTCGGTTTTGGCTGCAAAGACGCCTCGATGCGATTGGTAAATAATCTGGTTATTTTGTTTAATCTGGATAAGATAATCTTGCTCTCCATGCAGCTTGGATTTTCTGAGTCCAGAAATGAAGTTCTGCTCGAGTGCCGCATTTCCAGCAAAATTCTCAATCATAGCCGATGCTAAATGCTCCATATTCGCGTCATATAGCTCCCCTAACTCGTCTTCTACGGAGTGATAGGATAAAAAAGAAAGCAGCCCAATAATGAAGACGATACCCAAAGAAAGATAAATAGTCAGTTCAAACTTAATAGAACGCATTTACTTTTCCTTTTTGTCAGGAAAGGCATAACCTATGCCTCGAACGGTCTGAATGATGTCCTGTCCAAATTTCTTGCGTATGTGGTGTACATGCACTTCAACCGCATTGCTGTCTATCTCTTCACCCCAGCCGTAGAGCTTTTCTTCCAATTGTGATTTGGAAAAAATCATGCCTGGCTGCGACATCAGGTGATACATAATCGCAAATGCTTTAGCGGAAAGCCGTTGACTGACAGCCCCCGCCGATAACATATAATTGGCCGTATTCAAGATGACGCCATTGACTTCAAGCTGATTGGTGAGACGTTCTTCTTTGCGCCTGAAAATAGCCCTCAATCTGGCTTCCAACTCTTCGATGGCAAATGGCTTCAGCACATAGTCATCTGCGCCTGCATCCAAGCCCTCAATGCGTTGTTCGATGGCATCTCTGGCTGTAATCACGATCACTGGCGTTTGATTGCCGCCCTTTCTGAACTCAGTGAGCCATTCAATCCCGTTTTTTTTGGGCAATCCGATGTCTAGCAAAATAGCATCGAACACCTCCTGCATGATGGCTTGTTCCGCCTGCATCGCATTCTTCACCCAGTATACGGCGTGTGTACGCATGGCCTGTTGCAGTCCTTCGCCTATCATCTCATCGTCTTCTACTAGCAGAAGTTTCACTTTGCCTCTCTCCATGACATATGCGAGCAGATTAAACATTGAATCTTAAGGTTGCCTTAAGAAAATCACTGCAATATGCAGCCTCACATTATCCATTTTCCATGTGTTATGAATCGAATCAGCTTTCTCAAGCGTGCGTTGTTGCTGATGCTGACCGGGCTTGCGGCCTGTCAAAGTCCTCAGTCTATCAAACCCCAAGCGCTTGTCGCCAATATCGTTGAACAAGACCAATCATTGCGTGCCAGGCAAACTCAGCAACCTAATGAAACAGATGACTTTCTTTCTGAGCATGCGGCGGTGATGCTGGCGTTGCATCAAAATCCTGCCTTTCAGGCGCAATTAACGGAATTAGATATAGCTCAGGCAGACTTGCAACTCGCCAATCAGATCAGCAATCCTTCCGTGTTTTATGCATTTGGCGTCGCCAACAAACCTTATCGGTATGCCATTGAGTTCCCACTGGAGGCGCTATTTCTCAGGCCATTAAGGCTCAAACAGATGCAAGCGCAATCAAAGCAGACGCAACTTCAGTTGATGCAAACGGGATTTGCCCTCATTCGCGACGCCCGTGCTGCTTACGCACAAGCTGTTGTCAGCCGGGAGAAAGTCATCAGACTGGAGGAGGCGTTACGTGTGAGTAACACGATCAACAGTTTAGCTAAAGCGCGTGAGCGTCTGGGTGACAGCAGCGCTCAAGACTCGCTGATTGCAGAAAATGAAATGTTACTCGTCGAGCGAGACTTGCAATCTGCAAAAATTGAAGCAGGCATCGCGCATACACAGCTCATGCATATGCTTAATCACGTAGATGACAAACGTAAATTATCACTCAGCGACGCACTCTTGCCTTCCTGCTCTGCCGAAGATATTAGCCAATTGAAAAGTGCCGCCATCGCTAGCAGAGCGGATGTCTTGGCTGCTGATGCTGCGATTGAGGCTGTGAAAGAGAAGCGCCGTTTGAATGGATTAAACTGGTTAGCGCCTGCGGTCATTGCTGATGCGACCAGTGGCCAGACCAATGGTCATGTGCTGGCGCCAGCCATCAGATTCAATTTGCCCATTTTCAATCAAAATCAGGCACAGGTCGAACGCGTCGATGCGGAGCTAGTAAAAGCCTTGCACGAGGCTGAGGCGACCAAGCTGAAGGCCTCCATGGATATTCAAGTCAGCCACCTAAAGTACCAGCGTGATTGCCAAGAGTGGCAACAGTTGCAGACAGCGTTGCTTCCTAATTCATTAAAAGTCATCCATGACGCTGAAACTGCCTATCAGCATGGTGAGATTGCCTATTTAGGTGTGCTCGAGAGCAGCAGAAAATACCTAAATCTTCGACTGCGTGAGACCCAACTGAAAGCCGACATGATCCTGAGCTGGTCGGACCTCATGCGCAGTACCAGTATTCCCCAAAATCTCACGATTAATCATCATTGAAAGAATCATCATGTCGATCAATCACCACATGATAGTCATTAAGTCACATCACTTCATCACATGCCTCATAGGCATATTAATGCTATGCCCGGTATTTGGTATATCCGAAACCATCAGTGCCAACGAAAATCAGTTCAATCAGGTCGCGTTATCAAACATCGCTATCAAGAAATTGGGATTGGAAACTAAAGAAATACGCTTGGCAAAAGCGCTTTCTTCAAAGTTATATCCAGCACAAATCGGATATGCGCCTCAAGCACTCACTCACTACATCACGCCATTTAGTGGGTATGTCGAGTTGAATGCTAAATTGCATTTGGGAGATAAGGTCACAGCCGGGCAGACATTGTTCAAAATCAAACCTGTGGTTACCCCGGAAACCAGACTAAGTTTGCTCACCAATCTTTCAGATACGGAGGGGCAGCTCAAATCTTCGCATGAACAAGTAGAAGCCAACCGTTTGGTATTTAACAGAGCCAGGCAGTTATTTTTGCAACACGTAGGCAGTCAAAAGAGTGTCGATGATGCACAGGCTAATTTAGCGATTGCGGAAACCAACCTCAATACCATCCAACAGAAACAGGCACTGCTTAAACAAGCCGTAGCAGATGGAGCGAGCGGCGTATATGTGATCAAAGCGGCTAAAGAAGGTGTCATCAGTCAGCTTAATTTTACTTCAGGCCAACTCTTGGGTGCAGGCAGTCAATTAATGGATATTGTCAGTACCAATCAATTGCTAGTTACTGTGTTCGTTCCACAAGCGCAGATTAAAAACCTGCAATTAAACGATGCCTGGATTGCAGACCGTGGCATTAGCGATAATGAAATCCCTTTAAAGAAAATCTCGCTGCCCCTAGAAGCCGATCTGCAAACAGGGATGCGCAAGGTCATATATGCAGCCTCCCACATGGGGGAGCTCGCCGCCATGCAAAAAATCAGTGTCAACATCCTTGAGCGAGAACCAACACGGATGGCATTGAGCTTACCCTGTTCGGCGATTGTGGTCGATATGTATGGCGGTGAATGGATTTATCTCAAAGAGGATGAAACACATTTTCGCCGTGAACGTGTCTTCGTCTCTGACAATACCTCAAACACATGTGTGGTGAATAAACCGGATATTCAAGGAAGAGTTGTAGTGTCTCACGGCGCGCAAGAGTTATTTGCGCTGGAAACCGGCTATACGCACTAGGGGTGGATTGAATATGTTGAAAAAACTGACATTGCGTGCAATTCAATTACGCCATCTTGTTATTACCCTGGCAGTCATACTTATTCTGGTTGGATTGCGGTGTATTCCAGAAACGCCTATGGATGTCTTCCCGGAGTTTTCTCCAGTCAAAGTGGAGATTCAAACAGAAGCACCGGGGCTATCTAGCCTGGAAACAGAGCAACTTATTTCCATTCCGATTGAGCATGCCATGAATGGCATCCCGCATCTGAAAACATTACGTTCAAAGTCAGTGCTTGGCCTCTCCTCTGTGGTCATGTTATTTGAAGCCAATACACGGATTGATCAGGCCAGACAGGCAGTACAAGAGCGACTATTGTTAGTCAGCCAACGCTTGCCCGTAACAGCGAAACCCCCTGTGATGCTGCCCTCATTATCTTCACTCTCTCGGGTATTAAAAATTGGCTTAACTTCAGATCGTTTATCCATCCAAGAACTCAGCACTGAAGCATTGTGGACAATACGACCTCGCTTGATGTCTGTTCCAGGTGTGGCCAATGTGGCGATCTGGGGATTGCGCGAGCCTGAACTGCATATTCAATTTGATCCAGTCAAACTTGCAGAGTACCAACTCTCAGTTTCCCAGGTCAGTCAACAAGTGACGTCTGCAATCAATTCAGAAGGATCCGGTTATCTGGATACAGATCAGCAAAGACTGGCTGTCACTTATGACCGGCCCACAACCTCAAAAGAAGCATTCAAAGACATGATCGTGGGCATCAATCATGGCATCCCCATTACGCTTGGACAAGTTGCTGAGGTTGAGTGGCATCATGCGATGCCTATTGGTGATGCAGTGATAAATCGCGGGGACGGCTTATTGTTGATTGTTGAAAAACAGCCAGATGCCAACACGCTGAAAGTGACTGCAGAGATTGATCGGGCACTTGCAGAATTAAAACCCGGTTTAAAAGAGATGACTTTGGATGCATCCATATTTAGACCAGCCTCCTTTATTGAGCAGGCCATCGATCACTTGAAACAGGCCATAATGGTTGGCATTGCGTTAGTTGCAATTCTTTTATTCTGGTTTTTACGCAGACCTGGGCCAGCACTGATTAGTCTGATTGCTATTCCTATATCTTTGGTGACCGCTATCTTGATGCTTACCTGGCTAGGCATCTCGATCAATACCATGGTCTTGGCAGGGCTGGTGATTGCATTGGGCGAAGTCGTTGATGACTCAATTATTGATATGGAGAATATACTGCGCGCAGTAGAAACGAATCAGAGCAGCCAACACCCGAAATCACTACTGAAGGTGATAGTTCAAGCCTCTTATGAAGTCAGAGGCGCAGTGATCTATGCCACGCTGATTGTCATGTCAGTGTTCATCCCTGTGTTTTTCCTGGAAGGCATTGCTGGAGCATTCTTTAAACCACTGGCCTATGGCTACTTATTTGCGATCTCAGCCTCACTGCTGGTAGCCCTGATATTAACCCCTGCGCTAGCCTATTGCCTGTTAAAGAGTGGGCGCCATATTTCTCATGCGGCTTCTCCACAGTTTGACCTTTTAAGCAAATGGTTGGCTCGTATGCTGGAGCAACCCAAAAAAATTGTGTTTGGTTCGCTAATTGCATTGTGTTTGCTCATGGCTAGTGTGCCATTTCTGGGGTCGGAATTTATTCCGGCGTTTAAAGAGCGCGATTTTTTAATGCACTTTGTTTCGCGCCCAACGACATCTGTTGAACAGATGAAGAAAATGACTGTACGCGCCAGTGAGGAATTGATGCAAATTGATGGCGTGAGAAACCTAGGGGCACATATCGGCCGCACTGAGGTCGCCGATGAAGTGGTTGGTCCGAATTTTGGTGAACTCTGGGTTAGCATTGCGCCAAATGTCCCTTACGAAGAAACGGTACAAAAAATCAATCAAACAATCTCTGGATACACCGGCATTTTTACGGATGTACAAACCTATCTGAAGGAGCGCACCAAGGAGGTCATGTCTGGTAACAGTGCGAGCATTGTGATCAGATTGTTTGGCGATGATCTGGACACGCTCAGAAACAAAGCCGAAGAAATACGCCAAGCAATGGCCTCTTTAGATGGGGTGATAGATCTCAAGGTAGAGGCACAGGGTCTGGTGCCACAAATTCATGTGCGTATCAAACATGCCCAGGCTGCTCAATATGGGATCAATGAGGCTGACATTAAACAGGCACTCGCTTTGATGTCACAAGGCAAAGTACAGGGCGAAATACTGATGGGTCAGTCGCGCTTTAATGTGCGTCTTATCAGCAATCATCCAGTACGTGATAACTTGATGTCGCTAAGAAAGTTGCAACTAGTTAGCCCAACAGGTGCCATGTTGCAGCTCTCAGACGTGGCAGATGTGTATGTGCAACCCACACCAAACGAGGTAAAAAGAGAGTCCGCTTCACGGAAAATTGACATCTCTGCCAATATTGCAGGAAAAGACATAGGTAGCGTTGCAAGATTAATTGAAAACAAGGTCTCACACATCCAGTTGCCAGCAGGTTATTACATTAAATTCATGGGCGAATTCACTGAGCAGCGGTCTGCAACACAAACGCTCATCGCATATACATGCTTGGCGCTTATCGTGGTTTTTATATTGATTAAAATGTCGTTTAAATCAGTGCGATTGACACTGATGTTGTTTGCAATGCTACCGTTTGCAATTGCGGGAGGCGTTCTGGGAATATGGTTTTCCGGCGGAGTCACTTCTCTGGGTGCCATGATCGGACTCATTGCCGTGATTGGGATTGCAGCAAGAAACGGTATTTTGATTATTTCAAATGTTCAGCAACAGTCACAGAACTCCGCGATAACAAAGGAAATTCTAATATCTGCGATATCAAACCGAACTAGAGCAATCGCTATGACAAGTTTAGCAACAACGATGGCTTTAATGCCGATCATATTTAAGGGTCCAATTTCAGGATATGAAATTGAGTACCCGTTGGCTTTGGTTGTTGTTAGTGGTTTGTCGTTTGCAGTGATGGCCAATTTAGTGTTGTTGCCATCTCTAATGTTGATCACTAAGAGCCGGAATGGGGCATCTCTTTAAAATTAGCTTTGGATTAGGGTAATATTTCGATGCCAGCCTAAGTCGAATAAAAGACACGTTAGCGCTGGGCACGCATAGTCGAAAAAGAGCTTTTCTCCAAGAATTCATGTAGTTCATCGGCAGCTAAAGGTTTACTGAACAAAAAGCCTTGAGCTTTCTCACAATTATTTAATTTCAATATTTTCTTTTGCTCTTCAGTTTCTACGCCTTCAGCGACAACCGTTAGCTTGAGTGTATTTGCCAAGGCAATGATTGAAAGGGTAATTGCTTGACCCTCTGAATTATTTGTGAGGTCTAGGACAAAACTGCGATCAATCTTTATGGTATTGATTGGGAATCTTTTGAGATAACTCAGAGATGAATATCCCGTGCCAAAATCATCAATGGAGATGCTGACACCTGCGGCCCTCAAATCATTAAATTTGTTGATAGTAGACTGGGAATTGTCCATCAACACACTTTCAGTCAGTTCAATATTAAGCGATGTCGGATCAATGTTCGTCTCGGATACGATATCGAGGATTTTGTGCACGACATCGGATTCACGCAGTTGCCTGCCAGAAAGATTGACGTTCATCATTAAATCAATGCTAAATTGATCGCGTATTCTCTTTTGCTGCAAGCAGGCTTGGCGTAAAACCCACTCGCCGATTGAAATAATGACGCCTGTACGCTCTGCAGAGGGAATAAACACCGTCGGGCTGATATCGCCATAAACAGGGTCATGCCACCTCAGCAAAGCCTCAAAACCGACCATCTGCTCGGACTTTAAGTGAAAAATTGGCTGGTAGTAGACTTCAAACTCATTGCGGCTTAACGCACCTCTCAATGCGGTTTCCAGATAATTTCTGAAATGTGCCTCATCATCAATTTCCTTCGAAAAGAATTTAAAATTATTCTTTCCTTCGCTTTTTGCACGATACATTGCACTATCGGCAGAGCGCAGTAAATCCAACTTCTCTTCGTTATGATGCGTGGAGCCGCTCACACCGATACTCACACCTATAAATAAGTCGTTATTATTGACGATGAATTTTTCTGCGCAGTGCCGAATCAACGTGGAAGCCAGTTCTCTTGCGTGTGAAAATTGCTTATTGTCAAAAAGAAGGATCGCAAACTCGTCGCCGCCTATCCGGAACACTTCATCTTCTGCCTGAAGATTTTCTTTGATGCGTGATCCCACATCGGCTAATAATTGGTCGCCTACCCTGTGGCCGTAAGTGTCATTGATGACTTTGAAATCGTCGAGATCAATGAACATCAGGCAACACGTTTTGTTGAGCTTATCCGCCTCAGCAATTTTATTGCTCAAGCGCTGATTAAAATAATGTCGATTAGGCAACTGCGTGACTGTATCGTAATAGGCTAGGCGATCCAGCGCTTTTTCACTAAGTTTTTGTTTGGCCAGCTCGTTTTCTAGTTGTTCATCTCTTAACTCGATGCTGCTTAACATGGCGTTGATGCCAACGGCCAATCGACCAATTTCATCCTTCGTTAGCAGATCGCTTCGCACTGAATAATCATGCGTGCTGGACACTTTGGCTACAAGATTTGTCAGGGTGAGAATCGGCTGAGTCAAGAATTTGTTGATTTTGATAGAAATCAAAAATGAGATGATCAAGCCTGAAAAAGCCGCCACCAATCCGGCGAGAAATAACAGGCTTAGACGGGTGTTCAATTTCTCCAGATTGGCTTCTATGAATAGCGTGCCGATGATTTGATTATCCAACCTAATATCCTTTATCAGGATATGCGTTTTGAAAGTGGAGGAGCGTTTTCGTAAAGCCGACAACCGAATCGGTTCGCCCTGGTGCAAGGCTTTATCTTTCTCATACCTGGCGAGCATCATATGCTCATCATTAAACAAATATGCCCGGTTGATGCTGCCCATTAAGCTCAAAGAGGACAATATTTCATTGGCTGCTTTTTTATCATCAAACAAAATGGCGGCAGTACTGTTATGGTCAATGATGTTCGCTTGCGTATCCAGATCCTTTGTTAAATCACTTCTGAAACTCATGTATCCGTAACCAAGCACGATGGTTAGCAAAACAGACAGTGCAGAAATAGTTACAACACCTTGTGCGAGAAATAATTTAATCTCGATAGACAGATTATGTAATCTAGACGCGATCATTGCTCATGAACCTTCTGTGCAAGCGGAATCAATTTAGAACTGATGGATATATTGGCCTTGCGTGCTTTGGCGAGATCCAGGCTAAAAACCAGACGATTGTTTTTCACCGACAAATTAATAATCCCGGGACCAGTTCCATTGACCTCATCGCCAACAGTCAGGACTGGCTCAGTATTTAAAGTCTTTGCCATCTTTGAAACAGTTTCCGTATCTAGAGAATTCAAATAAACAATCTGGCAGTCAGCGGCAGAAGCAGGCTCCGTGATACGAGATAATCTCACTCTTTTGCCATTGATGGTTTTATTCAGCAAAATCGCAGGATTGACACTATCGGCCACCTTTTCCAAGGTGCAGATATTGAAGGTAGGGAAATTGTTTACCGGCCAATCAGTTAACTTAGCGAAGTTATAAAGATAGGCTGACTTCATGTCCAGTTCAGGAATGGCGGCTTGCAAAGGGCCGCTTTGACAGCAACATGCGATACAGGCAATTAATGTTGGAAGTCTCTTCAAGGCCATTGATACACCGCCTGTATCCAAATATTCCGGCCATCTTGAAGAATGGTATCCTGGGCATTGAAACTTGACGAAGGAATGGCATAAGCGCGATCAAAAAGGTTACGCACGGTGGCGGATAACTGCACATTTGGAATGAGATTAAATGAAGTAATGCTCAGATTGACCAAACTGAAACCAGCCACTTCATTACGTTGTTCGGTTAACCTCTTGCCGAACGACTGCAACTCAACACCGAGGTATAGCTTATTGCTATGTAATGGCATGGAAAAGTTGGATTTAAACAAACTCTTAGGGGAATTTACTAACCACTGCCCGTCACTGTCTTCTGCGTATTGCCACGCATAACTCGTTCGCAAGTGGATGCCGGATTGCCAGATGTGGTCAAACTCAATGTCAGCGCCGCGGATGATTGCCTCACTCCAGTTTCCGAACTGAATGACGCCATTACCGCCAGTGACTTCCGTGGCAGCAATCAGATTGTGTGTCGTGTAGTAAAAAAAAGAGCTTTGAATTCTAGTTTGACTATCAGGACGATTTTCAATGACAAATTCTGTCGCGTTGACGGTTTCTTTTCTTAAGTTCTTATTAGGCAGGAGAAAGTTAGGGTCAGAATAGTATTTTTCATAAGCGTTAGGTCTGCGAAATGCTGATGCATATGAAAGTTTCAAATCCGTATCTTCATTAACCGAATAAATGGCGGCCAAACGGGGGCTGACAAACTTCGCGGCTTTGCCACCATAATCGTACCTCGCGCCGAGGTTGAACTTGAGACCCTCACGCCATTGATACTCATCTTGAACGTAGCCGCTGAGTAAATATTGGCTGTTCTCAATTGAGGCATTGGGGAGATAAAAATCCTGTTGAAAATCATTGCGATATTCCAAGCCGTAAAGCAGTTTATGGTCTTCAATGCCCGTATAGGTATACTTGACTTCTGAACCCCACCATCGACCCATGTCTTTTTCTGCAAACAGGCTGCCGCTAAAGAATGCCCGGCTTTGATACTGATACTGGCCATAATAAGTGCGGTAGGAGCCTTTCAGATGCTGGCTGACATTGTCATCATATTTGAGATCAATAAATCCATTGCTATCTTGAATCCAGTTAGGGCTGACATTAAAATCGGCGCCAAATTGAGCCGTCGGGTCACTTTTACGACGGCTTACGAAAGCGCCACTTAATGTCCATTGTCCATACATGAGTTTCCCAAAAAAACGTCTGTTTCGTTCGCCATCTAAATCTTGAGCTCGGCCATTATTGGTGGCAGGGGTGTCATATTCAGGGTAATAATGGGTTTGTCCGTCGCTGCCAAAATGCGATGTTGAAAGCAAGAGATTCAGGCCATTATCGAATTTTTTGCCATAAGTAATGCGTTCTTTAACACTTCCATAACTCCCGGCATCTATGCCCGCCTGTAGACCATTCACATCGCTTCCTTTTTTTGTCACGACATTAATGATTCCGTAAAAAGCGCCATTGCCATAGGTGACCCCGCCAGGACCAGACACATATTCGACCCTCTCTATGAGTTCAGCATCCAGCAAACCGTCATTACCGAGGTATGCTGAGTTATAGAGATTGTCATTAGCCTGATAACCATCGATCAGAAGCATCACCCGGCCTGCATAATCCCCGGTTCGGCCAAACCCACGGCCGCCCATATAGGTATAGGTTCTATCATTAGTAGTATATAAACCGCGCATACTACTGATGATGTCTGCAAGCGTGCGGTAACCGAACCTGCGAATGTTCTCAGAGGTGACAATACTGACTGCGGAGGGAGCATTGCTGATTTGCTGACCTATTTTAGAAGCGGTGATGACTTCTGTCTGCATCAAGCTTTCAAAAGGGATTTCGGTGACATCCACAGCGCCAGCAAACCCCATGGGCGATCCAAACAAAACTGCGATTGCTATACAAAACTGAAAGCCAATTTTTCGAAAATGAAATTCCATTCTGTATTAACGGTTTCGCTAGTTAAAACTGTAAGTTTTTCTGTATAACAGGCTATTTCAATATCTCAGGGCCAATCCAATAACATTGTTTTACACAAATTCGGTTTTCTCCCGTCAGTTACACTTGCGTAAGAGTGCTGGTCTATCATGATGCGGTTTGCTGGCCATTGTGTAAGATAGATAAAAGCTTTCTCTACCATTTTGTAAAACATCCTATTTTAGCCTTAAAGCTCTTCACTAAATTGTTGTCGTCTGAAAATTAAAGACTTGAAAGACTCTTGCAAAGTCATATTTCAAGCCATTTTTAAACTTAAATTGAAATTTAACAGGCTTTTTGCAATTTAACTTAAAATATATCCAACATGAGTAGAAAGTTGGATCTTCATGTCCTCCAAGGAGATTCTGATAGGCTTTATTAATAAAGCTTTGGAAGGTTGCACTCAAATAATCAATTTGAAAATCATTCCAGATAGACCACTTAGTAGAATCACGGGAATGACATTTACCTTAAATCGGAATATTGCAATTGCGGCTGCAGATGCCAAAGCTATCACAAACCAATCCAGTGGTTGGCGTAGCTCTTCCTGCCAAAAAACATGATAGGCAAAAAAGAGCGCTAGATTAAAGATTACGCCTACTACAGCTGCTGTAATTGCAGTGAGAGGAGCAGTGAACTTCAGATTGCCATGAGTGGTTTCGATAAATGGCGCGCCCATAAAAATAAAGATGAAACTTGGCAAAAACGTGAAGAACGTTACGACTGATGCAGCAGCTACGGCAGATGAGAATATGGCATCAACCCCTAAGGCATGCGTCATCCAACCACCCACGAATCCAACAAAAGTGACCACCATAATGAGCGGGCCTGGCGTGGTTTCGCCTAAGGCTAGCCCATCAATCATTTGTGTCGGGCTTAGCCATTGGTAATGTTCAACAGCACCCTGAAATACATAAGGTAATACGGCATAAGCGCCACCGAACGTCATGAGTGCTGCTTTAGTAAAGAACCAACCCATATGAGTCAGTGTGGCATTCCACCCTGAATCGCCACTAATTTTGTAGACACTGTTCAGCCGATTGATTGAACTGCTTTTCAAAGTCTATCGGAGATAGCAAGTTATTGGAATTGTGTCTTCGTTTTGAGTTGTAAAAGAACTCGATGTAATCGAAGATATCCCGTTTAGCTTCATCCCGGTCGTTGTATATTTTGCGTTTAATCCTCTCCCGCTTCAGTAGTTGAAAGAAACTTTCAGCCACGGCATTGTCATGGCAGTTACCTCTGCGGCTCATGCTAGATTCAAGATTGTGTGCTTTTAGAAACAGCATCCAGTCTTCACTGGTATATTGGCTACCCTGATCCGAATGAATCAATACCTTTTGTTTAGGCTTTCTACGCCACACAGCCATTAGCAATGCATCCAATACCAGCTCTTTGGTAATACGCGACTGCATAGACCAACCCACAATGCGGCGGGAGAATAAGTCCATCACAGCAGCTAGATATAACCAACCCTCATGCGTGCGGATATAGGTAATGTCAGTCACCCATGATTGATTCGGCATCACTGGATTGAATTCACGGTTTAGCCGGTTAGGCGCTGCCACATGGGGCTTGCCACTATAATGGCGGGGCTTGCGATAGCCAACCAATGCCTTGATCCCATGCAGATGCATCAGCTTATAAACGCGGTTGATCCCAATGTGCTCACCCCAAGCGCGCAAATCGCTATGCACTTTGCGATAACCATACACACCACCAGACTCTAGCCAGCTTTGCTTGATAAGGCCAGATTGTCGTTGGTTTGTTTGGTAAGCCTTGGAATACGGTTTCTTCACCCAAGCATAAAACCCACTCGGATGAACATTCAACACCTTGCATAGCCACCGTATCGGCCAGCAGTCCTGATGCTCTTGTATAAAGGCATACCTCAATCTGACTGCTTCGCGAAGTATGCCGCGGCTTTTTTTAAGATATCTCGCTCTTCAGTGACGCGTTTGAGTTCTTTACGCAGACGTTGCAGCTCTGCCTGCTCAGCTGTTTTTGCTTGATGCTCTGCTGCATCTGGGCCGTACTTCCTGCCCCAGGCATACAGACTATCGACAGTGACATCCAATCTGCGTGCCACTTCAGAGACCGCGTATCCGCCTTCTGTGATTTGACGGACGGCTGCGATTTTGAACTCTTCTGGATAACGTTTACCACTCATACTGCACCTTTCTTTTATTGCCATTATTACGGCTTAAAGGTGTCTAGTAAATTAGTGGCGATTCAGTTGATACTAACTACAACACTCATAATCAGAGTTAGTCATAAAAATATTGATCTGATTTAATAAGATTAGTTGTATAATACTCTAATGGGGATTCAGCAGCCTCCCCGTTTCAAGACGTTTTTCGTCCAAGGTCTGCTCAAATCTTGGGGGAACTCCCCACGAAATGAGTACTTATGGACGAAACAAACAAAAACTCAACATCTCAAACATCTACAATCTCTGTTAAAGAAGCGTTTCTTTATTGGCTAAAGCTTGGCTTTATTAGCTTTGGCGGACCAGCTGGCCAAATTGCCATCATGCATCATGACTTGGTAGAGAAAAAGCACTGGATATCAGAAAAGCGTTTTTTACATGCCCTTAATTACTGCATGCTGCTTCCTGGGCCAGAAGCACAGCAACTAGCCACCTACATTGGCTGGTTAATGCATCGCACCTGGGGTGGACTAATTGCTGGCATATTGTTTGTGCTCCCTTCGTTTTTTATTTTGGTTGGGCTTGCTTGGGTTTATATGGCCTATGGGAGCCTGCCTGCGGTCGCCGGCGTTCTATATGGCATTAAGCCTGCAGTGGTCGCGATTGTTTTGTTTGCAGCTTACCGAATAGGCTCCAGAACACTCAAAAACAAAGTATTGTGGTCCATTGCGGCACTAGCCTTTATAGCTATTTTTCTACTCAAACTACCGTTTCCATTCATTGTTCTTTCAGCAGGCATCATTGGTCATTTCGGTGGACGCAAAACTCCTCAATTTTTTAAAGTTGGTGGAGGTCATGGGGCAGCCGATAAGAATTATGGGAAGGCATTGATAGACGACGAAACTCCAACTCCTTCACATGCACTTTTCAGTTGGTCTAAATTGTGGCGTATGGCTGGCATAGGGGTCTCTATATGGTTTGTGGCCATGCTACTTTTGATCAGTTTGTATGGATGGAATGCCACATTGACTCAAATGGGTTGGTTTTTTACTAAAGCAGCACTAATGACCTTTGGTGGTGCTTATGCGGTATTACCTTATGTATTTCAAGGGGCCGTGGAGCATTACCAATGGCTAAGTCCAACTCAAATGATTGATGGGCTCGCCCTAGGGGAAACCACGCCCGGCCCCCTCATTATGGTTGTTACCTTTGTTGGGTTCGTGGGAGGTTGGATGACGCATGCCTTAGGGGTTGATGCGATATTCGCATCTGCCGTAGCCGCAGCTTCAGTAGTAACCTTCTTTACCTTTTTGCCTAGCTTTATCTTTATTTTTCTGGGTGCGCCGTTTATCGAAACGACTCATGGAAATCTGAAGTTTACCGCGCCACTTAGTGCAATCACAGCAGCCGTCGTAGGCGTAATTCTGAACCTGGCACTATTCTTTGCTTATCATGTATTTTGGCCAACTGGTTTTGAGAGCGCTATTAACTGGCCTTCTGTGTTTTTAGCTGTCTTGAGTTTCATAGCTATATTTAGATTCAAGATAGGTGTGATACCAATAATTATCACAAGTGGAGTTTTAGGAATGATATGGAGGTTGATGATGTGATCGTTCAAAGAAGCTCAATACAGTGTTTGTAATGCATTCGGCTTTTTGTAAACTAATTGGAGAAAAATTGATGAATACGCGTCGTGATTTCATACAAAGTGCAATAGCAGTAGCAGGCAGCCTGGCGGTAGCCAGTCAGGTTGCACAAGCAGTTGAAGCGAGTACGCAGGGAACATACATTCCGGACAGGCTAGTTGATACAACAGGTAAATACGTATTACTGCCATTACCTTATGCCTATGATGCATTAGAGCCGGTGATAGATGCACGTACCGTCGAGCTACATTATCAGTTTCATCACAAGCCTGCAGTGGTCGCTGCCAATAAAGCAGAAGAAAATCTTACTCTTGCCCGTGAAAGCGGGGATTTCACATTGGTAAAACATTATGAAAAGGAACTGGCATTTGGCTTATCCAGCCACATTCTGCACACCCTATACTGGGGAAACCTCTCAACAAAAGGTGGTAGCCCCAAAGGTGATTTACTCAAAGCAATTGAAAAATACTTTGGCTCATATGACAAACTGAAAGCACATCTTTCAGCTGCAACCATTGCGGTCGAAGGTGCTGGATGGGGCGTGTTGGGTTATTTGCCAGCAAGTGGAAAGTTAATGGTATTGCAATGCGAGAATCATCAGAAACTTACTGCTTGGGGAGTCGTTCCTATTCTTGTACTTGACGTATGGGAGCATGCCTACTATCTCAAGTATCAGAATCGCCGTGCAGAGTACGTAAATAATTTATTCAGCATTATTGATTGGGATATTGTGGCAGCAAGATTTGAGTGGGCTAAAGATTAAATTACCTTCTGATTTTCTGTTGTGGCAGCATTTAATGCTTGTGTTGGTGGTGCAAATCAGGGAAATGCTGGTGACTATGATTTAAACGGGCATGGTGATGCGGATGTGTGTGAGGCTCACGTCCATCCCAATCAAAATCATGTTCATGTTGATGGTGCTCGTCATGTTTATGATTGTGTTGATGATGCAGTTCCTCATGTTGATGAGGATGCACATGATGCTCACTTAAATGCAACCATACACCAATAATCATTAACCCTGTTGCCACCCAAAACAAAGCGTTTGGTTGCTCGTGGAGGAGCAGGAAAGAGCAGATAACACCTGCAAAGGGCGCTGTAGAAAAATAAGCGCCTGTTCTGGCTGCGCCAATATGACGTAAAGAAATGACAAACAATACTAGGCTTATGCCGTAACCGAATAGGCCGATACTAGCGGCACTTAACCCAACTAGAAAACCTGGTAATTTGTAACCAAGGCTCAGAGCAATTGCCAAGTTTACAAAGCCAGCTACCAATCCCTTGATACAAGCAACTTGTAGGGCGTCATTAGTTGATATTTTCCGTGTTAAATTGTTATCAATTCCCCAACAGAAGCATGCACCTGCAATCGCGAGCGCTCCCCAAGGGAAAGTTGCATTCAACTTGTTAGGCCATGACAACAATAGGCTACCGAGTGCTATAAAGATCATTCCAATGAATATCCGCCGGTCAAAATGCTCTTTGAAAATAAACCAGGCGAGTAGCCATGCTTACAATAACGATTCCTTCCAGCCTTACACCCTCATTCACTTCTCATTGATATTAAACAAACATCCAGATACTCCAGAGAATTGTTTAGATTTCAGGCATTTGGGCCATGTTGAACTATTTGGATGCTTTTTCTCTCAGCATTGCCCTTAACTAAGACGAACGGCTTGCAAATATGCAAGCCGTTTTGTTATTTACTCCAATGGCCTAAAACCCATTCCCATTGGTGTGTTCCATAATTCCAGCGCCAATGTGCTTTAACCCATTTTGTTTTACCAAGCGGGCGTAACGTTTGCAAATTCTGTAGTCGATCCGGTGGTTTTGGTGGCTTAGGAGGTTTTGGTGTCTTAATTTTAAAAATAGCCATATACACTCCGAATTAATGACAGTGATATGTACCAGTTTGACGATCATGATGGCAGCCATTTTTATCTGTACCGCCGGAGTGGGCACGTGCAATGCTTGAGCAAACAATCATGAGTACAGCAACTATAGCAATAATTCCCTTCATATTGAAACTCCCTTTTGAACATTTGTAACCTGTTGCAAGTTGAAGAAAGTATGTACAGCTAGTTACTAGGTAGGCTCTATGCAAACCTTACAGAATGATAACGAGATGAGTTTTGAACTGCAATAAGACATATTTAGTAGGATGTATTTGGCTGCTGCTCATTAGAACTGGAACGACTGCTCAACACGCTGGAACGACTGCTCAAAATGAATGGAATACACAGCAACGCTCTTTATTTCGAGCTAAAAAGTTGAGAATACCTAAATTTGGAAATCGTTCAAGGATCAATCTGATTCGATAATCAATTAATCATCTTTCATAACCTTTTCATGTAAATAGTGGTGGTATCCACAAAGTCCACCGTTTTCTTGATCATCCTGGCCTAATGACTCTCCGCAAAAGTTACACTCCTTGTAATCAAGCTCTGTCTCACACCATAAACACTTTTGCTCATGAATAACGAATGTGTCATGCTCACATTCATCGCAGGTCTCTACACTAGGCTCACCACCATCACGTGGATCGTAATCAAACTCATCATTTAGATTTTTGATCATCAAAGGTACGATGAGGTCTCTGTATCCACAACCTACGCATAGATACCTGAATGTTGTATCGTCTTCATCTACTTGCAACCCATCGTCAAGATCATCGATATCTGGACGTATAAGAGATGAACCACACGCCTCGCATTGGCATTTTTCCAACCAAGGTTGCATTAGCTCTGGCACGCCGGCATCAGTCCAGGCATCTTCACACTCTTTAGTTGTGTCCATAAAAAATGTGTGATGTTTGAGCATTATCGGCCAAGCCGGACCCAATAGTTCCGCAGGCTGTTCGTTCATCTCAGAATGTACGAAATCACGTAATATCGGGAACAGCTCAGCGACAAAGTCTGCGACTTCACCGAGCGTATTAGCAGGATGCAAATGTTCTAAATGATTACGACACTCTTGGAGCTTCTCGATAGTTTCCCAATCCATTTCAATGCCGAAACTATTGAATCGCTTTTTTATGGTTGTAACATCAATAGTCGTTTTTTTGAAGTTGCCTACAGGCTGCCACTCAACTCCGCCGTGACCATCCGCTTGAGGTAATACTTCGGGAGGATTAAAGATTAAAGTAGCTGCATCCTTAGGATCATCTACGGTTGTTGCAATCTTATATTTGAAAAGTAGTAATACTCCTGCAAATAAATTCCGAATAGCTGATAGGGCTCGCTCAGGATCTCCCCCTTGATCCAATGGAATCTGGCTACGCTGAAAATCCTCAATTCCTAGCCGAATGGATGTCAGGGCATTTTCCTTTAATTTTTCTGCATCAAATAATGGCACTCCATCGCCTCTTCAAAATATTGCAAGTACATCCAATAAAAAGATATTCGCCTAAGTATCTGATACCCTTCATACAACTTACTTCGTTTTGTTGTAGACATTATGCTTTGCCTAATAAGCAGGTGTGGTCCACAAAGCAGCTTTGTAGAGAGGCCGGAAAACGGCCTCTTTGGGGTTGATTTATTTTGTCCAGCGTTGCAATGAGCTTATAGCTAAATCAAGTTTAGTAATGAGCTTATTGAGCGGTGCACACTCAGGATAACTCCTTTTTAACTGGTCTTTGACCACGTTGATATCGTGTATGTGGGAATTAGCACTTTTTAAATCGATGGTTCGCCTGTAGGAGTGCTCCTTGTGGGCATAATACATTTCTGAGAAATTGGTGCTAGGTTCTTCAGTTCCACGATACTCCCAGAATCCCCAACCATCCAATTTGCCTCTCACATAGTCAATTCGATTCGCTACTCCATCACGGGAAGAGCAATCTGCTAAAACCTTCAAAAGAATTTGAGCGACTTTACTATGGTCTGCGAGAGACATTTTTCCTTTGGGTCGGACGGAGTAGCCAGTATAAATTGATCCGTTGGAAATCGTTTTACGTTGCCCACGCGGGCCGATCTTTTTGGGTGCAATTGCAAGCGCTTTTTTCTCATCGAGCTTCATGATTTCGTCGGGACTCATGAATACTGGCCTGTAAGGACCTGACTCTCCTCTCCAATTCTCTACGGTATCAGGATAAGATAGATTTTCCAATTTTTGGATAATTGGTTTTAATGGAACTCCAGTTCCATTACTGGAAACCAAGAACATATCCGCCTGCTCTGGGTAATAAATACTCGGCCATGGAGAAAGCTCTATGCTTTGATTAAATTTCTTAGCCCAGGCTAAACGGTCAGGATCATCTATACCAACATGATATGGCTCATCCATAAAAACATATCTACCTTGATCATCCTGCCAGATACTGGAATGATCTTTGCGAGGAATGATGTTTGTTGGGCTATTCTCTGGATAAACTCCATACCCTTGACCAGGTTTCAAGTGCGTAGCATTGATGAATTGAAGCTGCCTTGAAGCGTGGCATATCTTTTTCCTGGCCATATCTTGGCCACCAGTAACATAACGGCAAACTATATGATCCGATCCTGAGAATTTAAACCAACTGAGCGCACTTCCTAAGGCCAGTTGATGAGGGGTTAGAAGTTTCCTCAGTGGAGTATTGATTATTACCTCCAGAGTTTCTCTTCCACTTTCAAGAGTTTTATCGTCCACCCAATAAAAAGTGATGAATACTTTATAGGAGGTTGATCCAGAATTTGAACGAGCCTCTAATACTTTGACCGCATGATCATAATTCTGAAATCCGGCAAATTGGCTTGCTAGACCTCTAGCTGTAGAGAGTGAAACACTCTGCTGTTTTTTGATTTTTTTGGCTAAACCCTTGATACCACCGATAGTGGTAGGAATTACATCATGATGCGAGTGCATAACAATTCTCCCAGGCCCATGTGTAAGTGTCACCCGTCAACCACTTAATGAACCTGAAGTTGTTATGAATTCAGGAGGTAATGCTCAGTGCTTTCAAAGCTTTGCTAAGACGGATATCAGGCGCCTGAAAGAGCCTGAGAAAATTATGGCATAGCGAAATAAAATATTCAATACACATTATTCGCATCTATTTTAAGTTTTTATTTACTTCTTTGTACAAGTCTGCAGCAGGCATCCAAAACCTCTTTAATGATCAGAGATTAGCGATTATTAAATCTGGCTAATAACAATGGCTCTAAAATTTCCGCTCGAAGGACTGCAGTTTCTAGCGAAATTTCGCCAGTTGAGAACAACTCCCATAGTTCCAACATTTCAGGCTCAAGCCTCTCCAAATTCATCACCGCAGTGTTTCCGGCTGTTAGGCCATTCCACATATAATTTGCAACTTCTCCGACTAAATCTACACCTCGTTGGAACCACTTTTCTGACTGTACAGTTATATCTAACCCTCCTGACCAATGAAGGTATTGAGACACTCTGCCATGGTAAGAATTTAATTTTTTGTTGTCCCATTTAGTAATGGGAAAATTCGGAGGCATCATTGCTTTACTGAAATCAACATCCACTGTCTTACCCCCAGATTCTGTTGAAACCATGAACATTAAATGAGCTTATAAAAATATAACGTTATTATCGTAACAAGAATAACTTGATTGTTGTTACAATAAATACATGACCCATGATGATTATGAAAACTTAGATAAACGACTGGATTCTGGACGAAGAATTTACGGCAATCTAGTGTTGTGTATTAACGATTAAGCCATGATTTCAAATGATGAACAACCCTATTCCTATTAGTCAGAATCCCTCCATAGTCCGCATCCCATTTTACGAGGGCAAGGTTCGAGCTGGGCAATCTCGCTTTGCTTCTGCAGCGCAAGACTATGAGATGAAGGAGCTTGATCTCAATGAATTACTAGTCACTGATCCACCTGCCACTTTTGTTGTACAAGTCGATCACGATTGTGACTCCATGATTGATGCTGGCATTCTCCCCGGTTCTAAACTAGTGGTTAATCGAGCGCTTGGACCAAAAGCCAAGTCATCAAATATTGTCATTGCAATAGTTGACGGTGAATTCGTCGTAAAGCGCTTATACAAAAGATTTAAGATTGTCCGCCTCCTGTCTGAGAACAAGGCGAAGGCGTATCCACCTATTGAGTTTACAGAAGGCCAAGAGCTCGTCATTTGGGGTGTGGTACAACATGTCATCAATTCATTCACGTAAACGCGTTTTTGCCCTCGCTGACGTTAACTCTATGTATGCCTCCTGTGAGGAGGTATTCCGTCCTGATATCCAGGGGAAACCGGTAGTCGTTCTATCCAATAACGATGGATGTGTGATCGCACAAAATAAACTCGCCAAAGAAACCCTGGATATTTATATGGCGCGTCCTTGGTTCGAGATTAAAGAAGTGGCCGAAAAACTAGGCACAGTCGTGTTTTCGTCCAATTATGAGTTATACGCCAATATGAGCAATCGCTTTGCAGCAGTGCTGTCCAGGTATTCACCCCGAATGGAGAAGTATTCCATTGATGAGGTTTTCTTGGAAATGACAAGTATCAAAGCCAACTACACCGATTATGGCCAGGAAATTAAACGAGATGTACGCGATTCAACTGGCTTGCCCATTTGCGTAGGTTTTGGCCATAGTAAAACCCTGGCAAAACTCGCTAATCATTGCGCCAAAAAACAGCCACATTGGAATGGAGTCTGTGACTTCACATCCATGTCAGAAACTGAAGTTGATGCCATTCTGGCTGATTTGCCTGTCTCCAAAGTATGGGGCGTTGGTAGACGCCTTGAAGCCAAATTAAATGAGGTGGGTGTTTTTACCGTACTAAGGTTAAAGAAAGCAGACCCTAAGCGAATCCGTGACAAGTTTGGGGTACTGCTGGAGCGTACTGCGCGAGAGCTGAGCGGTGAAGTCTGGATTGAAATGGAAGACGAGCTGCCGGAAGCCAAACAGGTCATGAGTTCACGCTCGTTTGGCGTGCGCGCTTCTACGATGGAAGATCTAAGCCAGGCGATTGCGTTTCACGCAGGCATCGCAGCTGAACGCATGCGTAGTAAAGGGTTGCATGCGAATGGCGTATACGTATTCATCATGAATAGCCCGCACGACCAGGCACCTTATTATGCGAACAGCCTCTCTGTTGGCTTTCCTGCACCGACCAACTCTACTCCCAAGATCACAAAAGCCGCCTTATGGCTGTTGAAGAAGATATACAAACCTGGAGTTTATTATCAGAAATGTGGCGTGATGATGTTGGAGACTGTTTCAAGCAGAGGTTTGCAAAACGATATGTTTGGTTTTTCAAGTAATGACCCGAAATCCCAAGCGCTGATGACGGTCATGGATAAAATTAATCAAAAGTACTCCAAAGGCACACTTAAAACTGCAGCTGAGGGAGAGGTCCAAGCCTGGAAGATGCAGCGTAACTATTTAAGTCCGAATTACACAGGCAATTGGAATGACCTGTTAAAAGTAAAATAAATGATCCTATTACTTAATTCTTTTATCGGATTTATCACAGCAATTTTTCTTCGCTTTGAATTAACTCAATCAGTCTAGTGACATCTACTTCACCATCTTTTAGCAAATACGCATGACATAGCAAAGTTAGAGGATGGACTCCAATAACTGCAGATATCTCCTCAAGCTTTTCAATTGTGATTGATTTCAATCCACGCTCAAGAGAGCTGATATAGGTCCTGCTGGAAACAAGCGCAAAGTCTTCTTGAGTTTTGTTTTTACTTTTTCTGGCCTTCTTAAGCGCGATCCCAAAAGCCTCATTAATATTCATATGCACGTACCTAATAGGGGTACATGCATCTTGTTAAAATGAACACTATAGGACTACAATCTATAGTGTTCATTTTTGGATATATTAATGTTTTCTGTTCTTAAAGATACCCCTCCAAAACTTATCTTTGATGATGTCGAGTTATACGACTCTATTGAACTCGAAACTTTTACTCCTTGGTTTATGTGTCAAGTAACTGAGTATGATGAAATCTTTAAGTGTTCATTCGGGAATATGAAATTCATAAGTAGTATCGAGGCTCTTATAGATTTAAATACCTCTAACAAAATAGACGAAATCTATCTTGTTAGCCCTGCTAGGTTAAACAAAAGTGAAACATGGAGATCAGATTTACTTCAATCAGTACTAACAACCAGCGCTTCTAATGATGATGATCACTGTAGAATTTTTAAATACGTATTAATGTCAGGTGAATCTTTCATCGATCCCCCTGAAACTCAGTTAATTAATGAAAGCATCAACTTTGAACAACTTCTAGACTTTGAGCATTTGAGAAAAAAACTTGCTCTGGACAAAGAGTAATTTGCGCTTACTAATGAAATCACAACCTTCATCCCCCAATCAATTCACTGATTTATTAACTTTGGCTATTGATACCTTTGGTTCCAAGTCTGTAGCAGAGTCTTGGCTCAATTCATATAATGACTCGTTAGGTGCCTCTCCTATTGATGCGGCCAAATCATGTTCGGGATTTCTAGATGTTCAGAAAGTACTAAGTGCCATAAATCATGGCGGAGCAGTTTAAGCGTAAGCAGTTCAAAAAATCCGGCTTGTGAAAAATGAAGTAGCGTTTGAGAAAAACAAGTTAATGCATTTGACTTTCGTCTCAAACAACCTACCGGCCAACAGGCTTCATACACTCCCACATAGCCATGTCAGTGGGAGGCGTTGCATTATGAGCACATTGAGTCAAAAGATCATCTAAATAAAGTGTAATCGTAGACCGCATATTAAGTTCTAGATGGCTAGAGAGAGCTTTACATGGCTTTCGCTGAGTCTATGATTCATATTAATGTAAAACTTTAGGTTAAGTTGCTGGCAAGATAAATCTACCAAGGCGTGTCGTGATGAAAAAAAACAGGAAAAAAATGGTTCAGGAAATATCTGGCTACGTTTGTGATCGTTGTGGCCGTGAGGCCGCCACCGATAATACTTATGAGCTTGAGGCGGAGGAGTTTGTTTCTATTGAGCGAGTGGGCGGATATTCCTCAATTTTTGGGGATGGCAATCGAATTTCAGTCGATATATGCCAGCATTGCCTTAAAGATGTCTTAGGGGAGTGGTTACGTATTGGGAACGTGAACGAAACGAACATGCCTAATTCCTAGATTCAATTGATGAGTAAATGTGTGGCGATTGGCAGCAGAATATGAAGTACTCCCATTTGGCCTAAATCTACTGGAAATTTTATGGACAATTTTTTTAGTAAATATTAGTAAAAAGTAAAATACCCGAATTTGACCGTAAGGTGTTGGAGGTACTACGCGAACCGTTAGAGAGTGGGCATATCACGATTTCCCGGGCGGCCAGGCAAGCGACTTTTCCGGCTCAATTCCAACTGATTGCTGCCATGAACCCTTGCCCTTGTGGCTATTACGGCCATTACAACCAGCGCTGCCGCTGCACACCGGAACAGATTCTTCGTTACAAAAACAAACTTTCCGGGCCGTTATTGGACCGCATTGACATGAATATAGAGGTCCCTGCGCTTAAGCCGGAAGAAATCAGCCATCCCCACCCCGGTGAAAGCAGCATGAACATGCGCTCCAGAGTAGAGCTTGCCAGGCAGCGACAGCTGCAGCGTCAGCAAAAAACGAATGCGGCACTGGGCCCATTGGAAATTTCCGCCTTTTGCCAATTGAGCGAACAGGCCAACCACCTGTTACAGACGGCCTTACAAAAGTTCTCGCTTTCGGCCCGCAGCTATCACCGCATCCTGAAAGTGGGCAGGACCATTGCCGACCTGGCTGACTCGCCGCATATTAGCGATGCACACATTGCGGAAGCGCTACAATATCGGCGTTATGACTATTGAGGAAAATACCATGCACTTATACGATGTCAGCATCGCCCCGTTGATACGCAATTTGGAAAATCTCAGGCACATTTTGCAACAGGGCGAGGAGTATGCAGCGCAGAAAAAAGTTGCGCCAGAAATTCTCTTGAATAGCCGGCTGTTTGTGGACATGTATCCCCTGACCAAACAGGTACAACTTGTCAGCGATATGAGCAAAGGAGCCGGTGCCAGGTTGGCAGGCCTTGAAATTCCGCAATATGCAGACGATGAAACCAGCTTTGAAATGCTGTATGCGCGTATAGATAAAACGATAGAATTTTTAAGGCAGATTCAGCCTGCACAGCTTGAAGGCGTTGCAACCAAAGAGGTGGTATTGACGATCCGCAAAGTGGATTTAACGTTTAGCGGCCTTGATTACCTGGAGAAATGGGCAATGCCCAATGTGTATTTTCACACGACAACCGCCTACAACATCCTGCGTCATCTAGGTGTGCCACTGGGGAAAACTGATTATCTGGGTCAAAAGAGATAATGTGTTACGAGCGCTTACGCCAATAGGCAGGTAATTTCCCTTCCGACTGCAACATGGCTTCTCGACGCAACGTCTCAAAGGCCTCGCTTTCAGAGATATTTTGCTCACGCGCAATATCAGGCACGCGCTTATTTGCCTCGCTGACCCAGACAGGATTTTCCTGATAGCCTCTATCCTGCATACAACGATCCAGCACGCGTGACTGCCTGGCTGCCTTTTCCAGCTTTTGGAAAGGGAGGGCCTCAGGCAATTCTGCCGCAGCCTTGGTGGCAATCAGATCGCACTGGTTAATCGCCTGCCCCATCGCAGTTTGCTGATTACCCGTCTCCACTTCGGTCAGGGATTGCCAATACCACACTCCCCCATACCCCAACAGCAGCAATCCCAACAGCATGAGCACTCGTGAAAGTTTCATCAGCCCTCTCCTACCTTTTGTGCCATCAATGGCTTCATTAAAGCGTCACACAGACTGGTTAACATAGATTTAATCAAATCGCCACGAATAACAGAAATACATCATTTAAGAATGGAGCCAACATGACGTTAATACCATTATATCCGTTAGTGAATAAAGGAAGAATCATGAACGAATGGTCAGACGAGCCACTGCCCTACAGTGTGCCAGAATTAATGACAGCACAGGACATTATGTACTTGGCTGAGGACATTACAGCGGACAATAATATCCAGTCGATTTACAAACCAGCGGAACTTTCCCTGGAAGTAGTGTAATTGTTTACACGACACCAAGACTATTTGCGCGAGCCAGTTGCTAACCTAAACTAGACAGTCCCGCATTGTCTGCCTAAAATAAAGCCTCGACCATCATTTGACAGGAGGCAACCATGTTTTTAGGCGCGGTAGGCATCTATACTCTGATTGGCGTCGTCGTCGCAATTTGCGTCATCTTGTATGTATTTGCAAAAAAGGTGAAGTAATCTTCATGCAATGAATCCAGCAATAAAAAAGCCCCGATCGGGGCTTTTTTATTGCTACTGTATCAACTCATGCCAGCTCTGTTTGGTGCCATAGCTGCCATTATCCTTTTGTTTAAAGATGACCGTTGACTTGTTTGTGGCCGACAGCCCGAATACCTGCTCATCCAGACTGAGTTGCTGTGGGGTAGGATCATTACTGCCAGTCACCACCACATGGGGCACACCATTGCCATCGTAGACAATGTTGTAACCAACGGCCGGGGTAATCATGCGTTCGGACACAATGCCACTGGGGAGCAAGGAGCCTCCCTTTTTATAGTTAAAGAAGTTGAACCAACCATAGCCTGCGCCACTACAAGCCTCACTACTGGGCACCATGGTTGGCATCATTAGCGCACCATTCAATAACAGGGGGTCGAGGTTGACGCGCTCGCCTGCAGGGAAATCCAGCACCCAGCCATACCCGGTATCGAAGTTAACCGTGCCAGTCGAGGTCACCTGACGATCCCCGCTGATGGTTTGCAATACCAGCTGGCTGCGGCCAATCGCTGTGGTTTGACCATTATCCTTAAAAGCATAAGCTGAGTTTAATGGCATATTGGTTAAATCGGACAGCTCCAGGAACTTACCGGTCCCCACCATCACGACAATATTACTGTTCACTTTGCCCAGCTCTGGTTGCGTGGTGACTTTTTGCGATGTACCGCCGCCATCGCGTAAGGATGCAATCTTGGTCACCGCATTGGTGTTGATATTAAAACGCCAGATATTGCCATTCAAATCTCCACCATAGACATTGAGTGCGGTATTGTTTTCAAACATTTGGTCGGCAAAGGCAGAGATTCTCGCCAAACCGCTTGGCGCCGCTGCGCTGCCCTCCCCGGTAGACAAAGTCTTGAGCAGGCTGCCGGTATTAGCATCCAGCACATACAAATAGCCACCCCCATCCCCGGCCGGGTTATTGTTCACATAAGTACCATCGCTTAGTCTTCTGGCGTAGGTTCCATTGTTATATCCCGAGGTCAGCAGTACCACCCAACGACCATCTTGCATTTTGGTAATTATGGGGTTGCCAAAGGTATAGCCTAAGCTACTGTTTGCACCGGAGGGTTGTGCGTAGAACTCCCACAATAATACTGGCGACTCCGGGGTTGTCACATCAATCGCAAAATAGCCACGTCCACCACCATTCAGACCAGATACAAGGATGGTTTTCCAGACGGCGCTGGAGCCCGAACAACCGGAAACACACACATCAGCCACAACCGGGCTGCCATTAACGAAATTGGTATGGTAATTGGCGCCATATTCTTTATCAGCCAGATTGGCCAGGTTGGGAATCACTGGTGTCGGTATAAAAGCCCACATTTCAAGCCCTGTAGTGGCATTGAATGCATGCAACATACCATCATTAGCGCCTACATAGACCGCTGGAGTACGGGTTGCAGTATTTGTTTTATACGTTTTGTAATTGGCATCCAGATAACCAGCATTTGATGTTTTGAAATACGCTGGACGGGATTGCGAAATGTCTCCCAAGACCGCCTGGCGCTCACGAAACAGCCGGTTGTCCGACACTGTATTCGTACTGGTATCCTCATAGGTTTTATTTCCCTTGAGATAATCCACCAGCTTAACCACTTTGTTGGCATCCGTAATCTTAGGGTCTGTGGCCTGCAATCCCTGCATCTGGCTTAATGCCAGATATCCATTGGATAAAGCGGTAGTATGCTGCGCTGGCAAATTGCCAGCATTAAACGGTACCAACGCATTATTACCGTTAAAATAGATATTTCTAGACCCAAGCTGGCCGCGCAGTTTGCCTGTACAGCTGCTGGCAATCGGCACATAACATGAAGCCGGTTCGCTAAAATTCAATGCAGGTGAGGAACCTAGTGAACCTTTCGCCGCGGCACAGTCCGTCTGGCTAGAATTTGTGGTTTTGCAATACAAATTTCCATCCGGCCCTGAATAAGAAACTGCGGGCTTAGTACAAGATTCTGCTGCTACATTTTCCACACACCACACTGCCGTTTGAGACGTTTGCAAAGAACTCACATTGACAGTCCGCGACTCCAGATTGCCTATCCACTTCACAGACTGGTAACTGGCCACATACTGAAAATTATCCCCAGTAGTCGGTGCCAGGCTACTGGCTGCAGCTGCAGCGGCTGCGCCTTGCAGGGACTTGATCTCGGACAACCCTTTTGCCAGGGAGTCCCGTAAAAGTTTTGGGTTGCTGGCACTGTAGTAGGTGCCTCCCGCATTCACGGCAGCATGCCACAAATCATCTATTCGCGTGCCGTCTTCATTGGCAGTCGGGTCAGGCCAGTTTTTTGTACCATTGGTGAGATCTTTAAAGTCCCCCAATATCTGCGTTTTGTAGTCATCAGTATAGACCAGTGTGCCATCAATACCCAACCCCAGGGTCAAGGTCACCATGTTTTGCTTGGGATAATCATTGGAGCTACCACATACTGAAGCACCCAAGGCCCCGGTACAATTTGAGAATGTGCCATCGCGGATATCCGTATCGTAGTAATACATGGCCGTATCAGCTAGGGTATTGGACTTACTGCTACTGTCGAACTGGGGCCTGGGTGTCGTGCCACTATCCAGATTGCCAATCGAGCTGCCATTAATTCGAACCGGCGTGCTGGAATCATTCCAGTAGCCATCGGTGGTCAGCAATGTGAAATTGGATTGACAGGCATATTGTACAGGGTCATCAGAGCCCCATATTTTTTTCCCGGCATACTGACGTCCCACATTGGCCAATGCTGTACGCAAAGGCGTACTACCACTTGGGGAAACTGCAAACAACTTTTGGTACCAGGACTGCTTCTGGCTGCTATCAAAGGTGCCTATCGCCAGATAATTGGAACTAGCGCTATTAATGGTCACCAACCCAACTCGATAGCGCGAGTCCAATGATTTAAATGCTTGGCTGGCAGCTGTTTTCATGGATTGAATACGAGTGCGATAATACGCCCACCAGTTGGCAAAATTAGTCATTTCTTCCGTATAGGTGCAGATCGTTGGACTGGCGCAATCCGCCCTGTCATTGCCTTTTACGGTTTTACCTGGCGCGGTATAACTATCAATCGTGTTGACAATACTGACGTAAACCATGCTGCCAGGAATATCACTCGTGGTGTTGGTGGCCAGTTGCGCCGTATAGTTTCCGCCTGTCATTGTCACCTGAATGGGCGAGGCGGCATTGATCGGTTCACCAGCATAAGTAACAATAGTAAGCACGTTAGAACTACGGGTGACCGTATTACTGGCTAATTTACAATTACCACTCAGGCTGCTGCTTCTGCACATGGCCGAAAGTACATCGGAAGCCAAGTTGGAGCTGTTGTCTAAAAAATTAGCTGATACAGTCCCGGATAACAGTTCCATATTATTAATCTTGATACTTTGCACTGAGGCATTGCTACTGGTTTTATTCAGGGTCAGCGTATATGTCGAAACCGGCCTGCGCAGATTGGTGTAAGTATTCCCCGTGTCATTGACAGTGGTACTGGCATTCCGGATTTTCTGACAACGTTGCGAGGTTGTCAGTGTTCGCCTGGTGGCAGCTGTCCCTGAATTACACCAACGGATAGGCGCAGGATAGATGTACTCGCCTGTAGCTACCTTAGAGATCACACAACTTGTCAGTCCAGGTGTAGAGCAATACTCTCCCGGAACAAAGGCGTAATAATAAGCAGATGACCTGAGGTCAGACGAACCGTTTTTGGTTTGTCCCTGGTCATTCACCTCGTTGGCGACCGCATTAAAGGCCGTCTGGTTGGACATACTGACGCCGAGGTAATTCAGCGGGGGACTATATTGCACCTCAGGGTTGTAGTACTGTGTATTGTAGTCTGCGTTTGCGAACAACCAGACCGAGGAAGAGTCCGCCCAGTCTGGCGCATAATCCCAGGCCATGCTGCCGGAGTTGTCCAGTACAAACATCAGGTTCGGCTTGACATCCGAACTTCCTGAAGTCTGCAATGGCACGGTGGCCAGGTCCAGGAACTCTGCCTGCAACGCGCCAGGCAACAATATACATAAACAAAGAAGTTTTTTTATCCAGTGCTGAGTTGTCATCATGCCACCTGCCTAGTTGGAGACAAACGATTGCATAAACGTAAGGGTATTTTTAGGCCCGGCGATACGCAGCGTAATACGATACAAAGGCGAATCTGAGCTAGCCACACAAGGCTTGAAAAACTCAAGATTGGCGATGTTGTGCGAACAGTTCTCTCCATTGCTGGGAGAGCTAGCCATCATGCAACGCGTGGCATCACTCTGCGCATTCCCACCATTGATTTCTGCATCGCTGTAGTTGCACATCCGCTCAACCACATAGCGAATTTCGTTGCCCTGACGATCAACCCCGTTGCGGATTTCATCATTGCCATCGGTCTGGTTAGGCGCCAGGCTACTATTGGCGTCGTTCCAGGTCATCGTGGTTAATTGATTCCCATCACATACCAGCGCATCAGGTTGCGTATCAAACTGGCTACAATTGGCGTAATAACCTTGCTCCGGGTGATGACTGAGGCTGCCAGCCAACGTCACACTGTTCGCGACCCTTTGGGCAATACCTTCCAATGCCACATTGGAAGCTGTACTTGCAGACTGGCGGTATACCATGTTGCCAGACAATAAAGCATTGGTATCCACACTCCGAATCAATGCCACTGCAGCGATCGACATGACGGCCAAGGCCAGCAAGGCAAAAAACAATACAATCCCACGCTGACGGCTGAAAGCAGCCTGCATTTCGATTGTGAATAAATGGCTATAACGCATCACGATTCCAGATAATATTTCTGAGCGGGATAGTGGCCTCAAACGTACGGTAACGGTACCGCTGCCAATTAGGTATGCTACTTAAATCCACATTCGCAGGCGTTGCGTCAGCTTGCCAGATACACACCTTGCTTACACCGACGGCTGCACCATTGCATGCTTGACTGACCACGCCCTTTTGCAAGTTTCCGTCCCTGGCAATCACGGCGATACGGATGGCACGAATACGGTTCCTATCCAACAAGGCGATGGAAGGCCCATAAGTCCCTGTCGCATCCACCCATTGGTCAACTCGGTTTAAATAGGCCGCAGCTGTTGCGTTGCTTGCACTGGGGTCTATGGTATTGGTAACACCATATTGGGCCTGCAATGCCACGATATCGCTCGCCACCGGTACCGCAGTGCTATTGGGGAATGGCGCGGCACTGGAAGTTCCACCCGTCCGGGTGAGTTCCATCGCAGCATTCACGCTATATTCATATTGATTCCATGCGCCCAAACATGAGAAGCGCACTTGGTTGGCACCATTCAAAATGGATACCGGACTTGCCGTCGGTGGCGTATTAAGCTCTGACAGGGTATTGATGGTGCGGTCTGCATTCAGCTTTTGCAGGCGCCCAAGACTGCAATTGGGATTAGCCGGTGTTTGATGGAACAACACCACATCATTTTCCTGGCAACCAATGAGTCGTCCATCCAGAGTAGGGTATGTGATCGTTCCAGTTGCTCTCAGCGAAGCGCCACCGCTGGCAGGATTGCCATAGCGGATACGCACAATATCATTACCCGTGCCGCCATCGACAATGATGACAGGAGACAGATTGATGACTACACCAGCCTGGTTGATAGAAGTATCGATAGGGCATAGCAGCGGCGAGGGATCGCTGCTGTTGTAGAGTGGCAGGCCATAGCCCGCATTTTGCGCATCGCGCTGCATATAATACATGGCCAGCACGCCACTGGATTGCGCATCAGCGCCACCCGCAATCATGCGCTTGCGCGCTTCAAAACCGCTGAACAGGTTACTGATCGCCAATGTTGCGATCAAGCCAATCAACAGGCCAACCAATAGCTCGACCAGACTTAAGCCAGCCTGAAAGCGGGCCCGTCGTATCGTTAAGAAAATGATGGCAGGTTTAGTGGTCATGGCATCACATCAAACAGATAACTTGAGGCATTGACCTGGTGAGGGTTGCCGCCGGGCACCTGCCAGCCCACCGTAACCGTCACCATGGTATTGGTCAATGCCGAAAAAGTCAGCGTGCCATTCGGCAACTGCGATTTGATTTTGTCTTTATCCACCTGGGTAATATAGTTGGCTGCATCCCCCCCATAAGCCATCATATTGGCGATATGCGTTTGTGCAATCAGTTGTGCCTCCGCACGGTAGCGGTTATCGCTGCTATTTTTGATCATGGCACTTTGCAAACCGACCAGGGCCAGAACGCCCATGCTAAAAATCACCAGCGCAACCAGGGACTCAATCAATACCGATCCGTTTTGGACGATGTTTGGTAACCTGTTTGCGTGTCTTGAACGATTTAACATGCTCTGGGATCTCCTGCAGTGGTCACAGAGGGGTCACATACTTTGACATTGCCACCGGCCGCCAGCAGGACACGCAATGCTTTACGCTCCTCAGCTTTTACTTGCGTATTGGTGATATTGACCACTGACAATCCGACCGGTGTCGCTGGATCACGTGTGCCAAAACTGCTAAACACCGCCGTGTAATTATCTGCCGACACGGCAGTGTTGCTAGAAGCGCCTTCAGTCGCACTTTTCTGCGTAATCAATGCAGGGCACCCTGTTGCCTCTGTCACGCAACCAACTTGCCATGCACTATTAGTCTGCAGCGTGAATCTCACCCGGGCATTACGTTTGATGGACTCTACCCTGGCCTGCTGCAGGCCATCACGGATAGATTCAGCGACAGTACGGATTTGCGCATTGCCAATCGCCGTTTGAAAGGCAGGAATCGCAATGGTAGAAACAGCCACTAGCACCACCATAGTGACCACAAGCTCTACCAATGTGAATCCATTTTTCCGCATCCTTAACAGCTACCCGAGGAAGAAGTGAGCCAACATGTACTTCCAGTCGTACCATCAAAAGTAGAAGTTTTGGCGTTATCCTGATTCACAGTAAACGAAAAATTGCCCATATTCTGACCGGATTTACCGGTGGCTTTTAAGGTATAAGTGGTCGCTGACTGGTTCTCAATGCTGTAATCAAAAAATTTGGCATCACTGGGGACACAGGCAAATCCCACATATGTGAAGTTGTCCTGATAAAACTGTTCGGCCTGCACACGGCAATTGGCAAGATTGGCAGGAGCTTCCGCGGCATTACCGCTTTTGATGTAATCCTGATAGCCTGGTATGGCGATGCTGGCCAAAATACCCATAATGGCCACCACGATCATGACTTCTATCAGGCTGAATCCGTACTGATTTGAGGACTTCATTATCAAACCCCTTTTTAGATAGCCTTATCATGCAAACAGGCAGCTGTCATGTCCAGCATCAGCCGACCAATGGTCAGGATTACCCGACGAACGGTCAAACCACTAAAACGCCCAGTCACTGGTGCCATGAGCAACTGCAGGTTTAATGATAAAATGGCACTCAATTTACATTGGACTGTGAACATGTTTTCCTTCTATACGAGATTATTGGCGGTTGCCCTGCTATTGGCACAATTGAGTGCCTGTGGTCTCAAAGGGGACCTGTATATTCCTGAGCGCCAATACCCTCAAACGCCTCAACAAGATAAGTCTTCATCGTGACCGCTTTTTCAATCCAACAAGGCCTACTACATGCCGAGAATGTAGCCCTGCGTGACATTGCACAAACGCATCAAACGCCCACTTACGTCTATTCACGTGCCGCCTTGACGACTGCTTTCGAGCGTTTTCAGGCAGGCCTGACTGGACATGACCATTTGATCTGCTTTGCTGTCAAAGCGAACCCAAGCCTGGCCATTCTCAACCTGTTTGCGCGAATGGGGGCAGGCTTTGATATTGTGTCCGGTGGTGAGCTGGCACGCGTACTAGCCGCAGGCGGCAACCCGAAAAAAGTGGTGTTTTCTGGTGTGGGCAAATCCCATGCGGAAATCAAAGCCGCGCTTGAAGCAGGCATTCTCTGCTTCAACGTGGAATCAGTGAATGAGCTGGACCGCATCCAGCAGGTGGCAGCCAGCCTGGGCAAAAAAGCGCCTATTTCCCTGCGCGTGAACCCCAATGTGGATGCCAAAACCCATCCCTATATTTCCACCGGCCTCAAAAACAATAAATTTGGTGTGGCATTTGAAGATGCTTTGGGCCTGTATGAAAAAGCGGCGCAACTGCCAAACATCGAAGTACACGGCGTCGATTGCCATATCGGCTCGCAAATCACTGAGCTGTCACCTTTCCTCGATGCCTTGGATAAAGTATTGGGCCTGGTAGATGCATTGGCCGCCAAAGGCATTCATATCCAGCATATTGATGTGGGTGGTGGGATCGGCATTACTTACAGCGACGAAACGCCACCAGACTTTGCATCTTACACTGCAGCGATTCTTAAAAAGCTGGCTGGCAGGAATGTAAAAGTGCTGTTTGAGCCCGGCCGCGCCCTGGTGGGTAACGCTGGTGTGCTACTGACCAAGGTCGAATACCTGAAACCTGGCGAAACCAAAAACTTTGCGATTGTCGATGCCGCCATGAACGACCTCATGCGCCCGGCTTTGTATGATGCTTTTCACAACATTACGACCATTGCCCCTTCTGCAGCCCCCGCACAACTCTATGAGATCGTTGGCCCGGTTTGCGAGAGTGGTGACTTTTTAGGCCATGACCGTACACTTGCGATCGAAGAAGGTGATTACCTGGCGGTTCACTCCGCAGGCGCTTATGGCATGAGCATGGCCAGCAACTACAACACGCGCGCCCGTGCCGCAGAGGTGTTGGTTGATGGTGACCAGGTGCATGTGATCCGTGATCGTGAACACATTGCCGACCTGTTTAAACTGGAGCGTACGCTGCCATAACATTGACGACGACCCCCAATAAAAAAACCGAAGCCGCCAAGCTTCGGTTTTTTTATCAATAGCGCAATCGCTTTAATCAAAGATCACAGTCTTGTTTGCGTAGAGCAAGATTCTATGCTCAATATGCCAGCGCACGGCTTTGGAAAGCACAACACGCTCCAGGTCACGGCCTTTCTGGATCAGGTCTTCCACCTGGTCGCGGTGTGAAATACGCGCCAAGTCCTGCTCGATAATCGGACCTTCATCCAGTACCTCTGTCACATAATGGCTGGTCGCACCGATCAGTTTCACGCCACGCTCAAATGCACGGTGGTAAGGGCGTGCGCCGATAAATGCTGGCAGGAATGAGTGGTGAATGTTGATAATCCGCTGAGGATACCGTGCGACAAAATCTGGTGACAGAATCTGCATGTAGCGTGCCAGCACAATCAGGTCAATCTTGTGTTGATCAAACAGGGCAAACTGCTGTGCTTCAACCTCAGCCTTGGTTTCCTTGGTCATCGGCAGGTAGTGAAACGGGATGCCATAAAACTGCGCCAGCTTTTCGGTGTCACGGTGATTACTGATAATCAGTGGGATCTCGCACGCCAGTTCGCCGCTATGATGACGGTGCAGCAAGTCGACGAGGCAATGATCATATTGCGAGACCATGATGGCCATACGTGTTTTTTGCTCAGATAATTTGAGCTGCCAGGTCATGTCAAAACGTTGTGCCACCGGGCCAAACGCCTGCTCAAAATCGGCCACAGCCACGTTGAAATTGGTCAGGTCCCACTCTACACGCATCAAAAACAGATTATTTTCCGCATCCTGATGCTGGTCTGCGTGTAAAATATTGGCATTGTGCTCATACAAAAATTGCGCAATCGCCGCCACAATCCCTTTGGTATCGGGGCAGGTAATCAGCAAAGTAGCAGTATTTTTCATAACTGATGGTTATTGTTAGCGACAAAACGCAGATTATACCTGATGCCTGCCAGACCTTGTGGCTCACTGCACATAATGCAGCACTCTCCTTCACGGAATTGATTATGCAAACAAATGCTTTACCAAATATCGTATTGGCCAACCCGCGCGGATTTTGCGCTGGTGTAGATCGTGCCATCATTATTGTCGAGCAGGCGCTGGAAAAATTTGGCGCGCCCATTTATGTTCGCAATGAGGTTGTCCACAATAAGTTCGTCGTGGGGCAACTACGCGAAAAAGGCGCCATTTTTGTCGACGAGCTGGAAAAAATTCCGGCAGGCAGCATTGTGATTTTCAGCGCACACGGCGTCTCCAAAGCGGTGCGCGCAGAGGCAGAGTCACGTGGATTGACCGCATTTGACGCAACGTGCCCCCTGGTGACCAAGGTGCATATCGAAGTGGCCAAGATGCGCAAGGAAGGCCTGGAAATCATCATGATAGGTCATAAAGGCCACCCCGAGGTAGAAGGCACCATGGGCCAATCGGAAGCTGGCGGCATGTACCTGGTGGAAACCCCGGAAGATGTCACCGCCTTGCAAGTCGCAGACCCTGAAAAACTGGCCTACGTCACGCAAACCACACTCTCCGTAGACGATGCCACCCAAGTCATCAATGCTTTGAAAGACCGCTTCCCGAATATTAAAGCCCCTAAAAGCGATGATATTTGTTATGCCACGCAAAACCGCCAGGACGCAGTCAAAATCATGGCTAAGGACTGCGATCTCGTCATTATTGTCGGCTCACCCAACAGCTCAAACTCCAACCGCCTGCGCGAAGTCGCAAAAAACCAGGGGGTGGAAGCCTATATGGTTGATAATGCCAGCCATTTAAAAGCAGAGTGGTTACAAGGCAAACAAAAAATCGGCATCTCCGCCGGGGCTTCTGCGCCAGAAGTGCTGGTTAAAGAGGTGATTGCTGCCTTGCAAACCATGGGCGCTGCACAGGTTGAAGAACTGCAAGGAGTGGTTGAAAACGTGGTGTTCCAACTGCCGAAAAACCTGGTTAACGCCGAAAAACGCAAGCAAGGCTAGCCGTTAATATTTTTGGCAAAAAAAACCCAAGCTCGAGAGCTTGGGGCAAGCAATATCCTCGGGAAAGGATAATCGGGGAAAAATGCTTCTTGTTGTGGTTATATGCAGTTGCTTCAATACTTACATGCTGGAGATTGCGAGGTCGCCCGCTCTGCATGCTGAGCGACTGTTTGTTTAGTTGCATTTACCGTGCCAATTCCAAAAAAAACAATAACCAATTGATTTTTAAAGGAATACTTGGAAGACACTTAATAGAAAATCCACTAAATGGCTGAAATAAACCACCAGATTGGTTTTTTAAAACCAGCATGCTCCTTGAACAATTGCGTTGTACATCAGCCACAAGCGCAAGTGGCAGCAGTAAAGTGCAGAAGGATTCCCTGTGCTCTTTAGCCTCCATAGACAATATGGTGACGTTTATAGACAATATTTGTATGACACAACCATATAAGATCCCCGTCTCTGCCCTGATTTTGATCCATACACCTGATCTGCAGGTTTTGCTACTGGAGCGTGCCGACAAAGCCGGATTCTGGCAGTCTGTCACCGGAAGCATAGAATCGGGTGAAACGCCTTATGCTGCCGCCATCCGTGAGGTCAAGGAAGAGACAGGGCTTGACGCATTAGCTTATGATTTTCAGGACTGGCATTCCAGCAATGTTTATGAAATTTACCCGCACTGGCGTTACCGTTATGCGCCAGGGGTCGCCGAAAATACCGAACACCTGTTTGGTTTGTGCCTGCCAACGACGCTCCCCGTCACGCTGGCGCCGGACGAGCATACACATTACGAGTGGGTAGACTGGCGCGTGGCTGCAAAAAAAGTATTTAGCTGGACCAATGTGGATGCCTTGAAAAAACTAGGTGAGCGCCACCATCTAACATTATGATCACCATGCATTTATCGTCTTGGATTGATTGGGATAAATCCTAATCAGCTGTAAAATATCATTTTTATGAAAGCCGGGCTGGGCCCGATGTCTGGAAAGCATGCAAACTGCCACTATCCAATTTGAGAAATTCCAAACCGCGCAAGACGACGATTGTCTGGCACGCATTCTGGCGGCCCGGAAAAAACTGGGTAAACGCCTGGTGATTCTGGGCCATCATTATCAGCACGAAAGCGTTTACCGCCATGCGGATTATTCTGGTGATTCTCTGAAATTGTCTAAATATTGCGACAGCCTGGATGCCGAGTACATCGTATTCCTCGGCGTACATTTCATGGCAGAAGTGGCAGACATTCTGAGCCGTCCTGAGCAGATTGTCATTCTGCCTGACCTCGCAGCTGGTTGCTCCATGGCAGATATGGCCAACCTGGCCAAGGTTGAGCGCAGTTATCGTGAATTGAATAAAGTCCTCAACTTTGATGAGACCATCACGCCGGTCACCTATATCAACTCGGCCGCCGACTTGAAAGCATTCTGCGGCGAGCATGGCGGTATTGTTTGTACCAGTACCAATGCGCCGAAAATTCTGGAATGGGGCTTTAGCCAACGCGAAAAAATCCTGTTCTTCCCGGATCAGCACTTGGGTCGCTGGAGTGGCCACAAAATGGGTATCCCGCTGGAACAAATGCCAGTGTGGGATCCAGACCTGCCGATGGGCGGCCTGACAGAGCAACAAATCAAGGATGCCAAGATCTTGCTTTGGAAAGGGCATTGCTCGGTGCACCAGATGTTCCGCAAACAGAACATTGATCAATTCCGTGCCAAACATCCGGATGGCAAAGTCATTTCCCACCCTGAATGCGCCTTTGAAGTATGCGCAAATTCTGACTATGTAGGTTCAACAGAATATATCCTGCGTACAGTGAGCGAAGCTGCTCCCGGAACCAAATGGCTGGTGGGTACCGAACTCAACCTGGTGACTCGCCTGGCTGAAGAAATGAAACCGCAAAACAAACTGGTGCAGTTTATGAGCCACGTCGTTTGCGAATGCTCAACCATGGCACGTATTGACCCGCAACACCTGGCCTGGTGCCTGGAAAACCTGGCCGAAGGTAACGTAGTCAACCAGATCAAAGTCCCTGAACACGAAGCCAAACTGGCCAAACTGACTCTGGATAGAATGCTGGCAGTGTCATAATGAGCGATTGTCCACTTTGTGTACCAACCCCACATGATCTGTTATGGCAGGATGATTTTTGCCGCGTGGTCTTACTGCATGACGCTGACTATCCAGCCTACTGCCGCATTGAATTGTTGGCGCATATAAAAGAAATGACCGATCTGCCCCCAGCCTACCGCGCACGCACCATGAAAGTGGTGTTTGCAGTCGAGACTGCCTTACGTGAAATCATCCAACCGGACAAAATCAACCTGGCAAGCTTGGGTAATAAAACCCCTCATATGCATTGGCATGTATTACCTAGATTCGAGAGTGACAAGCACTTCCCTAATAGCCATTGGGGAGAGCCTATGCGGGATTCCGGAGTGCAGCCATTGAGTCAGGTAGTGAGGGATAAACTGCAGAAGATTATGATTGAGCGTGTGGAATGTGCGCTGAAATCATGACCTATTGAATCTTAAATTCTGTTGTTAATTCGATAAAATTCTTTCGCCTCTAGGCGAGTTACTTTCTGTTGCTTGCCCCACAGAAAGTAACCAAAGAAGAGGGCACC
>OFDC01000076.1_pt1 | contig 120678 bp, 116 predicted proteins | sample 1520941 | NCBI WGS metagenome assembly OFDC01 (sample SAMEA94258168, study PRJEB24077) | hot springs metagenome | biome: Aquatic biome; feature: Water | place: India | collected 2012-12-06 | depth 5 m
CACTCGGATGGAAAACCCCCGCCCAGGCCCTCGCCGAAGAAATCGCAATGGCTGCCAACGGTGTTGCAGTTGGAACTTGAGTTAACCGCGCGTAAATCCGCGCCCCTAACCCATTGATTTTCCTCGTGACACGAAACTGTCCACGCTGGACAGCCTACTGCGCGACCCTTGCATTCCGGCTGGCGATCAGCCGCAGCCGCAGCGCGTTCAGCCGGATGAAGCCCTCGGCATCCTTCTGGTCGTAGGCCCCCGCATCCTCTTCGAAGGTCACGTGCTTCTCGGAATACAGGCTGTAATCCGACCACCGCGCCACCGTCGCCGCCCGGCCCTTGTACAGCTTGACCCGCACCGTCCCGGTCACATGCTCCTGCGTCTTGTCGATCAAGGCCTGCAGCGCCTCCCTCTCGGGGCTGAACCAGAACCCGTTGTAGATCAGCTCGGCATAGCGCGGCATGATCGAGTCCTTCAGATGCCCCGCCCCCGCATCCAGCGTGATCTGCTCGATCCCCCGGTGTGCCTCCAGAAGGATTGTCCCGCCCGGTGTCTCATAGACCCCCCGGCTCTTCATCCCCACAAAGCGGTTCTCCACCAGGTCCAGAACGCCCACACCGTGCTTGCCCCCCAGCTCGTTCAGCCGGGTCAGGATCGTGGCAGGCGACAACCGCTCGCCGTTGATCGACACCGCATCGCCCTTCTCGAAGCCGATCTCCACCATCTCCGCCTGATCAGGGGCCTGCTCCACCGGCACCACCCGCTGCAGCACATACTCCGGGAACTCCTGGCCTGGGTTCTCCAGCACGCGGCCCTCGGACGAAGTGTGCAGAAGGTTCGCGTCCACGCTGAACGGAGCCTCCCCCCGCTTGTCCTTGGCAATCGGGATCTGGTTCGCCTCGGCAAACTCCAGCAGCTTCGTCCGAGACGTCAAGTCCCACAGCCGCCACGGCGCGATCACCTTGATGGCCGGGTCCAGCGCTGCCGCCGACAGCTCGAACCTCACCTGGTCGTTGCCCTTGCCCGTCGCCCCATGCGCCACCGCATCGGCCCCCGTCTCATGCGCGATCCGCACCAGATGCTGGCTGATCAATGGGCGGGCGATCGAGGTCCCCAGCAGATACAGCCCCTCATACAGCGCATTCGCCCGGAACATCGGGAAGACGAAGTCCCGCACGAACTCCTCGCGCACGTCGACGATATGGATGTTCTCCGGCTTGATCCCCATCAGCTGCGCCTTGGCCCGCGCCGGTTCCAGCTCTTCACCCTGGCCCAGGTCGGCGGTGAAAGTGACCACCTCGCAGCCGTATTCCGTCTGCAGCCACTTCAGGATGATCGAGGTATCAAGCCCGCCCGAATAGGCCAGCACCACTTTCTTCGGCTTCAGCATGAGGAAGGCTCCATCCCGGTTTTGCTGGCGCTTAATGCGAAACGGCTGGAAGGGCAAGGATCGCACGACGCTTGACGCAAGCCGGAAACCCGATTCCACTGGCCCCCGTCCCAACCCCGGAGCCAATCATGAGCTTGCGCATTTTCCTCCACTCTCTCCGCCAGGTCTTCGGCAACCTGTCCGGAGCCTTGCAGGTCTCGGGCGTCCTGATGCTCGTGCAGTTCGCCGTGCTTCTGACCATCGGCCGGACGCTGATGATGGACGAGGCCGGGATGCGCCAGATGATGATGCAGGGCCAGATGCCCTGGGGCCGGTTCCTCGTTGCGGCGCTCGTCAGCATCGTCCTCTGGCTCTGGATCGTCGTCGGCTGGCACCGCTACATCCTTCTGAACGAAAGGCCGCGCCTTGTCCCTGCCTTCCGGCTCGACCGGATGCTCGGCTATTTCGGCAAGTCGATCCTCATCGCCCTGATTTTGCTGCCCCTTGCCCTGATCCTTGGCTTCGTCGGCGGCGGCATCGCCTCGGGCATGGTCCGTGGCGGCGGCAGCATGTTTCCTGCGCTCGTGGTCATCGGCCTCGTGGTCTATGTCCCAGTCGCCGTGATCGGCATGCGGCTTGCCACCATGCTGCCCGGGGCCGCGCTTGAACCCGGCGTCCCGCTGTTCAGCGGCTGGGAGGCCACGCGCGGGGCCACGCTGAACATCCTGGGTGTTGTCGTCCTGTCATTCCTGTGCACGCTGGCGCTCGACTTCCTTGGTGCGCGGCTGTTCCAGAACCCGATGGCGGCACCGGCGCTGATCTACCAGCTGGTCACCCAATGGATTGTCGCGATGGTCGGGGCCTCGATCCTGACGACGCTTTACGGCCACTACATCGAGAAGCGCCCCCTGGCCTAAGTCTTGCGTCGATCCCCGGCTTCGGTCATGCCAGTCAGCATGACCGATTTTCCCGCCCAGGCCCGCGCGGCCACCGTCGCCCTTCGCGGTCTCTTCCCCGAGACGCCCTTGCAGCGGAACGACTTCCTGTCCGCCCGCCATGACGCCGAAATCTGGCTCAAGCGCGAGGACCTGTCGCCCGTCCGCAGCTACAAGCTGCGCGGGGCCTTCAACGCGATGCGCAAGGTGCGCGACCGGCAGCCCGACCAGCGCCAGTTCGTCTGTGCCAGCGCGGGCAACCACGCGCAGGGCATGGCCTATGCCTGCCGCCATTTCGACGTCGCGGGGACGATCTTCATGCCGGTGACGACGCCGCAGCAGAAGATCGACAAGACCCGCGTCTTTGGCGCGTCGAACGTCGAGATCGTGCTGACCGGCGACTATTTCGACCAGACCCTGGCCGCCGCACAAAGCTGGTGCGCCGAAGCCCAGGCGCATTTCCTGTCGCCGTTCGATGATCCCGATGTGATCGAAGGCCAGGCCTCGGTCGGGGTCGAGCTTCTGCAGCAGCTTGGTCGCGCGCCCGACCTTGTGGTGCTGCCGGTCGGAGGCGGGGGCCTTGCCTCGGGCGTCACAAGCTACCTGCGGGAAGTCGCGCCGGATACCGGTTTCCGGTTTGTGGAACCCCTTGGCGGGGCCAGCCTCACCGCAGCCTTGCTTGAAGGCGCGCCGACGAAACTTGCGCGCGTGAACAGTTTTGTCGACGGCGCCGCCGTGGCGCGGGTCGGGGACCACACTTTCGCCCGGCTGTCCTGGGTCGACCGCGACGATGTGATCCTGGCGCCCGAGGATCGCATCTGCGTGACCATGCTGGAAATGCTGAACCATGAAGGCATCGTGCTAGAGCCTGCCGGCGCGCTGTCTTTGGACGTGCTTCCGGAACTGGCCGAGGAGATCCGGGGCAAGACCGTGGTCTGCGTCACTTCGGGCGGCAATTTCGACTTCGAACGCCTGCCCGAGGTCAAGGAACGCGCCCAGCGCCATGCAGGGCTGAAGAAATACTTCATCCTGCGCATGCCGCAGCGCCCGGGCGCGCTGCGCGAGTTTCTCAATCTCCTCGGGCCCGAGGATGACATTACCCGCTTCGAATACCTGAAGAAGTCGGCGCGGAACTTCGGTTCGGTGCTGATCGGGATCGAGACCAAGGCCGCCGACGGTTTCGCGCAGTTCACCGCGCGGATGGACGCGGCGGGTCTTGCCTTCCGCGACATCACCAATGACGAGGCCCTGTCGGAATTCCTGATCTGATCGCGCCGACCCCCCGCCTGCGCCCGGTTTCGACCCTCAGGCCGCGCCCGCCTGATCCTTTGCAAGCCCACCCAGCAGCCCCGCCCGCGACGCGCGCCAGACCGATGCGACAAGCGACACATCGACCAGCGCCCCTTCGCCCGCTGCCGCCAGCCGTTCGCCATCCTGGCAGATCGCCGCCAGGTCCGACAGGCCCAGGTTCAGCGCGCTGCCTTTCAGGAAATGCAGCTGGCCTTCGACCTCTTCCGCCGGAATTCCCCGCAGCAGCGCCTTGACCGCGCCTTCCGCCTCATCGAGGAACATGTCGGCCACCTCGGCAAAGCCGTCGGCACCGATTTCCTCCCGCAACTCTTCAACCCGTTTCCAGTCGATCATTGTCGCATACCCGCAAGCTGCTCCCACCTGCGGACAGTGGCGCGGGCACCCTTAACAAATGGTCGCCGCCAGACCCTGAAATCCAGCGCATTTTAGCATTCATCCGTCCTTAAGGCCTGCCGCTCAGGCTGCGCACAAATGAGGAACAGGTGGATCCGTGCTGGCCGCTCCGATGAAGATTGAAACAACGCTCCAGGCGACCGACGCGCCGCGGCATGTGCTGGTCGTCGATGACAGCCGGGCGCAGCGCCACATGGTCTCGATGCAGCTGAACCGCTGGGGCTACCGCGTCAGTGAAAGCGAGTCCGGCCAGGCCGCGCTCGACCTTTGTCGCAAGCAGTCCTTCGACATCATCATCAGCGACTGGATGATGCCCGGCATGACGGGCCTCGATTTCTGCCGTGAATTCCGGGCCTTGCGGCGTGAGGCTTATGGATACTTCATCCTTCTCACCTCGAAATCCGAAAAGACCGAAATCGCCGATGGGCTTGAGGCCGGGGCCGACGACTTCCTGACCAAGCCGGTCGCCTCGAACGAACTGCGGGCGCGGCTGCGGGCCGGGGAACGCATGCTGGCCATGCAGGCCGAGGTGCTGGCCAAGAACAAGGTCATCGTCTCCACCCTCGTGGAACTGCAAAAGCTCTACGATTCGCTCGACCGCGACCTGATCGAGGCTCGGAAGCTCCAGCAGACCCTCGTCCGCGACCGGGTGCGCGACTATGGCTGGGCGAAGGTCTCGCTTCTTCTGCGCAACTCGGGCCGGGTCGGCGGCGATCTGGTCGGCAGCTTCCGCGTCGATGACGACCGGTTCGTCGCCTATTCCATCGACGTCTCGGGCCACGGCGTCGCCTCCGCGATGATGACCGCGCGGCTTGCGGGGTTCCTCACCGGGTCGTCCCCCGACCAGAACCTCGCCTTCGCCAAGGGGCCGGACGGCGCGCACCATCTTTTGCCGCCCGAAAAGGTGGTCGAACGATTCAACCGGCTGATGCTGGATGAAATCCAGGCCGAGCAATACTTTACCATCGCCTTCGCAGTGATCGACCGCGCCTTCGGCCAGCTCAGCCTTGTGCAGGCAGGGCATCCGCATCCCGTCCTCATGCGCGCCGATGGCGGGATGGAACGGATTGGCCACGGCGGCCTTCCGGTCGGCCTGATCCCCGACGCGACCTTCGAACGCCACGACATCACCATCCACCCCGGCGACCGCCTGGTCCTGTTTTCGGACGGGTTCACCGAATGCCCTCTCCCCTCGGGGGCCGAATTTGGCGAGGATGGTCTTGCCGACAGCCTGCGCCGGTCGGCGCACCTGACCGGCTCTGACCTGCTTGAGGCAATGGTCTGGGACCTGTCACAGCAGGCTGGCAGCGATTCGTTTCCCGATGACGTCTCGGGGGTCGTGGTCGACCTGCTGACGCAGAAGGCCGGCCAGCATCCCACGGTCACCCGGATTGCCAAGTAAACCCAATGCCTCATCGACCGGCAGCCAAACCGCCGTATGTCCCGCCTCGCTCGGCGGCCCCAGGCGGCGCACCGGCCGGGCAAGGTAGACCGCGCACAGCTTTTCGGCCCAAAGGTCGTATTCCGGCATGTAGGTGAACCGCCGGAAGGCCCCCAGACGGCGCTTTACCTCGATCTTCCAGCCTGTCTCTTCAAACACTTCGCGGTGCAGCGCGGCAATCGGCTGCTCGCCCTTGTCGATCCCGCCGCCGGGCAGCTGGAACTCCGGCGCCGGCTCGGCCTGATGGGTCGCAAGGATATGGTCCCCTCGCAGAAGCACCGCATAGACCCCCGGCCTGCGGGTGTACCGTTGCCCCGCCTGCACCGCCTCACCATAGCGCCGGATCATCGACATACCCCCTTGGACCTTCGGTTGCCCTGCCTATATAGGCGCGATATGCCAGCAATTGGCACCATCAGGAACTCCCCCCAGGACAATCAAATGACCACCGGTTCGCAAATCGCCTGGGACGATACCGTCCTGCCATTCCAACTGGACACATCCGGCATCCGCGGCCGGGTCGCGCGCCTTGACGGCGTGTTGGACCAAGTGCTGAAGCAGCACGCCTACCCCTCGGTGATCGAGGCGCTTGTGGCCGAAACCGCGCTTCTGACCGCGCTGATCGGCCAGACCATCAAGCTGCGCTGGAAACTGTCGCTGCAAGTCCGCGGCAAGGGCGCCGCCCGCCTGATCGCCACCGACTACTACGGCCCGACCGAGGACGGCGAGCCCGCGCGCATCCGCGCCTATGCAAGCTATGACGCCGACCGGCTGGACCCCCACGCCGACCCGTTCAGTCAGATCGGCGAGGGCTATTTCGCCGTCATGATCGACCAGGGCGAAGGCATGGTGCCCTACCAGGGCTTCACCCCCATCGCCGGGAAAAGCCTGTCCGACTGCGCGCAGACCTATTTCGCCCAGTCCGAACAGATCCCGACCCGCTTCCAGCTCGCCTACGGCGAAAGCACCGAGCCCGGCCGCCCGATGCACTGGCGCGCAGGCGGGATCATGCTGCAGCACATGCCCGCCGTTGGCGGGGTCGCCGCCGAACAGGGCAGCGGAGAGGGCGGGCTTCTGACCCACGCCGACATCCTGGGCGGGGCCGACTCCGATGACTGGAACCGTGCCAACCTCCTCCTCGACACCGTCGAGACGCTGGAGATGATCGGCCCCTCGGTCCCGCCCACCGACCTTCTGGTCCGCCTCTTCCACGAGGAAGGTCCCCGCGTCTTCGATGCCCAGCCAGTGCGCTTTGGCTGTTCCTGCTCCGAGGACAAGGTGCGCAACACCATGTCGATCTACAGCCAGAAGGACATCGCCCAGATGACCACAGCCGAAGGCATCGTCACCGCCGACTGCCAGTTCTGCGGCGCGCATTACGAGCTTGACCCCAAGTCCCTGGGCTTCGAGGCCGTCAAGTCGTGACCGACCCCGAGGACGCCCTGCGACAGGCGCTTGCCCGCCCCGCCGGGCCGTCCTCGGATTTCGACTTGAACCCCGGCATCCGGCCCCCTGCGGAAAAGCCCCTGCGCCCCGCCGCCGTGCTGGTCCCGGTCTGGCTGCGCGACGACGGCCCCCGCCTGATCCTGACCAAACGCTCCTCGCACCTGAAACACCACCCCGGCCAGATCGCCTTTCCCGGCGGCAAGGTCGATCCCACCGACGCCAGCCCCGAAGCCGCTGCCCTGCGGGAAACCCGCGAGGAGATCGGCCTTTCCGAGACCCGCGTCGAAATCCTTGGCACCCTCCCGGTCCACGAAACTGTCACTGGCTTTGCCGTCACCCCCTGCGTCGGCCTGATCCGCGGCCCCTTCAACCCGATCCCCGAGGCCGGTGAGGTCGAAGAGGTCTTCACCGTCCCTCTCGCCCACGTCCTCACCCCCGCCCGCTTCGCGATCGAACGGCGGCAATGGATGGGCGTCTGGCGCCGCTACTACGCAGTCCCCTACGGCCCCTATTACATCTGGGGCGCCACCGCGCGCATCCTGCGGGGATTGGCGGACCGGGTGCAGGCCTAGCGCCCGCTCTCCCATTTTCTGTCCCCAAATATCCCGGGGTCCGGGGCAGCGCCCCGGGGGCCGGCCGAAAGCGCACCCCTATCCGTCGCGCGAATCCGCCCCTATCCTGCCCCCATGACTGTTTCACCCACCACGATCACCGGCGCCTGGCTGACCCATCCCGGCACTCAGGCCCTGATGCAGGCGCTGGAAAGGGCGGGCCACAAGGCGCTCTTCGTCGGTGGCTGCGTCCGCAACGCGCTTCTCCATGAACCCGTCAGCGACGTGGACATCGCCACCGACGCGACCCCGGAAACCGTCTCCACCCTCGCGGAAAAGACCGGCTTCAGGCCTGTCCCCACCGGCATCGACCACGGCACCGTCACCGTCGTGGCCGAAGGCAGACCGCACGAGGTCACCACCTTCCGCCGCGACGTGGAAACCGATGGCCGCCGCGCCGTGGTGGCTTATTCCACCGACATCGCCGAAGACGCCCAACGCCGCGACTTCACGATGAACGCCCTTTACGCCGACCGCTTGGGCCAGGTCATCGACCCCCTGCACGGCCTCCCCGACCTGCAAGCCCGCCGCGTCCGCTTTGTGGGCGACCCCGAAACCCGCATCCGCGAAGACTACCTCCGCATCCTCCGCTTCTTCCGCTTCCACGCCGCCTACGGCGACCCTGCCGAGGGCCTTGATCTCGAAGGCCTCGCCGCCTGCGCCGCGCTGCAAGAAGGCCTCGACGGCATCTCCAGGGAACGCATCACCGCCGAGCTCCGCAAACTCCTCGCCGCCCGCGACCCCGCCCCCGCCGTCGCCGCGATGGCGCAGTCCGGCATCCTGACCCGCATCCTCCCCGGAGCCGACCCCCGCGCTCTGGCCCCCCTCGTCCACCTCGACGCCGACGAGCCGACCCGCTGGCTCCGCCGCCTTGCCGTCCTCGGCGGCGAGACCGCCCCCCTCCGCCTCTCCAAGGCCGAGGCCCGCGACCTTGCCGCCCTCCACGCCGCGCTCGGCAGCGCCGAGACCCCCGCAGCCCTTGGCTTCACGCTCGGCGCCGCCCTCGCCGCCGACGCCGTCCTCGCCCGCACCGCCAGCTTTGGCAGCCCACCGCCACAAGACTGGCAGCCGGAAATCCTCCGTGGCGCCAGCGCCCGCTTCCCCGTCACCGCCGCCGACCTGATGCCCGCCCTCCAAGGCGAAGCCCTCGGCGCGCGGCTGAAAACCCTTCAGGCGCAATGGGTTGCTTCGAACCTCACACTCTCCCGCCAGGATCTGCTGAAACGGGCGTGACAAAACGCCGCGACTCGGCTACGCATAGCCCACCCAAGAAGGAGACCAGCATGGAACACGGGATCTCACATCAGCTCGCCTGAGTTGACCGATCCCGTCGTGGCGGTCGCTCTCCAGCCCCGCCTCCTCCCATCGCTGCCACTTCCAGGGTCTCCCCCAATGTTTCGTTTCCTCGAAAACCTCGTCGATCCCTATCAGCCCTATGCTGAACAGGACGCGCCGCCCACCCGGCTCTGGCCGTTCCTGAAGGACTACATCCGCCCGTTCAAAGGCATCTTCGCAATCACCGCCCTCTTCTCAGTCGGCAACGCGGTCTTGGACGTCGGCATGATCTGGTATCTCAGCCGCCTCGTCGACCTCATGTCCGGCCAGACCCCGCAGGCCTTCCTGGAAAACCACTGGACCGAGATCATGATCGCCGCCTTCGTGATCCTGGTCATCCGCCCCCTGGTGGCAGGCGGCTCGGTAGGCCTTCTCCACAACACGATCCTCACGAACTTCGGCACGATGATGCGGTGGCGCGCGCACCGCCATGTCCTGCGCCAGCCCGTCGGCTGGTTCGAAAGCGACTTCGCGGGCCGCATCGCCAACCGCATCATGCAGGCCCCTCCGGCGGCCGGAGATGCGGTCTTTCAGGTCTTCGACATGGCCGCCTTCGCCGCCGCCACCTTCCTCGGCGCGCTTCTCATGCTGGCCAACTCCGACCCCCGCTTGATGGTGCCGCTCCTCCTCTGGCTGGTGGCTTACCTCGCCCTCATGCGCTGGACGATCCGCCGCGCCGGCCCTGCCGCCACGGCCTCCTCCGACGCGCGCAGCGCCGTGACGGGCCGCGTCGTGGACAGCTACACCAACATCCACTCGGTCAAGCTCTTCGCCCACCAGGCCAGCGAGGAGACCTACGCCAAGGAAGCCATCGAAAACGCCCGCACGACCTTCCAGAAGGAAATGCGGATCGTGACCAAGATGGACATCACGCTCACCTTCCTGAACGGCCTGATGATCCTCTCCGTCTCCGCGCTCGCGATGTGGCTCTGGACCCACGACCTTGCGACCGTTGGCGTCGTCGCAGGGGCCGTCGCGCTGGTCCTGCGGCTCCATTCCATGACCTACTGGATCATGTGGGCCTCGACCCAGCTCGTCCAGAACCTCGGCACCCTCGCCGAAGGGATGGAGACGATCGCCCAGCCCGTCACCCTGGTCGACAAACCCGGCGCCAAACCCCTTGCCTTCACCAACGGCCTCCTTGAACTGAAAAACGTCTCCCACCACTACGGCCGCGGCTTCGGGGGCCTGAGGAACGTCAGCCTCACCATCCGGCCGGGAGAAAAGATCGGCGTCGTCGGTCGGTCCGGCGCGGGGAAATCCACGCTGGTCAAGCTGATCCTCCGGTTCTACGACACCGAAAGCGGGGCGATCCTGATCGACGGGCAGAACATCGGCGACGTGACGCAGGAAAGCCTCCGCCAGAAGATCGGCATGGTCCAGCAGGACTCATCGCTCCTCCACCGCTCGGTGCGCGACAACATCCTCTACGGCCGCCCCGAGGCGTCAGAAGCCGACATGATCGCCGCCGCGAAGAAGGCCGAGGCGCATGACTTCATCCTCACGCTGGAAGACCCGCAGGCGCGCCGCGGCTATGACGCCCATGTCGGCGAACGCGGTGTCAAACTGTCGGGCGGCCAGCGCCAGCGCGTCGCCATCGCCCGCGTGATCCTGAAGGACGCCCCGATCCTGATCTTGGACGAGGCAACCAGCGCCTTGGACTCCGAAGCCGAAGCCGCCATCCAGGGCGCGCTCTACGGTGTTATGGAGGGCAAGACGGTCATCGCCATCGCCCACCGCCTGTCGACCATCGCCGCGATGGACCGGATCGTGGTGCTGGAGGACGGCGAGGTGGTGGAAGACGGCCCCCACGCCGACCTCCTCCGCAAGGGCGGCCTCTACGCCCGCTTCTGGGCGCGACAATCCGGCGGCTTCATCGGCCTGGAAGAAGAGGCCGCCGAGTAAGTAACCCCGCCCCGGACTTGATCCGGGGCCTCCCTTCACCCAAGGAGGCCCCGGATCAAGTCCGGGGCGGGTATCCCCTCAACCGCCGCCTCACAGGCTCCTGACCGGCTTCTCCCTTGCTTCCGCCCGCCCACCGGCCTACCTACCCCCCATGAGCGCCCTTCAAAGCCTCGGCTCCCTCATCGACGCCTTCCGCCCCGCCGACGGCCCCCCGCCGCAACGGCTGGGTGCCTTCATGCGCTGGTCGCTGGCGGGCTCCTGGCCGATGCTGGTCATCGCGGGTATCCTTTCCTCCCTGGCGGGCGTTACCGAGGTCGTCTCCGCCCTCATCCTCGGCTGGGTGATCGACGCCGCCGTCAATTCCGGCCCGACCGACTTCTTCGCCGCGCACTGGAGCCTCGTCGTCTGGTTCCTCGCCTTCTACCTCGTCCTCCGCCCGCTCGCCTTTGCGGTTTCCTCGGCCAGTAACAGCATCATCATCGGCCCCAACGTTATGCCGCTGGTCCTGAGCCGCCTGCACCGCTGGACCCTGGGCCAGGCCGTCACCTTCTTCGACAACGACTTCGCCGGTCGGATCGCGCAAAAACAGATGCAGGCCGCCCGTGCGGTGACCGATGTGGCGACCGAAGTCATCAACACCGTCTGCTTCGCCTTGGCCTCGGTCATCGGTTCGGTCGCCTTCCTTGTCGCCGTCGATTACCGCGCCGCCGTCGCGCTGTCCGTCTGGCTTGTCGCCTACATCTTCCTGATCCGCTTCTTCCTGCCGCTGATCCGCGTGAACTCAGCCGCCCGCGCCTCCTCCCGCGCCATGGTATCCGGCCAGGTCGTCGACACGATCACCAACATCAAGACCGTCAAACTCTTCGCCCATGCCGCCTTCGAGGACCGCGTCGCCATCGACGCGATGGAGGTCTTCCGTGACCGTTCCCTCGAATTCGGCGTCATCTCCACCTGGTTCCGCTTTGCGCTGATGCTCCTTGCGGGCGTCCTTCCCGTCCTTCTCATCGGCGGCACCGTCCTTCTGTGGCAACAGGGCGCCGCCACCGCAGGCGACATCGCCGCCGCAGGGGCCATTGCGCTGCGGATCGCGCAGATGTCCGGCTGGGTCAGCTTCACGCTGATGTCGATCTATACCAGCGTGGGCGAAGTCGAAGACGGCATGCGCACCCTCTCCGTCCCCCATACCCTCGCCGACGCGCCCGATGCCGAAACGCTCCCCCGCATCAAGGGCGAGGTCCATTTCGACAACGTCACCTTCGCCTATGGCCGCGAACGTGGGGGCGTCCGTGACATCGACCTGACCATCCGCGCCGGTGAGAAGCTGGGCATCGTGGGCGCGTCCGGGGCAGGGAAATCCTCGCTCGTCTCCCTCCTCCTCCGCCTCTACGACCCCGAAGAGGGGCGCATCACAGTGGACGGGTTCGATCTGCGCAAGGTCACGCAGGAAAGCTTGCGCAAGCAGATCGGCATGGTCACGCAGGAAACCGCAATGTTCAACCGGTCAGCCCGCGACAACATCGCCTACGGCCGCCCCGGGGCGTCGGAGGCCGAGATCATCGCCGCCGCCAAGGCCGCCGAAGCCGACGAATTCATTGCCGGAATGCTCGACCACCAGGGCCGCAAGGGCTATGACGCCTTCCTCGGCGAACGGGGCGTGAAACTCTCCGGCGGCCAGCGCCAACGCATTGCCCTGGCTCGCGCCTTCCTGAAGGACGCCCCGATTCTTGTGCTGGACGAAGCAACCTCCGCCCTCGATTCCGAAGTCGAAGCCTCGATTCAAGAGGCCCTGGGCCGGGTGATTCAGGGCAAGACCGTGCTCGCCATCGCCCACCGCCTCTCGACCATCGCCGCGATGGACCGGATCATCGTCCTTGATCGTGGCCGGATCGTCGAAATCGGCAGCCACGAAGAACTCCTGGCAAAAGACGGGCTTTACGCGCGCTACTGGAAACGGCAATCAGGCGGCTTCATCGGCACCGAAGACGAAGAAGCGGAAGCGGCAGAGTGATCGTCACCATCGACCGGCTGGGCCACCTTGGGCACGGCATCGCCCCGGGTCCCATCTACGTTCCCGGCACCCTTCCCGGCGAAGTGGTGGAAGGCACGCCCGACGGCGACCGCCTTCTTGACCCGAAGATCGTCACCCCCTCGCCCAACCGCGTGAAGCCCCCCTGCCGCCACGCCCGCGCCTGCGGCGGCTGTCAGCTCCAGCACGCCTCTGACCCCTTCGTGGCCCAGTGGAAGCAGGACGTCGTCGCCAACGCCCTCGCCGGACAGGGACTCACCGCCGACTTCCTCCCCCTCGTCACCTCCCCCCCGAACTCCCGCCGCCGCGCCACCCTTTCGGCCCGCCGCACCAAGGGCGGAGTCCTCATCGGCTTCCACGCCCGCGCCTCGGACACCATCGCCGAAATCCCCGACTGCCAGCTTCTCCACCCCGGCATCCTCGCCGCCTTTCCCGGCCTGCAGGCGCTGGTGATGGCCGGCGGCTCCCGCACCACCGAGCTTGCGCTGCAGGTCACCCTCACCCGAGGCGGCCCCGATATCGTGGTCACCGGCGGCAAGCCGCTTGACGCCAATCTCCGCCTCGACCTCGCCCGCCTGGTGGAAACCCACGGCTTTTCCCGCCTCACCTGGGACGGCGAGACGGTGGCGCTGCGCGACCGTCCGGCCCTGACGATGGGCACCGCCACCGTCGTCCCTCCGCCCGGGGCCTTCCTGCAGGCGACGGCAGAGGGCGAAGCCGCCCTCCTCCACGCCGTCCGCCAAGCCCTCGGCCCGCAAAAGCGCGTGGTCGACCTCTTCTCCGGCGTCGGCACCTTCGCCCTGCCGCTGGCCGAGACGATGGAGGTCCACGCCGTCGAAGGCGACGCCGCCATGACCAAGGCCCTCGACCTCGCCGCCCGCAACACCCCGGACCTGCACCGCATCAGCGTCGAAACCCGCGACCTCTTCCGCCGCCCGCTGGAACCCGACGAGCTGAACCCCTTCACCGCCGCCGTCATCGACCCGCCCCGCGCCGGGGCCGAGGCGCAGACCGACCGCCTCGCCGCGTCGAAGATCCCGGTGATTGCCGCCGTCTCCTGCAACCCCGTCACCTTCGCCCGCGATGCCAAGGCCCTTGTCGCCAAAGGCTACCGCCTCGACTGGATTCAGGTCGTCGACCAGTTCCGCTGGTCCACCCACATCGAGCTTGTCGCCCGCCTGTCCCGCACAACTCCGTGACCGCGGCACCCTAGGCAAATCATCCCGATTCCTGTATCCCTTGGAAAAAAATACAGGCGGACGGCGGACATGCGTTTCTTTGGGTGGTTGGCGATCCTGGTGGCCGTGATCGGCCTGTCCGGCTGCGGATCCAAGTTCAAACGCTATAACGGCCCAGAGGTGACGCAGATCCAAGTCCGCAAGGCCGACCGCAAGATGTATCTCTTCCACAACGACGAGGTGCTGAAGTCCTACGACATCGGGCTTGGCTTTCAGCCTGTTGGCCACAAGCAGTTCGAGGGCGACGGCAAGACGCCCGAAGGCCAGTATTTCATCAGTTACAAGAACCCGAATTCACAGTACCACCTGTCGCTCGCCATCTCCTACCCGAATGAAGCCGACGTGGCTTATGCCAAATCGCAGGGCAAGTCCCCTGGTGGCGATATCGTCATCCACGGCGGCCCGAACACCCGCGTCAGCAGCCGCGACTGGACCTGGGGCTGCATTGCGCTGACCGACAAGGAAATGGAACGGGTCTATTCCATGGTAAAACCCGGAACCCCGATCTTCATCCTGCCCTGAACGAAGAAAGGGGCCCGAAGGCCCCCGCGCCGTCCGCCTGACCCCGCGATCAGGCGCCGGTCAACATCGTCCACCAGATCTTGCCACCGGCCTCCTGGAACCAGGCAAAGCCAAGCCGCGTCGCCGCCGGGTCCATGATGATTACGCGCGTATCCGGCTGCGCCATCCAGGATGCCAGCGTCTCAAGCTCGGTCTCGTAGGTCTCCGAGATGTTTTCGCCCAAAAGCCGCCCGGCAAATCCGCTGCGCTGCGCCCGCACCAGCGGCGACGAGCCGTCGGAGCCGAAATGCCAGGGCCGGTTCTGCACCGACATGTCGCGCGAATGCGTCGCCGCCGCCGCGTTCAGGTTCGCATCGAACGCCACCTGCGGCAGGCCCTTTGCCGACCGCAGCGTGTTCATCGCATCCAGGAACCGGAACGAAACCTCACGCTCATCCTTGATCCGGTAGACCTTCGGCAACGGCTTGCCGTCCGTCCCCACTTGCGGCTCGCTTGTCGTCCCGCAGGCTGCCAGCGTCAGGAACAGGCCCTGCACCAGGAATACGCGTCTATCCATTCTGTCCACCAGTCCATCGCCGTCTGAAAGCGGCTGTCCGGTCTCTCCTTAGCGGAAGCCTGCGGCAGGTTCAAACAGGCTTCTTGCCCATCGGCGGCTGCTGACAGGTCTTTGATTTGCGCCTTGTGCACAAAGCCGTTATACGCGCCGAAAAGGACAGCCTTGCAGGAGTATCAGCCATGGCGAACGATAAGGTCGACCGCCGCGCGATCCTGGGTGGAGTGGTAGGTGTCGCCGGTCTGGCCGCCTTCCCCGCCCTTGCGCAGGACGGCAGCACCGAGTTTACCCAACCGGCATCCGCCTCGGTGCGCAACAACATATCCAGCTTCCGCATGTTGCGGTGGCAGGACTACTTCGAGAACACCAGGAAAGGCGTGATCCTGGCCGACACCACGTCGCGCGCGCTGCACTACTGGTCGGAAGACCAGGCGATCTACCGGTTGTACCCCACGTCCGTCCCCCTGTCCGAGGAACTGACCCGCCGCGGCCTCACCTCGGTTGTGCAAAAGGTCGTCAACCCGACCTGGCGCCCGACCCCCTCAATGAAAGCGCGTAACCCGGATTGGCCCGATGTCGTCGAAGGCGGTGCCCCGGACAATCCGCTCGGCTCACGCGCGCTGTATCTCGGCTGGACCTACTACCGGATCCACGGCACGCATGACACCCGCAAGATCGGTCGGCGGTCGTCGAACGGCTGCATCGGTCTTTACAACGAACACATCGAAGAGCTGTTCGAAATGGCCCAGGTCGGCACGCAGGTTCGCCTGATCTGACGCTTCGACACCACTGACCCGAAAGGACCGCGCGGCCGCAATGCCCCGCGGTCCTTTTCGTCAGGCCGGGCGGCACCAGTCGGGCAGCACCCGGTCGATCCGGCCGGTGCAGGCCGCCTCCACGCAGCGGGCAAGGCTGGCAAAGTGAAACGTCTTCCCCACGGCAGGTGGTCCGTAATGCGCATATTTGCCCGAGTTCGTGGCGATGTTGCGCGCCGACGTCGGCACCACCGGCGCGCCGATGAAGCACCAGCAGGTATCGTTCAGCACCTCGCCGCCAAAGGCGCGGACCCGGTCGATGAACCCGGCGGCTCTGGCCCTGGCATGGACATCCCGCCCGCAGGTGACGATCAGCCGGACCCCATTGGCGATCCGCCGCCCTTCACACAGCCGGGCCAGTGCCGCCATCTCGGTCAGCGAGAAATGCGGATTGCCCAGCGCCACCAGATCGACATCCGGTGTCCGCGCGATGTTCAACTCCTCCCAGGTCTCGGCCAGGTCCCGATGCGTCACCGGCACGACCCGCACCGCGTCCCCCAGAACCGCTTCGGCCGTTGCCGCCTCGGGCGTCACGCCCAGAATATGAAACATCGGCGCGGCCGAGGTCGTGGCAAAGGCCGCGCCAAGGGCCTTCAGGTCATCCTGGCTGACTTGGTGGCCTTCCAGCCCGCAGATCAGCGGGATCTCGTTGGTCGCAATCTTGCCGATGTGATAGCCGAGAAGCGGAAAGAACAGATCGTCAAGGCCCTTCATCGGCGGCAGGTCCAGCCGGATCGTGGCGCGGCGGCGGTCTGAACGATAGCAATCCGCCAAGGGCGCGCGCCCGGTGATGGCAACCAGAATGTCCAGGTAATCCGGGTATTTCAGCGTCCGCGCCCCCAGCACCGAATTGGCAAAGACCACTGCATTCGATTCTCCCCAGGCGATGTTCTGCCCCGCCTTCGGCGCCGGGTTCAGCAGGTAGGGGGCGCAGGTATAGGTGGGCGTCGCACCCATTTCGGCATAGGCCTCGGCCAAGGCGTCCGAGCCTTCACCCAAGGCCGTCGGCACCCCCTGTGCCCGCCATTGCCGCCGGTCGACGCAGATCGCGTTCATCGTCGTCGGCACCCGGACCCGCGCGCCAAGGTCGCACAGCCTTTGCGCGAACTGCAGGCCTGCGGGGCCCTGGTAGAAGACCCCATCCAGATGCGCCATGTCCACATCGATCAACTCGGTCGCGCCCTCGATCCGGGCGGTCTGCAACACGATCCGCATCGCGATCCGGCCCGCTTCGCCGAAGTCCCCAGCCAGAAAACGGCGGTCGAGCGTGCTGAGCAGGAAGTCCGCCGGATCGGGCCGGGGCAGCACAAAGCTTGCGGGCAGGACTGCCGGTTCGTCGGTGGGTGCAATGCTGTCGCCCTCGATCCTCGCGTAGCGCGCCCCTGCCAGCGCCGCGAACCCGGCCTCGTCCAGTTGCAGCACCGGAATGGCGAGCCGGAACAGCTCTCCGGCGATCAGGACACCCAGCGTCAGGATCGTCTCCTTGTGCCGGAACACCAGCGCCGAGGGCGCATGGCCGTTCATCAGCAGCTCGAAGATCACCAGACTGCCGGAACACGACCCTCGCCCGCTGGGAATGGCCAGGATCTTCCCCGCGACCGACTGCCCGCACAGGGGATGGTGCACGTCGATGATCCGCCCCGTCGCGGCATCGACCCCGCCCATGAAGCTGAGGCCGGTGTCCGAATGCAGGACCTCCCCGCCCGCCTGACCCGCAATCAGCGCCGTCCCGCGCATCCTGTCCCCATTCCTCGCCCGGCTCCGTCTTCGCCCAAGGTCAGGCCAGCACGTCCGACCCGTGGCGGTCAAGCCCGACCCGTGGGGACACCGGACAGTCCGAACTCCTGCTGCAGATGCCGCCTCAGTCGCCCGTCCGTGGTCGCAGCCAGCGCCGCATCGGCCGCCGCGGGGAACGCTGCATCCGACAGGTCGCGCAGGCAATGCGCCCGCAGCACCAGCGCGGGCTGATAGGTCCGTGCCGTTTCGGGCAAGGCCTCCAGAATCGCCAGCGCCCCCGCCGCGTCTCCCTGCAACCGCCGGACCGCCGCATGCGCCACCCATCCGCCCACTGTGGGATGCACCTGCCCCAGCATCCCGTGCAGCGCGTCCAGCGCCGCCAGGTTCAGCTGCCCGGTGACCGCCCGCTGCGCGTGGACCGACTGGATCGCCGCCTCGCACTGGAACCGCCCGAACCGCCCCGCCCGCGAGGCTTGCGTCAACAGCCCCTCCGCCTCGATCACCTGATCCCGGTCCCACTGGCGCGCGTCCTGCCTGGACAGAGGCACGAAGACCTCGCCCCCCCGCGCCGCCCGCCGCGCGTGGACATAAAGCATCAGCGCCAGTAGACCCTTCACCTCCGGTTCCTCCGGCATCAGGCCCATCAGCACCCGCGCCAGATGGATCGCCTCCTCCGGCAGCCCCAGCCCCGCCGAGCCATCCCAGTCCGCCCCGAACGCGCCGTAGATCGCCTCCAGCACATCGGCCAGACGGTCCGGCAGGTCGTCGGCCTCGGGCAAGGCAAAGCGCAGCCGCAACTCCTTGATCCGCGCCTTGGCCCGCACCAGCCGCTGGCCCATCGTCGCGGGCGGCACCAGGAAGGCTGCCGCAATCCGCGCCGCATCAAGGCCCAGCACCGTCTGCAACATCAACGGGGCCCGCGCTGTTGCATCAATCGCCGGGTGGGCGCAGACGAACATCAGCGCCAGCCGCTCATCGGCCGGCGCCACCCGGTCCGCCCGCTCCTCGGCCCGCAGGATAAGCTCCTCGGTCGCCGCCGCGCGGGTCCGGTCATGCCGGTGCAGCTTCGACAGCCCGTTCCGTGCCACGGTCAGAAGCCAGCCCTCCGGGTTGCCCGGTACCCCGTGCACCGGCCACAGCTCCAGCGCCTTCGCAAAGGCCTCGGCCAGTGCCTCTTCGGCAAGGGGCAGGTCCCGCGTCCCCGCCGCAAGGATCGCGAGAAGCCGCCCGTAAGACAGCCGCGCCGTCCGCTCGGCCACTTCGGCAGCGGACGGCGCGCCCATCAGGCCATCGGCGGCAGGACAGGCCGCACTTCGACCGACCCGGTCAGCGCACACGGAGCCTTGGCCGCCCAGTCCAGCGCTGTATCCAGGTCCGGCACCTCGATCACGAAATAGCCGCCCAGCTGCTCCTTGGTGTCGGCGAAGGGGCCGTCCTGCACATGGCGCTTGCCGTCCACCACCCGCAGGGTCGTCGCCAGCATCGGGCCCTGCAACCCGTCACCCTTCACGATCACTCCGGCCTGCGCCATCGCCCCGATGAAGGCGTTCCAGCCCCCCCAGTAGGCTTGGGTTTCTGCGGGATCGGTCCGACGTGCGAACTCGGCCGCAGTCTCGTTCAGCATCAGCATGTATTGCATCGGTCCTCTCCCCGGGGTTCAGCGCAGACTGTCACGTTTCGCGGCGAAAAGCGCCAGCCCGAAGGCCGCCGCCGCGATGGCGACGACCATCGACAGGATCGCCAGCTGCGACGGCAGGATCGCGAACAGCCCATGCGCCCAGTCGCCCGCAAAAAGCGCGACATAGCCCGCCAGCGACACGCCCAGCACCCGCACCGCGCCGCGCCGCTGCAGCGCCAGCAGCGCCGTGCCAAAAGCCCCCCCGATCACGCCCACCGCAAAGACCCAGGTCATCCAGCCGGGCAGCGAGGTATAGGCCGCCGCCTGCGCCTCGGTCATGCCCTCGGCCATCAGGCTGGCGGGGGTCTGGGTCAGGAACTTGCCGAACTGCCATAGGCCGAAGACATTCCAGGCCAGGGCAGCACCCGCCGGAAGCACCAGCCACAGCGGCCGTTCCTTGGTCTGGGAAAGTGGTAGCGCGGTCATCGTGATCTCCATCTGTAGCTCCGGTCCAATGCCGGGCATAGGAGTGACCCGCGACGGTCGGCGATTTCGACAGGGCGCGCGAAAAATGTTCTGACCTCGTTTTCAGCCGATTACGGTCCCTGCCTGGGGATCGATTCTACCCGCCTCCCGGGCACTCCACCTCCAGCGCATATAGCCCGTCAGTCCCCACAAGCAGCATCCCCGGCCGGTCCGGCAGCGCGGCGACATCACTGGTGATCGGAACAGGTGAGGGTAGCCGATCAAACCTGACGAAGTCGCGCGAGGTGTAGACCGCATCCTCCCTCGACCCGACCACCACGAACAGCGCCGCATCCTCCAACCAGGTAATTGACGTCGTCGGCGAAGGCTGCGTCCCTTCGGGGAAGGTCAGGACCGCCTCAGCTTCCAGCGTATCCGTCAGGCGAAAAACACCCATGAGCGACTGGATCAGCACGAGCGGTCCAACCCTCGAAATTCTGGCAGACTCCCCGATCCGGTTGGCCTCCCACCCTGGAAGTGTCCTGAATCCGTTGCCATCGAAGGCCATCCAGCCCGTCTCTGCCTCAACCAGCAACGGGTCCACACCGGGCACTTCGACGATGCGTGACAGGTTGAGGGCAGTCTTCGCCCCCACCATCACCTTTGGCGCGACCTCCGTCACAGGTCGCGACACCAGCGTTCCCGGGTCCAGCGCCTGCAGGACCGGCGGCCTGTACGCGACGGAGCGTTCGAAGAACAGAAGGACGCGCTCGGTCAGGTCCTGGGAAAACGCCCCCGACCAGGCCAGGCGAATGCCCGAGCCGCGATGCCAGACCCAACCTTGGGACGGAGCGGCCTCTTCCAGCGTCCACCCGTCCGGCCCCCGTCGCAGCAAGACGCTCGCGTCCTTCAGGTGATTTGAGAACAGCCGCACCGTCTGGCCATCCTCCGACACGTCGGCATCCCGGAACGGCCCCGGAAATCGCTGGCCCGGTGTCAGCCGGTCCAGGTCCTGCTGGGTGGCGACCAAGGCCCACTCTCCGCCGACGGGCCGGAACCAGAGGCTGCGTGTATCCTCGTTATGCCAGTCCACGGCCACCGCAAAGGTGCCATCGGCGCCGGGGAGGGTCAGGATCGCCAACGGCAAACCGTCTTGGGTCAGGGGCGACAGGGCCTCCCCGAGTGCCGTGGGCATCGGGCCGGTAGGGACGAAGCCCTTTCCATCCCAACGCAGTAGCGGTGCTTTCGGGGCGAAGCCGACGTAGAAGTCCTGCGTGCCTTCGTCAAAAGCGGTGCCCCACCACGTCTCCCCCGGCCGAGCCTCCTCCCAGGTGTCCGAACCGGCGGGAAGATGCCAAAGGACGCGTCCAGCCCAACCGGGCAGGAAATAGTCGCCTCCCGTGGCAAGGACGAGGTCGCGGTCGATGATGTTCGATCCGGGCGCGGGGCTCGCAAGCCTGCGATACTGCCGACCGTCAACTTCGTAGAATTCCGGCTCATCCGGGCGGTTCAGCGGCCGCAGCAGCAGACCGTCATAGCCCGGCAGGATGATCGGATGAGAGGCAAGCCGATAGGGCTGTTCCCGCTCCACCTCGCTTAACGGTTCCTCGCCTGTCACGGGCAGGATGCAGGGTCCGGCCGCCAGCGGCAGCGCGCCAAGCGGGGTCAGGAAAAGAAGGAAGGCAAGCACGAGGCCGAAGGCACGCATGCCACGACGGTGACCCGAAACGGTGGCCAATTCGTGAACGCCAGAGGGAAAACCGCCCTTCTCCCTCCTTCTCCCAAAACTTAACAGCACCCTAACGAGAAAAACTAAGCCATTGATTTTTAATGAAAGTCCGCGTTTGTCCACCGTGGACACATCACCCCTTCCGGGGCAACCAGCCGCCCAGGTTCTCTTCGATCACCGCCACCAGCGCCTGGATATGGGCCGCATTGTCGTTCAGGCAGGGGATGTAGGTGAAGACCTCGCCCCCCGCATGTTCGAAGGCCTCCCGGATCTCCCCGTTGATCTCTTCCAGCGTCTCGATGCAGTCGGCGGAAAAAGCCGGGGCCATCACCGCGATCCGCTTCTTCCCCTGCTTCGCCAGTTCCGCCACATGCTCGACCGTGTAGGGTTTCAGCCATTCCTCCCGGCCAAAGACCGACTGGAAGGTCGTGTCGATCGACCCCTTCTCCCACCCCAGCCTCTCCCGCAGCAGCCGCGAGGTTTTCTGGCACTGGCAATGGTAGGGATCGCCCTCCATCAGATACCGTTTCGGCATCCCATGATAGCTTGCCACCAGCACGTCGGGCCGGTGGTCCAGTTTCGCATAGGCCGCCTCCACCGACTTCGCCAGCGCGTCGATATAAAGGGGGTGGTCGAAGTATTCGGCGACGGTCCGCACCGCCGGCTGCCGCTTTTCCTTCATCAGCGCCCGGAAGAACTGGTCGTTCGCGGTGGCCGAGGTCGCCCCGGCGTAGTGGGGGTAGAGGGGGAAGAACAGCACCTTCTCGCACCCTGCCGCCACCATCGCCCGCACCTTCGCCTCGGTCGAGGGGTTGCCGTAGCGCATGCAGAAGTCGACCATGACTTCGGCCCCGTGCCGTTCCGCCATCACCGCCGCAATCGCCGCCGTCTGGGCCTTGGTGATGGTGAGGAGAGGGCTTTCGTCCAGCTCCTCGTTCCAGATCAGCTTGTAGTTCGCCCCCGAGGTGAAGGGCCGCTTCGACAGGATGATCAGCTGCAACAGCGGCTGCCACTTCCAACTGGGGATGTCGACCACCCGCTTGTCGGACAGGAACTCGTTCAGATAGCGCCGCATCGACCAGTAGTCGTAGGCGTCCGGCGTGCCGAGGTTTGCCAGTAGCACCCCGATCCGCGACGTGCGGACCCGGGGGTGATCGGCGGGGGCGTGGGTCAGGCGGCCGTGGCCGGGGGTGACGTCAGCCGCGGTCGCTTGTCCGGTCCGGGCATCCAGCATGTCGGTTCTTCCCATAGGTTCACGGTGGGACATAAGGGATGGGCAGGCAGGGTCAACCGTCTTTGGGCAGCGGCGCCTCGGGCACTCCCAGCGCATCCGCCAGCCTCGCCTTTGCCGAACCGGGGCGCAAGGGTTGCTGCTGGCTGTCATGCGGGGCCCAGCCGGTCAGGAAGACAAGCTCTACCGTCGCGGGCAGACGGCCCTCCGGCGTGCCGAAACTTTCGGCATAGATCGCTGCCGCCATCGCAAGCACGCCGCGCCCGGTGAACCGGCGCAGGCGGTCGGTCAGGGCATTCGTCTCCCCTGCCGCGCGCAGGTCGGCGAGCAGCGCGGGGAAACTGCCGTATTCCACCGTCTGGACCAGGCTGTCGGCCACCGGCAGGGCCAGACCCGCGCGCTGCACCAGCGCGCCCAGATCGCGGATCTCGCCCATCGGCAGGACGCGGGGCGACAGGCCACCGGTCACCCGCGCCTCGGCCTCGGCCAGCGCGGTCCGCAGCTCGTGCAGGCTGCGGCCACCGGGCAGCACGGCAATCATCAACCCGTCGGGTCGCAACGCCCGGCGGCACTGGACCAGCTGGCCCAGCGGATCGTTCGCCCAATGCAGCGCCATGGCGTGCACGACCAGATCATGCGCGCCGGGTTGCAACTGCAGCACTTCATCATCGGCAACATGGATCGCATCCGGCCGCAAATCCTGCCAGATTTCTGGAAGACCGCTCACCACGGCGGGTGCCGTAAAGGTTCTGTTAACCTCGGTGAGTCTTTCCTGAATGTCGGCAAGGGCGAGCCGGTGCAGGAACATCGCCGCATCGTGATCGGGCATGGCCCGGGCGCGGGCGCGGTGGCGGGAAAGCGCGGTTCGGTCAGTCAATGTGGGCGCAGGCGTCATCGCCGGGACATTAGGAGCGGCACATGGGAATGCAAGGCGCACTGCAACTTCTCTATCCGCCGCAGTGCATTTCCTGCGCGGCCCCGGTGCAATCGGACTTCGGCTTGTGCGGCGACTGCTGGCGCGAGACGCCGTTCATCGCAGGCCTCGTCTGCGACCAGTGCGGCGTGCCGCTGCCGGGGCAGGACAGCACCGAACGCGCGCTTTGCGATGACTGCCTGACCATCGCCCGGCCCTGGGACCGGGGGCGGGCGGCGCTGATGTATGCTGGCAACGCGCGGAACCTGGTGCTGGCGCTGAAGCATGGCGACCGGATGGACCTTGCCCGCCCCGCCGCCGCCTGGATGGTCAAGGCCGCACAGCCGATCCTGCAGCCGGGGATGCTGGTCGTCCCCGTCCCCCTGCACTGGACCCGGCTGTTCAAGCGCCGCTACAATCAGGCGGCCCTTCTGTCCCGCGCCATTGCCCGGTCAGCGGGGCTGGAGCATTGCCCCGATGCGCTGGTCCGCAAGCGGTCGACGGGAAACCAGGACGGCAAGACCCGCGATGCGCGCTTTGCCAACCTTGTCGGAGCCTTCTCTGTCCCGAAGGCCCGCGAGCCAAGGGTGCGCGACCGCGACATTCTTTTGGTCGACGACGTGATGACCTCAGGCGCGACCTTTGCGGCGGCAAGCGAGGTGCTTTTTTCGGCAGGCGCGCGGTCGGTGTCGGTCCTTGGGCTGGCGCGCGTTGCGAAGGACGGGTGAATCCTTATATTCGGGCGCGAAAGAGGTGCCCAAATGCGTCCCGTCGAAATCTACACCACTCCAAGCTGCCCCTATTGCGCGATGGCCAAGCGGCTTTTGCAGAAGAAGGGGGCCGCCTACACCGAGATCGACGTCAGCCGCGACCCGGCCTTGCGCGCCGCAATGACACAGCGCGCAAATGGCCGCCGGACCGTGCCGCAGATCTTCATCGGCCAAACCCATGTCGGCGGCTGCGACGACCTGCATGAGCTGGACCATGCCGGCAAGCTTGACCCGCTTCTGGCCGGGTGATGCGCGCGGGGCTGGTCCAACTGACAGTGACGGACGATCCGGCGGCGAACCTGCCGGTTACCCTGGGGCTTATCCGGCAGGCGGTTGCACAGGGGGCGGGGTTTGTGCTGACGCCGGAGTTGACGAACGGCCTCTCCTCCAGCCGCGCGCACCAGCGGTCGGTCTTCCGGCATGAGGAAGACGACCCGACCCTTGCCGCCCTGCGGGATGAAGCCAAGGCGGCGGGCATCTGGCTGCTGATCGGGTCCTTGGGCCTTCTGACCCATGACCCGGATGGCCGCTTTGCCAACCGCAGCTTCCTGATCGCCCCTGATGGGTCCGTGGCCGCGCGCTATGACAAGATCCACATGTTCGACGTGAACGTCTCGGCGACCGAGGTCTACTGCGAAAGCGAAGGCTATCGTCCGGGAACGCAGGCTGTCGTGGCCGAGACCCCTTTTGCCAAAATCGGGATGACCGTCTGCTACGACGTCCGCTTTCCCGCGCTGTATCGCCGTCTGGCACAGGGCGGGGCGCAGATCATCACTGTGCCTGCCGCCTTCAACCACATCACGGGTGCCGCGCACTGGGAAACGCTCCTCCGCGCCCGCGCCATCGAGACCGGGTGCTTCATCCTCGCCCCGGCGCAGACTGGTTTTCACCCCGAGGCACACGGAAAGGGCCGCAAGACGCACGGTCATGCCCTTGCCATCGCGCCCTGGGGCGAAATTCTGGCCGATGCGGGGACCGACCCCGGGGTGACGCTGGTCGATCTGGATCTGGCCGAGGTTGACAAGGCCAGGGGCCGGGTGCCCTCACTCACCCACGACCGGGGCTTTGACGGGCCATGAGCACCGAGAAGGCCGATGACATCGCGGTGGCGCTGTTTGGCGAGCTGTTCATGGCCGACCAGCTGGCGCGCAATCGGATTTCCAAGGTCCTGCCCAAGGGGATGGAGCTGTCGCATTTTTCAGTCCTGAACCACCTCGCGCGGATCAATGATGAACGCACTCCGGCGCAGCTGGCGAAGTCTTTCCACGTCACGCGCGGGGCGATGACCAATACGCTGGCCAAGCTGGAATGGGCGGGCCACGTCCACATCCGCCCGGACTGGGAGGATGCCCGGCAGAAGTTCGTGGCGATCAGCCCCTCGGGTCGGTCGGCGCGGGACAGTGCCGTGGCCAGCGTCGTGCCGCTGATTGCCGAGGTCGTGCAGTCGATCGGACCCGACAAGATGCGCGCGCTTCTGTCGGTGTTGCGTGAGTTGCGGATCAGCCTGGAAGGTGAAACCGGCTGAGGCAAGCCTGCAACGGCGGTGGAGCCAAATGCATCGGGTGGCCTGAACCGGGCCTGTTCCACCCCGATAGCCCTTGCCCCGCACGGTCGTTCCAAGCATAGACTGTGATGATCTTCAGGGCCCGGTCACCATGCATTTCTCCTCTCGTTGCCTGCTTGCTTCTCTTGCTGCCAGCACGGCCCTGTCCTTTGTGCCCGCCTTCGCGGAAGGCACGCTGAACATCAACGGCACGACGGGTCTGATCGACATGCCTTCGGGCGAGGCGCAGAAGGATGCGACGTTTTCGTTCAGCACCTCGGTCGTGGGGCCGATCACCCGGTCGACGCTAAGCTTTCAGTTCAGCGAACGGCTGTCGGGGTCGTTCCGGTTCCAGACCTGGCGCGACTGGGACACGCTGATCGCCGGGGATGCCAAGGAATCCGACCGCAGCCTGGACTTGCGCTATCAGGTGCTGAAGGAGGCGACCTATGTCCCCGCGCTGACCATCGGCCTGATCGATTTCACGGGGCAGGGGCTGTTCTCGTCGGAATACATCGCCGCTACGAAAGGTTTCGGCGACCGGCTGAAGGTGACTGCGGGGCTTGGCTGGGGGCGTCTTGGCAGCGATGGCGGCATCGGATCTCCGTTCGGCGACCGTCCTGCGGTCAGCCCCACGGGCACACCAAACGCCGACCAGTGGTTCCGCGGTGAGGCTGCGCCCTTCGCCGGGGTCGAATACAAGATCAGCGACACCTGGACCTTCAAGGGCGAATATTCCTCGGACGCCTACACGCTGGAAGACGACACCCGCGGCCTTCTCGACCGGAAAAGCCCGTTCAACTTCGGCTTCGAATACCAGCGCAATGCGAACATGCGCTTCGGGGTCTATTCGCTGTATGGCTCGGAAGTCGGCCTTACGTTCCACGTCATCCTCGACCCGAAAAGCCGGATGACCGGCGGGGTCGTGGGTGCGGCCCCGGTCCCGGTCAAGGCACGGCCCGCGCGGTCGGCTGACCCGGAGGCCTATGACGGCGGCTGGGTCACGCAAGCCGATGCCGGGCCGATCCTGCGCAAGAATCTGGCCAAGCGTCTGGCGGCCGACGGGATTGCTGTCGAGGACATCGCCTATACCGCCACCTCCGTGCAGGTCCGCATCCGCAACAGCCGGATTGATGCGGGCGCACAGGCCGTGGGTCGCACCGCCCGCGCGCTCAGCCACGTCATGCCCGCCTCGGTCGAAGTGTTCGAGATCGTGCCCGTGGTGAATGGCATCGGCGCGTCCAAGATCACGATCCGCCGCAGCGACCTGGAAGGCCTGGAATACACCGCCGACAACGCCTCGCTTCTGCGCGACCGGATCACCATCACCGACGCCGGTCCGGCCCCAGCCTATTCGCTGGGCGACGAAGGCCTGTATCCGAAGTTCAGCTGGAGCCTGCGCCCCGCCCTGCGCCTGTCCGAGCCCCTGAAGGGCGACGTCGGTCTGCGGCTTTCGGCAACCTACGATTTTGCGCCGGGGATGATCCTGTCAGGCTCGATCTACAAGCAGATCGCCAGCAACACCGACCTTGGCACACCCTCGACCTCGCCCTTGCAGCACGTCCGCACCGACGGGTCGCGCTATACCGAATTCGGCGATCCGATCCTGGAAAAGCTGACCTTCGCCTGGTACGGTCGCCCCGCCGCTGACGTCTACTCACGCGTGACCGTGGGCTATCTGGAACGGATGCACGCGGGCGTCTCGGGCGAGCTTCTGTGGAAGCCCGTGGACAGCCAGCTCGCCCTTGGGGCCGAGATCAACTACACCCGCCAGCGCGACACCGACGGCGGCCTTGGCTTTGACGAATACGACTACGACGTGGTGACTGGCTACCTTTCGGCCTACTACGACTTTGGCAACGGCTTCCTTGGCCAGCTGGATGTCGGCAAGTATCTGGCCGGGGACGTGGGCGCCACGGTTTCCATCGACCGCGTCTTCGCCAACGGCTGGCGGGTCGGTGCCTTTGCGACCGTCACGGACGTCAGCGCCGCCGATTTCGGCGAAGGCGGCTTTGACAAGGGCATCCGCTTCACCATCCCGTTCAACTGGGCGCTTGGCACTGAGACCCGCAAGGGCTTTGGCCTGACGCTGCGGCCCGGCACCGGCGATGGCGGCGCCCGGGTCGAGGTGGACGGGCGGCTTTACAACTCCATCCGCGACTACCACACCGACGGGCTGGACCCCGACTGGGGAAGGGTCTGGCGGTGAGCATCGCACCACGGCTGGTCGCGGCGGCCATCGCGCTGTCCCTTCTTGGCGCTTGCGGCAACGACAAGGGCGGCGGCAACCCGGTCGCCGCTGCCGTGGGCCAGATGGCGAAGGCAAGCCTGGCCAAGGCCAAGGGCGGCAAGGCTGCAGCCGCCGCGCCTGCTGCTCAACCCGTCACCCGCGCCGACCTTGCGGCCTTCGGCAAGCCAATCCTGCGCATCCGGGCCGAGCGGCTGGGACAGGACGCCTTTTTGACCATTGCCGACGAAAAGTCCGGCGTCGTCACCTGGACCGCGCAGGGTGCCGCGACCTTCTCGCTTCGGGATGGCGTCCTGATCCAGACCCGCGGCCTTGGCGCGGACCTCATGTCCGCCGAAGCGCCCACGCTGGGCCAGCTGACCTCGGGTGCCAGCTACACGCGGGTCTACTTTTTCCTTGGCCCGGACGATATCGGCACCCGGCGGACTTATGAGTGCACGGCCTCGACGGTTGGTGCGGAAAAGATCGAGGTTGTGGGAAAATCCTTTGCGGTCTCCCATGTCTCCGAGGTCTGCACGCGGCAAGGAAGCAAGCTCACCAACGATTTCTGGATCGAAGGCAAGACGATTCGGAAGTCGCGGCAGTGGGCCAGCGCCACGGTCGGACATGTGGAGTTCGAGCGGGTCATCGACTGATGTCCGCGCCCTTCAACCTGCCAAGATGGGCCGATAGGTGCGATTTTGATGCATAATCCGCTCACTTTTCGGTAATCTTTTCCTGTCAACCTTCCCGGCACTGCGAAAGGTGGGCGCAGTCGCGTAGACTGACAGCCGGAAAGACGATGGAGTCGGGCGATGAAGCCCTGGGTAGCAACAGTCCTCTTGGCCGCAAGCCTTGCGACCGCCGCTCAGGCCGGTGGCCCCGTCGTCGTTGTCGAAGAGCCTGAACCCGAGGTCGAAGAAGGTGCCGCCTCCAGCAAGGGGCTGTTGCCGTGGCTGATCCTGCCACTTGTCGCCTGCGTGGTCTTCTGCGGGGCCGAAGAGGAATAGCGTCAGTAGTCCTTCTGCAGAAAGACGCCGATCCCGGTCTCTCCGTCCGCGCCAAGCCGCCCCTTGACCGTCACGCCCTCGCGCAGGTCGAGGTTCAGGTTGATCTGGCTCTTGCCGTCCTGGTCGACCTCGATCTCGGTATAGACGTTGTCCGAGATGTATTTCCCGGCCCGCAGCGCCGCTGACCCGTCCTCGGCCGTGGTCACGTCCAGATCGTCCAGCCCGAAGCTCTTGCGCAGGGTGCCGACCAGTCCAAGGCCACTCTGCCCCGCCAGCACCGCGACCGCATTGGCCAGCTGCGCCGCCTGCAGTGCGGAAATCTTGTCCAGCCCCCGTCCGAACAGAAGCCGCGCCAGAACTTCTTCCTGCGGCAGCTCGGGGGAGGAGCTGAACCTCACCTCCGGGTCGTTCGCCGGGCCTTCGACCGTGACCGTGCTGATGATACCGTCGCTTTCCGTATCCGCCGCGATGTCGATCTGCGGCACCAGGCTTCCCTCCATCACCAGGTCGGCGCGCGACAGCACAAGGCGGCGACCCAGGATGTCGATCCGCCCCCGGATCAGGCTGAACCCGCCCGCAGGCCGGACATCTGCCGTGGTGCCCAGCAGCCGAAGGTCGCCCCCAAGTTCCGCGTCGATTCCGCGCCCCCGGATGAACACCCGCGACGGGGCAGAGATTGTCACGTCCAGCCCGATGGCCCGTGCCGTGCCTGCCCCACCGCCACCTTCGGACAGCGCCGCCAGCAGCCCCGCCTTCCGCCGTGTGTCGCGGACCGGGGCACTGTCGCGGATGTGGCGGATGTTCAAAAGCTCGGAGGCCGAGCTGAAGCCCGAGGCCGGAACCCGGATCTCCGTCTCTCCCAGGCTTAGCGCGCCGGACAGGGTCGCGCCCCCGGCCAGCTGACCGCGCAGGGCCAGGCTGCCGCTGACCAGCGTCTCGTACAGCTCGGGATCGTAAAGGCGCAGGCTTTCCAGCGTGATCGCAAGGTCAGCCTCCTGTCGCCCATCCAGCCGCACCGGCCCATCGACCCGCAGCCGCCCGCCCGTGGACAGGGTGGATGTCGCCGAAAGCTGCAGGCTGCCGCCACTCAGCTGCCCGATGGCCTCGACCCCCTGCAGCGACAGGCCAAGGTCCGGGTCGGCGATGCGCCCGTCCGACAGCGTCACCCGCCCCGACAGCGACCGCAGCGCCAGGGGGCCGGACAGCCGCAGGTCATAGCCGACGCGGCCCGACACCGACCGGGGCGAGAGGAACAGGTTCGCCAACCCCGCCTCGCCTGTCCCGGCGATGGTCAGGTCCGCGCTGCGGAAGTCGTTCGCCAAAGTCCCGCCGACCCGCGCCGCGATCTGGCCGGGGCCGGTGCCGGACAGGTCCAGCCGATAACCCCGGCTGTCCTGTATCGCCCGGCCAGAAACCGTCAGCGGTCCCGACACGTTCGGCACGATCAGGCCCAGGTTCGCAAGCCGTGCGTCCAGGTCGATGGTCCGGACATCGCCGTCGATCTGCCCCGTCGCCGTTGCCGAAAGCTGCGGATTGCCGACCCGGGCCGAGCGGATCTGCACCACGCCGTCCTTGACCGACACGTCAAGCTCCAGCTGGCTTTGCCCGGCCAGCAGCCGGTCCGCCTCGCGGTTGCCGATCCGCAAGGACCGAGCCTGCCCATTCAGGATGATGCGGCCGTCCTCGGGCAGGCCGGTGAACCGCCCCTCCAGGCTGACACTGCCGCCATACTGCGGTCCCAAAGCCGAAAGATCGGCAAGATCGACCGTCCCGGACAGGTTCGCCCCCCTCGACGACAGCGTGCCGCTCGCCTTGGCCAGCAACCCCCCGGCGGACAGGTCGAACGCTTGCAGTTCCGTCCCCGCTTCGTCGCGCCGGATGCGGGCCTGCAGCCGTGATGCGCCGGCAAGCAGTCGGTCGACCTCGGGCTGGCCGATGGCAAGGTCGGTGCCGGCAAACGTCACGTCGGTGTCGAAAAATCCCGACAACCGGCTCGCCGAGCCCGCAATCTCCAGCCGCCCCGCCCCCGCCAGATCGCGACCCGCCAGCCCCGAGAACCGCGCGAAATCCGCAGCCTCCACCACCATCCGCCCCGAGGTCAGCAGCGCCTCGTCCAGGCCTTCGATCTTCAGGGACCCCGTCCCTGTCATCCCCGCACCGGCCAGCCGGATGTCCGTCAAGCTCAGGACGCCTTCATCTTCCAGCAAGTGAAACCGCAGCGACCCTGCAAGCTCCGACCCCAGCGCCCTGGCTGTAGCTGGGTCCGCCGCGATGACGCCAACGGCTTGCCCTTTCAGCGTCCCGCCCAGGCTTTTCCCCGCCGCGCTGCGCCCGATGCGGCCAGAACCGTCCAGCACCAGCCGTGCGATCTTCAGGTCCGGGCGGTCCAGCCCCTCGACCGTGACCGCGCCCGACCAGCTGTCCGCATCGCCCTGCATGGAGGTCAGCCGGAACCCGGCGCGCTGGACCATGGTCCCGTCCGCAAAAGGCACCGCCACCGGCGCCCCGTCCGGCGCGGCAAGCGTGCCGTCCAGATCGACCCGCACCGGCAGTCCATCCGCCGCGATCTCGGCGCTGCCGCCCACCGTCAGCGCCCGCGCCGTCAGATCGAACCGGTCCAGCACCACGCGCCCCGCCCCGCTCCGCCAGGCGTCCAGCTTCAGGCCGACCTCGGTCCCGAAGAAATCGACCATCTCCGGGGCCAGCACCGGCGCGAGGTTCCCGGCGATGTCCGCCCCCAGGCGATAGCCGCCGTCCTCACCCCGGATCGTCACCCGCCCGGCCAGCCGGTCCTCTCCATCGGTCGCGAGGGCGATATCCGCCGCGAACGCGTCGATCGGCCCCTGCCCCGTGACCTCCAGCCGCGCCGAGGGATCTCCGGGGATGTCCAGCAGCCCAACCACCAGCCCGCCCGCGCCCTCTTCGGCCACCAGCGACAGACCCAACTGACGCGTCGCGTTGGCGTAAGAGGCATCCAGCCGGATCTCCCCATCCGCGCCCGCATCGGTGCGGATCAGGTCCAGCACCGCCTGGCCCTCGCCCCCTGCCAGCTGCAGCGACGCCTCCAGCGTCCCGGTCACCGCCTCGCCCAGCACAGCGGGGCCAAGCTCGATCCGTTCGGCGGCCAGCCGGTCGATGTTGACCGACACAGGCAGCTCGGGCAGGCTGAAACCCGACGCTTCCGGCGAAGGCACGTCCGCATCCGTCCCGACCGGAGCGCGCAGGACGATGATCTCTTGCGCCGATAATTCCGTGACCTCGACCTGACCGGACAAGAGCGCCGACCGGCTCCAGTCAAGAACCACGCCGTTCAGAGTGATCCAGACGCCCGCGTCATCGGCGATGGTCAGCTGTTCGATGGTTGCCTGGGTCGACAAAGCACCGGCAAAGCCCGTCACGGTCACCTGCCGCCCGACATCGGACAGGGTATCCTCCAGGAAGGCCGTCAGGTAATCGCGGTCGTCCTCCTGCGCCAGGGACGGACCGCCGACCATCAGACAGGCCACAAGGATCAGCGCGCGCCGCATCAGAAGGCCTGCCCGATACCGACGTAAAGCTGCACCCCTTCCCCGGTCGTGCCGCTGATCGGGGCAGCCACGTCCAGGCGGATTGGCCCAAGGCCCGTGTCATAGCGCACCCCGAACCCCGCCCCCGCATGCGACTCGCTGAAGCCGCCGGTAAAGCCGTCAAGGCCAATGCTCCCCCAGTCGGCAAAGCCCACCACGCCGATCCGGTCAGTGACCTTGGCGCGCAGTTCCAAGGACCCCGCCAGGAAGTACCGCCCGCCGATCAGGAACTCGGGGCCAAAGCCGCGCGTCACCGCGATGCCCAGCGACCGGTAGGGCTGGCCCCTGACCGTGCCGCCCCCGCCCGAGAAGAACAGGTCATCCCGCGGTGTCTCCAGAAGGGTCGAGCCGAAGACCGCCCCCGCCTGCAGCCGCGCCGCGACGACCACGCGGCCGGGTTCGCCCAGGCTGCGGAAGCCCCGCGCGTCCAGCGTCGTCCGCAGGCCGGACCCGGTGGTCCCGAACCCCAGGAACGGCTTGGCAGTCGCGTCAATGTAGAACCCCCTGGTCGGGTTGTTCGCCACATCGCGGCGGTCCCATGTCGCGCCAATCGGCAGCGACAGATTCCGGAAGCTGAAGCTGCCCCCCGGATCGCGCCCGTCCTGCGTGTCATAGGTCAGGCCAACCCGCGCGGTCAGCTGTTCGGAAAAGACGTGGCTGAAGCGCAAGCCAAAGCTGAAGGCGTCCAGCGCATAATCGACCTCGTCCTCGTGCGAATAGCTGAAGCTCAGCCCCGCCGTCGTGTCGGGGGTCAAGGTAGCCGGGCGGTCGAGCGTGACTTCAATCCCATAATCCACCCCGCTTTCGCCGGACCCGATGTTGGTCACATCGCCCTTGATCCCCAGCCTTTCGCCCCCGCCCAGCAGGTTCCGGTGCAGCCAGGACGCCGACAGGGACACCCCGTCCAGGCTTGCGACCTCGACCCCCAGCGCATAGCGGCGCGGCTTCTGTTCCACCACGGTCGCCGTGACACCCAGCAGGTCCGGTGCAGTGATCGCCTCATCCTCGGTCAGCGCGACGGACGAGAAGATGCCCGTCCGCCGCAACCGGGTTTCCGCCCGGCGCAGCTCGGTTTCGCTGAAGGTCTCGCCTTCGGGCAGGCCCGCGATCTTCCTGACGCGCTGCTCGCGCATCCGGTCCTCGCCGACGATTACCAGTCGGCCAAAGCGCAGGCGGGGCCCTGGGTCCAGCCGCACATCGGCGTCGATCCGTCGTGCCGCATGGTCGGCCAGCACCTCGTCAGCCGCGACAAAGGCCTTGGCATGTCCGGCCTCGCGCCAGGCGGCGATGGCCACGTCAACCGCCGACCGCACCGCCCCGCTTGTCCCCACTGCGCCAGTCCGGAAATCCTCCGGCAGCTCGGTGTCCGGGGCCAAAGGGGCGACACGCGCGGTGCCAAACCGGAAGGGCTGGCCGGGGTCCACATCGATGCGAATCGTCCCGATGGCGCGCGGGGCCTCCAGCGCCGGGATCGCCGCCGCCTCGCGCCCGTCGATCCGGATACGGATGTCGACCGAATAGTGCCCACGCGCGTAAAGCGCCGCCAGGATCCGCGCATAATCCGACCGCGCCGCAGCCAGAAGGTCCTGCGGATCGCTCTGCCCCAGCGACTGCAGCGACCGCACCATGGATGCCTCACGGACCGCCTCGGTCAGGTCCTCGGACCCGCCCGCAACGACGATGTCCAACCGGTCCAAAGCTTCGGCCGCAGATGCAAGGGCCGCGACAAGGGCCACTGCCAATGCCATCCGGAAACGCATCACTGCTGGACCGGCAGACATCCGGACAGACCCTTTCAGCGGCTGATGCCCGGACTATCGCAGCTTGTCCGGACCTGGGCAATCGACCGAGCGACGCCTGGGCAAACTTGTGAAAGGGGCCGCGGGTTCCCTCCCGGCCGCGTCATCTGCCTGTGACATGGCAGTGGCAAGGCTGTCGCAAACGCGAGGGACCTTTCATGGACGATGCCGCCTACGACCTTGACGAAGCCTACCAGATCAACGGGCCCGAAGATGCCCGCCGCATGTATGGCGACTGGGCGCCGACCTATGACGAAAGCTTTGGCGCGGCCTGGGGTTACATCGCCCCGCGCGAGATCGCCGGCATTCTGCGGGGCGAAATCGGTGCTGGTGCCGAAATCCTCGACATCGGCGCAGGCACGGGGCTTGTCGCCGAACACCTGCGCGGGCTGACCGTCGATGCGCTGGACATCACGCCCGAGATGCTGGACATCGCGCGGCCTAAGGGCCTGTACCGCAACCTCCTCCTCGGCGACCTGACGCAGACCCTGGCAATCCCGGATGCCAGCTATGACGCGGTGATCAGCTGCGGCACCTTCACTCACGGCCATGTCGGGCCTGAATGCTTCCCCGAGCTTCTTCGGATCACCCGCCCAGGGGCCGTCTTCGCCTGCGGCACCATCGGCCCGGTGCTGGATGGCGCGGGGTTCGGGTCGGAACTCGCGCGAATGGTGGCACACGGCAAGATCACCCCCGTCGCCTGGCGCGACATCCCGATCTACGAAGGCGCGGACCATCCGCATATCAACGACCGGGGCCTCGTGATGGTGTTCCGCCGCCTGTAAGGCCATTGGCCCTTGCAGACTCGGGGTCGGGGGCGTATATCCCCCTCAACAGCAGTTTCAGGGTCCAAACCTGAAGCGACCGAAAGTCACGGGCGGGCCGCTGGGTCCGCCTTTTTGTTTCCGGAACCTGATGACCGACCTCGTCGCCAAGACCGCCATCGACCGTCGCCTTGCGGACATCGTCCAGCCGGTCATCGAAGGCCTGGGCTTTGAACTTATCCGCCTGCGGCTGATGGGCGGCAAGACGCGCGTGTTGCAGATCATGGCCGACCGCCCCGACGGCGGCATCGGCGTCGATGAATGCGGCGACATCTCCACCGCCGTTTCTGCCGTGCTGGACGTGGAAGACCCGCTTGAGGACAACTATGTGCTTGAGGTGTCGTCCCCCGGCATCGACCGTCCGCTGACCCGGCTCAAGGACTTCGAAATGTGGAAGGGCTGGGAAGCCCGGATCGAGACCACGGAACTGATCGACGGCCGCCGCCGCTTCAAGGGTGATCTGGCGGGGGTCGAGGGCGAAGAGGTCCTGATCACCATCGAAGAAAGCGGCGAAGAGGTCACCATCGGCCTCCAGTTCGACTGGCTCTCCGACGCCAAGCTGATCCTTTCGGACGCGCTGATCACCGAAATGCTGCGCCAGAAGAAGGTGGCCGAGCCCACCGACGGCCAGTTCGACGAGATCGAAGAGATTGACGGGGACGAGGATGAAGATCCCGCGCCCGAGACGAAACACTAGGGAGAGAGACCCATGGCAATCACCTCCGCCAACCAGCTGGAGCTTCTGCAGACCGCCGAAGCCGTGGCCCGCGAAAAGATGATCGACCCCGACCTGGTGATCCAGGCGATGGAGGACAGCCTCGCCCGCGCCGCCAAGTCGCGCTACGGCGCCGAGATGGACATCCGGGTGAAGATCGACCGCAAGACCGGCCGCGCGTCTTTCACCCGTGTCCGCACCGTCACCGAGGATGACCTGATCGAGAACCACCACGCCCAGATCACCGTGAAGCAGGCCAAGTCCTACCTCGCCGACCCGCAGATCGGGGATGAGGTGATCGACGAGGTTCCCCCCGTCGACCTGGGTCGCATCGCCGCGCAATCGGCCAAGCAGGTCATCCTGCAGAAGGTCCGCGAAGCCGAGCGTGACCGCCAGTTCGAGGAATTCAAGGACCGCAAGGGCACCATCATCAACGGCGCCGTCAAGCGCGAGGAATACGGAAACGTCATCGTCGACATTGGCCGTGGCGAAGGCATCCTGCGCCGGAACGAAAAGATCGGCCGCGAAGCCTACCGCATCGGCGACCGCATCCGCTGCTACATCAAGGACGTCCGCCGCGAAGCGCGCGGCCCGCAGGTCTTCCTGTCGCGCACCGACCCGCAGTTCATGGCCGAGCTCTTCAAGATGGAAGTGCCGGAAATCTATGACGGCATCATCGAGATCAAGGCCGTCGCCCGTGACCCGGGCAGCCGCGCCAAGATCGCCGTGATCAGCTACGACAACTCCATCGACCCGGTCGGCGCCTGCGTCGGTATGCGCGGCAGCCGCGTGCAGGCCGTGGTGAACGAGCTTCAGGGCGAAAAGATCGACATCATCCCGTGGAACCAGGACACCGCGACCTTCCTCGTGAACGCGCTGCAGCCTGCCGAGGTTTCCAAGGTCGTCTTCGACGAAGAGGCCGCAAAGATCGAGGTCGTGGTGCCGGATGAGCAGCTCTCGCTCGCCATCGGCCGTCGTGGCCAGAACGTCCGCCTTGCGTCGCAGTTGACGGGTCTCGACATCGACATCCTGACCGAAGCCGAAGAATCGCAGCGCCGCCAGGCCGAATTCACCGAACGCACCAAGCTGTTCATGGATTCGCTCGACGTTGACGAGATGATGGCCCAGCTTCTGGTCGCCGAAGGCTTCACCAACCTGGAAGAAGTGGCTTACGTCGACCTGGACGAGCTTCTGTCCATCGACGGCTTCGACGAGGATACGGCGGCGGAACTGCAAGCCCGCGCCCGCGACTATCTGGAAGCCGCCAATGCCAAGGCGATGGAAAACGCCCGCGCGATGGGGGTCGAGGACAGCCTGGTGAACTTCGAAGGCCTGACGCCCCAGATGCTGGAAGCGCTGGCCCAGGATGGGATCAAGACGCTGGAAGACTTCGCCACCTGCGCCGACTGGGAACTGGCGGGCGGCTGGACGACCGAGAATGGTCAGCGCAAGAAGGACGAAGGGGTCCTCGAAAAGTTCGACATGTCGCTTGAGGAAGCGCAGACCCTGATCATGACCGCCCGCGTGATGCTGGGCTGGGTCGACCCGACGGAACTGGAGCAGCCCGAGGAAGAGGTTGCCGAAGACGAGGAGGCCGAGGCCTGATTTCAGGCCTCGGGGTTACGCGCAATGACGCGCGGCGGCCGGGAAAAGGACAGGGACGAACCGGAACGCAAGTGCATTGCGACCGGGGAAAGCCAGCCCAAGGCGGGCCTCGTCCGCTTTGTCGCTGGTCCTGACGGGCAGATCGTCCCGGACGTGCTGGGCAAACTGCCGGGCCGGGGCATCTATGTCTCGGCTGACCGGACGGCGATCGACAAGGCGGTGAAGAAGAACCTCTTCTCCCGCGCGGCGCGCCAGCCGGTGAAGGTGCCCGAGGGGCTGGCCGACCTGGTCGAGACTCTGGTGCTGCAGCGGACCGTCGACCTTCTGTCGATGGCCCGCAAGGCGGGTGAGGCGGTCACCGGCTACGAGAAGGTGAAGGACTGGCTGGTCAAGGGCACGGCGGCGACGCTGATCCAGGCCAGCGACGGGTCGGAACGGGGCAAGACCAAGCTGCACGCGCCCGAGGGCGCAAATGGCTTTGTCGGTTGTCTTACGGCTGGGGAAATCGGTTTGGCATTCGGGCGCGAACGTGCGATACACGCCGCGCTTGCCGCTGGTGGACTCAGAACCCGTGTTGTAGAGGAAGCGGCAAAACTCGCCGGTCTGCGGGGGCATTTGCCTTTGACGACCGACGGGAATGACGGCGGCGAGACCGCCATGAAGGATACGAAGAACGCATGAGCGATACTGACGGCAAGAAACCTCTTGGCCTTGGGGGCGCCCCCCGTCCCGGACAGGTGAAGCAAAGCTTCAGCCATGGCCGGACCAAGAGCGTCGTGGTCGAAACCAAACGCAAGCGCGTTGTGGTGCCCACTCCGGTGAAACCGGGGGCGCCTGGCGCTGGCGCGGCTTCGGCTGCGACCAACCTGGGTGATCCGTCGAAACGCCCCGCCGGGATTTCCGACGCCGAGATGGAACGGCGTCTGTCGGCCCTGCGCGCCGCCAAGGCGCGTGAGGCCGAGGAAGCCGCGCGCCGCGCCGAAGAGGACCGCGCCCGCGAGGAAGATCGCGCCGCCCGTCGCGCCGAGATCGAAGCGAAAGAGCGTGAGGATCGCGAACGCGCCGAAGCGCTCCGCCTGAAGGCCGAGGAAGAGGAACGTGCTGCCAAGGCAGAGGCCGCCGCCAAGGCCGCCGCCGCCGAGGCGCGCAAGGCCGACGTGCTTGGCACTCGTTCGCGGTCGACCATGGCACCGCCCGCAACCGCCAAACCGGCCGAGCGGGCCGCCCCCGCCCCTGCCGAAGAGGCGCGCGGTCCTGCGTCGGCAAAGCCCGGCCTCTCGCCCCGCAAGACCGACCGTGAAAAGGACGACCGCGCCGAGCGCGGCGCCAAGCGCACGGGCGACGAAGGCCGCCGTTCGGGCAAGTTGACGCTCTCGGACGCCATCTCGGACGAGGGCGGCCGCCAGCGCAGCATGGCTGCCATCAAGCGCAAGCAGGAAAAGGCCCGGGCGAAGGCGCTGGGTCTGGGTCACAAGGCCGAAAAGCAGGTGCGCGACGTGCAACTGCCGGAAACCATCGTGGTCTCGGAACTGGCGAACCGGATGGCCGAACGCGCCGCTGACGTGGTCAAGAGCCTGATGAAGATGGGCATGATGGTCACGATGAACCAGGCCATCGATGCCGACACGGCGGAATTGGTGATCGAGGAATTCGGCCACAAGGCCGTCCGCGTGACCGATGCCGACGTGGAACAGGCCATCGACACCGTCAAGGACAAGGCCGAGGACCTGCTGACCCGCCCGCCGATCGTCACGATCATGGGCCACGTCGACCACGGCAAGACCTCGCTTCTGGATGCGATCCGCAAGACCAACGTCGTCACCGGCGAAGCGGGCGGGATCACCCAGCACATCGGCGCCTACCAGGTGAAGACGCCGAATGGCCAGCTGGTGACCTTCCTCGACACGCCGGGCCACGCCGCCTTCACCTCCATGCGCTCGCGCGGGGCCCAGGTGACGGACATCGTGGTGCTGGTGGTCGCGGCCGATGACGCCGTGATGCCGCAGACGGTCGAGGCGATCAACCACGCCAAGGCTGCCAAGGTCCCGATGATCGTGGCGATCAACAAGATCGACAAGCACGAGGCGAATCCGACCAAGGTCCGCACCGACCTCCTCCAGCACGAAGTCGTGGTCGAAGCGATGTCAGGCGATGTGCAGGACGTGGAAGTCTCGGCCAAAACCGGCCTTGGCCTTGACGACCTTCTGGAAGCCATCGCGCTGCAGGCCGAAGTCCTCGAACTCCGCGCCAACCCGAACCGGGCGGCGTCGGGGGCAGTGATCGAAGCCAAGCTTGACGTGGGCCGCGGCCCCGTGGCCACCGTGCTCGTGCAGAACGGCACCCTGCGCAAGGGTGACATCTTCGTCGTCGGCGAGCAGTGGGGCAAGGTCCGCGCGCTGATCAACGACAAGGGCGAGACCATTGCAGAAGCCGGTCCGTCCGTCCCGGTCGAAGTGCTGGGCCTCTCCGGCACCCCGTCCGCCGGTGACACGCTGAACGTCGTCGAGACCGAGGCGCAGGCCCGCGAAATCGCCGACTACCGGATCAAGACGGCCAAGGACAAGCGCGCTGCCGCAGGGGCCGCGACCACGCTGGAACAGCTGATGGCCAAGGCCAAGGCCGACCAGTCCGTCGCGGAACTGCCGATCCTGATCAAGGCCGACGTGCAAGGCTCGGCCGAGGCCATCGTCCAGGCGATGGAGAAGATCGGGAACGACGAAGTTCGCGTCCGCGTGCTGCATTCGGGCGTCGGTGCCATCACCGATACCGACGTGGCGCTGGCCGAGGCCTCAAAAGCCCCGATCATCGGCTTCAACGTGCGCGCCAACGCGACCGCTCGGGCTTCGGCGACCCAGAAGGGCGTCGAGATCCGCTACTACTCGATCATCTACGACCTGGTCGATGACATCAAAGCCGCGGCGTCTGGCCTGCTCAAGGCCGAGGTGCGCGAGAACTTCATCGGCTATGCGAAGATCCTCGAAGTCTTCAAGGTGTCGGGCGTCGGCAAGGTTGCAGGCTGTCTGGTCACCGAGGGGGTTGCGCGGCGGTCTGCGGGGGTTCGCCTTCTGCGGGACAACGTGGTGATCCACGAGGGCACGCTGAAGACGCTGAAGCGGTTCAAGGACGAGGTGAAGGAAGTCATCTCGGGCCAGGAATGCGGGATGGCCTTCGAGAACTACGAGGACATCCGGCAAGGCGATGTCATCGAGATCTTCGAGCGGGAAGAGATCCAGCGCACGCTGGAGTGACCCTTCCTGTCCACGGTGGACAAGATTTCGCGGCCAATCCTTTCAAGGGGTTGGCCGCGGTCGTTCAGGATGCGTTAAGATTTGCGGGCTCGCTGCCCGACGCGGACGACAAGCCCTTCAGGTCGGTCCACCGCGGCACGGGCTGGCCGGAATAGACCACCTTGCCCACCTGCACCATCAGCCGCCCATCGGCTGCCACGCCCACGGATGTGCCCTGCACCTGCATCGTGCTGCCGATCGTAATCGTCCTGATCATCTGGTTCCCCCCCGAGTCCCTGGGGCCAAATGTGGCGCAAATGTGGCGAAAGGCAAGAGCTGCCTTTCTCAAGGGGGCGCGCGGGCAGAAGGACGCTTAAAGCCAGTCGCGCAGGATCGGGATCAGGGGCAGGTCGGCCGGCGGCATCGGGTAGTCGCGCAGGCGGTTGGGCCTGACCCAGGCCAGCTGCTGTCCTTCCAGCGACCGGACCGTGCCCTGCCATTTCCGGCAGGCGAAGAGCGGCATCAGCAGGTGGAAATCGTCGTAGGAATGGCTCGCGAAGGTCAGGGGCGCAAGGCAGGAGGCCCAGGTGTCGATGTCCAGCTCTTCCTTCAGCTCGCGGATCAGCGCGGCTTCGGGGGTTTCGCCCGGTTCGACCTTGCCGCCCGGGAATTCCCACAGACCCGCAAGCGACTTGCCCTCGGGCCGCTGGGCGAGGAGCACGCGGCCATCGGGGTCGATCAGGGCGACGGCAGAGACGAGGATGATCTTCATGCGTGGCTCTTCACCGAAGCCGCCGGGGGCCAGCCCCCGGACCCCCGGGATATTTGGGCAAAGATGAAATCAGGAGCGGTAGTCCGCGTTGATCTCGACGTAGCGCGCGGTGAGGTCGCAGGTCCAGACGCTGCGTTTCGAGCGGCCCAAGCCGAGGTCGACGGCGAAGACCAGTTCTTGCCCTTGCATGTAGGTGGCACCATCCTCTTCCTTGTAGTCCGGGTTCCGCCAGCCGTTTCGGGCGACCAGGATGTCTCCGAAGCGGATGGTCAGCTTGTCCCGGTCCGCCTGTGCGCCGGACTTGCCCACGGCGGCGACGATGCGGCCCCAGTTCGGGTCCTGCCCGGCGACGGCGGTCTTCACCAAGGGCGAGTTGGCGATGCTGAACGCCACCTTGGACGCGTCCTCGTCCGACGCAGCGCCGGTGACCCGCACCTCGACCAGCTTGGTCGCGCCTTCGCCATCCCGCACCACCTGCAGCGCCAGGTCGCGCATCACGCCCGCGAGCGCCGTCTCGAAGGCCTTCAGGGTCGGCCCTTTCAGTTCAGCCGCCGGGGATTGCCCCGTCGCGGCGATAAGAAGGGTGTCCGAGGTCGAGGTATCGCTGTCCACGGTGATCGAGTTGAAGGTCGCATCGACATTGCGCGAGACCATCTTCTGCAGCTGGTTCGTCCCGATCTTCGCGTCGGTGAAGATATAGACCAGCATCGTCGCCATGTCCGGCGCGATCATGCCCGAGCCCTTGGCGATGCCGGAAATGTGGATCATCCCGCCCTCGCCCTGCACGGTGGCCGCCGCGCCCTTGGGGAAAGTGTCGGTGGTCATGATCGCCTGGGCGGCCATTTCCACGGCGTCTTCCGTCAGCGCGGCCACCAGGTCGGGAACCTTGGCGGTGATCTTCTCGAAAGGCAGCGGTTCGCCGATCACGCCCGTCGACGACGAGAACACACGGGACGCCGGAACCCCCAGCGCCTCGGCCACAGCGCCGGTGACGGCGGCGACCGCTTCATCCCCGACCTTTCCGGTGAAGGCGTTGGAATTGCCCGAGTTCACGATGATCGCCGCGCCCGCGCCTTCGGGAACCTTCATCGCCAGCTTCGCCTGGCAGTCGCGGACGCAGCCCGACCGGGTCGAGGACCGGGTGAAGACCCCCGCCATCGTCGTGCCGGGGGCGAGGCGCACCAGCATGACGTCCTTGCGGTTCTTGTAGCGCACGCCCGCTTCGACTGCGGCGAATTCGGCGCCCTTGATCGCTGGCAGGACCGGGAAGCTTTCCGGGGCCAGCGGCGAGACCGGCTTCAGCGCCTTCTTTGCCGCCTTGACCACGTCGCCCACGGCATCCTGCACCGCCTCGGCCACCGGACCGGCGGCGGCGGTCAGGTTGTCCTTCAGCTTGCGGACCTTCTTCTTCAGCGCCTTCGCTTCGGCCTTCCAGTCGGTCTTTGCCATGTCCTGCCCCCCGAGCCGCGATTTCAGTCGATCAGCGTTGCGTTCTTCAGGATCGCGGGGTCCAGAGCCTCGCCGTCCCGGGTCACCGTCGCGGCCTTGGTCAGCTCATCGATCTTCGCGGTGATCGCGGCATTCTCGATTTCCGAGGCCAGTTCCTCGCGCAGCTGGTCGAGCGTCGGCTTTTCGGCCACGCGGGTTTCGTTGACGAGGATGAGGTGCCAGCCGAAGTCGGTCTGGATCGGACCCGTCACTTCGCCGACCTTGGCGGCAACGACGGCATCCTCAAACGGTTTGACCATCATGCCAAGGCCGAACCAGCCGAGGTCACCCCCGTTTGCGCCCGACCCGGTGTCGGTCGAATTGGCCTTGGCAAGCTCGGCAAAGTCAGCGCCGCCCGCAAGGTCGGCCTTCAGCTTGTCGGCCTCTTCCTTGGTGGCGACCAGGATATGGGCGGCGTTGTATTCGGTCTGGGGTTTGGCATCCTTGAAGCGGTCGTCATAGGCCTTTTGCAGCGCCTCATCCGTGACAGCTTCCTTGACGATGCCTTCGATGGCGATGCCCGAGACGAGGCCGCGCTTGTCGTTCTCGATCGTGGCCAGGGTCCGGGGCGAGAGGTCGGTGATCGACTGGGCGAGGACTTCCTGCTGGATCAGCTGTTCGTAGATGCCCTTGAAGAGGACGTCATCGGGCAGCGACTGGTATTCCGGCGGCAGGGTTTCGCGCAGCGCGATCATCTGGCCGAGCGTGATCTTGGTGCCGTTGACGGTGGCGACCACGGTGTCGGCGGTCTCGCCCTCGGCGAAAGCAGCGGTGGAGAGGCCAGCCACCAAGGCGAGGGCCCATCCGAGCCCGGAAAGTTGCATCATTGTCACCATCTCCTGATCGGCGTGATTTGCCTGCTTGCGTTGACTATCCCGGCCCTTCCCCTTACATCGCGACAGTCGCGTGGCGCGGGCCGGTCCGGTTGTCCTTTGGCTCTTCTAGGGAAGGTGCGGGGGCCGGGCAAGTCCAAGGGACACACGATGCTGTCAGAAGCGGCCCTTCGGGAGAAAAGATGCTGGGACTTGGATCGATTGCGCGGAAAGTGTTCGGGACGCCGAACGACCGCAAGGTAAAGTCCGTCCGCCCCGTCGTGGCGCAGATAAACGCGCTGGAGCCGGAGTATCAGGCGCTGACCGACGAAGGCATCATCGCCAAGACGCGCGAGTTTCAGAAGCGCGTGCAGGAGGGGGGCGAAAGCCTGGATGCGATCCTGCCCGAGGCTTTCGCCAACTGCCGCGAGGGGGCTCGGCGCGCGCTGGGGCTGCGGGCCTTCGACGTGCAGCTGAAGGGCGCGATGTTCCTGCATCAGGGCAATATCAGCGAGATGAAGACCGGCGAGGGCAAGACGCTGGTCGCGACCTTTGCCGCCTATCTGAACGCGCTGACGGGCCGGGGCGTGCATGTCGTGACGGTGAACGATTACCTCGCCAAGCGCGACGCGGAATGGATGGGCAAGGTCTACGAGGCCCTTGGGATGACCACGGGCGTCGTCTATTCCCACCAGCCCGATGACGAAAAGCGCGCCGCCTACCGCGCCGACATCACCTATGCCACGAACAACGAGCTGGGCTTCGACTATCTGCGCGACAACATGAAGGGCTCGCTGGAGGAGATGGCGCAGCGCGGGCACAATTATGCCATCGTGGACGAGGTGGACAGCATCCTGATCGACGAAGCGCGGACGCCCCTGATCATCTCGGGCCCCAGCCAGGATCGCAGCAAGCTGTATGAGGCGGTGGATGCGGTGATCCCGGGGCTGAGCGAGGATCATTACAAGCTGGACGAAAAGGCGCGGAACGTGACCCTGACGGAAGAGGGGAACGACGCCATCGAGGACCTGCTGCGCCAGGCGGGAATCCTGCCCGAGGGGCAGAACCTTTACGCCGCCGAAAGCACGTCCATCGTCCACCACGTCAACCAGGCGCTGCGGGCGCACAAGCTGTTCTTCAAGGACCAGCAATACATCGTCCGCGATGGCGAAGTGATGCTGATCGACGAATTCACCGGGCGGATGATGAAGGGCCGGCGGCTTTCGGACGGGCTTCACCAGGCGATCGAGGCGAAGGAACGGGTCCAGATCAAGCCCGAGAACGTGACCTACGCCAGCGTGACCTTCCAGAACTACTTCCGGCTTTACGAAAAGCTGGGCGGGATGACCGGCACGGCCGCGACCGAGGCCGAGGAATTCCGCGAGATTTACGGGCTTGGCGTGGTCGAGGTTCCGACCAACCGCCCCGTCGCGCGCAGCGATGACCATGACCAGGTGTTCCGCAGTGCGCGCGAAAAGCATGACGGCATCCTGAAGGTGATCAAGGAAGCGCACGAGAAGGGTCAGCCGATCCTGGTCGGCACGACCTCGATCGAAAAGTCTGAACAGCTGTCGGGTCTGCTGACCCAGGCGGGGATTGCCCATTCCGTCCTGAACGCGCGTCAGCACGAACAGGAAGCGAAGATCGTCGCCGATGCGGGCAAGCTGGGGGCAGTGACCATCGCCACGAACATGGCCGGCCGCGGTACCGACATCAAGCTGGGCGGCAACGTCGAGTTCAAGGTGATGGAGGCCATCGCCGCCGATCCGGAGGGCGATCACGTCGCCATCCGCGCCCGGATCGAGGCCGAACACAAGGACGAGGAAGAGGCCGTCAAGCAGGCCGGGGGCCTGTTCGTCCTGGGCACCGAACGCCACGAAAGCCGCCGGATCGACAACCAGCTGCGCGGCCGCTCGGGCCGTCAGGGCGACCCGGGCCGCTCGGCCTTCTTCCTGTCGCTGGAAGACGACCTGATGCGCATCTTCGGGTCCGAACGGCTTGACGGGATCCTGTCCAAGCTGGGGATGCAGGAAGGCGAATCCATCGTCCACCCCTGGGTGAACAAATCGCTGGAAAAGGCGCAGGCGAAGGTCGAGGGCCGCAACTTCGACATCCGCAAGCAGCTTCTGAAGTTCGACGACGTGATGAACGACCAGCGCAAGGCGATCTTCAGCCAGCGCCTGGAAATCCTGCAGGCCGACCACGTCGCCGACGTCGCCGCCGACATGCGCCACCAGGTGATCGAGGATCTCGTCGATCTCGCCATGCCGCCCAAGTCCTACCCCGACGCCTGGGACACCGAAGCGCTGACCGCGTCGGTCCGTGACATGCTGAACCTCGACCTGCCGATCGCCAGCTGGGCGGCCGAGGAAGGCGTCGACCAGACCGGCGTCTACGAACGCATCGTCGAGGCCTCGGACAAGATGATGGCCGAAAAGACCGCCGCCTTCGGCGAAGCGACAATGCAGACCATCGAAAAGCAGGTGCTTCTGCAAGCCATCGACAGCAAGTGGCGCGAACATCTTCTGCGGCTGGAACATCTGCGGTCGGTGGTGAACTTCCGCGGCTACGCCCAGCGCGACCCGCTGAACGAATACAAGACCGAAGCCTTCCAGCTGTTCGAGGGTCTGCTGAACTCGTTGCGGGAACAGACCACGCAGCAACTGTCGCGCATCCGGCCCGTGACCAAGGAAGAGCAGGAAGCGATGATGCGGCAGATGCAGGCCGCGCAGGCCGCAGCCCAGGCACCGAAGGTGCTGGAAACGGCTGCGGCAGCCGCGATTGCGGCGGTCCCGGCTGCCAAAGCCGCGACCCGGCTTGCGGGCTTTGACGAAGCTGACCCCGCGACCTGGGGGAATCCCGGCCGGAACGATCTCTGCCCCTGCGGCTCGGGGGAAAAGTTCAAGCACTGCCACGGCCGCCTGGCCTGACCCGACTCGGTGCAAGATCTGGGCACCGCGCGGTTTCGCGCGGCGTTTTCATGGCTATTTGCCAGCATACCGTAAGCCCACCCAATTAATGCCATTTCTCCGCCCCGATTGACCCCTAGCCGTAAACGGTGCGATTCTCGTACCGGGGCACTGCCATGCTTTGGGGTAAAAAGGTTCTGCGGATTGTCGCTGCTGTTGCGGTCGCCTTTGCGGCTGCGCACACGGCGGAAAGCCGCAAGGGTCAGGACGTCCAGCAATCCCTGGTGCAGTCCTTGCAGCGCGACGATGCGTCCAGCCCGCGCGTCACCGGCGCCACGGTCAGTGCCCTGCCGATGACCGCCTCGCTTGACCTGTCGCCCGACGCCGGGGTCGGCGAACTGACCGGCATCACCTCGGTTGCGGCGTCCACGGCCTCGGCATCGGGCGACCACTGCCGTCCGGCCATGCAGCTGACCGCCGTTGCTGGCGCGATGATCCACCTTTCGCTTGCCGCCCCCTGCAACCGCAACCAGCGCATTGTCGTGCGGCACTCTGGCCTGACCTTTGCGGTCCGGACGCGCACCGACGGCTCGGCCACCATCCTGTTCCCGGCGATGAAGACCGACGCGACCGTGGCCGTCTACCTGACCGACGCGCGTCTGGTGCTGGGCAAGGTCACCGTCCCTGACGTCGCGGGCTATTCGCGCCTTGCGGTCATGTGGGAATGGCCTGCCGACGTTGCGCTGCGCGTCACCGATGGCGAAAAGGTCCTGGTCGGCACCAGCCCGCGGATCGGCGGCGAGGGTCCGCTTGTGATGTCGCTTGGCACGCCGGACGTCCAGTCGCCGGTGATGGCGCAGGTCTATTCGGTGCCCGGCCGCGACCTTGACCAGGCGCTTCTGACGGGCGAGCTTCGGATCACCCCGGCCTCCTGCGGCCGGACCCTCCGGCTAGAGACCGTCCGCTCGGATGCCGGGGTCACCAGCGTCCAGGAACAGTCGGTCCCGGTTCCGCTTTGCGGCACAGCCGGCGACATTCTGGTGTTGAAGAATCTTGGCGCAGACCCGAAACTCGCCCTTCCGAAATAGGTCCGGATTGGCGGTTTATGGGTGTGAAGGCAGGGCTGGCGGCGCTGTGCGTTGCGGTTGTCGTTGGGTCGTCCGCCAGCGCCCAGGACGTGACCCTGGTGGCGCGGGAAGGCGGTATCGTGCTGACCGGCACGCTGCAGGGCTATGATGGTGAGTTTTACCGGATCGACACCGCCTACGGCACGTTGACGGTCGATGGCCAGGGCGTGATCTGCGACGGCCCCGCCTGTCCCGAACTTGTGGCCCCGAAAGCGGTGATCCGCGTCGTCGGGGCGGCAGACGCGGCGCCCTTGCTGCCCGCGCTGCTGCAGGCCTTTGCCACAGCCCGCGGTCTGGTCTACGAGCCGGATCCAGCCAATCCCTTGGCGGCGCGGATCCTTGATCCCGAAACCCGCAAGGACCTGGCCGAAGCAAGTTTCCAGCCGATGTCGCCCGAGGCTGCGACGGCGGCGGTGACTTCGGGCGCGGCGGACCTGAAGCTTGCCTTCACTGCGGAACCGGGCCTGTCCAGCCATTCCATCGCGATGGATGCCCTGGTGACCATCGTCGCGCCCGACAACCCCACGCCCGAAATCTCCACCGTCGACCTGTCGAGGGTGCTGACGGGCGAGGTGACGAACTGGGCGATGATCGGCGGCCCGGACATGCCGATTGTCCTGCATGCGCTGGAACCCGACGCCGACCTGCAACGGGCCCTGGCGGACCGGCTGGGGCAGGCACCCGTCGCGGGCGTTGTGCATCCCGACCTTGTGTCTCTCGCGCAGGCGGTGGCGAAGGACCCTTGGGCCATCGCCATCTCGGGCCGGACGGCAATCGCTCCGGCGCGGCGGATGCCCCTGACCGACAGCTGCGGCTTTCCAATGCTGCCCACGGTGCTGGCGATCAAGGCGGGCGACTACCCGCTGGCGCTGCCGGTGACGCTGCTGGCGGCCAAGCGGCGGCTGCCGCTGATGACGCGCGAGTTCCTGGCCTTCCTGCGCACGCCCCCGGCGGGGGAGGCGGTGGCCGCAGCGGGGTTCATCGACCGCTCCGTCTCGCGCCAGCCGATGACGGCGGACGGGCTGCGGCTGCTGAACGCGATCCAGGGCGCGGGCGAGGATGTGACGCTGGAGGATCTGAAACGGCTGGCGGGGATCATGGACGGGGCGGACCGGCTGTCCTTCACCTTCCGGTTCGAGGATGGCTCGACCACGCTGGATGCAAGCTCGCAGGACAGTCTGGCCGACCTTGCGCAGCTGATCGCGGCAGGGCAGTTCCGCGATGAACGGCTGATCTTTGCGGGGTTCTCGGACGGGTCCGGGGCGGCTGAGGCAAACCTGGCCTTGTCGGTCGAACGTGCGGCGCGGGTGGCGCAGGAACTGGCCGCGATTGCGCCGGACCTGTCACCGGCGCAGATGCCGGTCGTCGAAGGCTTTGGCGAGGCGCTGCCGATGGCCTGCGATGAAACCGCGACGGGCCGTCAGCTGAACCGGCGGGTGGAGCTTTGGGTGGTCCCCGACTTCGCCCCGCCGGGCACCGCGCCCGTGCTCGCCCCCGCGCCTTAAGCCAGGTATTCGGTCAGCGTCTGTTTCGTCCCGACCGCCCACAGCCGGTTCAGCCACCGCTCGAACGCCCCGGCGAACCGCGCGTCCTGCCCCAGGTCGCCATAGACCGCCCTCATCTCCAGCCAGGCCGCCGGGCGCGTCTTCGCGGCCTTGGACCGGGCGACCAGCGCGTCCCAGTCCGGGTCGTTCGGCGGGATATGCGTTCCGCTGTCCGTCTCGCCAAAGCAGTAGCGGCACCACATGGCGGAGACCAAGGCCAGCCCTTCGACCGACCCGCCCGCCTCCAGCGCATCGCGGATCGACGGCACGATGAACTTCGGCTGACGGTTCGAGCCATCAAGGCACAGCCGCCGCTCGGTATCCGCGACCTCGGGGTTACTGAACCGCTCCACGATCAGCCGGTAATAGTCGCCGAGGTTCGTATCCGGGACCGGCGGGATGTAGGGGATGATCTCGCGCGTCTCGACCTTGTCCAGAAGGCCCCGGATCAGCGGGTTCGCCATCGCCTCGTGGACGTATTCGATGTCCATCAGCCCGCCGGGATAGGCGATGGTCGCGTGCCCGCCGTTCAGGATGCGGATCTTCATCATCTCGAAATTGTGGACATGCGGGGTCAGCGTCACCCCCACCTTCTCCCACGCCGGCCGCCCCGCCGGGAAGTTGTCCTCCAGCACCCACTGCCGGAACGGCTCGCAGGTGACCGGGACCGGGTCGTCGCCCAAGCCGAAACTTGCGGCCATCTCGCGCTCGCGCGGGCCCGTTGCCGGGGTGATCCGGTCCACCATCCCGTTCGGGAAGGCCACGGTCGCTGCAATCCAGTCGGCCAGCGCCGGGTCGGACAGCCGCGCAAGGCCAACGACAGCGGCCTCGGTCACATGCCCGTTGCCGGGAAGGTTGTCACAGGACATCACCGTGAACGGAGCCACCCCTGCCGCCTTCCGCGCCTTTAGCGCCGCAATGATCGCGCCGAACGCCGTCCGGTGCGGGTTCGCTGCATCCGCCACGATCTCGGGGTGCGAAGGGTCAAAGGCCCCCGTCGCCGGGTTGATGAAATAGCCGCCCTCAGTCACCGTCAGGCTGACGATCCGGATTTCCGGCCGCGCCATTGCTGCGATCAACGCCGCATTGTCGGCCTGAACCGGCAGGAAGTCGATCATCGACCCCACCCGCCGCGCCGATTTCCCCTTGGGGTCCAACTCGATCACCGTGGACAGACAGTCCTGCGCCTTCAACGCCTCGCGCATCCGCGCGTCACCCTCGCGCACCCCGGCCCCCAGGATCGCCCAGTCGTGGTCCATCCCCTTGCCGAACAGGTCGTCCAGATAGACAGCCATATGCGCCCGGTGAAAGTTCCCCAGCCCGATATGGACGATCCCGGGGGTCAGCTTCGAACGGTCATACGAGGGCATTTGCGTGGGGGAGATTTCTACGGGCATGGCTCAACTCATCCAGTTGCCGCCGTCGACGTTCAACGTCTGGGCGACGATGTAATCGGCTTCGGCGGAGGCGAGGAACACCGCCGCGCCGGTCATGTCCTCGGGTCGGCCCATGCGGCCATAGGGCACGGCCTCGCCGACCTCACGCTTCTTCTGCCCCAGGGGCTTCCCCTCATACTTCGCGAACAGCGCATCCACCGCGTCCCACATCGGCGTGTCGACCACGCCCGGCGCGATGCCGTTCACGTTGATCCTGTGCTTGATCAGGTCCAGCCCCGCCGACTGCGTCAGGCTGATGACCGCGGCCTTCGAGGCGCAGTAGACCCCCACCAGCGCCTCACCCCGCCGACCGGCCTGCGAAGCCATATTGATGATCTTGCCGCCCCTGCCTTGCGCGATCATCACCTTCGCCACCGCCTGCAAGGGGAACAGCGTCCCGGCGACGTTCACCGCGAAGATCTTGTCATAGCTCGCCCGCGTGATGTCCACGATGGGCGCCAGATCGAACACCGCCGCGTTGTTCAGAAGGATGTCGATCCCCCCGCCCCAACCCGCCGCCGCCCGCACACCGGCGTCGATCGAGGCCTGATCGGTCACGTCCATCGTGATGCCAATGGTCCGGTCGCCCAGCTTTGCCGCTGCGTCCTGCGCGCCCGACACGTCGGCGATTGCCACCCGCGCGCCCTCTCGCAGATAGGCCTCGACGAAGGCCAACCCGATCCCCCGCGCCCCGCCAGTGACAAGTGCGGTCTTGTCCTTCAGTCTCATAGGGCCAGTCCATTTGCGTCAAAGCGGTGAATTTTCCCGGCCGGAGCCAGCCGGATGCGGTCGCCGTGATGGGCGTTGACTTCCCCCGGAGCGCGGACGGTCAGGGTGCCGATCCCCTCGACGGCGACCTTGAGGAAGCTGTCCGACCCCAGATGTTCCGACAGGCCGACGATCCCTTCCCATGGTCCATCGCCCACGCTGATATGCTCGGGGCGCACGCCGATGATATGGGCGTTGTGCTTGGCAGCCTCGGCCCCTTCGATGAAGTTCATCTTGGGGCTGCCGATGAAACCCGCGACGAACAGGTTCTTCGGGTGGTTGTACAGCTCCAGCGGCGCGCCGACCTGCTCGATCTTCCCTGCGTTCAGCACCACGATCTTGTCGGCCATGGTCATGGCTTCGACCTGGTCGTGCGTCACATAGATCATCGTGGTCTTCAACGACTGGTGGAGTTCCGAAATTTCTTGCCGCATCCCGACTCGCAGCGCGGCGTCAAGGTTCGACAAGGGTTCGTCGAACAGGAACGCGGCCGGTTCCCGCACGATGGCCCGCCCGATGGCGACCCGCTGCCTTTGCCCGCCCGACAGCTGGCCCGGACGACGGTCCAGGTAGTTCGACAGGTTCAGGACCTTGGCCGCCCGTTCCACGCGCTTGTCCTGCTCTGCCTGGTCCATCCCGGCCATTTTCAGCGGGAAGGCGATGTTCTTCCGCACCGTCATGTGCGGGTACAGCGCATAGCTTTGGAACACCATCGCCAGCCCGCGCTTGGCCGGCGGCAGGTTCGTCGCGTCCTTGCCGTCGATGTCGATCACGCCCGAGGTCGTGTCCTCCAGCCCCGCGATCAGGCGGAGCAGCGTGGATTTCCCGCACCCGGACGGTCCGACAAAGACGACGAACTCACCGTTCTCGATGGTCAGGTCGATGCCGGGGATGACGTCGACCTCGCCGAACGCCTTGCGAACCTTGGTCAGTTGGATCTTGCCCATGATTTCCTCACTTCACCGCGCCAAAAGTCAGGCCGCGGACGAGTTGCTTCTGGCTGAACCAGCCAAGGATCAGGATCGGCAGGATGGCCATGGCCGAAGCCGCCGAGAGTTTCGCGTAGAACAGGCCCTGCGGTGCCGAGAAACTGGCGATGAAGGCCGACAGGGGGGCCGCCTTGGTGGTGGTCAGGACGATGGTCCAGAACGCCTCGTTCCAGGCGAGGATGATGTTCAATAGCATGGTGGACGCGATCCCCGGCAGCGCCATCGGGGTCAGGACATAGATGATCTCGCCCCAAAGCGTGGCCCCGTCCATCCGGCTGGCTTCGAGGATTTCCCCAGGGATTTCCTTGAAGTAGGTGTAAAGCATCCAGATGATGATCGGCAGGTTCATCAGCATCAGCGCAATGACCAGGCCGAACTTGGTGTCGATCAGCCCCAGCCGCTGGAACAGAAGGTAGAGCGGGATCATGACCGCGACGGCGGGCATCATCTTGGTGGACAGCATCCACATCAGAAGGTCCTTGGTCTTCTTCCCCGGCACGAAGGCCATGGCCCAGGCGGCGGGGATGGCGATCAGAAGGCCCAGCAGAGTGGAGCCAACGGAGATCACGACCGAGTTCCAGAAAAACCGGGGATAATCCGACCGGGCCCAGACTTCGGCGTAGTTCTCCAGCGTCCAGTCGGCGGACAGGAACTGCGGCGGCATGGCGACGGCGCTGGGTTCGGTCTTGAAGCTGGTCAGGATCATCCAGAGGACCGGGAAGAAGATCAGCAGGGCCACGAACCAGGCGGCGGTGGTGGTGATCCACATGCGGCGGGGGGAAAGCGCGCGGGCCATCTCAGTTCTCCAGGTTCCGGCCAAGGCCGCGCATCAGGAAATAGGCCACGATGTTCGCCAGGATCACCGCGATGATCCCCCCGGCTGCGGCGCGCCCGATGTCCTTGGCGGCGATGGCCTGCTTGAAGATCATGTAGGGCAGCGTGGTGGAGGCCGATCCGGGTCCGCCCTGCGTGGTGGTGAAGATCTCGCCGAAGATGCCCAAAAGGAAGATCGTCTGGATCAGGATCACCACGGTGATCGCCCGGGTCATGTGCGGCAGGATGATATAGCGAAAGCGGCTGAACGCGCTCGCCCCGTCCATCTCGGCGGCTTCAAGCTGCTCGGACGACAGCGACTGCAGCGCGGTCAAAAGGATCAGCGTGGCGAAGGGCAGCCATTCCCACGAGACGATGCCGATCACCGACAGCATCGGGTATTGCTCCAGGAACAGGATCGGTTCCGCCCCAAAGCCCTGCGCGATGGCCGAGAAAAGCCCGTTCTGCGGGTGCATGAACAGGTTCTCCCAGATCGAGGCGGCCACCGGGGGCATCACGAAGAAGGGCGCGATCACCAGGATGCGCAGGAAGCCCTGGCCCTTCACCGGCTGGTCGATCAGCAGCGCGATCAGGATGCCCAGCACCACGGTGATGATCAGCACGCCGCCCACCAGCGCCAGCGTGTTGAAGAGCGCCAGCCAGAAATCGGGCGAGTTGAAGAACCAGATGTAGTTGTTGAACCCGACCCAGCCCGTCCGCTCCGGCGACAGAAGGCGATAGAGCCGGAAGGAATAGTACAGCGTCATCGCCAGCGGCACGATCATCCAGATCAGAAGCAGCACCACCGACGGCGCGACCATGGCCCTTGCGGCAAGACGACTGGATTGCGTGGACATTGGGCTTTCTCCCGAAGCGGATGACGAAAGGGTGCGGTCCCCACGGGGGCCACGCAAGCAACTCTTACGGGGGTCAACGGGAAGGGCGGCTTGCGGACGTCGCGACCCGCAAGCCGAAGGTGATCCCGGGGAGAATGGGAGGCACCCCCCGGGCTCGTTGGTTACTGGATGTACCCAGCAGCCTTCATCTCGTCGGTGACTGCGGCCTGCGCCTCGGCCAGCGCCTCGTCAGCCGTCTTCTGGCCAGCCAGGGCCGCCGAGAAGATCTCGCCCACGCTTGTCCCCAGCCCCTGGAATTCCGGGATGGCGACGAACTGGACGCCGACATACGGGACCGGCTTCACGGTCGGGTTGGTCGGGTCAGCCGAGTTGATCGAGTCGATCGTCATCTTGGCGAACGGCACCTTGGCGTATTCCTCGTTGGAATAGAGCGAGGTCCGCGTCCCCGGAGGAACGTTCGCCCAGCCTTCCTTCGAGGCAACCAGCGCCAGGTAGTCCTTGTTGGTCGCCCAGTTGATGAAGGTCTTGGCCGCATCCTTGGCATCCGACGACGCCGGAACCGCCAGGCTCCACGCCCAAAGCCAGTTGCCGCGCTTGCCCAGACCATTGTCCGGCGCCAGCGCGAAACCGACCTTGTCCGCGACGGTCGAGTCCTTGCCGGTCACGAAGGAAGCGGCGACGGTGGCGTCGATCCACATGCCGCACTTGCCCTGGTTGAACAGCGTCAGGTTTTCGTTGAACCCGTTGTTCGAAGCGCCTGCCGGCCCGTAGTTGTTCATCAGGTTCAGGTAGAAGTCCAACGTCGCCTTCCACTCGGGCTGGTCGAACTGCGGCACCCACTTCTCATCGAACCAGCGCGCGCCGAACGAGTTCGACATGGCGGTCAGGAAGGCCATGTTCTCGCCCCAGCCGGCCTTGCCGCGCAGGCAGATGCCGTTGATGTCGGCGTCGCGGTTGGTCATCGCCTTGGCCGCAGCCTCGATGTCGGCCCAGGTCGGCGCGTCGGGCATGGTCATCCCGGCGGCTTCCATCAGGTCCTTGCGGTACATCACCATCGAAGATTCGCCATAGAACGGCGCGGCATACAGATTGCCGTCCACCGTCAGACCGCCGCGGATCGCGGGCAGCAGGTCGTCGACGTCGTATTCGGCGGGCAGGTCGTTCAGGCTTTCGAGCCACCCTTGCTTGCCCCAGATCGGAACTTCGTAGGTGCCGATGGTGATGACGTCATACTGACCGCCACCGGTGGCGATGTCGGTCGTCACGTTCTGGCGCAGGACGTTCTCTTCCAGCGTCACCCATTCGACCTTGATGTCGGGATGCTTGGCGTTGAAGTCGTCCATCAGGCCCTGCATCCGGACCATGTCGCCATTGTTCACGGTGGCGACAGTAATGGTGGTCTCGGCCGAGGCCACGCCCGCAAGCGTGACAAGGGCCGTTGCACCCAGAAGGGCGCGAAGCGTCTTGGTCATGTAATCCTCCCTGGATCAGCGTATGAGCAAATCATCGCCTGCTGGGTAAATGCTCACACCTTGGCACGAGTCGTCAAGCCCCCTCTTCCGCCGCATCTGCGAAGGTCAGCGTCGGGCCAGCAGCGCCCGCGCGGTGGGTTCGTCTGTGACCAACCCATTGATGATCCGTGATTTCAGCGCGCCGTGGATCGCTGGGACCTTGGATGCACCCGCAGCAATGCCGATTGACGGCCGGTCCAATCCCGGAGCAACCCGCACCCCGCCGGTCCTGCGGTTTGTCCCCAGATCCAGGTAACGCCCCTCCGAATCGAAGACCCAGCCCGCCACTTCGCCCGAGGCTCCGGCGGCCTGCATCTCGTCCAGTTCGTCGCGCGTGACGAAACCATCGGCCAAGAGGGGGGCATCGTTCGACATCTGGCCAACGCCCACGAAGACCACATCCGCGGCCTCGGCCAGCGCCACCACCTTCTGCACCGGCGGCAGGCGGTGGAAGGCCGCGTTCTCTTCGGGCGTCGGGCTGATCACCGGAACCGGCATCGGATAATGCGGCGCGCGGACCTTGTCGGCGATCCGCATCACCACGTCGAAGAAGCTGGCGGAGCCATCCGGTGCGATGTTCCCGATGAGGGACACAAGGCGGTGCTGTGGCGCGTCGATCTCAACCATCGCGTCGACCATTCCCCGCATCGCGCGCCCCGTCCCCAGCGCGATCACCAGCGGTTCGGGCATCCGCAGGAAGCGTTCCAATTCAGCCGCCGCCGCCGGGGCCAACGCGCGAACGGGGTCGGCCCCCGCGCCCAAACCGGGGGCCACGCGGACCCGGTCGAGGCCGAAGCGGTCGCGCAAGGCGGCTTCCAGGTCCAGGCAGGCCCCGATCCGGTGGTTCAGCCGCACATGGATCAGGCCTTCCGCCATTGCCCGGCTGACCAGACGCTGTGCCCGCTGGCGGCTGACCCCCAGTTCGGTGGCGATCTGGTCCTGTGTCATCCCGGCGACGTAGTACAGCCACCCGGCCCGGGCGGCTTCGTCCTGCAATGTCGGCTCTGCGCTCATGCCGCCCGCCTGCCCAAACCGGGCGCAATCTGGAAAAACTCGGCGAAACTCGCAAGCCTCCGGTGCGGGCGGGCGTCTTCGGGTTCCTCGGGCGTCTGCGGCCCCAGGTGGCTGCCGCCGATGAAGCGCCAGACCGTCATCCCTGCGGCAAGGCCCGCGCGAAGGCCGGTCAGGCTGTCCTCGATCACCAGCGTCCGCGCCGGGTCCGCGCCCATCTTTTCCGCCGCATACAAGAAAAGGTCCGGCGCGGGCTTGCCGCGGGCGACCATGGTCGATGTGTAGACCCGGCTGCCGACCAGCTCGGTCAACCCGACCAGCTTCAGCGACATCTCCACCCGTCTGGGTGACGAGGAGGTGGCCACGCAGAACGGCACGGCGATCCGTTGCAGCACCTCATGGACATGCGGGACGATCTTCAACTCTTTCTGGAAGGCCTCCAACAACGCCTCGCGGTACTGCGCTTCGAACTCCGCCGGCAGGTCCAGGCCGAACTCGCGCCGGATCGTATCCATCACCACGGGGTAGCTACGGCCCAGGAAATGGCGTTCGACGTAGGCCAAGTCGATGGCCAGCCCCAGGCGCGAAAGTTCGGCCACCAGCATCCGCGCGCTGATGATCTCGCTGTCGATCAGCACGCCGTCGCAGTCGAAGATGACAAGGTCGAACTCGCTCATGCGCCATGCGTAGCGCAAGGCGTGAACTAAAGGTAGCCCTGTGAGCGGAAGCTCAGCTCGCGCGATTTGCCGATGATCAGGTGGTCGTGCAGCGTGAGGCCCAGCGCCTCGCAGGCGTCCTTGACCTGGTGGGTCATGGAAAGGTCAGCGTCCGAAGGTGTGGGGTCGCCCGAGGGGTGGTTGTGGACAAGGATCAGCGCCGAGGCATTCAGCTCCAGCGCCCGCTTGACGATCTCGCGCGGGTAGACGGGGACGTGGTCAACGGTGCCCTTGGCCTGCTCCTCATCGGCGATCAGCACGTTCTTGCGGTCAAGGAAGAGGACGCGGAACTGTTCGGTTTCCCGGTGCGCCATGGTGGTGTGGCAGTAGTCGAGCAGGGCGTCCCAGCTGGTCAGGAGCGGCTTCTGGATCACCCGCGCCCGCATCATCCGCTGGGCGGCAGCTTCGACCAGTTTCAGCTCCAAGACCACGGCGGGGCCTGCGCCCTTGACCATCTGCAGGCGGGCGGGTGAGGCGGTGATGACCCGGTTGAAATCGCCGAAGGTGTCGAGAAGAAGCCGGGCCAGCGGCTTCACATCCTGGCGGGGGATTGCCCTGAACAGGACCAATTCAAGAAGTTCGTAATCCGGCAAAGCCGCCCCACCGCCCTGCATGAACCGGTCACGCAAACGTTGGCGGTGGTCGGCGATGTAGGACGGCAACCGCCCGGTCAGCGCCTGCGGTTCCGCCTCATCAGCGTCTTCCGCAGGCGCGACCAACGGCAGAAACGGCTCGTTGAAGGACCTGACCATGGGAGCAGGATGCGCAGGTCATGGTTGAGAAACGGTTAACGCCGAACCGGATGAGTAGGGGGGGCACCTTGCCCACTCTACGAAGGGTCAGCCCTTCATCCCGTCCCAGAAGCCCTTGACCTTGCTGAAAAAGCTGGAGCTTTCGGGGTTGTTCTCTTCGCTCAGCTTCTCGAACTCGCGTAGAAGTTCCCGCTGGCGCGAAGTCAGGTTCACCGGGGTTTCCACCGCCAGCTCGATCACCATGTCCCCGGTGTTCGACGACCGCAGCGCCGGCATCCCCTTCATCCGGAGCCGCATCTGCTTGCCCGACTGCGCACCCGCCGGGACCTTCACCCGCGCCTTTCCGCCGTCGATGGTGGGCACCTCGATCTCACCCCCCAAGGCCGCCGTCGGCATCGAAACCGGCACCCGGCAGAAGAGATGCACCCCGTCGCGCTGGAAGAGCGCGTGCTCCCGCACCTCGATGAAGATGTAGAGATCCCCATTCGGCCCGCCACGCAGGCCCGCCTCGCCCTCTCCGGCCAGCCGGATACGCGTGCCGGTTTCCACCCCCTGCGGGATGTTCACCGACAGCTGCTTTTCCTTCTGCATCCGGCCCTGTCCGCCACAAGTCCGGCAAGGGTTCTTGATGATCTGGCCCATGCCGTTGCACTGGTGGCAGGTGCGTTCGATGGTGAAAAAGCCCTGCTGCGCGCGGACCTTGCCCATGCCGTTGCAGGTCGGGCAGGTGACGGGCTCTGCCCCGCCTTCGGCCCCCGACCCATGGCAGGTGTCGCAGGTGACGGACGTGGGCACCTGGATCGTCTTCTGGACGCCGGTATAGGCCTCTTCCAGCGAAACCCGCAGGTTATAGCGCAGGTCCGACCCGCGCTGGGCGCGCGAACGGCCCCCGCCACCGCCACCCCGGCCCATGAAATCGCCGAACAGATCCTCGAACACGTCCGAGAACGCGCTTGCGAAATCGCCCTGCTGGCCATAGGCCCCGGGCCGCGGACCGCCGCCCATGCCGTTTTCAAACGCGGCATGGCCAAAGCGGTCATAGGCCGCCTTCTTCTGGTCGTCCTTCAGGCAGTCATAGGCTTCGTTCACTTCCTTGAACTGGGCCTCGGCCTGCGGATTGTCGGCGTTGCGGTCAGGATGCAGCTCTTTCGCTTTGGTGCGATAGGCCTTCTTCAGCTCTTCCGCCGAAGCCCCCTTCTTGACGCCCAGCACCTCGTAGTAGTCACGCTTTGCCACGGCAAAATCCCCAAGTGGAACCGGAGAAGGGCGGCCCGTTGCCAGACCGCCCTTTTCCCGATTCGCGCGGTGTTACTTCCGCTTGTTGTTGCCCAGGTCCTCGAAGTCGGCATCGACGATGTCGTCGTCATCCACCGGCCGCGGCTCATCATCACCTTGGCCACCCTCGGCCTGCGACGCCTTGTAGATCGCCTCGCCCAGCTTCATCGCGGCTTCGGTGAGGTTCTGGATCGCGCCCTTGATCTTGCCCGCATCCTCGCCCTTCAGCGCGTCTTCCAGCGGGCTCATGGCAAGCTCGATCGCCTCGACCGTGGACGGATCAACCTTGTCGCCATGTTCCGCCAGGGACTTCCTGGTCGAGTGCAACAGGCTTTCGCCCTGGTTCTTCGTCTCCACCAGTTCGCGGCGTTCCTTGTCGGCTTCGGCATTCGCCTCGGCGTCCTTGATCATCTGTTCGATGTCCGCGTCCGACAGACCACCCGAGGCCTGGATGGTGATCGCCTGTTCCTTGTTGGTGCCCTTGTCCTTGGCTTTCACCGACACGATGCCGTTGGCGTCGATGTCGAAGGTCACCTCGATCTGCGGCACGCCACGCGGAGCGGGCGGGATCTGTTCCAGGTTGAACTGGCCCAGCATCTTGTTGTCGGCAGCCATCTCGCGTTCGCCCTGGAACACGCGGATCGTCACCGCGTTCTGGTTGTCCTCGGCAGTCGAGAAGACCTGAGACTTCTTGGTCGGGATCGTCGTGTTGCGGTCGATCAGACGGGTGAAGACGCCACCGAGGGTTTCGATCCCCAGCGACAGCGGAGTCACGTCCAGAAGCACCACGTCCTTGACGTCGCCCTGCAGAACGCCAGCCTGGATGGCCGCGCCCAGCGCCACGACTTCGTCAGGGTTCACGCCCTTGTGGGGCTCCTTGCCGAAGAACTTGGTCACTTCTTCCACGACGCGCGGCATGCGGGTCATACCGCCGACCAGCACGACCTCGTCGATGTCGTCCTTCGACACGCCCGCATCCTTCAGCGCGGCCATGCAGGGCTTGATCGACTTCTTGATCAGGTCCTCGACCAGGCTTTCCAGCTTCGACCGCGTCAGCTTGACCACCAGGTGCAGCGGCTGCCCGGTGTTCTTGTCCATCGAAATGAACGGCTGGTTGATCTCGGTCTGCTGGGACGACGACAGCTCGATCTTGGCCTTTTCACTGGCCTCCTTCAGACGCTGCAGCGCCATCTTGTCGAGCGTCAGGTCAACGCCATGCTCTTTCTTGAACTCGTCGGCCAGATACTGGACGATGCGCATGTCGAAGTCTTCACCGCCAAGGAAGGTGTCGCCGTTCGTCGACTTCACCTCGAAGAGGCCATCGTCAATCTCAAGGATAGTGATGTCGAAGGTGCCGCCGCCAAGGTCATAGACCGCGATGGTCTTCGATTCCTTCTTGTCCAGACCATAGGCCAGCGCGGCCGCCGTCGGTTCGTTGATGATGCGCAGCACCTCAAGACCGGCGATCTTGCCCGCGTCCTTGGTGGCCTGACGCTGGGCGTCGTTGAAATAGGCGGGGACGGTGATCACGGCCTGGGTCACAGTCTCACCCAGGTAGGATTCAGCCGTTTCCTTCATCTTCTGCAGGATGAACGCGCTGACCTGCGACGGCGAATACTTCTCGCCCCGCACTTCGACCCAGGCGTCGCCGTTGCCGCCGTCGGTGATCTTGTAGGGGACAAGCTTCTTGTCCTTCTCGACCTCCGGGTCGCCCAGGCGGCGGCCGATCAGGCGCTTGACGGCGAAGACGGTGTTGGTAGGGTTGGTCACGGCCTGGCGCTTGGCGGGCTGGCCGACCAGGCGTTCGCTTTCCGTGAAGCCGACGATCGAAGGCGTGGTGCGCGCGCCTTCCGAGTTCTCGATGACGCGGGGCTGCGAGCCGTCCATGATGGCAACGCAAGAGTTCGTCGTCCCGAGGTCAATACCGATGACTTTGGCCATGTGTGTATCCCTTTACTTCAGGCGATGTTCCGGCGGGGACCCTGGATGAGATGGCATCCCCACCATGTGAATGACGTCAGGTCTGGCGGCCCGGCGCCCGTGTGTGGCGTATATAGGCAGGCGTTCAAAGGGCTGCAACGGTTCGCACGGCGGGATTGCGGCGAATCTTCCGGGATGGGCGGCGCGTTGCAGCGGCGTCACGGCAGGCCAAGCGAGCAGCAGCCGGACAGGCGCAGGGTTTCGGGAGAGGTCAGGAACATGTCGATCCCGATACCAAAGCGGCGGTCGGACATGCCATCGTTGCAGGCTGCAGGTGACAAGATGACCGTCCCTTCAGGGATCGACAGGGCCGCCATTGGCGCCGAGGGCCTGCCCGGCCAGGACTCGAGGATCTGGGTCACGTTCCCGTTCAGATCGTCGGAAGAGATCATCGTCGCCGTCGCCGCTGACGGATCGACCGTCAGTGACCAGAACGGTTCCGTTCCGAAGCAGGTCAGCGAGGTCTGAAGTGCGTTCCAGGCGGGCCCGGGCTTACGCTTGAGAAAGCGCAGGCTGGCATAGCCCGAACCTTCGCCCGTGTTCACCAGCGCCCAGCCGCCTTCGGTTCCCACCACCTCGATGCCGGTGGCGTCGGGCGGCAAGCTGCCGACAATTCCGGACGTCGCATCGGCCGCGGCGCGGATGTTCAGGACGTCGTTCGCCGCAACGCCCGTCACCTCATGCAGTGCGGGATAGTCCTGTGCCATCGCCGCAGAGGCAAATAGCGACAGGATGACCATTGCCACCTTGATCAATTGCGCTTGTTCCAGCTGGCCGAGGCGTACTGGCGGGTGAAGAATTCTGCCATCAGGCCGATCATCATGCAGACCAGCGCGAAATAAACCGCATAGGCATAGTCGGTGAACCGGGGCGCGTAGTTCAGGAAGATGAAGCCGCGCGCCTGGTCAATGGTGTGGAACAAGGGGTTCCAGTCGAACCAGTCCCTCCGGTTCGGAGCCAGGTTGTTGGCCAGCACCATCTTGCCCGAGGCGATGACATTTGCACGCTGGTACAGCGTCTTGATGATCCCTACAGCCTCGGGCTGCCAGGGTTTGGCCGACAGGAAGATCATCCCGATGCCGATACCTGCGAACCAGGACAACAGAAACATGCCCAGCATCCCCACGGGTTCGTCAATGGTGATCGGGTTCCAGACCGCGTGGTAGACGAAGATGATCACGCAAGCGGCCAGGGTCTGCTGGTACAGCGAGCCCAGCGCCGCCCCCATGATCGAGATGATCGGGTTCATCGGCGCATGCATCATCATCGCCGACGTCGGACCATCCGCCGAGGCCACCGCCCCGATGGCCTTGATATGCGTCATGAACATGAAGACGCCGGACATCACGTACAGCATGAAGTCGCCGCGCACCGCGACCCGGCGCAGGCCGAACAGGCTCATCATGAAATACATGATCAGCAGCATCAGCAGCGCCTGGACGATCGCCATCACCAGCCCAAGCACCGCGTTGTGGTGCGTCTTGCGCATGCTGCGCACGCCGGCAAAATAGATCAGCTCCAGGGTTTCGTACCCCAGGCTGATCCAGGATCGTTCATAGCTCTTGTGTCGGAACATGCGCGTTCCCTTTCGTTCGGTGCGGCATCCTGCAACAGGAAACCTTGCCGTTCCGTTGACGCCGAAGGATAAGGGCGCGCGAATGGATGATCAATCTTTCCGGGAGCCACGATGGATTTCGCTGAACTTGTGCCGCTTTTCCGCCGACTGGCGCTGCAGGCAGGCGATGCGATCCTGCAGGTCTATGACCAGCCCGATTTCGACGTCCGCGCCAAGGGCGATGCCTCGCCGGTGACCGAAGCCGACGAGGCTGCCGATGCCATCATCTCCGAAGGCCTCCGCGCCGCCTTCCCCGATGTGCCGCTGATCACCGAAGAACAGGCCGCCAGCCACGCCCTGACCGCCCAGACCTTCCTGATCGTCGATCCCCTGGACGGCACCAAGGAGTTCGTCCAGCGCCGGGGGGATTTCACCGTCAACATCGCCTATGTTCGGGACGGCGTCCCCATCCATGGCGTCGTCTACGCCCCCGCCAAGGGCCGCCTCTTCTACACCACCCCCGACGGAAAGGCGGTTGAGGAGACCGGCCCCTTCGGCCCCGAACCCGGCCCGCTGACCTCCCTCAGCGTTTCCACCCCCGACAACACCGCACTGATGGTCGTCGCCTCCAAGTCCCACCGCGACCAGGCGACCGACGACTACATTTCGCGCTACGCCGTCCGCGATATGACCAGCGCGGGCTCCAGCCTGAAGTTCTGCCTGGTGGCGACGGGTGAGGCCGACCTCTACCCCCGCCTTGGCCGCACCATGGAATGGGACACCGCCGCCGGTGACGCCGTCCTGCGCGGGGCAGGGGGCCATGTCGTCCGCTTTGACGACCACCAGCCCTTGGCCTATGGCAAACCCGGCTGGGACAACCCCTTCTTCATCGCCTACGCGCCGGGAGTTGTCCTCAAATGAAGACCCTCATCGCCATCCCCGCCCGCTATGCCAGTACCCGCTACCCCGGCAAGCCGCTTGTCACGCTGAAAGGCCCTGACGGCGAAAAGACCCTGATCCGCCGCAGCTGGGAGGCCGCAATCGCCGTGCAAGGCATCGACCAAGTCGTCGTCGCCACCGATGACGCCCGCATCGCCGACCACGCGCAGGCCTTCGGGGCCGAGGTCGTCATGACCTCCTCCGACGCGCGCAATGGCACCGAACGCTGCGCCGAGGTCGCCGAGAAACTCCCCGGCTACGACGTCATCGTGAACCTGCAGGGCGACGCGCCTTTGACCCCCGCCTGGTTCGTGGAACACCTCGTCGCGGGCCTGGCCGCCGACCCCCAGGCCGACATCGCCACCCCCGTCCTGCGCTGCGATGGCCGGGCCGTCGCGGGGTTCCTGAACGACCGCCGCCATGGCCGCGTCGGCGGCACCACTGCGGTCTTCGGCGCGGGGGGCCGGGCGCTTTATTTCTCGAAGGAGGTCATCCCCTTCACCGGGCGCACCTATGCCCCCGACGAACCGACCCCCGTCTTCCACCACGTCGGCGTCTACGCCTACCGCCCTGCGGCGCTTCAGGCCTATCCGACCTGGCTCATCGGTCCTTTGGAGACCCTGGAAGGCCTTGAACAACTTCGATTCCTTGAAAACGGCCGCCCCGTCCTGTGCGTCGAAGTCGAAGCGAAGGGCCGTCAGTTCTGGGAACTGAACAACCCCTCGGACGTTGCGGTGATCGAGAAGATGCTTGCCGCCAATCGTGCCTGAAAATCGCCAGACGCCCCGAGACTGTCGCGCCAGCGTCGTTTTTTGGTGCGAAGACCGCGTGACTGGTGCAGGTTACGATTATTGCCGCGGCACTGCCCGCTTAAAGTCAGATTCGCTTGCGATCAGCATGGCGCCCAAAACATTGCACAAGACCAGACGGGGTTAGGACCAGTAAGATGAAGACCAGAAAGATCACCAAGGCGGTATTCCCGGTGGCGGGCCTCGGCACGCGGTTCCTTCCGGCGACCAAGTCGATCCCGAAAGAGATCATGACCCTCGTCGACCGGCCGCTGATCCAGTATGCCATCGACGAAGCCCGCGCTGCCGGGATCAAGGAGTTCATCTTCGTGACCTCGCGCGGGAAATCCGCGCTGGAGGACTATTTCGACCACGCGCCGGAACTGGAATCCGAGCTGAAGAAGAAGAACAAGACCGACCTGCTGGACATCCTCAAGGACACCAACATGGACAGTGGCGCCATCGCCTATGTTCGGCAGAACCGGCCGATGGGTCTGGGCCACGCTGTCTGGTGCGCGCGCCGCCTGATCGGGAACGAGCCCTTCGCCGTCCTTCTGCCCGATGACGTGATCGCGGCCGAAACCCCCTGCCTGCAGCAGATGGTCGAGGCCCATGCCGAAACCGGCGGCTGCATGGTCGCCGCGATGGAAGTGGCCCCCAAGAAGACCTCCAGCTACGGCATCCTCGACATCGCCGAGGACAGTGGCCAGTTCGTCAAGGTCAAGGGCATGGTCGAAAAGCCCAAACAGGGCGACGCGCCGTCGAACCTGGCCGTGATCGGGCGCTATATCCTGACGCCCAAGGTCCTGACCAACCTGAACAAGATCAAGCAGGGCGCGGGCGGGGAAATCCAGCTGACCGACGCCATCGCGCAGGAAACGAAGAAAAAAGGCGGCGTCTTCGGCTTGCGGTTCCGCGGCCAGCGCTATGACTGCGGATCGAAGATCGGCTTCCTGCAGGCCACCGTGGCCTTCGGCCTGTCGCGCCCCGAATTCGGGCACGAGTTCGCGGATTTCCTGAACGACCTGACGGCCATGCAGAAGGCTGCGCAGTAGGTTTGGCAGCCCGGGGCGAAAGGACCAGCTTCCCCCGGGGCCTTCCCCATGCCTGCCCCATCGGCACGCTTGATCCATCGCCCGGTGGCCTGACCGGGGCGCTGCTGGCGCTGAAACTGCGCACACGTCGGCAGCTTCTTCTCTGGCGCGCGTTCCGCAAGCGGGGTGAGCTTTCGTCCGTCATGGACCGGACCGCCGGGATCGCGCCGGACGACGTGCTGTGCTTTCTCTGCATCCGGAACGAAGCCCTGCGCCTTCCGCATTTCCTGGCGCATCATCGCGCGCTGGGGGTCCGGCACTTTCTGGTGGTGGACAATGGCAGCGCGGACGGCTCAGCGGACCTTTTGCGTGACCAGCCGGATCTGTCCCTATGGGCGACCGGGGCCAGCTACAAGGCCAGCCGCTTCGGCATGGACTGGCTCACCTGGCTGATGCTGCGGCACGGGTCGGGGCACTGGTGCCTGACCTTGGATGCCGATGAACTGCTGGTCTACCCCTATTGGCAGACCCGCCCGCTGCCCGCGCTGACCGATTGGCTGGAACGACAGGGACGCGACAGTTTCGGCGCGCTGACCGTGGACATGTATCCCGAAGGGCCTGTGTCCCAGGGTCAAGTTGCACCCGGGGATGATCCGCTGGACCACATGCCGTGGTTCGACGCGGGCAACTACCAGGTCCAGGTCCAGCCCCGGATGCGGAACCTCTGGGTGCAGGGCGGCGCGCGGGCGCGGGCGTTTTTCGGAGGCGACCCCCGCCGCGCGCCCACGCTGAACAAGACGCCCTTGGTCCGCTGGCACTGGCGCTATGCCTACGTCAACTCCACCCACGCCCTCTTGCCCCCCCGCCTGAACGAGGTCTACGCGACGGATGGCGGAGAACTGACCTCGGGCGTCCTCCTGCACACCAAGTTCCTGCCGGGGATCACCGAACGGTCAGCCGAGGAAAAGGCGCGCGGGGAACATTTCGCCGATGCCGCCCAGTACGCCGCCTATTACGACCGCCTCACCGCCGACCCGGTCTTGCACACGCGGGCGTCCACCCGCTACACCGGCTGGCGACAGATGGAGGCGCTGGGCCTGATGTCGCGGGGCGGCTGGATATGACGGGACGTGACGCAAGCTGCGGAGGTGCTGCATGAACCTGCTCACGCTCATGCGGCTGCGCACACGGCGCAAGTATCTGCTCGCCCGCGCCTTCCGCCGCCGCCGCCAGCTTCAGCCCGTCTCCGACCGCACCGCTGGCCTGCCCGCCCAGCCGATCCTCCTCTTCTCTACCGTGCGCAACGAACGCGTGCGGCTGCCCTATTTCCTCAGCTACTACCGCCGCCTGGGGATCGACCACTTCCTGATCGTCGACAACGGCTCGGACGATGGCACCCGCGAATACCTGGCAGACCAGCCAGACGTCTCGCTCTGGACCACGCAGCACAGCTACAAACGCTCGCGCTTCGGGATGGACTGGCTGATGCACCTCTTGCGCCGCCACGGCCATGGGCGCTGGTGCCTGACCGTCGACGTGGACGAGTTCCTCGTCTACCCGTTCTGCGAAACAAGGCCATTGCGCGCCCTGACCGACTGGCTGGACGCAGCGGAAACCCCCAGCTTTTCCGCGATGATGCTGGACATGTATCCCAAGGGCGCGATGCACGAACAGCCTTACATCGAGGGGCAGAACCCCTTCGAGATCGCCCAGTATTTCGACAGCGGCAACTACGTCATCGCCCGCAATCCGACCTACCGCAACCTGTGGATCCAGGGTGGCCCCCGCGCCCGCCTGTTCTTCCCGGACCGCCCCAAGAACGCCCCCGCGATGAACAAGACGCCATTGGTCAAGTGGCACCGGTCCTACGCCTATGTCTCCTCGACCCACATGATGCTGCCCCGCGCCCTGAACCTGACCTACGACGACCAGGGCGGCGAGCGCCCGTCCGGCGTCCTCCTCCACGCCAAGTTTCTGGACACCTTCGCCGCCAAGGCCGCCGAGGAGCTCGCGCGCGGCGAACACTACGCCCAAAGCCACGAATACCGCGCCTATCGCGAAGGGATCAGCCGCGAACGCGATCTCTGGTGCAATTGGAGCGAGAAGTATGTCAACTGGCGTCAGCTGGAGGTGCTGGGCCTGATGTCGAAGGGAAACTGGGCGTGACCCAAGGGGCCATCACGTTGGGCGTCGTGATGCTGTGCCACGCGGCATTGGACCGGGCGGCGCAACTGGCGCGGCACTGGGCCTCGCACGGCTGCCCTGTGGTGATCCACGTCGATGCCCGCACGCCCCAGGACCAGTTCGACGCCCTGCAGACCGCCTTGTCTGACCTCCCCGACATCCGCTTCTCGCACCGCTCGCCTTGCGAATGGGGCACCTTCGGCATCGTCCAGGCCACCATCGACGCCTCGACCCGGATGCTGGCCGATTTCCCCGCCGTCAGCCACATCCTCCTCGCCTCGGGCTCCTGCCTGCCGATCCGCCCCGTCCGCGCGCTGCAGGCCCATCTCGCCCAGAACCCCACCACCGACTTCATCGAAAGCGTTACCACGGCAGACGTTGGCTGGACCATCGGCGGCCTGAACGAGGAGCGCTTCACCCTCCGCTTCCCCTTCGCCTGGAAGCGCCAGCGCAGGCTGTTCGACGGCTATGTCACCCTCCAGCGGCTGATCCGCTTTCGCCGCAAACTGCCCCGGGGCCTTGTCCCCCACCTTGGCAGCCAGTGGTGGTGCCTGACCCGCCCCACCCTGCAAGCGATCCTGAACCACCCCGACCGACCGACACTCGACCGCTATTTCCAGCGCGTCTGGATCCCCGATGAAAGCTATTTTCAAAGCCTCGTGCGCCAGGTCTCGACCCAGATCGAAAGCCGCTCGCTGACCCTGTCCAAGTTCGACTACCAGGGCCGCCCGCACGTCTTCTACGACGACCACCTGCACCTTTTGCGCCAGACCGACGCCTTCATCGCCCGGAAAATCTGGCCGAAGGCGGACCTTCTCTACCGCACGTTCCTGACACCCGACGGCGACCGCGCGCTCGCCGCGGAACCGAACCCCGGCAAGATCAACCGCCTCTTCGCCAAGGCCGCCGAACGCCGCGTGAAGGGCCGCCCCGGCCTTTACATGCAAAGCCGCTTCCCGATCCGCGCCCGCGGCGGCACCGCATCGGCGGCCCCCTATGGTGTCTTTTCCGGCTTCACCGATCTCTTCCAGGATTTCGCCCCCTGGCTGGAACGCGCACTGGACGCCCGTGCCCATGGCCATCTCTTCGCCTTCGACCGCGTCGAATTCGCCGGCGGCGAGAAGGTTTTCAAGGGCGGCCTCTCCGACAGCCCGACCTTGCGCGACTACAACCCGCGCAGCTTCCTGGCGAACCTGATCTGGAACACGCGGGGCGAGACGCAGGTCTTCCAGTTCGGCCCCACCGACGAACAGGACATCGCCCCCGTCATCGCCAGCGACCCCAACGCCTCGATCTTCCTGATCACCGGCGCCTTCGCCGTGCCGCTCTGGCGGTCGGGGCAAAGCGCGGCGGACGTCCGGGCCGAGGCCGCCCGCCTGCAAAAGGTTGAAAGCGATTTCATCGCCTATCTGAACGGCCCCGAAACCCGCGCCCGCGTGCGTATCCGGTCCTTGACCGAGTTCATCGAAAACCCGGCCGAGCCGCTGGAAGAGATCGTCGATCTGCTGAACCCCCGCGCCGCGCACCGGCTGACCGACCTGCCACAGCTTCTGCCCCTGCAAGGCTTCGGCGCCTTCCTGCAAGACCTGCGCAATCAGGGCATGGCCCCGGTCCTGATGGGCGATTTCCCGTCCGATGCCGAACTTGCCCAGCCGGAACAGACCTTCGCCAGGCCGCGCGTCGTCAGATGAGCCGCTTCACCTCCTTCGTCGTCTTTGCCGAGATGCGCACCGGCTCGAATCTGCTGGAGGCGAACCTGAACGCGCTGCCGGGCGTCTTCAGTCATGGCGAGGTCTTCAACCGCTACATCCTGGGCAAGAAGGACCGGACCGAGCTGTTCGGCATCACGATGGAGGAACGCGACCGCGATCCCCGCCCCCTGCTGCGCAAGCTCCGCGAGGAAACCGAAGGCCTGCCGGGGTTCCGCTTCTTCCACGACCACGACCTGCGTATTCTGGATGACGTGCTGCCCGACCCGGGCTGCGCCAAGATCATCCTGACGCGCAACCCCTTGGAAAGCTATGTCTCCTGGAGGATCGCGCAGGCGACCGATCAGTGGAAGCTCACGAACCCCAAGCGGCTGAAGACTGCCAAGGTGCGCTTTGACGTAAAGGAATTCCTGCAGCACCTGCAGGACATCCAGGCCTTCCAGCTTCTTCTGATGAACGCGTTGCAGACGACCGGGCAGACCGCCTTCTACCTCGACTATGAAGACCTCGGGTCCGTCGAGGTGATGAACGGCCTTGCCGCCTTCCTGGGGGTCGAGGCGCGGGTCAAGCAGCTCGATGACACGCTGAAGAAGCAGAACCCGGGGCCCTTGGAAGACAAGCTGGAAAACCCCGAGGCTTTGGCCGAGGCGATCGCGGCGGTGGATGTGTTCAATCTGGGCCGGACGCCAAGTTTCGAACCCCGCCGCGCCGCCGGGGTGCCGAATGCTGTCGCGTCCGAAGCCGGACTTCTGTTTTTCCCGATCCGGTCCGGCCCCGAGGCCGTGATCCGCGACTGGTTCGACGGTCTGGGCGATGTGGCTGAGGGCTTCGAGCAGAAATCGCTCCGCCAGTGGAAGCGCAAGCACCCCGGCCACCGCAGCTTTACCGTGCTGCGCCATCCGTTGCTGCGCGCCCATGCCGCCTTCCGCCGCAAGATCATGATGGGCGAAGCGCAAGACTTGCGCCGCATCCTGATCAATGGCTTCCTCGCCGAACTGCAGCCGCCCGGGGAACCCTTTGCAAGCGTTCAGGCCGAACGCTCGGCCTTCCTGATCTTCCTGGGCTACTGCCGACTTGCCGTGGGGGGCCAGACCGGATCGCGCGTGGACCCCAGCCTTGCCAGCCAGACAGCGCTGGTGCAGGGCATGGCGGGCTTTCAGCCGCTCGACCACCTCCTGCGCGAAGATCGCCTGGCCGAAGGTCTCGCCGTCCTGGCGGCCGAGGCAGGCGTGGCACCACCCGTGATCGCAGCGGACCCGGCGGATGAGGCGTTGTTGTCGATCTGGGACGAAAGCCTGGAAACCGCCGCCGCCGATGCCTACCAGCGTGACTACATGGGCTTCGGTTTCAGCCGCTGGCGCAAATGACGGCGCGTCAGGCCGCCTGCGGTGCCCGCGCCTCGGTCAGGATCGCATACAGCTTGGCCGGGTCCGAATTCGCCCGCAGTTTCGCCACCACCGAAGGGTCGCGCATCGTCCGGCTGACCAGGGCGAGCGCCTTCAGATGGTCGACCCCGGAATCCTTCGGGGCGAACAGGCTGAAGACCAGATCCACCGGCTGCCGGTCGACGCTGTCGTAATCCAGGGGCTTTTCCAGCCGCAGGAAGACCCCGATGATCCCTTTCAGGTCCTCAAGCCGGGCATGGGGCAGGGCGATGCCATGTCCCACGCCGGTCGGCCCCAGGGTTTCCCGCTCTTGCAACCCGTCGATGGCCGCAGCCCCGCTCAGCCCGTAAGCCTGGGCCGCGATCTCGCCCAGCTCCTGAAACAGCCGCTTTTTCGAGGTGAACTGGCCGACCACACGCACGGCGCCCGGGACGAGTAGCTTGGAAAGTTCCATAGGTCGGCGTTGTTCCTGCGTCACCAGGACGCTTTACTTGCTGTTGCGGGGATCGATCCAGCCGATGTTCCCGTCATCGCGACGGTACACCACATTCACGCCCCCATGGCCTTCGTTCCGGAACACCAGCATCCGCTGCCCCGCCAGCTCCATCTGCATCACGGCCTCGCCCACGGTGATCGAAGGAATCTTCGTCTCCATCTCGGCGATGACCACGGGCTGGAGCGTCTCGGGCTCGGCGTCGTCGGCATCCTCGGAGGCGAGGATATACGAGGCCGCCCCGCCGAATTCAACAGGCTCCGACCGGTTCGTGTGGTGGTTGCGGATCCGCCGCTTGTAGCGCCGCAGCTGCTTGTCCATCTTCTCGCGGCAGCTCTCGAAGGCCGCGTAGATTTCCGTCGCATGCCCCTTGGCCTGCGCCGTCAGCCCCGTGGACAGGTGGATCACCGCCTCGCAGACGAATTCATGGGCCGACCGCGAGAAAACCACGACGCATTCGGTCGGACGCTGGGCATATTTCTCAACGACTTCGCCCATTTCCGCCTTTACATGGGTCTGAAGAGCCTCGCCGACGTCGATCTGTTTTCCACTGATCTGATAGCGCATGATCTCTCCTTTTCGCATGCTGCCGGTTGGGCAACGGGCGTTAGCCCGGGCCGTCCGGTCCTTGTGGTGAAGGGCGGAAGAAACGTCGCGTCACGCCGCATCTGCGGGTTGGCGCCACCGCAGAAATCCGGACATGGAAATGGTCGATTGACGCACGCATCCCGTGTATTTGGCGCTAGCCCATGGCCGCTTGTCAACCGAATCAATGGCTCGGGCAGGGCTTCGCCTAGACGATCCGGAAGTTCTCGCCCAGATAGACCCGGCGCACGGTTTCGTCGCGCACGACCTCGTCCGTCGTCCCGCTCATCAAGACCTTGCCGTCGTGCAGGATGTAGGCGCGGTCGACGATCTCCAGCGTCTCGCGGACGTTGTGGTCGGTGATCAGGACGCCGATCCCCCGGCTTTTCAGGTCATGCACCAGGTGACGGATTTCCCCCACCGCGATCGGGTCCACCCCTGCAAAGGGTTCGTCCAGCAGCAGATACTTCGGGTCCGCCGCCAGGCAACGCGCGATTTCGACCCGCCGCCGTTCCCCGCCCGACAGCGCCAGCGCCGGGGTTCGCCGCAGGTGAGTGATGGAGAACTCGCTCAGCAATTCCTCCAGCCGTTCCCGCCGCTTGTGCCGGTCAGGCTGCACGATTTCCAGCACCGCCAGGATGTTGTCCTCGGCCGACAGGCCCCGGAAGATCGACACTTCCTGCGGCAGGTAACCGATCCCCAGCCGCGCGCGGCGGTACATCGGCAGCGCGGTCACATCCTTGCCGTCGATCAGCACCTGCCCGCCCTCAGGCATCACGAGGCCAGCGATAGAATAGAAACAGGTCGTCTTCCCCGATCCGTTCGGCCCCAGCAGCGCCACCACCTCGCCCCGGCGCAAATGCATGCTGACATCGCGGATCACCGGACGCTTCTTGTAGCTTTTCCGCAAGGACCGGATCACCAGACCGGCCGACCTGTCGGTGACCGTCAGGTCAGGGCGTGCCTGCGCATCGGCCATCAGTTGCCCCCCGGGACGAAGGTGGTCGTCACCCGCCCATCCATCACCCCGGTCCCGTCCTTGAGGTTGATCGTCAGCCGCTGCCCCGCCATGGCCGAAGGGCCTTGCGTCAAGAGGACGTCGCCCGACAGGACGATCACCCCGCTGTCGATGGTATAGACCGCCTCCTGCGCTTCGGCGGCGTCGCCCAAGTTCGTCACCACCACCCCGCCCGAGGCGACGAGTTCCTTGATGTCGTTCTGTTCCGTCCCGTAGGTCACCCGCACTTCGCCCGCCGCCAGCTTCATCTCGCCCTGCGTCACGACGACATTGCCGCTGAACACCGCCGAGCCGTCGGCATTGTTCACCGCCAGCTGGTCGGCCGCGACCTGCACCGGCAGCGTCGTGTCCTGGTTCAGGTCGCCGAAGGCGATCTTCTGCTGCGCAACCGCCGCGCTTGCCGACAAAAGAAGGGCCAGACCGAAAGAGCGAAGCGTGAATGCCATGCGTGAAACCTCTGCAAGCCTGTCTAGCCGCCGGGCTGGTATACCAGCCGGACGCTGCCATTGAAAACCAGAACATAGGCACCCGGGGTCTGGGCATCCTGACTCAGCGCCATCCGGTCCGCGCTGATTTCACCCGCCGGGCCGGTTGCCACCACGGGGGCCCGGCTTTCCAGGCCGGTCCGGTCCAGCTTTGCCGCGACCTCTGCCGTTTCCAGCCGATAGCCCGAAGAGGTGGTGACCGTCACCCCGCCCGAAAGGATCACCTCGCGCGTTGCGTCCTGCATCACGGCAGTGCCCGCCAGAAGCTCGGTCCGCGCGCCGTCCGGCGTGTCAAGCGCCAGCCGCAAGCCAGCCGCCTGCGCCGGGGCGCCCTCGGCCGCCGGTCGCGCCTCATCCGCCGACAGCGTCAGCGCCGCCCCATCCGAGGTCGTCCCGGCATAGGCGGGCGCGGTCATCCGGGGTTCGCGGGCAAGGTCCTCGACATCGACTTCAGCATAGGGGAGCGCCGCTTCGGGGTCGATCCGCCGCGCGACCAGGAACAGCGTCGACAGGATCGCCAGCGCCGTCAGCGGCAGGATGACCTTCAGCCAGCCCACCACCCGCGTATGCGTATCGGCCCGCGCCATCGTCAAGCGACACCCGCACGCAGGCAATCATGCACATGCAGGATGCCGATCGCCCTGCGGCTGTCTGGCGCGGTCACCAGAAGGCAGGTGATCTTGCGGTCGTTCATCAAGGCAAGCGCCTCGCCCGCCAGCGCATCCGGGCCAATGGTGCGCGGGTCGGGCGTCATCACTTCGCCCGCCCTGTGCTGCATCAGCCCGTCCAGATGTCGCCGCAAGTCGCCGTCGGTGATGATCCCCGCAAGGTCGCCTTGCGCATCCGTCACGCCCACGACGCCAAAACCGCGCCGGGTGATTTCCAGCAGCGTGTCGCCCATCGCCAGGTCAGCGGGCACCAGCGGCGGATCGTCATGCATCAGGTCGCGCACTTTCAGAAGCCGCGCACCCAGCTTGCCGCCGGGGTGGAACATGCGAAAATGGTCCGGCGTGAAGGCGCGATGCTCCATCAGCGCGACGGCCAGCGCATCGCCGAGCGCCAGCGTCATCGTGGTGGAGGTCGTGGGCACGATGCCCTTTTCGCAAGCCTCGGGCACATCGGGGAGGAGAAGCCCGACAGTCGCCTGCCGCATCACCGTCGACCCGTCGCGGCTGGTGATCGCGATCATCGGAATGCCAAAGCGCTTGGCATGTGCCAGAAGGTCGGCCAGTTCCGTCGTCTCGCCCGAGTTTGACAACACGATCAGCACATCGCCTTCCGCCACCATGCCCAGGTCGCCGTGGCTCGCTTCGGCGGGGTGGACGAAATGCGCAGGCGTGCCGGTCGAGGCAAAGGTCGCCGCGATCTTGCGGGCGATATGGCCGGATTTCCCCATCCCCGACACGATGACCCGCCCCTTGGCGGCCATGAGAAGGCCCAGTGCCTTGGCGAAACTGTCGTCCAGTGCCCCGGCAAGGGCCTCCAGCGCCCCCGCCTCGCGGCGGATCACCCGGCGGCCGGTGGCTAGCAGGTCAGTGGAGGAAGATGTCATTGGTATCTTCCCAACCCAGAAGGTCCAACTCGGCCCGGGTCGGCAGGAAGGCGAACAGCCTTTGCGCCAGGTCCAGCCGGTCCTCGCGGGTCAGGCGGGCCTCAAGTTCTGCCTTCAGCTGGTGCAGATACAACACGTCCGACGCCGCATATTCCTTCTGTGCCTCGGTCAGCTGCGCCGCGCCCCAGTCGCTGGTCTGCTGCTGCTTGGACACATCGACGCCGACGAGGTCAGCGAGCAGATATTTCAGCCCGTGCCGGTCAGTGAAGGTGCGGATCAGCTTTGATGCGATCTTGGTGCACCAGACCGGGGCGGTGGTGACGCCGAAGGCTTGTTTCAGGGCCGCAATGTCGAAACGGCCGAAGTGGAACAGCTTCAGCGTTGCCGGGTCGGTGAGCAACCGTTCCAGGTTCGGCGCCCGGGTCTGGCCCTTGGCGATCTGCACCAGATGCGCGTCGCCCTTGCCGTCCGACAGCTGCACGACGCACAGCCGGTCGCGGCGCGGGTCAAGGCCCATGGTTTCCGTGTCGATGGCGACGACGGGGCCGAGGTCAAGGTCGTCGGGCAGGTCGGAGAGGTGCAAATGGATGGCCAAGGCGATGCTCGTTCTCTGGGTGCAGCCCCCGGATTACGCCCGCCGCCCCCAAGGGTCAACTCTGCCCCGTCCCGAACGACGGCTTGCCGCCCGGCCTGCATCTTCCCCGGACCGCTCGTCGGTGCCTTTTAGGCCCTTCTCGCTGGAGCCTTCCCCACGAGAGGCCAAGGGCGAACGAGGAGGTGAACGGTTAAGCGACCGTGAACACCCACAGACAAGGCTTTGTTTTCATTGATACCGATTTCCTGTCCACGCTGGAACATCCGGCATGGGCTGCCTCAGTTCACGACGAACTCGGCATGCAAGGCCCCGGCGGCGTTGATGCTTTTCAGGATGTCGATCATGTCATACGGCGCGACCCCAAGGGCGTTGAGCCCGGCCACCACCTCGGCCAGATCGGTCCCGCCCCGCACCTCGGCAAGCCCAGTCCCGTCCTTGCCGATCTCGGCGCTGGAGCGCGGAACAACGACCGTCTCGCCTTCAGCGAAGGGGTTCGGCTGGACGACCAGCGGGCTTTCCTCGACCCGCAGCGTCAGGTTGCCCTGGGCCACAGCGACCCGGCTGATCCGGACATCCGCCCCCATCACGATCGTCCCGGACCGCTGGTCAACCACCACCCGTGCGCGGGTCTCCGGCTCGACCAGGATGCCTTCCAGACGCGCGAGCACATGCGCAGGCGAGCCCATGCCCGTCGCCCCGATGTCGATGGCAACCGTGCCAGCATCCTGCATCAGAGCGACCCGCGCGCCGAACTCGGCATTGACCGCGCGCTCGATCCTCTCAGCCGTCGTGAAATCCGCCGCCTTCAGGGCAAGCCGCAGGACGGGCAGGCCCGCGAAGTCGAACTCGACCTCCCGCTCCACCCGCGCGCCCGAGGGGATCACACCGGCCGTCGGCACCCCCTGCGTCACGCTTGCCGCCTCACCCGTAGCCGAGACCCCGCCCGCGATGATCGTGCCCTGGGCCACCGCGTAGATCTGCCCGTCCGCACCGTTGAGGGGCGTCATCACCAGCGTCCCCCCCAGCAGGCTTTTCGCATCGCCGATGGCCGAGACCGTGACGTCGATCCGCCCCCCCGCCCGCGCAAAGGGTGGCAGCTGAGCCGTCACGAAGACCGCCGCCACGTTCTTGGGACGAAACTCCTCGCCCGTCACATTGGCCCCCAGCCGTTCCAGAAGGTTCGCCATGATCTCTTCGGTGAAGGGCGCGTTGCGAAGACCGTCGCCGGTGCCGTTCAGCCCGACAACCAGCCCGTAACCCACCAGATCGTTGCCGCGGACGCCGTCGAATTCCACAAGGTCCTTGATCCGGATCGGTTCGGCCAGGGCCGCGCTTGCCGTCAGGATCAGGGCCAGAAGAAAGCGGATCATCGCAGATACTCCATGAGACTGAGGCGCGAGACGCGGGCGGTGATGAGATAAAGCGATTCAAGCTGGGACCGGACGTTTTCCAGCCGGGTCGCGGCCTCGTATGGATCGACCGAGCCGATGTCCGACCGCAGGATGCCAAGCGCGGTTTCCTCGGCACCGTTGCGGGTGCGGGCGGTTTCGATCTGCGCTTCGACGGTGCCGATCCGGGCCGCAAGCGTGACCCGATCTTCCTCGCTCCGCGTCAGTTCCAGCCCGGCGGTCGCGGCAAGCTGCGTGCGCTCCGAAACATCGCCCGCGAGCATGCCCCGGTCCAGAAGCGCCGCCATCGCAAGGCCCGCCAGCGTGTCGCGTATTGCCGGGTCCATCGCCGTGACCGAAAGATCCGCCGTCTCGCCCGCGGCGATCGGGGCCGGGGACAGGGCCGCCCCGCCCTGGTAGAACGCCCCGAACCCCAGCGGATCGTCGAACCAGGTCGTCACGGCCGCGGCGACCTGATTGGCCGTCGTTGCCCCGATGGCCGCCGTTTCCAGCGCCGCCAGCAGGTCATCCGCCGACCCAAGCGGCGGGGTATCGGTCGCGACGCCGGAAAACACTGCGCGCCCCCCGGTCTGCGTGTTCAAAAGCCCGATGGCCGAGGCGAGCCTGCCGCGCGAATCCGACGCAAGCGTGTTGATCTGCGCCGGGGTCGAGACATCCGTCGCGCCGAGGAGGGACGTCGAAACCCCGCCGACAAGCTGTGACAGGCCCGCGATGGCGGACTGCTGCGCGGCGGTCTGAGCGGCCGCATCGGTTGCGGTCGAACTGTAGGCTGCAAGCCGCGACAGGCTCGCGTCGATTGCAAGAATGGGCGAGAAATCCCCCCGCAGGGTCGCGCCCAAATCCGCGTGCGTGCCGGTGGCCACCTCTTGGGCGGCGCGTTGCACCTGGCCGCGCAGGTCCGCGCCCTGGCGGGCCAGGATGTTTGTCAGGCTTGCATCACCGACCGAGAGGCGCATCATCCATCCAGTCTGATCAGGGTGTCGATCATCTCGGCCACGGCCTGGATGACCTTGGCGTTGGCGGCATAGTTCCGTTCGATCACCAGAAGTTCCTGCATCTCCTGGTCGGTATCGATGCCGTTCTGGGCCTCAAGATCAGCAAGCGCCGTAAGCTTTGCCGCGGCAAAGCTCTGGTCCGACTGGGCGGAAAGCCGGCGCGCCGAGACGTCCGAGAGAAGGTCGCCGGTCAGGGTCGCAAAGCTGCGGCTTCCGGCGGCAAAGCCGGTCGAGGCAAGCGGGCGCGTGGTCGTCAGCGCCGCACGCAGGGCGTTCAGAAGCGCCCCGTTCCCCGGCGGGCCTTCGGTGGCGGAGCCAAGTCCATCGCGGAGCCGGAAAAGCGCACCCCCCTGGGCCGGGTCGGCAAGGGCGTTGAGCCGCAGGCGTCCGGCGAGCCCGGCCTCGTCCAGCGGGTTGAAGGCCAGCCCGGCATCGGTGAAAAGCCCCGGCGCGCCCGGGATCAGCGTCGGATCGACCCCGGCGTCGGCGAAACGTTCCACCAGGTCGCGGGCCACGGCATCCAGCTTGCCCTGGGCCGACACCGCCAGATCGTCGCGGACGGCGAACAGCCCGCCGAGCGTGCCGCCCAGGATCGGGCTGGCGGTGCCTGCCGTGGCGTAGGGCTGGCCGTTGATCGTGATGCCGGACAGCCCGCCCAGAGCCTGCGTCATCTCGGGCGTGATCGTGTGGGTCGTGGAAAAACCGATGATCGCGGGCGAGCCCTCAAGCAGCGGGGCGCCGCCCACGGTGTAAAGGGCGATCTGGTTGAGATCGCGCGGAATTTCCCGGACGGGCACGATGGCCGAAATCTGGTCAACCAGGCGCTGGCGTTCGTCAAGCAGGGCCGAGATATCCCGGCCTGCACCGGTGAAGGACCGCAGTTCGACGTTCAGTTCGTGCAGCTGGCTGATGGTGGTGTTCAGGCGCCCGACCTCTTCGCCGATGCGGCGGTCGGCAGTGGCGCGAGCGGCCTGGATATCGTCGGTCGCCGCCGCCAGCCCGTCGGTCAGCGCCTGTGCCGTCACGGCGACAGCCTGAAGCCGCGCTTGCGACTCGGGTCGGCCGGCCGCTTCGACCAGCGCCTGATCGAAGGCTGCAAGCCGCGCCGCAAGCGAACCGGCCTTGTCCGGCGTGCCGAGCGTCTGTTCAAGCCGCGCCAGAAACTCGGCCCGAACGTCGCGGTCGCCGCCTCCGGCCTGGGCGATCCGGCGTTCGCCAAGGAGGTGGCGGTCGACATCGCGGGTCACGCCAAGGATCTGGACCCCCTGCCCCTGCCCGGCCAGCACCGCGGCGCCAAGTCCGACCTGCCTGCGGGCATAACCGGGCGTCGTGGCATTGGCCACGTTCGACGACAGGATTTCCGCCTGGCGCGAAGTGGCCGAGAGGCCCGACAAGGCTCCGGCAAGGGCGGAGGTGACGCTCATGCCCTATCACCGCTTGATGTTGGTGGTTTCCTGCAGCATCTCGTCCACCGTCTGGATCACCTTGGCGTTGGACGAATAGGCGCGCTGGGTCTGGATCAGGTTGGTCAGTTCCGCAGCGACATCGGTCTTCGACCCCTCGCGTGAGTAGCCCTGGATCGACCCGGTGGGGCCAGAGCCCGCGTCCCACAGGAAGAACGACCCGGATTCCGGCGAGACCTGATAGGTCTGGTTCGACAGCGACAGAAGTCCGTTCGGGTTCGGCACATCGACCAGCGGGATCTGGTAAAGCCGCCGGGTAAAGCCGGTGTCGTAGGTCGCGTTGACAAAGCCCTTTTCGTCAACCTCGACGGTGGTCAGGTTGCCGACGGGCGAGCCGTTCTTGGTGATCGAGACCGGCGCGAAGTTGTCAGACAGCTGCGTCAGGCCGTTCGGGTCGCCGGCACGGCCGATACCCACGGTCATGGGACCGCCCGCCACGGTAAGCGCTAGCGTGCCGTCGGCCGGGTTGTAGGCCCCGCCCGAGACCACGGTGACCGAAGCGAGCGTGCCGCCCGCGCCGCGCGAATCGTCGAAGGTCAGGTTGTATTCGCCGATCAGGTTGAAGCCGCCCGCGCTGTCGCGGATCTGCATCGACCACGAGTTCGACGACCCCGTCGCCGGGACGACCGGGACGAAGGTGATCTGCAGCGATTCCGACGTGCCGAGGTTGCCGAAATATTCCACCGAAAGGGGCGGGGGCAGGGCGGTCGACCCGGCCTCGGTATAGGTGGCGGGAAGGTTGACCCCAAGGTTCATCGTCGTGGTCGGGTCGCCTGCCGTCTGGTTGGTGTTGATGACGATCGGCACCAGGCCCGAAATGGTGTCCCGCGGGTTCGAGGGGATGGTGCCATCGGCGTTTGCCGGCCAGCCAAGCAGCACAAGGCCCGACTGCGTCTTGAGCACGCCGTCGGCGTCGGTGCGGAAACTTCCCGTGCGGGTCATCAGAAGCGGCGTGTCCGACAGCGCGTTGCCCAGCGACACCTCGTTGATCACCGGCAGCATCCCGCGCCCGGCAATGGCCATGTCGAGCGGGTTTCCGGTTCCGACAAGGTCACCCGATTCGTCAATGAGCCGCATCGTCGAGGCCCGCACACCGCCTGCCGAATAGGTGCCGGACCCGCGCGACGAGGTGATGACCATGCTGGTGAAGTCGGTCGAGGCGCGCTTGTAGCCGTAGGTGCCCGAGTTCGCGATGTTGTCGGAAATCGAGGCCAGCCGGGTGGCATTGGCATTCAGCCCGGCCACGCCCGCGGAAAGCGATGAGGATATCGTCATGGAAAGCGCCTTTCTGCAGCTTTGACCTCTGTCTGGCAGAAGCTGCATCAGGGCGGCTTAACAGGCGCCTAACGGATAAAAGTCGAAAGATTATCTGTCGCGGCGCAGAAGGATGATCTCGATCCGGTTGTTGCGGTCGGCGGTGGGGTCGGAGACGACGGGCTTGCGGTCGGCAAAGCCCGAAATACGCGCGACCCGGGCGGGGTCGATGCCTGCGGTCTCCAGAAGCTCGCGCGATTTCTGGGCGCGATCGGCCGACAGGTCCCAGACCGGGTTGTCGATCAGCGTCACCGGAAGCGCCCGCAGATGACCGGACACCGCGATCTCGTTGGTCGTAAGGTTCAGGACCTCGGCCAGAAGGTCGGCCACCGCCAGCACCACCGGCGTGGGCTCGGCGGTGTCGTCCTTGAACAACGGTGCGCCAGGCAGATCGAAGATCTCGATCACCAGGCCCTCATCGGTGATCTTGGTCACCACATGGCGCAACAGCTGTTCCATCGTGTTGCTTTCGCCGCCCCGCGCCAGAAGCGCCTTTTCGACATCCTCAAGCTCGGACTGGGCGCGGCCTTCGCCAGCCGCACCCTTGCCGGTTTCATCCCCACCCTCGGACGAGGCGCTGTCGGATTTGCGCTCTCTCGCGCCGGTGCCGGTATAGGCCATCGTTTCTTCGGAAAAGACGCTGTCGCCGCCAAAGGCACCATCGCCCCCGCCCGAGATGCGGTTCACCGGAATCGTCGGATTGAAGTAATCCGAGATGCCCTTGCGTTGCTTTTCCGTTGTCGCGTTCAACAGCCACATCAAGAGAAAGAACGCCATCATGGCGGTCACGAAGTCGGCGTAGGCCACTTTCCAGGCCCCACCATGGTGGCCCCCACCGGCGACCACCTTCTTCCGCTTGATGATGACCGGCGCGTTACCCTGCGCAGCCATCCCACATCACCCAAGTCATTACCCGACACCAGTTCTAGCGAACCAGCATTTACAGGCGCTTAACCGATGGGGTTTTAGGGGTATTCCGCGTTTTGGTCACATTTCCTCACAAAGCAGGACCCGCGTCTCGTGGGCTTTCAAGGTGGCCCGCGCTGCGGGATAGCCCCCTGTGGTGTCAAGCTCTGGAAACAGCTGCAGCAGCTCGTCGCGCTGAAGATCGGGCATTGCGCCGAGGACCCTCTCTCCCGGCTGGAAACTTTCGCTCCAGATACCGTGGGTCTGAACGATCTGGTGCTGGTCGAACAGCAGATGCACGTAGGTTACCGGTGCCAGCGGGCGGGAGACGCCCGCGCGTCCGACAAGATGCAGAGCCGGGACCAGATCCTCGGTTTCGCCGAACAGCAGTTCGCACTGCGGGCCGTCGATCAACAGGCGATGCTGCGGCGACACGGTCAAGGCGCGGTCGGGCAAGCCGGGGCCAAGCGCGCCGGGTGCCAGTTCGACCGGCCGCAGCGCGGGGGTGGCCAGCACCTCGGCCAATGAGAGGCTCCGTTGCCCGGCCCATCGCACGACTTGCGGGCCGCAATCCCGCGTCAGAACAAGGTCTCCGGAACGGATGCTTTCCACGGGGCGGGGTCCATTCGGGGTCTCGACAAGGGCACCCATGGCAAAACAGGGGATGACCTCCTCGATCTCGCTGAAGAACATCCGGCCAAGATAGGCGCCGGAGGCATCGAAGAAATCGACGAACCCCGTTTCGCGGTCCGGCGTGGTATAGGTGATGTCGGTCCGCGCCCAGCCATAGCCAGAGAGATCAAGGATGTCGTAGTCATTCCCCGCGGAACCGCCGTCGACCGTATCGCCAACCGAGAAGTCGCCGTCCAGGAACGTGAACCGGTCCCGGTCCGCACCGCCGAACAGGCCGTCTGCCCCGGCCCCGCCCTGCAGGGAATCGTTGCCGCTGCCCCCGAACAGAGCATCGTTTCCGGCCCCGCCGTTGACAAGATCCGCGTCGCCGCCGCCGAACAGACTATCGCTGCCGATACCGCCGGAGAGCGTGTCATTCCCGGCGTCGCCGAGCATGCTGTCGTCGCCGTCATCCCCGGCGAGCAAGTCGGCGCCAAGTCCGCCGTCGATCGTGTCATTGCCGTTGCCGCCGTAGATCGCATCGGCATCCGCTCCGGCGAACAGCCGATCTGCGCCGTCGCCGCCATAGATCAGGTCCTGGCCGGTCTCGCCCAGGATGGAATCGTTGTCCGTCCCGCCAAAAAGCGAGTCATTGCCGCCGCCGCCGATGATCGTGTCATCGCCCGCTTCGCCCAGGATACTGTCGTTGCCATCGACATGGCCCGGGGCGGTCGGGGAAGCCCAAGCAGCGACGAGGTCGCAAGATTGGTGGTGCCGAACCCTGGACCGGCGATGGTCGCGCTCAGGCTGTCACCGCCAAGGTTTTCCCAGTAGTAGACCTCGATCGTGTAGGTCTGCCCGCCGGTCAGGGCGACGGTCCCGCTGCGTGTGGTCGGCGGCTGGTGGAAGTCGTTGTTCAGGTTGAAGACGATGTTCCCGCCGGAATCCCGGATGATGATCCGAGATCCGTCGTCGGATGTCGTCGAGAAGGTATAGGTCCCGCCCGTCGTGATCCCCAGCGTCGAGCGGTAGACGATCCCATAGTCGTTGCGGTCCGTGCCTGCCCCGGTCCCGCCCAGCGTATTGCGCAAGGACCGGACATCGAAGTCATCGACATAGCCGTTCCCGATCAGCGTGCCCGAGGTGATGAACTGAGTCTGATCGTTGGCGCTGCTGAAATCGCGGTCATAGACGCTGTATTGCCATTGACCTTGCAATGGCGCATCGCCGGACAGCCGGTCCGCGCCTGCGCCCCCGATAAGGGTGTCCGAGCCTCCGCCACCCGAAAGGGAGTCGATGCCCGCGGTGCCGGCGATCGTCGTGCCGCCCCCGGTCGCCGGACTTGTACTGCTGTTTTCGGCCATGATCGTGCACCCACTACCTGTGGTTGAGTATCACGTTTGCGGGTCCAGAAAAATGGGAACAATTTCATCAAGTTCCCCGTATAGGCAATCTCTTGCCGTTTCGGGCACAATGCCCGCCTGGCCTTTGGGAATGTTTCGTCCGCAGCAGTGCGGTCTCAGCCCGTCAGGCCCCGCCATGCCGCAAGGGCCGCCTGGGTTCCGTCGCCCTCGACCACGCCAAGAAGGATCGCCTCGGCCATGCGGGCGCAGATGATGCTGTGCCCGTCCACCAGGGTGACCCCCAGCATCAGGCAGATCGGGTCGCCGGGGCGGGCGGACATCAGGTCAAGCTGGCCGATCACCGCCTCGCGTTCCCCCTCGATGAAATCCCGCAGATGCGAGATCATCTCTTCGGGTCCTTCGCTTTGGCCGTCCTCGTCGCCCCCCTGGATCGTCCAGGCCACCAGGACCGGGCCGACACCGTTGGCAAAATCGCGGATGCTGCGCCCCGAAAGCTGCATTGCCATGCGGTCCGGCGCAGGCGCTGCCTCGGCTTCGGCCTCGGGCAGGGGCTCTTCCGGACCGACGGGGTTCAGGTCGATGAGAAGAAGGTCGGCCAAAAGCGCTACCGGCAACCCCACGCTGACCTCTGCTCCGCCACGACCGATCGGGCCCGAGATCACGCGCAGCTCTTGCCGCGGGGCCGCCACCTTCTGCAAAAGCTTGATGAGGTCGTCCTTGTGCTCGTCCTCAAGCACCTCGGCGCCAAGGCAGCTTTCGGCACCGGTCAGCCCGTGACTGGCCGTCAGTCGCAGCACACGGCGACCAGCGACGTCCAGCGTCAGCGCCGGGCCCGCCGACGACACGAACTCCAGCGACCGGCCCAGCATCGTCTCGTTCGCGGCGCGCAAAAGCTGAGCAACGGGGTTGCGATCGGTCGGCTCGGCAATGATGCGTCCGCCACCCGGCATTGCACGGATGTCCGCCTGCAGGCTGGAAAGCCGCGCGAGGATCGGAAGAGTGCCCCTGTTCAACGGTTTGCCAGGTCCCTGTCGCCCGAACCGTCACCCGCCATGGGTGATGCCTTCAAGCGTTTCGCGGATTTTGGGCACAAAAGCTGCAAGGTCAATGCCGGGATCGCAGATGCAGCACAGCGCATCCGCAGGCTCGACGTCCGACCGGACAAACAGGCGCAGGCCGTCCGGCCCCATTACCACTGCGCCATGCGGCTCGCCGAAGGCCCCGACCGACAGCGAAAACAGCGGGTCGTCAAAGCTTGCCCGGGCCTGGTTGCACAGGCGGTCCAGGTGTTCCTGCGTCATCGAAAGGGGGCCGGCGCTGGTCAGGATCATGCGCGAAGACAGATCGGCAAACGCCACCAGCCGGGCCTGCGGAAAGGCCTTCACCACTGCGCCAAGATCTTCGGCGATCCCCACCCGCGCCCTGCCTTACGACGTTTTCAGCCGGGCGGCCGACATGCCACTGTCGCCGGTCCCGACCAGGTGGTCGGCAAAGGTCACCATGGTCGGCCCGGTCTCGCCCGTCGGCCGTTCGGTGCGCAACAGACGCTCACCCGCAGCAACACGGCGCGGCTGGACCTTGAAGACCGGCGTGTTGCGGATCGCCATCAACCGCTCGAACGTCTGGGCAATCAGGCTTTGGCCGACTTCGGTCTCGTCCGCGGGATCCGGCTCGATCGCGGGCTTCCCGGCATCGCCGGGTTCGGGGTGGCCTTCGTCCACGATGCGGTGGACGATGTCGAACAGCGCCTTGGTAAAGGCATCCGCCCCGCTGTCGATCCACTTGCCTTCATCGTCCCCGGCCCGCATCGCCTGCAACAGCGACACCGGGAAAACCTCGGCAAACAGGCCCTCGACTTCCTGGTTCACCCGCTTGACCACCTTGGCGCGGTCGTTATCCCCCACGATCTTGTCAAACCGCGTCACCAGAAGAAGGCTGTTCCGCCGCATTTCCTGCGGGAAGTTCGACCAGACGCCCGCCTCGGATTGCCGCCAGGCCTGCGTTGCGTGCGTGCACCACAGCACCCCGTCCGCCAGATGCGCCATCCGCTCCCACACTTCAGAGGACATCGAGGGGTCGGAAATTCCCGGCATGTCGATCAGGTCGCAATAGCGCAGGATGTCGCTTTTCATGAAGATGCGGACATGCTCGGTCGTCTCAAGGCTGACGTCCTCAAGCTCGGCCAGGTCCAGGTCGTAGGCGTGGCCGTCCAGACCCATCGTGTAGGCGTCATCGGGACCGTAAGACAGCCAGACCGGCGGCAGTTGCGTGGCCGTCACCTTTTCCAGCAGCGGTCTTGCCCCCATCAGCACGTTGCACAGCGTGCTTTTGCCCGAGCTGAATTCGCCCATGATGGCGATGCGGGGTTTGCGGGTCAGCGGCATGCGTCAGATCCTTTCGTACCCTTTACGCACCTAGTCGGCATAGATCGCCAGTTCGTCCATGATCGAGGTCAGGCATTCCTGCCGGTCCTCCCAGGCGTTGACGCCGAAAAGCTCTTTCATTTCTTCCATCGAAATCTCGGACGAGGCCAGCGCGCTCATCAACAGTTCGCGCTGTTCCTGAAGGAAGTCGCGCAGCGTCGATTGGGTGCGTTCGCGGAAAAGCCCGATCTGGATCGTCTTCAGGTCATTGATGATCGGGTCGGTTTCGGCCCGGATCAGCTTGTTGAAGTCCTGCGCAAAGGCTTTGTAGCCACGGCGGCGCTGCCACCAGCCCTTCCACCAGCTGACCTGCAGGTCCAGCGCGATGGTCTGGCCCAGGTTGATCGGCGGCGGGATGTAGCTGACGACCGGCGTTTCGATCCGAAAGCCTTCCACGGTGATCGAGAAGGTCTTGCCATACAGTTCGGCGATGTGCAGCGCGGTTTCGTTGTTCACCTCGGCCGCGATGCCGTGCATCTTCTTCAGGACGACCTGATAGCTGGACGACAGTAGCATCCGCAGCCCCAGCGGGCTGTAGTGCCAGGTCGCATCCTCGCCATTGGTCTGCAGGTGTTCGATCAGGCTGTTCGTCGCGCGGTCAAGAAACCGCTCATAGCTCTGGTCGATCCGGTTGGTGAAGTCCTTGCAGACGTTGTTCGTCAGATGGGTCAGCTTCTCGACCGCCGCCTGCTCGATCTTGCGCAGTTCCGCGTCCAGCTGCTGCGGCGTCATCGTCCGGTTCAGCTGGCCGTCCGATTCCAGGATGCGGACCTGGTCCACCACGTCCAGCGACTGCGCCAGGTTCAGTGCCTGACGCGACGACTTCTGCAGCGCCTCGCGCACCGGGCCTTCGTACATCCGCTGGCCCAGAGCATCCAGCAGGGCCGGCACGCCCGAGGCATGCCACACCAGCTGTTCCGCCGACCATTCGGCCATCTTGTCGGCGAAGGCGGCGCGGGTCCAGTTGATCGCCGACTCGGTCGAGTCGTCGGTCATTTCGTCGATCTTGCCTTCCAGCACCGCATTCGCCCAATGGGCCGAGCCGTAGATGATGTCGATGTCCGGCGGCGCGTTGTTCTTTTCCAGCGTCTCAAGGATCGCGCGGTGGATTTCCGGGACCTGGTTCGCCGGGTCGGGCAGTTCGTCAATCCGGTTGACGAAGATGATGATCTCGCGGCTCTGGCGGTGCGCGATCAGGCGGATCAGCGCCATGTCCATCGTGGTCAGCGCCTGGTGGGCCGACAGGACGACGATACAGGACCGGCTGTCGCGCACGGCATTGATCGTGATCTGCTCGCGCATCATGAACGTGTCGTTCACGCCGGGGGTGTCGCGGACGCACAGCTGGACCGGGAAATCCTCGCGCTCGATATACAGATCCGCCGACTTGGTGATGTCGGTGAACCGGCCCTGCTCGGCCCCGCCCGATTCCTCATCGCCGACGCAGACATAGCGGCGCAGGAGCGCGTCATCGACCGTGCCATAGCGGTGCTCGGTACCCAGAAGCATCTCGAACTTCCGGCCCAGCCGCGCCTGCGCCTTTTCGCGCATCGCCACGACCTGCAGGCGCAGCTTCTCAAGCTCGTCATCCGCACCCGCACGGGCCGCCAGCTGGCCGATCCGACCGCCGTTCGAGACAAGCTTTTCCCATTCCGCGTTGTCGAAGAACTTGAACTTCGCCCGCACGTTCAATTCCGGCGACGGCGTGTTGATGTGCAGCGACGTCACCACCGACGTCCAGGGGTTCACGTCCGTCGGCAGCAGCCCCGGCGCGCCGATCATCGCGTTCAGAAGCGAGGTCTTCCCCGCCTTGATCTGCCCGATCACCGTGACCGAAGGTTCGACCTCGCGCACCTGGCTCATGATCCGGGTGACTTTCTTGGCCGTGTCCGGATCGGCCATGGTCACGAAATCGCGCAGCACATCCTCGAACTGTTTGATCGCATCGGCAATGCGGCCAAGGCCCGGGAAGTTGCGCTTCAGCGCGACCTCGGGTGCCTGAGCGGCCATGCCGTCAAGTGCGTCCTCGTTCTCTGCAACCGCACCGAGTCCCATGATCACCTCATACTTGCGGGCATGAGCCATCTAGGGCGTAAGCCACAAGACAGAAGTCCCCGCAATCATGTCATAAGTTTGGAAAGTGGTCCCAATTGGGCACATTCTTGACGATTCTACGCTCACAATGGCGTCACACGGCTCGCAATGTTTCCAGTTCGCGCCGAAGTTGCAAGAGCAAGGTCAACGCGTCGTCCGCAGGCGCGTGCCCTTTCTCCAGTTGCATCAACATGATGAGGTCCAGCACTTCCCCGAGGTCACTGTTGATTCGCCGCATGGCGTCGGACTTACCCCTGGACACCACCGCCTGCAACATTTCACCCGTCTCGCGTGCGTGGTCGAGAATCAGGTCAACCGGCACTTTGGCCTGCGGGTCGATCTCGCGCTGAAGGTCCGCGGACCGGGACAGGATCAGCGCCACGGCCTCATCGGCGACGCCCCGGTCGGTGCCGATTTCCGGTGCGGGGGCGGTTGGCGCGGCCGCTGCAGGCACGGCGCGGGCGGCGATCCGCGGACGCTCCCGCCGGGGGGCGGGCTGGTCGGTCGCAGCCGGGCGGTCGCGCATCATGATCGCGCGCGGAGAGAACTGCGCCTCGTCAAGCGGCGGAGGCGGCGGCGCGGCAGGCGCAGCCGGTGCCCTGGCCGAGGCCGGAAGACGGCTGATCGGCGCGGTCCGCGGCGGCGGTTGCGGCGCGGGCGGGGCCACCGGCTCTGCCGCCTTCACCCGGGTGTCGCGGCCGAACAGCCGGGGACGTTCCACCAAAGCGGCAGGCTTTGGCGGTGGGGCAGGCTGCGGCTCGGGTTCGGGGGCCAGATCGTCGGGTTCTTCGACCTCCGGCTCCTCGGCCCGGTCTACGGCGTCGGTCTCTTCGGCAGCGATTTCTTCCTCGTCAACCGCAAGAGCTTCCGTCACATCCTCGCCGTCAACCGGGTCGAAGTCTTCGTCCGTGGCCTCGCTTGCCTCGGCCATTTCCTCGGGGCTTGCCCGCAGCGACGACAGGTCCGGCAAAGGCGCGCCTCGGACCAGTCCGGCCCCCGCGTCGCGCGCCGCGCCGAACAGCTTCCGTGCTGTCGGCGCGGCTGTTTCGACCGGGGGAGCGGCCGGGGGCGTGGCCGGGGGGCGTGGCGTGATGGCCCGGGGCGTCCGTTCGCGCTGGGGCGCAGGGCGTTCCGGCTCGGCCTCGATGTTGGCAAGCATCCTGGCCACCTCGCCATCGTCGGCTGGCGGCTGCGAGATCACCCGTGGCCGACGCACCGGCTCTGGCGCGGGGGGAGGCGGAGGGGCCGGTTCTGGGACAGGATCGGACTTGGATTTCCACGTCGACCGCAGGGGGACCTTCTGTGCAAACGTCGGCTCGACATCGGACGCAACCCGCTTGATCCGGTCCGCGAACCGCCTGCGCGAGCCTGGTTCTGCGGCGTCGGCAGGTTCCGAGGGAGCAAACGCTATCTCGATCTCGCGCCCGGGCTCCGGTTCGGGGTCGTCCTCAGGCTCGGGCGCAGGCTCGTCCTCAGGCTCGGGCTCGGGTTCAGCCTCTGGCTCGAAATCGTCCTCGACGGCTTCGGCATCCTCGTCCTCTGTCTCGGGACTTTCGTCTTCAAGGTCGGCTTCGTCCAAAGCCGCTGCCTCTCCCCCGACGTCCTCCTCGACCTCCTCTTCCGTCTCGACGGCCTCTTCGGACGCTTCGGTCACGTCTTCCACGTCTTCCGGTTCTGGCGGCGGCGTCCAGGGCCGCTGGACCTCGGTCACCTCGCCGGGGGCATCAAAGCGCCGCGCGACCAGTTCGGATGCCTCGACATGCCGCGCCAGCAGCAGTTCTGCCGTGTCGGTATCGGCGCGACGCCCGGACTGCACCCGCGTCTTGATCGCCGCGATCACTGCCGCAGCGCCGCTGTCGCGGAACAGGTCGCGGTTGACCGGCCCTCCCGGCGGGACGGCGGCCCGCGCCTCCTTGGCCGAGATCGAAAGGATTTGGCGAAACTCCTCGCCCGCGCGAAGTTCCACCCGGTCGTGCATCGCCGCTGCCTGCTGTCGGCTGCCCAGCAGGTCGACCTTGGTCAGGAACATGAAACTGTTGTCCTTGACAGCGTCCGGCAGGCTTTCCCAGACCACCTGTTCCTTCGGCAGATAGGATGTCGTGCACCAGATCACGATATCCGACCGCTTGCTGGCCCAGGTCGCGGCGCGTTTCTGCTCGGCCTCCATCGGGCCGGCCGACACTTCCAGAAGGCTGATGACCTTCAGCGCGGCAAGGTCCATCTCCAGCGTGACCAGCGCGGGCGCCAGCGACAGCACCTCGGCAAGGTCGCTGCCGGGCAGGATCTTGGTGCTGCCATCGGTCAGCGTGCAGATCATCCGGGCAGCCTGGCCATGCTGCACGATGATCGTCGGCAGGCGCAGGGTTTCGGGAACGACAACCGTGCCGACAAGCAGGTTGAGGATCGACGATTTGCCCGACCCCGGCAGGCCCAGCAGCGCGATCCGGGCGGGACGCTCCAGCCGTTCGATCAGGCGCTCCGCCGCCTCCGCCGGACCGCCTGCGGGCAGGAGTCCGCGGTCAAGTGCGCGGCCAAGCCGCTGGGCGACTGTCAGTTCCTCATCGGGATTTGCCATGTCTTACTTTATGACGGTGACTCGCCGTGGCCGCAACCTGACTGGAGACAAATCCTCAACCGCCGGATTGGGGTTGCTTTCTTGCACCGCCTCGACAACCGTCCGCGAGGGCCGCGCAACCCGCGCCTCGGGCAACGGCAGCGGCGTGGGGGCCGGAAGCGGCGCGATGGCGGGTGCGGCGGCATGGCCGGGAAAGGGTTTTGCCGCCGCGGGTTTCTGAGCCGGCGCAACCAGCGGCTCGGCTGCGACCGTGGTCAGGCGACGCGGACGCGCGACAGCGGTCGAGGGACCACGCGGGCGATCCTCAGCCGCCCGGACCGAGGCGTCATTCACCTTGATCAGGGTAAAGCTGATGTTGTCCTGGTCCGGATCGTCCAGCCGCGCGAGTTCGTCCAGCAGCCGTTCGGCGATCTCGGTCGACCGGGCCTTGCGATACTTGTTCAGGACCCGTTCGATCTGCGGATTGCTCAGGAACTGCAGCCCGTCCGAGGCGCAAAGAACGATGTCCCCGGCCTGCATCTCGAACGGTTTCGTCGGGCAGTCGATCTTGGGGATGCGCGACCCCATCAGGACCGAGATCAGGCAGTTCCGGTCGGGATGGTTGGCGCCGACATCGGGGGCCATCAGGCCGGACTTCACCATGAAGTCGATCTGCGGCGCCATCGAATGGTCTTCGTTCAGCTGGCTCAGGCGGCCGCCCCGGAACAGGAACAGGGGGGAGTCGCCGATCGAAATCCACCAAAGACGGTTCTCGACCAGGGCAGGGACGACCAGCGTCGCGCCCATCCCCTCGGTCTCGGGGTGGGTGCGGGTGTGCTGGCGCAGGGTTTCATTCGCAAGCTCGGCAACGCCGCGCAGGATCTCTGGCGCGCGCGCCTCGAACGACTGCACATCGGCGAAATGGAACTTCAACTCGCTGAAGACCTCGGTCAGGACGATCTTCGACGCCACATCGCCCGCGGCGTGACCGCCCATGCCGTCGGCCAGCACCACGAAACCGGCTTCCGCGCCGACCGGGAAATCCGCGGTGATCGCATCTTCCTGATAGTCGCGTGCGCCCTGGCTGATCCCCGAGGCTACGTCAAAGCGTGGCTCACGCGATCGCCATATCATTCGCGTCTCCCTCGGAGTCCACTGCCGACCAATTGAAGCCAGCTGTACACAACACTTTCAGCACTAAGGTGGTCTCACCGATCTGGATCTCGTCGCCATCGACGGCGACCGAGGTTGACAGGAGGGGTTTGCCGTTCAGCCGCACCAGGTTCGACTTGCCGCCATGGCCGATGTGGAACTGGTGCGACATCGGATCATAGGCGATCGCCGCATGATGCTGCCGCGAAATCGCCATGTCGCCGAAATCAAGCGCGATGGTCTGGTCCGAGCCGCGCCCGATCTGGGACACGCCGCGCAGCACCGGGAAGGCCGCACCACGGCCGGGGCCTGCCTTGATGACCAGCCAACCGGTCGGGAACATCACCACGCCGGACTTGTCGCCGGGTTCGATCGAATCCTCCATCCGGCCTTCGTCGAACAGCGGCACGACCGAGGCCGGTTGCGGTTCAAAACCCAGGACGCGGGTCTTGGTCCGCGTGGCGCGGCGTCTGGCACCGGCATCGGCCGCAATGTCCCGCGCGGGCGTCGGGGCCGGAACCGGGGTCGGGGCGACAGGCTCCTCCTCCATCTCCCAGATATTGAGCGAGGGGGTCGGGCCTTCCTTCGCCACGACGGCGCTGTTGGCGGTCTGGGTCAGCACGGACGGAGCGCCGTCGGCAAGCTTGGGAAAGCGACCGGCCGCCGGACCGTTGCCCCTGGCGACAGAGTCGATGGCCGCCTTCGTCTGCAAAATCTCTTCCGCCTCGGTGCCCGCAAAGCGTGCGCCGCGCGATCCCTTGGCCTTGCGCCCAAACAGCCAATCGAAGAGCTTCATGTCCGTACTCCACCCCGGGAGACCCCCGGGCTCGTTCATCTTCACCCGGCAACGGTTACCAAGGTCTCAACGACTGATCAGTGACCGGTCCCCGCGGTCGACTGCACACCCGTTCCCCTGACACACACGAAATACCGGATCCCCATGCCGACGATCTAGGCAAAGACTTTGTCAAAAAATGATCCTAATTCGGTCATTTCGCGGATCAAGAACAAACGGGGTTCAGGACAGGCGCCGGACCACGAATTCTGCAAGCTCTGACAGAATGTTGCGCAAAGGATGCACGGGAAGGTTGTCAAGAGCCGACTGCGCGCGCCCCGCCCAGGCAAAGGCATCGGCCCGAGCAGCAGATATTGCGTCATGACGGCGCAGAATCACCATGGCATGTGCCAGGTCGCCCTCGCGCTGGTCGCCCTTTTCGATGACGCGAACCCAGAACTCTCTCTCTTCCGCATCGGCTTTCGCCACCGCCTTGATCAGGGGAAGTGTCAACTTGCGTTCACGGAAATCGTCGCCCGTATTCTTGCCGATGGTCGCGTCCGACCCACCGTAATCAAGGATGTCGTCGACGATCTGGAAGGCGATGCCAAGCGCGTCACCATAGTTGCGCAGGGCGGTCACTTCCGCGTCGCTTGCACCTGCGATGATACCGCCCACTTCGGTCGCCGCCGCGAACAGCGCCGCCGTCTTGCCCCGGATCACCTGCAGATAGATTCGCTCATCCGTCGCCAGGTCCTGCGCGGCGGTCAGCTGCAGGACCTCGCCCTCGGCAATCGTGGCCGAGGCGTTTGCCAGGATGTCCAGCACCCGGAGGTTCCCCGCTTCGACCATCAGCTGGAAGCTGCGGGAAAAGAGGTAATCGCCGACCAGGACGCTCGACTTGTTGTCCCACAAGAGGTTCGCCGTGGGCCGTCCACGCCGCCGTTGGCTTTCGTCCACCACGTCATCGTGCAGCAGGGTCGCGGTGTGGATGAATTCGACCGTCGCGGCCAGCTTGACATGGTCGTCGCCCGCACAACCGAACATCCGGGCAGCCCCCAGGGTCAGCAGCGGTCGCAGCCGCTTGCCACCGGCTTCCACCAGATGCGCCGTCACTTCCGGGATGCGCGGCGCGTGTTCGCTGGCCATGCGGTCGCGGATCAGGGCGTTCACGGCGGCCATGTCTTCGGACAGAAGCGCGCTTAAGCGGTCCTGCGGTGTCGCCACCTTCTGCACTGAACCTTCGCCTGCCCCGTCCATGCCTGCCGCCCTTGCCCCGCAAGACCCGCGGGAGTAACCCTAGCCCATGAAGGAACTTCTGCGCACGACCGACCCGACGGTGATCGCCTTTGCCACGGTCCTTCTTGAAGGCGAGGGTATAGCGGCCTTTCCGATGGACGTCCACATGAGCGTCCTTGACGGCAGCCTTGGCATCTTGCCGCAGCGGTTGATGGTGGCGGACCGCGACCACTTTCGCGCCAGCGCTGTCCTGCGCGACAACGACATCCCGTTGGCCGACGATGTTCCCGGACGATGATCTGTCGGACGACAAGTTCCTTTGCGGCCGCCTGCGCCTGTTGCAGCCGCTGAAGGGTTACCGCGCTGCGACCGACCCGGTGCTTCTGGCCGCTGCCTGCCCGGCCGAACCGGGGCAAAGCGTCTTGGACCTCGGCTGCGGCGCAGGGGCAGCCGCCTTGTGCCTGGGCCATCGGGTGCCTGGTTTGGCGCTGGCAGGGTTGGAACTGCAGCCCGCCTATGCCGACCTTGCCCGGCGAAATGCGCTGAGAAACAGTATTCCCGTCGAGGTGCACGAGGGCGATCTTGCGCGGATGCCAAAAGAGCTTCGCCGCGATTTCGACCATGTCATCGCCAATCCGCCCTACTACCCGGCCGGTGGCAGCCCTTCACCCGTGGCGGCCCGCGCCCGTGCGATGCAGGTGGACACTCCGCTAGCCGACTGGGTCCAGGCCGCGACCCGACGCTTGCGGCCAGGCGGCTGGCTGACCCTGATCTGCGGCGCCGACGGCCTGCCCGAGGTCCTTGCGGCGCTGGCACCAAAACTCGGCTCGGCCGCTGTCCTGCCGCTTGGCCCGCGCGAGGGCAGGCCCGCGCTTCGCGTCATCCTGCAGGCCCGCAAGGGGGGGCGCGCGGCGTTCCGGCTGCTTGCGCCCTTTGTCATCCATCACGGATCCGAACATGATGGCGACCGCGAAAGCTACACCCCCGGCGCAAATGCCGTCTTGCGGGATGGCGCTGACCTTCTGGCAGCGTTCCGCTGAATTCTCCGCATCAATCTGTCACAGGTCTGTAACAGATGATGACACGACTCGGGTTTCGTGGTGCACTTCCTCTTGTGGGTAGCTTTTACAGGAGGACGACCATGACGATCGCATCGCATCTGGTGGAACTGCGCAGGAAGCACGAAACGCTCTCCGAGATGGTCGAGCAGGCCCAGCGCAGCCCCGCAACGGATGCCCTGAAGATCGCGGATCTGAAGAAGCAGAAGCTGCGCATCAAGGAGGAGATCGAGCGGCTGAGCCACTAACGCTTTCCGGCACTAACCCTTTCCGGCGCTGGCCCGGGCGGCCAGCGCCGCACCTGTCGTGATCAGCACCGCCGCAAGGGCGATGGTCCAGGTGGGCTTTGTTATGCCCGCCGCGACAAGGGCCAGGGTGGACAGCAAAGGCGCGGCATAGCTTGCCACGCCCAACAGCTGGATGTCCCCCCGCTTCATCCCGATGTCCCAGGTGAAGAAGGCGGCCCCTACCGGCCCGATCCCCAGCGCCAGCACCGCCGCCCATCCCGTTGCGCCGGTCGGCCAGACTGTGTTTTCCAGCGCCAGATGCGCCACGACGGACAGGGCAGCGGTCGCAAGGCAGAACACGGTCACGCTTTCCGTCGGCACCTCGCCCAGTCGGCGCGACAGGACCGAATAGCCCGCCCAGGTCAGCGCGCAGATGAAGGCCAGCGCCAGCCCAAGGGCCGAACCCTCGGCCCCGCCGCCGCGCCCCATCACGATCAGCGCGGCACCCGCGAAGGCGATCAGCGCGCCCAGGACATGCGGCGTGCGCAGCCGCTCGCCTGGCAGAAGGCCCGACATCAGGACGATGAACAGCGGCCAGAGATAGGCGATCAGCCCGGTCTCTGCCGTGGGGGAAAGCCGAAAGGCCGTGAAATACAGGAAGTGATAGCCGAACAGGCCCATTGTGCCAAAGGCATAGACCTTCCAGCCTATACCCCTCAGCACGCCAAAGCCTTTCCGCGCGGTCCAGATCAGGCCGATCAGACCCCCGATCGCAAAGCAGATCGCGTTCAGCAGCAGGGGCGGGACCGGCGCGCTGCCGATGGTGAACAGCGCCAAAAGCGACCACATCAGGACCGCCGTGAACCCCACCGCCGTCGCGCGCGACCTGGTCATTTGCGACCCGGGCGCGCCGCCGCACTCTGCCGCGCCAGCATCAACTGCCGTGCCTTGTCCAGGCGGCCCAGATGCTCGGCATGCAGGAACCCCCGCCGGAACGACCGCTGATAGGACATGTGCAGCGGGTTCCAGTTCATCTCGCTGATGACCGGCCCACGGTCCGTGACCGCGATGTCCCAGCCGATCAGCGCGTGACCCGGGAACAGCCGGTGCGCGCGGCACCCGGTCTCTACCAGCGCCGGCCAATGCGGCAGACGATAGCCCACCAGCTCGCGCTCCGGGCTTACCAGACTGTGCGTGACATCCCGCCCCGAGAACAGATCGCCCAGCCGGCACTGGGTCACCCGACCCTCGGCATCCAGGGCGCAGCCGACGTTGGGCTTTCCGAAAATGGCCGCGTCCACCCAGGTGCCCGGTGCCGGATGCCGCCAGACCGCGTACATGACCTGTGGGCCGTCCGCTTCCCACAGCGTCGCCAGCCGCACTGTCCCGATCCCCGGACCGATCAGCGCCTCGATCTCGGGCGGCTGGCGCAACTGCTCCTGGATCAGCCAGCCCCTCGGATAGCGCCGGGCGACCTCGCGCGCCAGATCGGCCGTCGCGACGATCCGGCCACCGATATCGACCTGTCCCGGTCCCGCCGCGATCAAGGGAACCGACCCCAGCGCCATCGACCCGTCGACCGGCTTGGCAAAGGCCGGAAGGTCCCGCGCGCCTTCCAGCCAGCCCGCAAGATCCTCCGCCGACCGCAGAGTCGCCGTCGCCCCGAACGCCGCCTCGGTTGCGAACACCGCCTTCAGCTCTGGCACCGGAAAGCCGTTCGCCTGCAGGACCAGGCCTGCCAGATACTTGTCGGTCATCAGGTGCGTCTGATCGTCCGTCCCCGCCGCGATCAGCGACTGGTTGAGCCGCCGGTTCGAGACCTCGCCGACATAGGCCGCCCGCGCCGTGGCGTCGCCTTGCCAGGCCCCCTGGACAAAGTATTCCTCTGCCCGCAGCCGCTGCTGGCCCAGCATCCGCGCGACGATATCGGCCCCGATCTTCACCGGCGACCGGCCCGCAACCTTCGCTGCCCGGGTCAGGGCCTTGGCAAGATCGAACCGCGCCTGCGGACGACGGTCTACCAGAATGGACGGTGGTGCTGACACGTTCTGCGCTCCTGATCGGGACCGGAAGCGCAGACCTATCCGGCAGCTCGACGGGCTGGCAAGGGGTCAGACGAAGAACTGCCCGCCGTTCGCGCTGATCGTCGATCCGGTGATGAACCCCGCATCGTCCGAGGCGAGGAACACGCAGATCCGCGCGATCTCCTCCGGCTCGCCCAGGCGGCCCACGGGGATCAGCGGGATGATGCGTTCGTTCAGCACCTTCTCGTCGATGGCCTTGACCATTTCCGTCGCGATATAGCCCGGGCAGATCGCGTTGACCGTGATGCCCGCCCGCGCGCCTTCCTGCGCCAGGGCCTTGGTGAACCCAAGATCCCCGGCCTTGGCTGCCGAATAGTTCGCCTGGCCCGCCTGGCCCTTCTGGCCGTTGATCGAGCTGATCGAAATCACGCGCCCGAACTTGCGGTCGCGCATGCCCGACCACAAGGGATGGGTCATGTTGAACAGGCCCGACAGGTTCGTATCGATGACTTCCTTCCACTGCTGCGGCGTCATCTTGTGGAACATCGCGTCCCGGGTGATGCCCGCATTGTTCACCAGGATGTCGATCGGGCCAAGATCCGCGTCGACCTTCGCCACACCCGCCGCGCAGGCGTCATAGTCGGCCACGGACCACTTGTAGGTCGGGATGCCGGTTTCCTTGGTGAAGGCCGCCGCCGCCTCGTCGTTGCCGGCATAGTTCGCCGCAACCGTATAGCCCGCCGCCTTCAGCGCGACCGAGATCGCCGCGCCAATCCCCCGCGACCCGCCCGTGACCAATGCAACCCGTGCCATCGTGATTCTCCTCCTCCTGGGTATGCTTTCGTATGCCGTTGAAATCCTGTTACCGAAACCGACAGATCAACGCAATATTATTGCGCAGTGCGCTATGGTGATTTCGGCAGCGGCACGATCCCCTGGTCGATGCCCAGCCGACGGCAATAGTCGATCCAGTCGAGGTTCGATTTGACCGACAGGAACCGGTCGATCCGGTTCTCCCAGCGCGGCGTCAGGTAGGTCATGATCGAGGCGACATCGGCCTCGGGGTCGGGCTGCCCCGCCTCGCCCGCGACGACGACCGCCCTGGCGAGGTAGGCCTCAGACGCCTGGGTCACCAGGGCGACTTCATCGCCCGTCGCCCCGGCATAGCCGTCCGACTGCGCCGCCGCCGCGAAGACGGCGCTGCATTCGGCAAGATAGGCCCAGAGCGGTGGCTCCTCGGCCCAGGCGGGTGCGGCGATCAGCGCGCCGCAGACCGCAAGCGCGCGCATGTCAGGCGCGTTCCAGGCACATGGCGACACCCATGCCGCCGCCGATGCACAGCGTGGCCAGGCCCTTCTTCGCGCCGCTGCGGCCCATCTCGAACAGAAGCGTGTTCAGGATGCGCGCTCCGCTGGCGCCAATCGGGTGGCCGATGGCAATCGCGCCGCCGTTCACGTTCACGATCGACGGGTCCCAGCCCATGTCCTTGTTCACTGCGCAGGCCTGGGCCGCAAACGCCTCGTTCGCTTCGACCAGGTCCAGGTCGCCGACCTTCCAGCCCGCCTTCTCCAGCGCCTTGCGCGAGGCATGGATCGGGCCGACGCCCATGATCGACGGGTCAAGCCCGGCCGTTGCATAGGATGCGATCCGCGCCAGCGGGGTCAGCCCGCGCTTGGCGGCTTCCTCGGCCGTCATCAGCACCACTGCTGCCGCGCCGTCGTTCAGGCCGGACGCGTTCGCCGCAGTGACCGAGCCGTCCTTGGTAAAGGCGGGGCGCAGCTTCTGCATTGCCTCGATGGTCGCGCCGTGGCGGATGTATTCGTCCGCATCGACCACGATGTCGCCCTTCCGGGACTTCACCGTGAAGGGCACGATCTCATCCTTGAACTTCCCGGCCTTCTGCGCGGCTTCGGCCTTGTTCTGCGACGCCAGCGCGAATTCGTCCTGCATGTCGCGGCTGATCTGCCACTGGTTGGCAACGTTTTCTGCCGTCTGGCCCATGTGATAGCCGTTGAACGCGTCCCAGAGGCCATCCTTGATCATCGAGTCGATGAAGTTCAGGTCGCCCATCTTTTGCCCTGCGCGCAGATGCGCGACATGGGGGGACAGCGACATCGATTCCTGCCCGCCCGCGACGACGATCCTCGCGTCGCCCAGCTGGACATGCTGCGCGCCCAAGGCGACCGCCCGCAGGCCCGAGCCGCAGACCTGGTTCAGCGACCAGGCGCTCGATTCTTTCGGCAGACCCGCCTTTATATGCGCCTGCCGCGCCGGGTTCTGGCCCTGGCCCGCGGTGAGCACCTGGCCCAGGATCGTCTCTTCGACCTCGGCCTTGTCGATGCCCGCGCGCGCCACGACGGCCTCGATCACCGCCGCGCCCAGGTCATGCGCCGGGGTGCTGGCGAACGAGCCGTTGAAGCTGCCCACGGCGGTGCGGCCCGCCGACACGATTACGACATTGGTCATTTCTGGTCCTCTCCCATTGCGCCAGTCTCAGGCGCGACCGTGCTGCGAGGCTGTGGCGCGACGGTTCCGCACCGCATCAGTCTTGCCCTAAGGGCATCCTGCTGCAAGCGCAAGATGGATGGCAATGGTCGAGAGGCCGAACGCCAACTTGTCACAGATCGGTCGCAAATGGGGGATGCGCCCCGGCGGACCACGGCGCGGGACGGCTGGATCGTGTCAGACGTTCAGATTGGGGCGTCCGTGGCGGAAGGCCCGGAAATCCGGGGTCACGGTGGGCGGCCCGAAGAGATAGCCCTGCAGGCAGCCCACACCCGCCTCGCGCAGCCAGTTCGCCTCGCCCTCGGTCTCTACTGCTTCGGCGACGACGTACATCCCCAGCTCCTGCGCCATCGCGATCGCGGCCCGCACCGCCGACTTGCCCTCGGCCGACCGGTCGACGTTCTTGACCAGGCTGCCGTCGATCTTCGCGATCTCGAAGTCCATCTCCTCCAGAAGCTTCAGCGAGGTCGTCCCGGCCCCGAAATCGTCCAGCGCGAAGACGATGCCCCTTTCCCGCATCTCGGCCATGAAGGGCTTCAGCACATCCGGCACCTGCAGCGCCGAATCCTCGTTGATCTCCAGGATCAGGTTCGCGCCCAGCCGCGGCGAGTCGGCCAGGGCGCGCGTCAGGATATCCATCCACGGGCGATAACCGACCGACCGGGCCGACATGTTGATCGACACCCGGACCTGCGGATTGCGCTGCATCGCCATCAGGCCCAGCTGCAGCGCCGCACAGTCGATCTCGCGCCCGAGTTGCCGCTGTTCCACCGCCCCCATGAAGTCGCGCGCCGGGATCACCTGGTCACGCTGGTTCAAGAGCCGGATGAAGCCTTCGAAGAACCCGATCAGCTTTGTGTCCGAGGCATAGACCACCGGCTGGAACGCCAGGCGCATCCGCCGGTCCTTCAGCGCCGAGGCGACCATCGCCAGGGTTTCCCGATCCTGCGCCGAAATCGCTGCGCTCAGCGGACTCGCCAGCCCCGGGTCGCGGTCGTACTTCGACGACTTCGGTTCTTTCATGTAGCTCATGCAAATCCCCCGGCCAGCGCAGAATCTCTGTCGACATCCTAGGCGGACATGGGTAAACGGAAGGTCAAGTTTCACATTTTGTTCTAATTCTCGCCACCTGAATCCCGAAGGTTCGCCATGGAAAATGCCGACAATTCGATGCGATGCCCCTGGTGCGGCACCGATCCGCTTTACCAGGCCTACCACGACCACGAATGGGGCCGCCCGGAACGCGACGCCCAGCGATTGTTCGAACTTCTGACACTGGAAAGCTTCCAGGCGGGTCTCTCCTGGATCACCATCCTGCGCAAGCGCGACGGGTTCCGCGCCGCCTTCCAGGGCTTTGATCCCTGCCTCATCGCCACCTGGGGCGAGGCCGAGGTCACCCGCCTTTTGCAGGACCCCGGCATCGTGCGCCATCGCGGCAAGATCGAAGGCACGATCCGCGGCGCCCAGGCCTTCCTGCGGATCGAGGCGCGCGAGGGCTTTTCCCGCTTCCTCTGGTCCTTCACGGGCGGGATGCCGCTGATCAATCACCCCCGGACGATGGCCGAGGTTCCGGCCCAGACCCCGCAGTCGCAGGCCATGTCAAAGGCGCTGAAACGCGAAGGCTTCAACTTCGTCGGCCCGACGATCACCTACGCCTTCATGCAGGCCGCCGGCATGGTCAACGACCACCTCGCCACCTGCGACTGGCGCGGCCAAGCCTTGGCCTGACCCCTTGGCCTTTTGCGGGCCAGCCGCCATATAGGGGCAAGGCGCAATCAAGAGGTCCGTCATGCTGGGTCTGGGCGAAAAGCCGCAAGCTGCAACCGATCTGATCAAGGACGTTTCCGAGGCCACGTTCATGGCCGACGTGATCGAGGCCAGCCGCGAAGTGCCGGTCATCGTCGACTTCTGGGCCACCTGGTGCGGGCCCTGCAAGACGCTTGGGCCAATGCTCGAAGCCGCCGTCACCGCCGCAGGGGGCAAGGTGAAGATGGCCAAGGTCGATGTCGACAAGAACCAGCGCATTGCCGGGCAACTGCGCATCCAGTCGATCCCCACTGTCTACGCTTTCTGGCAGGGCCAGCCCGTCGACGGCTTCCAGGGTGCCGTCCCGGCCTCCGAACTCAAGGCCTTCATCGACCGCGTCTCGGCCCTTGCCGGGGACGGCGGTCTCGCCGAAGCGATCCAGGCGGCCGAGGACATGCTGACCGAAGGCGCGGCCGTCGATGCCGCCGAAACCTTCGCCGCGATTCTGGGCGAGGATGCAGAAAACGCCGCCGCATACGGTGGCCTGATCCGCGCGCATCTGGCGCTATCGAACCTTGACCAGGCTGAAGGGCTGATCGCCGCCGCCCCGCCGTCCGTAGCCAAGTCCAAGGAACTGGACGCCGCCCGGGCGCAGCTGGAACTGGCGAAGCAGGCCGCCAATGCCGGACCCGAGGCCGAGCTTCGCGCCGCAGTCGAGGCCAACCCGAACGACCATCAGGCGCGCTTTGACCTCGCCGCTGCCCTTCTGGCCGCCGGTGACCCGAAAGCTGCCGTGGATGAGCTTCTTGAGCTTTTCCGCCGCGACCGCGAATGGAACGGCGGGGCAGCCAAGTCGCAGCTTTTCACCATCTTCGAGGCGCTGAAACCGCAGGACCCCATCGTCCTGGCCGGTCGGCGCAAACTGTCTTCGATGATATTTGCCTGATGCCCGATCAGGGCTAGTTCCATCGCATGATCAGTGCAGCCGACCTGCCGGACACCCTTCCGGTCTTTCCGCTTCCCGGGGCGCTCATGCTCCCCCGGGCACGCTTGCCGCTGCATATCTTCGAACCCCGCTATCTGGCGATGATCGAGGATTGCCTGAAGACCAAGCACCGGCTGATCGGGATGATCCAGCCGCGCGAAACCCCGGCCTCGGAAAAGCGCCCGGGCGAAAAGCGGCTGCAGGCCATCGGCTGCGCGGGTCGCCTGACCGGGTTTTCCGAAACCGAGGACGGGCGCTACATGATCACCCTCTCGGGCGCTTCGCGCTTTCGCGTGAAGGAAGAGGTGCAGGGCTTTACCCCCTACCGCCGCTGTCTTGTCGACTGGACTCCCTTCGCCCGCGACCTGGGACCGACCGAGGAGGACCCCGGTTTCCAGCGCGAGGCCTTCATCGCGCTTCTCGGGCGCTACTTCTCCAAGCTTGAATTGTCGACCGACTGGAACAGCCTGAAGGAAGCCGAGACCGAGCTTCTGATCAACTCGCTGTCGATGCTGTGCCCCTTCACGCCCGAAGACAAACAGGCGCTCTTGGAGGCACCCACGCTGGTCACCCGGCGCGAAACCATGGTCACGCTGATCGAATTCGCCCTGCGCGGCGGCGCTGACGAGGAACTTCTGCAATGAGCGACCCCGCCGACCGCCGCATGCTTGAGGCCCTCGTCTGCCCCGTGACCCATGCCGTCCTGACCTATGACGCCGAACGCCAGGAACTGGTTTCAAAGGCAGCGCATCTCGCCTTTCCAATCCGCGATGGCATCCCGGTGATGCTGGTCAGCGAAGCGCGCGAGGTGGAATAAGGCGCAGGGTGCGCTACGAGCCATCGTTCCCTTGCAGCTTGCACAGCCGTTTCCCTGCCCGCGCGACGCTCCGCCGCTGCGGTCAGTCGAAGAACAGACCCTTCTGCACCGGTAGCCACAAGACGGCGGGCTTCGTCGCGGACCAGGTCTGACAACCGGTCGCGGCGCGGGTTAACAAAACCCTAACGTCCGCAGCCAAGTCATTGATCTTTCAGGTGGATCGGATTTTGTCCACCGTGGACAGACTTCGCCTACCGGCGGCGGTCGTCCTCTTCGTCGTCATCGTGGGCGTCGCCGGGCAGGTTGAAGAAGCTGTCGGCGTCCGAGAAATCGGCCGCCGGGCTGTCGTCCTTCTCCTCGTCGCCGAAGACCTCCAGCCCCGACAGTCCCGACGGCATCCGCGCGTCCGGGGCCATGCCCAGCGACTGCTCGGTCGACACCAGCTTCCGCCGCTCGTCATCCGACATCACCGTGCCCTCGGCGGCCTTCTTGCGGGCAGCAGCCTGCACGGCGGCGTCCAGCTCCGACTGCTTGCACAGGCCCAGCGCGACCGGGTCGATCGGCTGGATCTGCCCGATGTTCCAGTGGGTCCGCTCGCGGATCGACTGGATCGTGGGCTTCGTCGTGCCCACGAGCTTGCCGATGGCCCCGTCAGACAATTCCGGGTGGAACTTCACCAGCCACAGGATCGCGGCGGGGCGGTCCTGCCGCTTCGACAGCGGAGTATACCGCGGCCCCCGGCGTTTTTCCTCGCCCACGGCGGCGGCGTTGAACTTCAGCTTCATCCGGTACAGCGGATCGGCCTGGGCACGGGTGATCTCGATCGGGTCCAGCTGGTTGTTCGCCACCGGGTCAAACCCCTTGACCCCGGTCGCCACGTCGCCGTCGGCGATCCCCTGCACCTCAAGCTCATGCATCCCGCAGAAATCCGCGATCTGCGCGAAGCTGAGCGTCGTGTTGTCCACCAGCCAGACGGCAGTGGCCTTGGCCATAAGCGGTTTCGACATCGGATCTCTCCTTTACAAACCTTCCCCGGGCCGGGAAAACGGCGGCGGGCTGTCGCCCGCGAGTTCCACGTTTTCAGGGAATTCTAGCGCCCATATAGGGCCGAATTGCACGAAGGGAAAGCGGAAATGCGTCTGATCCTATGCACCGTCGCGGCTTTCTGCTGGGCCAATGCCGCGCGCGCCGAGGGCGAGCGGGCGGGCGACTTCGACTACTATGTGATGTCGCTGTCCTGGTCAGCCGCCTGGTGCGCGCTGGAGGGTGACGCGCGCGACGATCCGCAATGCGACGACGGGCGCGGGCTGACCTTCGTTTTGCACGGTCTCTGGCCGCAGTACGAGGTCGGCTGGCCCTCATTCTGCCGCACGGGTGAGCGTGACCCCTCCCGCGCAGAAACCGCCGCGATGGCCGACATCATGGGCGGCGCGGGTGCGGCCTTCTATCAATGGCAGAAGCACGGGCGGTGTTCCGGCCTATCCGCCCCGGACTTCTACCGCACCGCGCGTGAAGCCTTTGGCCAAGTCGCGATTCCGGAGGTTCTGGCAGACGTATCGGAACCCCTGACCCTCCCGGCCTCGGTCATCGAGGACGCCTTCCTTGAGGCGAACCCAGGGCTGGCGCGCGACGAGATCACCATCACCTGCAAGGGCGGGCTGATCCAGGAGGCGCGGGTCTGCCTGACCACCGACCTGCAGTTCCGGCGTTGCGGTGACGACGTCATCCGCGACTGCCGCCTGAAGGACGCGGTGCTGGAACCTGTTCGATAGGGAGTTGGTGGCGGGACCGGCAATCTGAAAAGCAACTGTCGAGGGGAAGTCAGGGGAAAAGAGCTTTGTCAAATCGTCGATGCCGTCGGGCGTCTGGGGAAGCGCCTTCTGGCAAAAGTATGGACCGAAACATCCGATCCCGCCTGAAGATGGTTTACCAAACGTCACCCGGCATTGCGCGTGAAGAAAGCGTCAATCGCCCCCGGTTTCTGCCGAGGTAAGGATATCCTTACGCCCCATCGCCTTACGGGGCGACCCGCAGCACGATCTTGCCCACATGGCCGCCGGATTCGATCCGCCAATGCGCGGCGGCTGCCTGTGGAAGCTCATATTCGCTGTCCATCACCACTTTGACTGCCCCGCGTTCGATCATCGGCCAGACGTGATCTTCAACCGCCTTGGCGATCCGGGCCTTGGCGAGGTCGGACTGCGGGCGCAGGGTCGAGCCGGTCATGACCAGCCGCCGCGTCATCAGTTCGGCAAAGTTCAGCGTCACTTTCGGGCCTTGCAGGAAGGCGATCTGCAGCAGCCGCCCGTCATCGGCAAGCGCCTTGAGGTTCCGCTCGATATAGGGGCCGCCCACCATATCGAGGATCAGGTTCGCCCCGCCCTGCGCCTTCATCACCGCGACGAAGTCGTCAGACCGGTAGTTGACGGCAACTTCCGCCCCAAGCGAACGGCAGACTTCGCACTTTTCGTCAGTCCCTGCCGTCGTGAACACGCGGGCGCCCAGCGCCCTGGCGATCTGGATCGCCGTCGTTCCGATGCCACTGGTGCCGCCGTGGACCAGAAACCGTTCCCCGGCCCGCAGCCCGCCACGCATCACCACGTTCGACCAGACGGTAAAGCAGGTCTCAGGCAGGCAAGCAGCCTCACGCAGACCAAGGCCCTTGGGGATCGGCAGGGCATGAGCCTCGGGCGTCGCCACATATTCGGCATAGCCGCCGCCGGGCAGAAGGGCGCAGACCTGGTCGCCGATCTGCCAGCGCGTGACCCCGGGCCCAACCTCGACCACCGTACCGGAGCATTCCAGACCGGGAAGGGGCGAGGCCGTGGGCGGCGGCGCATAGGCACCGGCCCGCTGCAGCGCATCCGGCCTGTTCACCCCGGCGTAAGCCACGCGGATCACAATCTGGCCATGACCCGGAACCGGAACCGGAACCGAGGCGGGGGCCAGGACATCCGGCCCGCCCGGCTGCGAAATCTCGATGGCGAGCATGCTGTGCGAAAGGGTCATGGGATGTCAGCCTTGATATCTGCCCGGCAAGTCATCGCGTCTTTGTGGGGCACGAATGCTTGCCAAAAGCTTTCCGGGACCGGCCATCCAGGCCTTGCCCAACGGATTTTCACGAAAGTTCGCCTTCAGTTTCTCGACCTGCATCACCTGATCGATCCGCCGGTCCAGGAAATCCCAGGTCGCCCCGTGCCCGGACGAATCATCGCCCAGCCAGTACAACACCGTCGCCCCGTAGACCGCCGAAAGGCTGGCACGCTTGGTGTACCAGTTCAGATCGTCCGATGTGTCGCCCAGCGCGGTCCAGATCGCATCGGCCGTGCCCCAGATCGCCCGGGCTCCATCGGCGGCGTGATACGGCAGGGAAAAAAGCGTTGTTCCCCGCCGTACAAGTTCGCGGTCGGCAAGTTCCAGCCGCAGCCGGACTGCCCTGGCGATCCGGTCCCGAAACCGCTGCGAGGTCAGGTCGGACGCGCCAAGCTGCGCCACCATCTCGGCGTCGCCGCGGGCGTGAAAGGCCAGCGCCAGGTCCACGCCGCCGCGCGGGAAAAGCGACTTTGCCAGCCCCGGGGCAATGCCCGCATCCACGCTGGCCGCGGCAAGCGTCCGGTCCGACCAGCCGTCGAACGGCACATGGGCAAGGGCTGCATCCAGCAGGTCCGCCTTCATCCGGTCTTCGGCCATCGCACTCTCCTGTCCTATCGGTGGACAAGCCACCTGACGTTTGTTATAGGCCGCCAGCCTGCACATCATAGTGCAACTCTAGCTTAGGAAGGTGGTGACAACCACATGCAGGTCAGCGTCCGCGACAACAACGTCGAACAGGCTCTCCGTGCTCTGAAGAAGAAACTTCAGCGTGAAGGGGTGTTTCGGGAAATGAAGCTCAAGCAGCATTTCGAGAAGCCCTCCGTCAAGAAGGCACGCGAACAGGCCGAAGCGGTCCGCCGTGCAAGGAAACTTGCCCGGAAGAAGCTTCAGCGTGAAGGCGGTCTGTAAAGACGTCCAGCGACTCTGGGGAAGCGATTCCCGCCCGATCAACCCCCGCGCCCCTGGCCGGGGGTTTTTCATTGCCGGTACGATCCTGGCCGTCGCGTGGGCTTTATGGTTAAAATTCCACTTCAGATTGTAAGGCAACTTTGTGGCAGCCCTTTGTTGCAACTTGGGCGGGCGTCAACAATCTATTTCCAATTGTTGCCACATATAAACGTTTTCCGCCGCAATCTGAGGCCCTAGAGCTAAGGGCACCATGATCCACCTTCGCAAACAGCCCCGCCAAAGCCGGTCCCGCGCCAAAGTCGACGGGATTCTTGCCGCTGCTGCCGACCTGTGCTCGGGCCCCGGTCTGGATGCACTGACGACGAATGCCGTGGCTGCCAAGGCGGGGGTGTCGATCGGGTCGCTGTACCAGTACTTCCCCGGCAAGGAGGCGCTGCTTGCCGCGCTGATCCGGGCGGAGCGGGCGAACCTCCTGGAGGCGGTGGAGCGGATTGTCTGCTCGGACGCCGCGCACAGCCTTGACAAGCTGGTGGACGAGCTGATCGAAGCGACGGTCGCGCATTACCTGGAACGTCCCTCGCTGTCGCGGACCCTGCACCTGGCGCAGACCCAGATTGCGCCGGACCCGGCCGCCGATGAGTTTTCCGTCCGCGTCAATCTGCTGATCGCGGCCCGGCTGGACGAATTGTCGATCCCGCGCCCGGAGACCACTGCCCAGGACGTGCTTGCGATCCTGCGGGGCATGATCGATGCCGCCAGCGCCGCGCAGGAACCCGATCGCTCGGCCTTGACCACCCGGACCCGCCGCGCGGTGATGGGCTATCTGCAGGCCGCCTAGACCGCCAGCGCCGTGGTCTTGACCACAGTCCGCAGCGCGAAGCTGGATTGCATCTGACGGACTCCCGGCAGGCGGCTGAGGAACTGCCGGTGGATGCGCGCGAAATCCTCGGTATCCTCGGCCATCAGCTTCAACAGGTAATCTGCCGTACCCGCCATCAGGTGGCATTCCAACAGGTCCGGCACTTTCGCCACCTCGCGTTCGAAGGCGTCGAGCAGGTCCTCGGCCTGGCTTTGCAGAGTGATTTCCACGAAGACCGTGGTCATCCGACCCATGCGCCGCGCATCCAGAAGTGCCACGTATCCGGAGATGAAGCCTTCCTCCTCCAGCCTTTGCACCCTGCGGTGACAGGCCGAAGGTGACAGGTTCACCGCCTCGCTCAGCTCGGCATTGGTGATGCGGCCGTTCTTCTGCAGGACGGTCAGGATGCGGCGGTCGGTAGCGTCAAGGTCCATGGAAGATTTCTATGCCTTGGGCCGGTTTCGCCGAAGAATCTACGCACTTCTGTCCATCCGGCCAACAAGAATTCAAAGCATCGTCAGAAAATCGGATCACCATTGCCTCTATGGGGACATGGTCCCGCAGGGAGGACAACATGAAGATCGGGTGCCCGAAAGAGATCAAGCCGCAGGAATTCCGGGTGGGGATGACCCCGGACGCCGCGCGCGAGGCCGTGACCCACGGCCATGAGGTGATGATCGAGACGAATGCCGGGATGGGCGCGGGCTTTGCCGATGCCGACTATGTCGCAGCGGGCGCGAAGATCGTCGGCACCGCCGAGGAGGTCTTCGCCAAGGCCGACATGATCGTGAAGGTCAAGGAGCCGCAGGCGGCAGAGCGCAAGCGCCTGCGTGAGGGGCAGGTGCTGTTCACCTACCTCCACCTCGCGCCCGATCCGGAGCAGACAAGGGACCTTCTGGCGTCGGGTGCCACCTGCATCGCCTATGAGACGGTGACCGACGACCGCGGCGGCCTGCCGCTGCTGGCACCGATGTCCGAGGTCGCCGGCCGTCTGGCACCGCAGGTCGGGGCCTGGACGCTGCAGAAAGCCAATGGTGGGCGCGGCGTGCTGCTGGGTGGCGTACCGGGCGTTTCCGCCGCCAAGGTCCTGGTGATCGGTGGTGGGGTCGTCGGCACCCACGCGGCCAAGGTCGCTGCCGGGATGGGCGCGGATGTCACCGTGCTGGACCGGTCGATCAACCGCCTGCGCTATCTGGACGACGTGTTCGGCGGCCTGTTCAAGAACGCCTATGCCAGCGCTGGCAACACCATCACCCTGGCCCGCGAGGCCGATCTGGTCATCGGCGCGGTCCTGATCCCCGGGGCGGCTGCGCCCAAGCTGATCTCGAAGGCGCAACTGAAGGAGTTGAAGCCCGGCGCGGCGCTGGTGGACGTGGCCATCGACCAGGGCGGCTGCTTCGAGACCAGCCGCGCCACCACCCACCAGGACCCGATCTACGAGATCGACGGGATCATGCACTACTGCGTGGCGAACATGCCCGGCGCTGTCGCCCGCACTTCGACCCAGGCGCTTGGCAATGCGACAATGCCGTTCATGCTCGCCCTGGCCGACAAGGGCTGGAAGAAGGCCTGCGCCGACGACCGGCATCTGCTGAACGGGCTGAATGTCCATGCCGGTCAGCTGACCTATGCCGCTGTGGGTGCGGCGCTGGGCCTGCCGACGATCCCGGCAGCAGATGCACTGAAGATCTGAAACTCCGCTGCGACGGAACCGCTGCACTGCGGCGTATATGGGGCACCAGACAACGGGTGCCCCATGTCATTTCCAGCCTACAGACCTTCGACTCTGATCCTTTGGGCCGTCCTGTCCTTGCCCGCCCTGACGATGATCACCCCGCTTCTGGGCGATGATGACCGGGCCTTCCACCGTCTGCTTCATCCGACCGGAGAGTGGGCCGCCCGCTTCATGATCATCGGCATGATGGCCTCGGGCCTGATGCTTCTGTTCAAGGGCCGACACTGGCCGCGCTGGCTGGTGCACCACCGCCGCGACATCGAGCTAGCGGCCTTTGTCTATGCCGCCCTGCACACCATCGTCTACGTCATCGACCGAGGCACCCTTGACCGGATCGTCGAGGCCCTGCCGCGCACCGAGATCTGGACCGGCTGGCTGGCGATGCTGATCTTCGTGCCGCTGGCAGTCACGTCGAACGACATGGCGCAACGCTGGCTGCGGTCGGGCTGGAAGACCCTGCAGCGCTGGGCTTATCCTGCCGCAATCCTTGTGCTGATCCACTGGGCCGCCCTGCACGACTGGGGCAGCTGGCCCCCGGCGGCGGTGCACTTTGGCCCGCTGATCGCCCTTTGGGCCTACCGGATCTGGTGCTGGTATCTTCGCCCGCGCGAACCGCTGGCTGCGGCCTGAAACGAAAGCGGCCCGCAAGATCGCTCTTGCGGGCCGCCGTCCGAATGTTCGGCCCTACTTCTTCAGTTCGGCCAGGATTTCCTTCAGCAGGTCATTGTCCGACGGACCAGCCGGGGCGGCCGGGGCTTCTTCCTTATTCGGCATCGCTGCGTTCGCAGCCTTGACCAAAAGGAACACGACCCAGGCGATCACCAGGAACTTGATGACGGCGGTGATGAAGTTGCCGACGTTGAACGACGCTTCACCGACCTTGAAGCCCCAGGCCGAGAAGTCGATGCCGCCGATGATCAGGCCGATCAGCGGCTGGATCAGATCGTCAACCAACGAGGTCACGATGGCAGTGAAGGCCGCGCCGATGATGATACCAACGGCGAGGTCGAGGACGTTGCCCTTCATGATGAAGGCTTTGAATTCGTTAAGCATCTCACGGTTCCCTTTTGCTTTCCCGCCTTGATTGGCAGGTTGTCATGGTGCAAAGGCACTCTGGCCCGCGCGAACTATGGCACAAGCGTTAACGACCTGGCACGGGGAATTTTCTTAGAAAAGCCACAATCTTCGTGGTTGCGCCCAAAAAGACCGTTGGCATTCTAACCCTGTCGGGGCGCGGCTGCGCGGCGCAGTCGGTCATTGATCGCGCGTCCCAATCCCGCGTCTGGAACCGGCGCAAAGGCGATGCGTCCGCCTGGTCCGGCAAGGCGATCCGCCTCGCGCAGAAGGCCGAACAGCCGCGCTGCCGCTTCGACAAGGTCGCCTGAGGGGGAGAGGCTTAGATCACCTTGCACCGGGCCGAACCCAACCAGAACCTCACCCTCTCTTGCGTCGGTTGCGTTCAGGCGAAGCGCTGCCACAGGGGCGTAGTGCGAGGCCAACTGTCCGGGCGCGGTGGGCTTGCCTTCGGCCTGCAGGGTTCCGACAGGCCGCCCTAGGAGGCTCTCGATCGTCTCGGCAGGAATGCCCCCTGGGCGCAGGAGATACGGGTCGGGATCGGCAAGGACGATGCTGCTTTCCAGCCCGACCTGGCAGGCGCCGCCGTCCAGGACCGCCGCGATCCTGCCTGATAGCCCGTCAAGCACATGTGCTGCGGTGGTCGGCGACACCCGGCCCGACGGATTGGCCGAAGGCGCTGCGACCGGGCCGCCGAACGCACGCAGAAGCTGCTGTGCCAAGGGGTGCGCCGGAACCCGCACCGCAACCGTTTGAAGGCCCGCGGTGACCAAGGCGGACAATCCCGCGTCTTTCCGGAGGGGTAGGACAAGCGTCAGCGGCCCCGGCCAGAAGGCCTCGGCAAGTTTTCGGGCGTTGGGGCCAAGATCGGCGATCCGTTCGACTGCCGAAAGGTCCGGCAAGTGCACGATCAGGGGGTTGAAGCTTGGCCGCCCCTTGGCCGCGTAGATCCCGGCCACGGCGCGATCGGACCGGGCGTCCCCGCCAAGGCCGTAGACCGTCTCGGTCGGGAAGGCGACCAGCGCTTCCTGTCGCAGGATCGCCACGGCCTGTGCGATGCCGCCCTCGTCCGGGGAAAGGGTCTGGGTCATGGGCGTTTGACGCAGCGTCCAGCTTGAAGGGCAAGGCAAATGGAATAGCCTGCATGGCGGCCTCCCATACGGCAGGCCCCGGGTTTTGCCAAGTGTTTGCCAAGGGAGAGGTCCATGCCGTTTCGCGCGCCGGTCAAGGATATCCGCTTCATCCTAGATCACATCGTGGGCTTTGCCGAAGTGGCCGCAACCCCGCGCTTTGCCGCTGCGACACCTGACCTTGCGGATGCAATCCTGGCAGAAGCGGGCCGCCTGTCGTCGGACGTGCTGGCACCGCTGAACCGGGCGGGTGACCTGCATCCCGCGCGGCTTGAGAACGGGGCGGTGGTCTCGTCCCCCGGTTTCGCCGAAGGTTACCGCGCCATTGCCGAGGGTGGCTGGGTCGGGATGGCGGCGGGGGTCGAGCACGGGGGCATGGGCCTGCCGATCTCGCTGGCGCTGTCGGTGGACGAGATGATGTCGGGCGCCTGCCTCGCCTTGCAGCTGAAACCTCTGTTGTCCAAGGGTCAGATCGAGGCGCTGGAGCATCATGGCTCGCCCCAGTTGCAGGCGCTTTACCTGCCCAGGCTGACCTCGGGCGAATGGTCTGGGACGATGAACCTGACCGAACCCCAGGCGGGAAGCGACGTGGGCGCCCTGCGGTCGCGTGCGGTGCCGAACGGCGACGGGACCTATGCAGTGTCTGGGCAGAAGATCTTCATCACCTGGGGCGACAGCGACCTGACGGCGAATGTCTGTCATCTGGTGCTGGCGCGGCTGCCGGACGGGGCTGAGGGGACCAAGGGGATCAGCCTCTTCATGGTGCCAAAGTTCATCCCCGACGCCGCAGGGAACCCCGGCGCGCGGAACAGCCTGCGGGTCGTCAGCCTGGAGCACAAGCTCGGGATCCACGGCAGCCCGACCTGCGTGATGCAGTTCGACGGCGCGACGGGCTGGCTGGTTGGCGCGCCGCATCAGGGGATGGCGGCGATGTTCACGATGATGAACAACGCCCGGCTGTCGGTGGCCGCGCAGGGCGTCGGAGTGGCCGAGGCCGCGTGCCAGCAGGCGCTGGCCTATGCGATGGACCGCAAGCAGGGCGCGACGCCCCGGGCGCGGGATGGGGCGATCATCGACCATGCCGACGTCCGACGGATGCTGGCGGTCATGCGGGCCGAGGTCTTTGCGGCGCGGTCGATCGCGCTGTCCTGCGCGGTCGCGATCGACATGGCCTCGGCGACGGGCGCGGCGGACTGGAAGGCACGTGCCGCGCTCCTGACGCCCATCGCCAAGGCCCATTGCACCGACATCGCGTGTCAAGTCGCGCACCAGGGGGTGCAGATTCACGGCGGGGCGGGGTTCATCGAAGAGACCGGCGCGGCGCAGTTCCTGCGGGACGCGCGGATCCTGCCGATCTATGAGGGAACGAACGGGATCCAGGCGATGGACCTTGTCGGGCGCAAGATGGCTGACGGGGGCGAGGCGGCGTTCCGGCTGATCGACGAGGTCCAGCGCGGGGCCGAGGCGGCGCGGGCGACCCATCCCGACCTTGCGGGCGATGTCTGGGCGGCGGCCGAGGCACTGCGGGAGGGGACCGAGGCATTGGTCGCGATGCCGCTGGACGACCGCTTTGCCGGGGCGGTGCCCTACCTGCGCGCCTTCGCCCGGGTGCTGGGCGGGCATGCCCACCTGAAGGCGGCCCTGGCCGACCCTGGGCGCGAGCCGCTGGCCCGGGTGATGATCCGGCGCATCCTGCCCGAACACGGGGCGCTGCTGGCCGAGGTTCGGGAAGGCGCGGCGGGGCTTTTCAAGGTGAGTGCGGATGAGCTGGCGGCCTAGCCTGTCCACGCAGGACACGACTGCCGTAGCTTGGGATTTCAATGGGTTGAGCGTGGGTGTTCACGGTTCGTGAACCATTCCCTCCCCGAAGCTGAATGCTTGTGGTATGCTTGCGCCGTGCAGTCCGCAGGCTGACCCATGGACCCGCTTCCTTCACCTGGAACCCGGTTGCGGAACCCGTTCACCGGCGAAGTCTTCCTTTTCACCGACGTCGACGAGACTGCGGAAAGCTTTCGCTTTGACGTGCTGATCGAACCCGGCGGCATGACGACAGGGACGGGCCGTCAGCACCTCCATCCCGATGCCGACGAGACATTCCTGGTCCGCGAAGGTCGCCTGCGCCTGATGGTCGACGGGGTCTGGCACGAGCTAGGGCCGGGGCAGTCGATGACCGTGACAAAGGGCGTCCCGCACCTGTTCCGGAACGGACATGGCGGCGCCACCTGGCTGACCGCGACTTTCACCCCGGCGCAGCAGTTCCTGCGGTTCTTCCTGAACATGGGGCTGAACCTGCAGAACCACCCGGAATGGTACGATGCCCGGGGCGAACCGCCGCTGGCGTTGCAGGCGCTGGCTTTGCACGCCTATGCCGGACACGGCTATGGTGACGGCATTCCGGTCTGGGTTCAGCGTGTCGTGTTTGCAGCCCTGACGCCAGTGGCCCTGCTTCGCGGTTACCGCCTGGCCATCCGGCCGAGGAAAGCCTTGCGTCGGCGGCAATGACGGCCCAGGCTGGAGCGGCTGCCTTCGCGGGAATGTCGGGGATAGCTTCAACCCCGGTTCAGGGGTTAGTGGTGCCCAGAAGAGGACTCGAACCTCCACGCCTTGCAGCGCTGGTACCTGAAACCAGTGCGTCTACCAATTCCGCCATCTGGGCACTGATGGGCGATGTAACGGTCGGATTCGGCAGAGTCAACGGCCAGCCCGCGAAAATTCGACGGGCCGGTTTGGCCTTGCCCGGACCCGGCGCGGTCGCTATTGATCCGGCAGATTTCGGTGCCGTTGGGAGTGCGCGAAAGATGAGCAAGCTGGTCACCATCATCGGCGGGTCGGGCTTTGTCGGCCGCTACATCGCACGGCGACTGGCCAAGCAGGGCTGGCGCGTCCGCGTCGCCGTCCGCCGCCCGAACGAGGCCCTGTTCGTGAAGCCCTACGGAACGCCGGGCCAGGTGGAGCCGGTGGCCTGCAACATCCGCGACGATGCGTCCGTCCGGGCCGTCCTGACCGGGGCCGATGCGGTGGTGAACTGCGTGGGCGTGCTGAATGGCGTGGGCAAGAACACCTTCGACGCCGTGCAGGCCGATGGCGCGGGCCGCGTGGCGCGGATCGCGGCAAGCCTTGGCATCGAACGGCTGGTGCAGATCTCGGCCATCGGGGCGGATGCCGGGTCGGACAGCGACTATGCCCGCACCAAGGGCGAAGGCGAGGCGGCGGTTCTGGCGGCCTTCCCGCAGGCGGTGATCCTGCGCCCATCGATCATTTTCGGGACCGAGGACCAGTTCTTCAACCGCTTTGCCGCAATGACCCGGATGGGGCCGATCCTGCCCGTCGTGGGCGCGAATACCCGGTTCCAGCCGGTCCATGTCGACGACGTGGCGCAGGCGGCGGTGAAGGGCGTGACGGGCGAAGCGGCGCCGGGCGTCTATGAACTGGGCGGGCCGGAGGTTGACACGTTCCGTGGGCTGATGGGCCGGATGCTGAAGGTGATCCAGCGGCGGCGGGCGGTGGTGAACATGCCATTCTTCGTGGCGCGGATCATGGGCTTTGCCTTCGACATGCTTCAGGCGGTGACGCTGGGTCTGATCGAGAACAAGATGATTACCCGCGACCAGGTGCGGAACCTGGCGCGCGACAACGTCGTGTCGCCGGGCGCGAAGGGGCTGGCCGATCTGGGCATCGTTCCCACGGCGATGGATGCAGTGCTGCCCGAGTATCTGTGGCGCTATCGCAAGTCGGGCCAATATGCGGCGATCATGGTTTCGGCGAAGAACCTGAAGAAGGCGTGAGGGATTGGACCAGACCCTGACGGCTGCGCTTCTGGGCCTGCTGGAAGGTCTGACCGAGTTTCTGCCAGTGTCGTCGACCGGGCACCTGCTTCTGGCGGGGCATTTCCTGGGGTTCGAGTCCAGGGGTCGAACCTTCGAAGTGGTGATCCAGCTGGGCGCGATCCTGGCTTTGACCTCGGTCTATGCGGCGCTGGTGGTCCGCTTGTTCCTGCGGGCAAGGCACGACGATGCGGCGCGGCGGTCGATCATGTCGGTCTTCCTGGCGTTTCTTCCGGCCGTTCTGGTTGGTCTTCTGGCGCGTGATTTCATCAAGGGGGTCCTGTTCGAGACGCCGAAACTGATCGCCTGGATGCTGATCCTGGGTGGGGTGGTCCTATTGGTCATAGACCGGATCGCGCCGAGACCGGTGCATCACGATGCCATGGCCCTGCCGTTCAGCAAGTCGCTTGCCATCGGTTTGTGCCAGTGCCTGGCGATGGTTCCGGGGGTCAGCCGGTCCGGCGCGACGATCGTCGGGGCCCTGCTGATGGGGGTCGAGAAGCGGGCGGCGGCAGAGTTTTCGTTCCTGTTGTCCTTGCCGACCATGGGCGCAGCGGTGGCCTATGACCTTTACAAGAGCCGGGACGTGCTGGATTTCGGCGCGGTCTGGGAGATTGCCGTCGGCTTTGCGGTGGCCTTCGTCACCGCTGTCATCGTCGTGAGATGGGTGCTGAGCTATGTCAGCCGCCACGGCTATGCCCTGTTCGGCTGGTGGCGAATCATCGTGGGAAGTGCTGCCTTAGTGGCGCTTTACATGGGCTTCTAGGTCGATATGGAAGCGATCCTGACCTAAAATCCCGCCGAATGGTCACATTTACTGTCCCATCCGGAAAGAAACCTGCATTTAGGTCAACTGTGCTGACTTTTATTGTCGCGTCATCCAAGGTATCCGGTCGGTCCCGGATGATCGTGGAAGGGATGCGAAGCAATGGCCACGCAGAAGATGCTGAAGTTCGTCACCGTGGGCAAGGAAATGCCCGAGAAGCGGGACGCATCTTCGCGCGCGCAGGATTTCAACGAGATTTACCGGGAGTTCGCCGACCGCAAGGCCGCCGAGCAGGCGAGCCGCTGCAGCCAGTGCGGCGTGCCCTATTGCCAGTCGCATTGCCCCTTGCACAACAACATCCCTGACTGGCTGAAGCTGACCGCCGAGGGACGGCTGCAGGAAGCCTACGAGATCAGCCAGGCGACCAACACCTTCCCGGAAATCTGTGGCCGCATCTGCCCGCAGGACCGGCTGTGCGAAGGCAACTGCGTGATCGAGCAATCGGGGCATGGCACGGTGACCATCGGGTCGGTCGAGAAGTACATCACCGATACCGCCTGGGAAGAGGGCTGGGTCAAGCCGATCCGTCCCCATGCGGAGCGGGCGGAATCCGTCGGCATCATCGGTGCGGGGCCGGGGGGTCTGGCGGCGGCGGATGTCTTGCGGCGGCAAGGGGTGCAGGTGACGGTTTATGACCGCTATGACCGCTCGGGCGGGCTGATGACCTATGGCATCCCCGGCTTCAAGCTGGAGAAGGATGTGGTGGAGCGCCGGAACGCCCAGCTGGCGGACGGGGGGGTGAACTTCGTCCTGAACTGCAACGTGGGCGAGGACATCACCTTTGACGCAATCCGGGGCCAGCACGACGCGGTGCTGATCGCGACGGGCGTCTACAAGGCGCGGGATATCGAGGCTCCGGGCGTGGGCGCGAAGGGCATCGTGAAGGCGCTGGACTATCTGACAGTGTCGAACAAGCACGGCTTCGGCGACGATGTGCCGGAGTATGAGAGCGGCGAGTTGAACGCCTCGGGCAAGCGGGTCGTCGTGATCGGCGGCGGCGACACGGCGATGGACTGCGTGCGCACGGCAATCCGGCAGGGCGCTTTGTCGGTGAAGTGCCTCTACCGCCGCGACCGGGCGAACATGCCGGGCTCGCAGCGTGAGGTCGCGAATGCCGAAGAAGAAGGCGTTGAATTCGTGTGGCTTTCCGCGCCGAAGGGGTTCACTGGCGGGACGGAGGTCGAAGGCGTGATGGTGCAGAAGATGCGCCTGGGTGCCCCGGACGCGACGGGCCGCCAGACGCCCGAGATCATCGAAGGCGCGGACTATGTCGAACCCGCCGATCTGGTGATCCAGGCGCTTGGGTTTGAACCCGAGGATCTGCCGACACTGTGGGGTGTGCCGGAACTGAAGGTGACCCGCTGGGGCACGATCAAGGCCGACTTCCGCACGCATGAGACGAGCCTGCCGGGCGTCTATGCGGCGGGGGATATCGTGCGCGGGGCCTCGCTGGTGGTCTGGGCGATCCGCGACGGGCGTGAGGCAGCGGAGGCGATCCTTGGGTATCTGGCCCAGACCGGGGCCGTGGCGGCGGAGTAGTGCTCTTTCGATCTTCCTTGCGTCTTCCTTCCGTCTCTACGCGCGGTCGATGCAGGAAAACTTAAACGTCAGGATGTGTGACCTGATCTCAAGGTGAACCGGCGATGCGGAAGTTTCTGATCCTTGCCTGCCTGACCACCCCGACCGCCCCCGCGCTGGCCGGCACCTGGTCTGCGCCCGAAGGTTGCGAGGCTTTCCTGACCGTCCAGTCCAAGGCCTGCCGGGTGTCGCATTACTATACCTGCCAGGGCGACGCACCGGGCGAGCAGTGGCGGGTCGACATCGACCAGGAGGGGCCGTTCTTCTATTCGAAAATCGATGCCGAGGCGCAGTGGGTCGAAAGCTATGACCCGATCAAGCAGACGCTCGACTCGAACCCTGCCGACCCGGCGAGTTTTTCCGAGCTGCTGTCCAGTGGGCTCGACACCTGGGATTTCAGCCTGTCGAAAGCGGACGGCACGGGCAGCCGGGCGGCGGGCTATGACCGGCTGACCGGCAAGACCGTGCTGATCGACGGGATCGCCCTGAGCCAGACGGAAGTCGAATTCACCGAGTACGACCGCGACGGCAATGTCATTCGCCAGTCGCGTGGCAACGAATATGCGCATCCCGACTGGCGGCTGTTCTTCGCCGGTCCGGGCGAGACCGACCTGGGGGATGGCCAGTGGCTGCCGATTGACGGCTCGCCGGTGGATTTCGTCTTTCCGGGCGAGGAGGGCTTTCTGGCCGCCCAGCCGATTTACGACTGCGACGCGCTGACGGCCTCGGTTCCGGTGTGGAGGGTCAGCGATGGGCCTTGAGCGTTCCGGTGGCTGTCTTTGCGGCGCGGTGCGGTTCACGGCGCGGCTGACGGGGACGAATTTCGGGGTGTGCCATTGTCCGATGTGCCGGAAGTGGACCGGCTCGGCGCTGCTGGGGATGACCGTGCCTGCGGCGAATGTCGAGTGGTCCGGGGCGGAGCATATCGCCAAGCGCCAGTCCTCGGGCTGGGGTGAGAGGGCGTGGTGCGCGGAGTGCGGGTCGGCGCTGTGGTTCCGGGTGACGGTGGACAGTCCCTATGCGGGGACCATCGAACTGCCCATTGGCAGCTTTGACGACGCCAACGGCCTGACCATGGCCAACGAGATCTACATCGACCACAAGCCCGACAGTTATGCTTTCGCGGGGACGGGTCGGAACGTTTTGACGCGAGCGCAGTGCGTGGAGAAATTCCCGCTTCTGGCCAGTGAATGAAGGAGAGGCCCATGACCAAGTATGATGCCGCCTGGGTGAAGGCCGAAGAGGAAAAGCGCGCCTGGCTGGATGCGAACGGGCTTTACAAGGCCGAGGATGAGCATTCGTCCTGCGGCGTGGGACTGGTGGTTTCCATCAGCGGCAAGCCGTCGCGCAAGGTCGTGGAGAACGGGATCAACGCGCTGAAGGCGGTCTGGCACCGGGGCGCGGTGGATGCGGATGGCAAGACCGGCGACGGCGCGGGGATCCATGTGCAGATTCCGGTGCGGTTCTTCTATGATCAGGTGCGGCGCACGGGGCATGAGCCGGATGTGCAGAAGCTGATCGCCGTGGGCCAGGTCTTCCTGCCGCGGACGGACTTTGGCGCTCAGGAACGCTGCCGGACCATCGTCGAGTCCGAGGTCCTGCGGATGGGGCATTACATCTACGGCTGGCGGCATGTGCCGGTGGATGTCTCGGTGCTGGGCGACAAGGCCAACGCGACGCGGCCCGAGATCGAGCAGATCCTGATCCGCTGCGAGAAGGACATCGACCAGGAGCAGTTCGAGCGTGAGCTGTACATCATCCGGCGGCGGATCGAGAAGGCGGCGACGGCGGCGGGCATCCAGGGGATGTATCTTTGCAGCCTGTCGTGCCGGTCGATCATCTACAAGGGCATGATGCTGGCCGAGCAGGTGGCGACCTTCTACCCCGACCTGATGGACGAGCGGTTCGAGAGCGCCTTCGCGATCTATCACCAGCGCTATTCGACGAACACCTTCCCACAGTGGTGGCTGGCGCAGCCGTTCCGGATGCTCGCGCACAACGGCGAGATCAACACGCTGAAGGGCAACGTCAACTGG